>Ga0268266_10000284_pt1 | contig 83400 bp, 85 predicted proteins | sample KBSS13metaG_FD_190356 | JGI IMG/M metagenome (GOLD analysis project Ga0268266, IMG submission 190356) | Switchgrass rhizosphere microbial communities from Kellogg Biological Station, Michigan, USA - KBS S1-3 metaG (SPAdes) (version 2) | ecosystem: Host-associated > Plants > Roots > Rhizosphere...
CGTGCTCTGGAGGTTCCACATCCGGGCCGCCGCCTCGTGGAGGGCCCCGCGCCAGCTCCGCAACGGTCGCCTCACCCCGGCCCAGATCAGGCGGGCGGTGAGGTCCTCCAGCGCATCGGTGTCCCACTGCCCTTCCACGTAGGACTCACCGAGGCCGAGGCGGCCGTCTCGGAGGACACGCGGGTAGAAGCTGGAGTCGTGCACGCGGATGTCGTGTCGACGGTTGCCGCCGACCCGGATGTCCGCCGCCTCGAGCAGGGCGCGGACGGTCCGTTCGGCCACGCCGACCCGGTCCCGGGGAACGATGCGGAGGCTCGTGGTCACGCCGGCAATCCTCCACGACGGACGCCGAGGGCGGCGCTCAGGAGGCGCCCTGCCGGGATCCGACGGCCGCTGAACATCCAGGCGAAGCCGCGCGCCGTCGCCGCGCGCGCGAGCGGGCCGGGCTCCCGTGACGCCGTGGAGCCCCGGCGATGCAGGGCGGCGAGCACGCGGAGGAGCTCGCGGGTCAGCGCGTAGTCCCGGAACGTCGGGTGAGCCGCCAGGCGTGACCCGTACGCGTGCGGTCCGCCGTCGAGGATCGCTTCCGCGCAGAGTCGCCCGGAGAGGACCGCCGGGAGGATGCCCTCGGCGGTCAGCGGATGGGCGAGGCCGAGCGCGTCACCCACGAGGAACGCGCCGTCCCGCTCGGCGTTCTGCAGATGCGCCGGATCGAAGAGGTGGTAGGCGTGTCCCTCCACGTGCTGGAGCGGCGCACGCGCGCTCTCCGGGAGATGTCCGCTCTCGAGGAAGAAGTCCCGCGCCGAGGCCCACGCGGACCGGACCCGCTTCGCGGACGCGGTGCCGCTGCCCACGTTCAGCCAGGCTCCCTTGGGAACGTTCCACGAGTAGCCGCCGAGATCGTCGTGGAGCAGCAGCTCCGGTTCGCCGTCCGCCCCGACGCGTGCCGCGGCGATCTCCGTCGGGTCCGCCTCGAACTCACGCTCCTGGGCAGCCACCGGGTGGCCGCGCCTTGCGGGGAAGATCGCTCGCGCGACCGGGCAGTGCGTCCCTCCCGCGCCCACCAGCCAGGGCGCGGCGTGGACCCCATCGACGACCCACGCTCCGTCGCACCGCTCGAGCGAGGAGACCGGAGTGCCCTGGATCCGCTGCGCGCCGCTGCGGCGGAGCAGGAAGTCGTCGAGCTCAACGCGACGGATGAAGTCGCCGCGGGCTCCGATGGAGTGGTCGCGACCCCGGTATCGGACGTGGCAGCGGCGCCAGGGCCACACCCCGCCGGGGTACTCGCGGCGCGAGAGCTCGAGCACGTCCCACACCGGCGCGCTGATCCAGCCGCCGCAGGGCTTCACTCTCGGGAAGCGCCGCCGGTCGATCACCGCGACGCGCAACCCGGCACGGACGAGCACCCGGGCACAGCTGCTTCCCGCCGGTCCACCGCCGACGATGATCACGTCGAATCGGATCACGCTGGGTGCCACCCAGGTCTGCGGACACCGTGCGTCCGATCGCGATGCGTCCGTACCGGTCGCCCCGCGAGTGATCTGTTCCGGTCTCGCGCGTGGCCGCAACGAGCGTGGCGTCGCGTTTCTTCCCGACACCTGCATCCACGGAGGAGCGCGCTTGGGAAGTGCCGACAGGTCGATCCGCGTTGAAGTGATCCCTCACCATCGCTCGATCCCGATGTACCTCTGCCACGCGATCGGAATCGCCGGCCCGTTCTTCGTCCCCTTTCGCTGGAGCTACGTCGCGCTGGCCGTGGCGGTGTACGCGGTGCGCATGGCCGCGCTCTCCGGGGCCTACCATCGCTACTTCGCGCACCGGAGCTACCGCACCGGACGCGGCTTCCAGCTCGTCCTCGCCTTCCTCGGCGGCACCTGCGCACAGCGAGGCGCGCTCTGGTGGGCCGGCAACCACCGGCATCACCACCGGCACTCCGACGACCCGACCGACCTCCACTCCCCACGCCACGGGGGCCTCGTCTGGAGCCACGTCGGATGGATCCTCTCCAAGCGCTTCGAGAGGACCAACCTCGACCTGATTCGAGACTTCGCCCAGTTCCCGGAGCTCCGCTGGCTGGACCGTCACCACCTCGTGCCGCCGCTGGTGATGCTCGGGACGTTGCTGGCGCTCGGCGGGATTCCCGCGGCGATCTGGGGAGCGTTCGTCTCGTCGGTGGTGCTGTGGCACCTGACCTTCGCGGTCAACTCGGTCGCCCACGCCTTCGGCTCGGCCCGCTACGCGACCGGCGACGACTCGAGGAACAACCCGGTGCTCGCGCTGCTCACCCTGGGCGAGGGCTGGCACAACAACCACCACCACTACCCGGCGTCGTCGACCTTCGGATTCTTCCGGTGGGAGATCGACCTGACCTACTGGGTGCTGCGGGCGCTGAGCGCCACCGGGCTCATCTGGGACCTGCGCCGGCTGCCGGCCTCGGTGCGCGACGACGTCGCACCTCCGATCTCCGGCGAGGTCCGGAGCGCGCCGTGAGCCGGCAGGGACTCCGGACGCGCAGCCCGCTCGAGTGGCTCCACGGCTCCGCGCTCGACGCGCGGCGGGACATCCTGGGGTTCTACCGGCGATGCGAACAGGAGGGCGGCGTCGTCCGGACGCACATCTGGCGTCTCCCGGTCTACGTCGTGACGGATCCCGAGCTGGTCGAGGAGATCCTCATCCGCAAGCGGCAGTGCTTCATCAAGTCCGCCGGGCTTCGCTCGACGCGGCTGGCATTCGGCCAGGGCCTGCTCACCTCGGACCACGAGCTGTGGCTCCGCCAGCGGCGAACCGTCCAGGCCGCCTTTCATGCCCGGCAGCTGGAGCTCTATCGACGCTCGATGGAGGAGGCGTGCCGGCGGCTGCTGGACGGATTCCGGGACGGCGAGACCCGGAACATCCACCACGACATGACCGAGCTTTGCTTCGAGGTGCTGGCGCGCTCTCTCTTTGGAGAGGAGCTGCCCGAGGCCCACGCGCTGGTCGCCGCGACCGCGGAGGCGCTCCACGCCTTTCACCACCTCTTCAGTCAGTGGGTCGGGGCCGCCGGCGGTCTCGCCTTCGCGACGGTCCGCGGGGTCGCGAACATGCTCGGACGTCCGGACTTCGTCCTCGAGCCCACCCTGCTCCCGACCTCGTACGCGCGGCGCTTTCGCGAGGCGGTGCGGGAGCTGGATGCCTTCGTGGAGGCGCTGATCGAACGGCGGAGAGGCGCTCCGCGCGGCGAGGACTTTCTCTCGCTCCTCCTCTCCGCGCGTGACGAGGGAAACCTGCCGCTGGAGGACCGGCAGATCCGCGACGAGATCGTCACCATGTTCCTCGCCGGGCACGAGACGGCGGCGAGCTCGCTCAGCTGGACGCTGTACCTCCTGGCCGCGCATCCGGAGGTGGCCCGGGAGATGGCGCGCCAGCTCGACGACGGCGGCGGCGCCGAGCTGCTCGAGCAGGTGACCCGGGAAGGCCTTCGCCTCTATCCGCCGGCCTATCGGATCAGCCGCACGACGATCGCCCGGTGCCGGATCGGGGAGCACGAGGTGAAGCCCGGAGCGGAGATCATGATCCCGCAGTGGGCGATCCAGCGCTCGGGACGCTGGTTCGAGGAGCCGGACGAGTTCAGGCCCGAGCGTTGGACGCGGAGCCTCACCGAGAAGCTCCCCCGCTTCGCGTACCTCCCCTTCGGCGGCGGCCCGCGGACCTGCATCGGAAGCGCCTTCGCCCAGCTCGAAGCCTCGGTCGTCCTCGGGGCGACCTGTCGCCGCTTCACGCTGAGCGTTCCCGGCGGCTTCGAGGCGGAGCCGTTCCTCGGAGTGACGCTCCTCCCGAAGGACAACACGCTTCTGCTCGAGGTGCGGCGACGCGAGGCGCGGCCGGTCCGGGCGGAGGGGCCCGCGGCCCAGGAACGACCGGGGCGCTGCCCCTTCGCCCACGGCGCCGCGATCCCCGGCTGACCCACGCCGGTTCGTACTCAACAGAGCGCGACGCACCTCCGCTGCAAGAGCGGCAAAAGGGTGGGCACGGCCCGCGGTGCTCACCAGATGTGGTGCGCACGACGACGGAGGCGCGACGGATGGAACCCAAGCGGGGCTCGAAGGCGATCCACCTCCTGCTGCTGCTGCCGTACCTCGGTCTCCTCTGGGTACCGCTCTACAACCGGAGGGACCCCGCGCTGTTCGGTTTCCCCTTCTTCTACTGGTACCAGCTGCTCTGGGTACCGATCACCGTCCTCCTGATCTGGGCCGTCTACCGGCGGGTGGCTCATGAAGACTGAGATCGACGGCGTCGCGCTCGCCGTCTTCGTCTTCTTCCTGTTGCTGGTGACGGTGCTCGGGTTCGTCGCGGCGCGATGGCGCCGGCCCGAGACGATGGCTCACCTCGACGAGTGGGGCCTTGGCGGCCGGAAGTTCGGAACCTGGATCACCTGGTTCCTGGTGGGCGGCGACTTCTACACCGCGTACACGGTGATCGCCGTCCCGGCGCTGGTCTACGCGGTCGGCGCCTACGGGTTCTTCGCGCTGCCGTACACGATCATCGTCTACCCGTTCGTCTTCGCGGTGATGCCGCGGCTCTGGCACCTGGCGAGGGACAAGGGCTACGTCACCGCGGCGGACGTCGTGCACGGGCAATACGGCTCGCGCGGGCTCGAGCTCGCTGTCGCGGCGACGGGCGTGCTCGCGACCATGCCGTACATCGCGCTCCAGCTGGTGGGGATGGAAGCCTCGATCCGAGCGCTCGGACTGCGCGGCGAGCTTCCGCTGATCGCCGCGTTCGCGATCCTCGCCGTCTACACCTACTCCTCGGGGCTCCGGGCTCCGGCGCTGATCGCCTTCGTGAAGGACGTGATGATCTACATCGTGGTCCTGGTGGCCGTCGCGATCGTCCCCTCGAAGCTCGGGGGCTACGGGGCGATCTTCCAGGCCGCCGACGCTGCCTATCAGGGCAAGGCCGGCACCGGTCTGCTCCTCGCGCCGAACCAGTACCTCCCCTACGCCACGCTCGCCTTCGGGTCGGCGCTGGCGGCGTTCATGTATCCGCACACACTCACCGGGATCTTCGCGTCCTCGCACGGCAACACCATCCGCAAGAACGCCATCCTCCTGCCGGCGTACACCCTGCTCCTCGGGCTGCTCGCGCTCCTCGGGTACATGGGCCGCGGCGCCGGGCTGAAGCTCACCAACAACAACGACGTCGTCCCCAGCCTCTTCAAGCTGCTCTTCCCGAGCTGGATGAGTGGCTTCGCCTTCGCGGCCATCGCCATCGGTGCCCTGGTGCCGGCGGCGGTGATGAGCATCGGCTCGGCCAACCTCTTCACCCGGAACTTCTGGAAGGCCTACGTGAATCCGGACCTCACTCCGGCGGGCGAGGCGCAGGTGGCCAAGCTGACCTCGCTGGTGGTCAAGCTCGGAGCGCTCCTGGCAGTCATCTTCCTGCCCACGAAGTTCGCGCTCGACCTTCAGCTGCTGGGCGGCCTGTGGATCCTGCAGACCTTCCCGGCGCTCGTCTTCGGTCTCTACGTCGGCTGGTTCCGTGCCCCATCGCTGCTGGCAGGCTGGGCCGTCGGGCTCTTCGGAGGGAGCGCGCTGGCCTGGGGAGACGGGCTGAAGCCGGTCCACGCCGTTCACCTCGGCCCGGTGCAGTTCTCGGCCTACGTCGGATTGCTGGCCCTGGTGGTGAACATCCTGGTCGCGGTGGTGGTCAACCTGGCCCTTCCGGCGCGGCCACCGGTGCACAGCCGGCTCGCGCTCTCCGGGTCGGGCGCCGGCGAGCGCTGACCGCCCATGTCACGGCCTCGCGGGGAGGCGGAGCGACCTCTGACCGCCCGTGTTCACCGGCGACCGGCGGCGTCAGGCTTCGCTTCCCTTCGAGACGCCCACGCCTATCCTCGCGCCACCCCGGAGACCCCTCGCATGGATCGCAAGACCTCGGCCGATTTCGACCAGGAGCTGCTGAACCTCTTCGACAAGTACGTGCACGGCGACATCGACCGCCGTGGCTTCCTCGAGCGAGCGGCCCGGTACGCCGTCGGCGGCATGACCGCCTCGATGCTCCTCGATGCACTGAGCCCGAAGTTCGCCGAGGCGCAGCAGATCCCGAAGGACGACGCTCGCCTCAAGGCGAGCACGGTCGAGTTCTCGTCCCCCAAGGGCCAGGGGAAGATGCGCGGCTACCTGGTCCGCCCCGCCAAGGCGTCGGGCAAGCTTCCCGGCGTCCTGGTGGTGCACGAGAACCGCGGACTGAACCCTCACATCGAGGACATCGCACGACGGATCGCCCTCGATGGCTTCATGGCGTTCGCGCCCGACGCCCTCGCACCGCTCGGCGGATACCCCGGTGACGAGGACAAGGCGCGCGAGCTCTTCGGCAAGCTCGACCTGGAAAAGGTCCGCGAGGACTTCGTCGCCGCCGCGGAGTGGCTGAAGAGCCGGCCCGACTGCACGGGCAAGATCGGCGTGGTCGGCTTCTGCGTCGGCGGCGGGATCGCCAACATGCTCGCGACGCGCCTGCCGGACCTGTCCGCGGCGGTCCCGTTCTACGGCGCCCAGCCAAAGGCCGAGGAGGTCGCGAAGATCAAGGCACCGCTGCTCATCCACTACGCCGAGCATGACGACCGCATCGACGCCGGGATCCCGGCATTCGAGGCCGCGCTCAAGGCGAACCACGTGCGCTACCAGCTGTTCACCTATCCCGGCACCCAGCACGGCTTCAACAACGACACCACGCCCCGCTACGACAAGGCCGCGGCGCAGCTGGCGTGGCAACGGACGATCGACTTCCTGAAGAAGAACCTCGCCTGAGCCGCGGCGCCGGATCCGGCGAGCCACGGCCATCCGCGCATGACCTGGAAGGCGAGGACCAGCGCCGCCGCCGCTCCCACCAGCGACGAGGCGGCATACCTCGGGGCACGCTCGTTCAGCTGCTCCCACCGCGCGAGGTCGACGCCGCCGCACGAATCCAGAGCCGGCCATCCCACCGCCGGTTGAAGCAGCGGACGACACAGGAATCGCGCGTGAGTTGCACGCAGCGCAGCATGCCGCGGGCGATCCTCCCGGGATTTCCGTGGCTTCGGGCTGGCTCCGGCCATGCAACTCGTCGTCCTGCCATGAAGCGCCCGCTGCTCTCGCTCGCCTCGATCGTCCTTGTGGGGCGGCCCTGCCATCCCCTCGGGATGGTCCTCGCGGGCCTGCTCGTCGTCACGATGGGCTTGTTCGGAAACCTGCTCGCCGCGGGCCTGGGGATCTAGGTCATTCGCTGCCTTGCGCTGGCGGACGGAGCCGGTTTCGACGACAACCGGCCCTTCCCTTCCTGTCCGGAGCCGACATGCGCGTCCGTCCCTGGTCTCTCCTGCTGGCACTCCTCGCCGTCCCGGTGCTCGCCGCGCCGGTGCCGGACTGGGTGCGCGAGAGCGACGCGGCCGCTCAGCCCATGCTCAAGGTGATGGCCCAGTTCGCGCCCGAGGGCGCGCAGCGCCTGGGCGTCGAGGGCGTGGACGACAAGGTCGTCGATCTCGGACCGGCGCACGGCGAGCGGTACCGGGCAGCGCTGGAGACGACGGCGAAGGACCTCGAGGCGAAGCTGGCGGCCACTCGCGAGCCGAAGGTGCGCGAGGACATCCAGATCCTCATCGACAACGCCCACCGGCACATCGAGGCGGGGAAGCTCGAGGATGCGCTGCTCCTGCCCTTCTACGCCCCGGCCCGGACCGCGTTCAGCGGCATCTTTGCCCTCCTCGACCCGCGGGTCCCGAAGGAGCGGCAGGCGGCGGCGCTGGTGCGGCTGCGGAAATACGCGGGCCTCGAGCCGGGGAGCACGCCGATCGCCGAGCTGGCGAAGGCTCGCACCGTCGAGAAGCTCGGCGACAAGAAGCTCCTCGGCCCGTTCCGGCCCGAGGTCGAGCAGGCGATGGCGGACAGCAAGCGACTGGTGTCCGGCATCGGTGACCTGTTCAAGAAGGCGGGGCTGACCGGGTACGAGCCCGCGCTGGCGAAGCTCGGCGAGCAGATGGACGCCTACGACGCCTGGCTCAAGGCGGAGATCCTCCCCCGCTCCCGGAACGAGGCACGATTGCCGCCCGAGCTCTACGGCGTGTACCTGCGCAACTTCGGGGTGACCGATTCGCCGGAGGCGGTCCTCCGGGCGGCGCTGATCTCCTTCAGCGAGATCCGCAACGAGATGAACGCGCTCGCGCCGCTGATCGCGAAGACGCACAAGCTGCCTGCGAACAGCGACTACCGCGTCGTGCTCCGGGCCCTGAAGAAGCAGCAGCTGAAGAACGCGGACATCCTGCCGCTCTACACGCAGCGGCTGGCAGCGCTGGAGGAAATCGTCCGCCGCGAGCACGTCGTCACCCTCCCCCAGCGGAAGGCGAAGATCCGTCTGGCGTCGGAGGCCGAATCGGCGATGCAGCCCGCGCCGCACATGGACCCTCCCCGGCTCATCGGCAACGCCGGGGAGTACGGCGAGTTCGTCCTGCCGCTCGCGACTCCGGGCGCGCCGGGGCAGAAGGACCTCCGGACGGACGACTTCACCTTCGACGCGGCGACCTGGACGCTCACCGTGCACGAGGCGCGCCCCGGTCACGAGCTGCAGTTCACCCGCATGCTCGAGAACGGCGTGTCCATCGCCCGGGCGGTCTTCGCCTTCAACAGCGCGAACGTCGAGGGTTGGGCGCTCTACGCCGAGGCGGAGATGAAGCCCTACCTTCCGCTGGAGGGACAGCTGGCCTCGCTCCAGCACCGGATGCTGCGCGCCGCCCGCGCGTTCCTCGACCCGATGGTGAACCTCGGTCAGATCACACCCGAGGAGGTCAGGCGGGTGCTGATGGAGGACGTCGTGCTGTCCGAGGGAATGGCGAAGCAGGAGGTGGATCGGTACACCTTCCGGGCTCCGGGCCAGGCAACGTCGTATTACATGGGCTACCGGTCGATGCTCGAGGCGAGGCAGCGCGCCGAGCTCGCCCTCGGTGGTCACCTCGACCGCCAGCGGTTCCACGACTTCATCCTCGCCCAGGGGCTGCTGCCACCGGACCTGCGGCTGCGCGCGGTGATGGAAGAGTTCGTGCCCGCGGAGAAGGCTCGGGCCGCGGCGAGCGCCCCGGCTCCGAAGACGAAGACCAACTGACGGGCCTCCCGCCGCTCGAGGCGAGGGAGGGACTGTCAGGCGACGGAATGGGCGCTAGGGTGGCCCGGCCGCCGTGATGACCTCGCTCTGGATCGCGATCCAGCCGTTCGCGCGCCTCGCGCCCTGGGTCGTCCTGGGCTCGGCGCTGGCGGTCTTCCCGGTGCTGTTCTTCGTTCCCGCTCCGTATGGCAGGCACTTCCGTCCCGGCTGGGGGCCGGCGCTGAGCGCACGGCTGGGCTGGATGGCGATGGAATTGCCGTCGGTCGCGCTCTTCGCGCTGGTGTGGTTCGCGAACCCCGACTTCGGCACGCCGATGGTCACTGCTCTCGGATTGCTCTGGCTCGCCCACTACGTGCAGCGCACGTTCGTCTTCTCGCTGCTGCAGCGGAGCTCCGGGCGGCGGCAGGCCCTGCTCACCGTCGTGCTCGCGGACCTGTTCAACGTGCTGAACGCGACCGGGAACGCGGCCGCCCTCCACGAACGCCCGTTCGACGCGGCATTCGCCGCCGGGTCGGTGCTCTTCGCTGGCGGGCTGCTGCTCAACGTGCACTCCGACCAGCTGCTCCGGCGCCTGCGGCAGCCCGGAGAGACGGCGTACAAGATCCCCGTCGGCGGAGGATTCGCCTGGGTGAGCGCCCCCAACTACCTGGGGGAGATCGTCGAGTGGGTCGGCTTCGCGCTCGCAGCCCAGACCCTGGCCGCATGGGCCTTTGCGGCCTTCACCGTCGCCAACCTGGCCCCACGTGCCGCCGCGAACCACCGCTGGTACCGGGAGCGGTTTCCCGACTACCCGGGCGAGCGACGGGCTCTCATCCCGTTCGTGTGGTGACGATGAGGAGGGGAAGACGCCGGCCGAGTGGGCGTCCCTGAAAAACGGCCGCAGCCCTCCCGGGGTCTCGGAGCCCGGGGAGGCCGCGGCCGACCGACGCAGGCGCGTCGGATCGATGCGCGCTCAGTTCCCGCGGGCGACTTCGACCGAGCCGCAGCCGGTCCAGGTGTACTTCAAGGCGGCGTCGTGGACCGGGACTGCGCCCGCATTGCTGGTGCCGTTGAGCGTGCGGCGGATCTCGAGCGTCCCACCGGTGATGCAGTACGGCGAGGCCTGGTAGGTGAGGTTCGCGTCGAATCCTGCCGTGTACTGGTAGTCGTACGTCGTCGACCCGCTCGCGGCGTGTCCGCTGAAGGCGCTCCGGCCCTGGCCGACGATGGTGGTCTCGGTGACGGTGAGCTGACCCGTCCAGTTGTAGGTCCCGTTCGCGCTGACGTTCCCGGAGCTGTAGGCGTAGGTCACGGTCAGGTTCCAGGTCACGGTGTTCCCGCTGACCGAGAGGCTGCCGTTCAGCGTCTCGTTGAAGCCGCTGCCGCTGATGGTGCAGTTGCTGTACGTGATGCTCGAGCTGGTGAACGTGTAGCAGCCCTGGTTCAGCTCAGGGGTCCGGTGGATCAGCAGCGAGGCCTCACCACCGATGCTCGCCGCCGGATTCTCGGGGACGGCGAGGAGGTTGTTCGGAAGCGATCCGGCGAGGGAATCGGTCAGCGACGGGAGGCTCGCCGCGTTCGAGACCTGCCCGTTGACCGAGGCCTTCACCGCGTTGTTCATCTGCGTCTGGGCGCTGTTCGCCGTGTTCTGCTGGGCGGCGGTCGGTGCCTGCGGGCTCCCGTAGCTGAAGGTCTTCAGCCCAGGGGTGCCATTGTTGTTGTTGTTGTTTCCGCCATTGCTCCCGCCGCAGGCGAGAACCGTGACCAATCCCAGCAGTGCCAGCGTCCGCATCTGACCCTCTCCTTGACGCGGGGCCCGAGACGAGTGGGGCGGCCCCGCTGTCATCCAATGCGCAGAACGCCTGGAAAACCTGGCAGACTCGCGAAGCACCGGAAAACACGCGACTTCTTTTGGCGTATGTGAAACCGTGTTGCGATAACGAGGTGTTTGGCACCTCGACCGGCACCTCGACCGCACCTCGAACGGCGACGGACGCTCGTTCGCCTGGACTGCTTCCGAGGTGCCGATCCCTCGCATCTAAGGTCGTTCAGTGGACAGCTCCACTGGTCCAGGATTCGGTTGCTGACAGGGATCCCGGGCCGGGGCAAAACGATTCAGCCATGCCACGCGTGCTCATCATCCAGGAGGACCCGGCGGTGCTTGCCCTGATGCGTCACGGGCTGGTCCGCCGAGGGTACGAGGTGGACTCGGTCCGGTCCGCTCACGAGGCCATGGACCGGCTCAAGACCGAGCGTCCCGACCTGGTCGTCTCGGATGTCCACCTCGAAGACGCCCGGGGCGACCTCCTCCTCGGCGCGGTCGAGGCCCACTTTCCCGAGGTCGCGTGCCTCCTGGTGACCAGCGGGCCCACCTCCCGGTCGTCGTTCGGCGGCATCAGCGTGCTGCGCAAGCCCTGGGACATCGTCCACTTCGTGGATCGCGTGTGCACCGAGCTCGACAAGCGCGCGGCGCGCTCCCAGGCCGACGGGGGCGACGCCTCGGTGGGCACCGCCACGATCTCGTAAGACCTCGCGCGGACGAGCCCCGGGCTACCAGCGGCCAACGGTGCGGAGCAGCGCGGTCCCGTCCCGTGCGGGGGTGGTGCACGGACGGGCCTCGGTCCAGGCGCACCGGCTCGCCGCCACGGTGGGAGCACGGTGCAGCACGAACGCCGAGCGTGTTCCGTACCCGACCGCGTCCGCGTGGACGCACGTCCCGGCACGCGGCTCGGGACCATGTACCGACAGCAGGGCGAGCCAGCCCTCCACGTCCAGCAGCGCGCCACCGCCCGGCACCCCCTCCTGGATGAGCCGCCGGCGCGGGCCGTCGTCACCCGCTCCGAGGCTCTGCTCGGTGAGCACGTGCACCCCGGCGGACAGACGCTCCTGTCGCAGCGTGTTCCCGTCGCTCCAGGTCAACCCGGCGGATGTCCCGTCCGCATAGGCGAGATGGAAGCCGTTGTACGCCGACGGATCCAGCGCGGCGAGGCGGTGGTGCAGCGACGCGGCGTCGGGTGACTCGAGGGCCTCCACCACCAGCAACCCGCGCGAGCGCCGTGCCGCATCCCGGGGCCCCGCCGAGCGATTGGTGACGCCGACGAAGAGCCCCGATGCGTTCAGGCCGAGCCAGGTGCCGCCCGCCTGGAGGTCGCGTGGAGCGAGCCACCGTCCGTCGGCGGAGAGCGCGGGGGGCGACGCCGGGCGAGCGAGGAACTCGTCGCGGTTCGCGGCGATCTGCAGCACTCCGCCGGGAGGCGGGACGGCGAGGACCAGCGTGCACATGGGCGGCGCCGGAAGTCTGCCCGCCGGCCCCGGGCCGCGCCACGAAAGGCGCCCGCGAGCCCTACTTCTTCGCGGTCAGGACCAGGACCAGCTGGCCGTTCTCGTGCGAACCGGCCTGGAGGAAGGCCGAGGCGTCCGTCCCCAGCTCCACCGTGGTCTGCAGCGGCGGCACCGACACCGCGACCTGGGGCCGCGGGTGCTCTCCGGGCTGGAGGGTGAGCGTCGCCGTCTTTCCCGGGAGCGCCACGTCGGTGGGCTTGCCGGTGGCGAGGCTCACCGTCTGCTCCGAGAGGCGCCGGTAGGTCGTGAAGCGCAGCCCGGCCTTCTCGAAGCCCTGGCGCATCTTCTCCAGCCCCGGGTCGACGTGGGGCGCGCCGTTGGACGCGTGAACCACCTGGACGTGAACCTTGACCGGCGCGGCGGCGAGGACGGCTGCCACGCCGAGCGCAACCACCCCTGGCACGAGGATCACAGCTCCCCCGCGGTCTTCCTCTGCTGCGGAGGAACCGGCGCCTGCACACCCGGCTTGTCGGCCGGAAGCGGCGCCACCCGATGATTGCCGGAGGCGTCGGGCTTCTCGACCAGCCAGATGATGGCATCGCCAGTCTCGGTCTTGAGCACGACCGGCCGGAGCTCGGGCTGAGCGTCCGCCGTGACCGACTGCACCACCACGCCGTCGACCGCGGGAGCGGGCGTGAAGGGACGGAGCACGAACAACGCCGCGGCAGCCACGGCCACCAGCCCACCCACCGGCAGCCACGGCCCGCGCACGGCCTCGCGGAGACGCGCGAGCACCCCTGGCCGTCGCGACACCCGGGCCATCACCCGGTCGGTCAGGCCGGCGAAGTCGGCCTTCGCCACCTCGGCCTCGGACAGCGCCCGGACGGCCGAACCCAGGCCGCGCATCGAGCGCTCGATCTCCCGCACGCGAGGGTCCGCGGCCAGCGCGCGCTCCACCGTCTCGCGCTCGGCGGGGGTGAGCTCGCCGTCCACGTAGGCAGAGAGCAGCTGGAGAGTTGCGGGGTTCAGCGACATGACGACCGGCCCTTCCGTCGTCGTACGCAAGCACCCTGGCTCATATTCTGGCGATTCTCCATCAGTCTTCCTCGCCTTCCGCCGGGAGTGGGATGCCCAGCGACTCCGACAGCAGCTTCTGCACCTTGGCCCGGGCATGGAAGAGCCGGGACATGACGGTTCCCTTAGGAATCTCGAGGGCTTGCGCGAGCTCTTCGTAGCTCAGCCCATCGAGCTCCCGGAGCAAGAGGATGGCGCGATGCTTCTCGGGGATCTGCTCCAGGGCCTCCTGGATCTTCTCCCCGAGCTCGCGCTGGAGCACCGACTTCTCCGGGTTGCTTCCGAGCTGGGAGGACACTGCGCCGAGGTTCGCCTCGGCGAGGTCGTGGCCGATGCGCTCGTCGAACTCCACCGAATCGCTCCGCATCGCGCCCCGACGCCGGATGACGTCGATGCAGACGTTCACGGTGATGCGGTAGAGCCAAGTGTAGAACGTCGCATCGGCCTTGAAGCTGTCCAGCGACTTGTGGACCTTCACGAAGGCCTCCTGGACGACGTCCATGGCCTCCTCGCGGTCCTTCACCATCCCGACCGCGACCGCGTAGACCTTCTTCTGATAGCGCTCGACCAGGGTCCGGAATGCGCGCTCGTCGCCGGAGCGGGCGCGCTGGACCAGGGTGTGGTCGTCGGTGGGCACCGGAGAAGAAGAACCCTAACAGGCCTGCTGGTGCGTTTCTGCTCTCACACCCACGCTCGCGGAGCGCGGAGGACGGCCACCAGCTTTGCCTCCTCGCTCCCTGGATCCGGCTGCAGGTCGTAGCCCCAGGCCGCCTCGGGGGGCATCGAGACCAGGATGCTCTCGGTCCGTCCTCGGGTCTGGAGCCCGAAGACCGTGCCCCGGTCGTAGACGAGGTTGAACTCGACGTAGCGCCCCCGCCGGTGCAGCTGCCAGCGCCGCTGCTCGGCCGAGTACGGCAGCTCGCGCCGCCTCTGCACGATGGGCAGGTAGGCGGGGACGAAGACCCGTCCGCAGTCCTGGACGAAGGCGAACTCCTGCTCCAGCGGCCGCCCGGTGTTCTCGAAGAAGATGCCGCCGACACCCCGGGCCTCGTCGCGGTGGGCGATCCAGAAGTACCGGTCGCAGTCGAGCTTCTGGCGCGCGTAGCTGCCGGGCTCGTGCCGCTCGCAGACCTCACGGAGCACGCGGTGGAAGTGCACCGCGTCCTCCTCGTAGAGGTAGTGCGGAGTCAGGTCGGCGCCGCCGCCGAACCACGCCTTCCCTCCCTGCTGGATGAAGCGCCAGTTGGCGTGGACCGTGGGCACGTGCGGATTGCGAGGATGAAGGATGAGGCTCAGACCGGCGGCGAAGAAGCGCCGCCCCTCGCCCTGGAGCTTCCTCGCGAACTGCTCCTCCAGCTCGCCCCACACCGAGGAGACGTTCACCCCCGCCTTCTCGAACACCGCGCCGCCCTCGAGCACCCGGGTCCGCCCACCGCCGCCGCCCGGCCGTTCCCAGACGTCCTCCCGGAAGCGCGCGCTCCCGTCCTCGGCCTCCACCGCCTCGCAGATCGCGCGCTGGAGCTGCTCGACGTGGTCGGTCATCCGCCGGCCGAGGTCTCCTTCGGTCTCCGGTGCGCCGGGGCGCATCAGTGCACCGGGAGGCTCGGGTCGCCGGGATCGACGACACCGTACTTGGCCTCGAACTTCTGGAGGTTGTCCACCATCGCCGTGACGAGCCGCTTCATGTGCCGGGGGCTGGTGATGATCCGCGCCTTCACCCGGGCCTTCGGCTGCTGGGGCTGGACGTAGATGAAGTCCAGCGTGAACTCGGAGTCGGTGTGGTTCACCAGCGCCATGTTCACGTAGACCCCGTCGGCGACCGCGTCGTCGATGTGGATCTGGAGCGCGGTCTCGGGCAGCTTTGGGTCAGCCATGGAGCGCCTGCATACCGCCCCTGCCGCGCAGGAGGCCAGAGGCGGGGCGGGGTCGGCGGACGTCGCGCTCGACGAGGGAAAGACCGCGTCCTTCGACCTGCCGGGTGACCGGGGTGCGTGCCTGCTCATCCACGGATTCACCGGAACGCCCTGGGACGTCCGCCCGCTGGGCGAGGCGCTGTCGCGTGCGGGCATCGGCGTTCATGCGCTGCGGCTGCCCGGGCACGGGACCACGCCGGAGGCGATGCTGCAGGCGCACGCACCGGACTGGCTCCTCGCCTGTGACGAGGCAATGGGTCGGCTCCCGGGACGTCGGGTGGCGGTGGCCGGCCTGTCGATGGGGGCGCTCCTCGCGCTCGTGCTCGCCGCGCGACACCCGAACCGCGTGGCAGGGGTGGCGGCGCTGGCGCCGGCGGTGCGCTTCCGTGACCGGACGCTCAACTCGCTCCGGGCGGTACGGGTCGCGGCTCCGCTGCTGGAGCTGATCCGGCCGTGGGTGCGGAAGGACACGACCGATCTCCTCGACGACGCCGCGCGCGCCGAGGCTCCGGTGCTGCGCTCCTGGCCATCCGCCCGGCTGCGGGACCTGTGGGAGATGCAGGACCTCGGCTGGGGCTCGGCGGCGCGGGTGAGCTGTCCGGTCCTGGTCATGGTGGGCGCCCAGGACCACGTGGTGGACGAGGCGGGGGCCGCGGCGCTGGTGCGAAGGCTCGAGAAATCCCCGTCGGTCCGCTACGTCCGCATCGAGGACAGCGCCCACATCCTCCCCAGGGACCGGAATCGCGAGCTGGTCGCGGCCGAGGTCACCGGGTTCGTGGAGCGGACGCTCGGCCCTGCCGCAGTGCGCTGAGCGGCCAGCCCTCCTTCGGCGCAGGTCCGTGACACACCGGGCGAGGGCGATCCGCTACCCTCCCGGGCCCCATGGCCAAGCGGCGCTACCTCCTCGCAATCGATCAGGGCACCACCGGCACGCACGTGCTGATCGTCGACGACCGCCTGGAGGTCGTGGGCGAGGCCTACCGCGAGTTCACGCAGCACTTCCCCCGGGCGGGCTGGGTGGAGCACGACCTGCGGGAGATCTGGAAGACGGTCGAGCGCTGCTGCAAGAAGGGCCTCGCCGATGCCGAGATCCGTCCCGACATGGTGACGGCCATCGGCATCACCAACCAGCGAGAGACCACCGCGGTGTGGAACCGCGCCACCGGCGAGCCGGTGGGTCGCGCGATCGTCTGGCAGGACCGGCGCACCGCGGAGATGTGCGCCGAGCTGAAGGCCCGCGGCGAGGAGGCGCGGGTCCGCGAGACGACGGGGCTCGTGCTCGACCCGTACTTCAGCGCGACGAAGCTCCGCTGGATGCTGGACCACGTCGAGGGGCTGCGGGCGCAGGCCGAGGCGGGGAAGGTGTGCTTCGGCACCATCGACTCCTGGCTGGTCTTCCGCCTCACCGGGGGAGCGCGGCACGTCACCGACGCGTCGAACGCGAGCCGGACGCTGCTCTACGACCTGAAGGGGAATGGCTGGAGCGAGGACATGCTCGAGCTGTTCGGCATCCCTCCCCAGATCCTCCCCGACATCCGCAGCTGCGCCGAGGTGTACGGGACCACGAAGGGGATGGACGCGCTCCCCGACGGGATTCCCGTCTCCGGGATGGCCGGGGACCAGCAGGCCGCGCTGTTCGGACAGGCGTGCTTCCGGCCGGGGGAATCGAAGTGCACCTACGGGACGGGCGCCTTCCTCCTGATGAACACCGGGACCGAGCCGGTGCCCTCGCGGAGTGGGCTGCTGACGACCGTGGCCTGGCAGCTGGGCGAGACCGTGACCTACGCGCTGGAGGGCTCGAGCTTCGTCGCCGGCGCGGCGGTGCAGTGGCTCCGGGACGGGCTACAGGCCATCAAGAAGTCAGCGCAGGTGGAGAAGCTCGCCCGCAGCGTCGAGGACTCGGGCGAGGTGGTGTTCGTCCCTGCGCTCGCAGGTCTCGGCGCGCCGCACTGGCGTCCCGAGGCGCGTGGGCTGCTGATGGGGCTGGACCGCTCGACGAACCTCGGGCACGTGGCGCGGGCGGTGCTCGAGGGCATCGCGCTGCAGACCTACGAGCTGGCACGGGCGATGACCCAGGACTCGGGGCAGCCCATCCCGGTGCTGAAGGTGGACGGCGGAGCGAGCGCCAACGACCTCCTGATGCAGTACCAGGCGGACATCCTCGGCGTTCCGGTGGTGCGGCCGCGGAACCTCCAGACCACCGCGGCGGGAGCGGCGTTCCTGGCCGGCATCGGCGCGGGAGTCTGGACCGAGCCCGAGGAGATCCGCGGGTCCTGGAGGGCGGAGAAGACCTTCAAGCCAAAGATGGACGACAGTTCACGGGCGCATGCCCTGGCGAAGTGGCAGCGCGCGGTGGAACGGGCGTAGGGATCCGCTCCATGGCACGCGACAAGACGAAGCTGGGTGATGCGGAGGTGCAGGGCTGGCTGAAGGCGCACCCGGGCTGGGCGCTGGAGGGCGGGATGATCCGCCGCACCTACGCCTTCAAGGACTTCCGGGTGGCAATGGCCTTCGTGAACAAGGTGGCGGACGCGGCGAACGCGGCGGACCACCACCCGGACATCGACATTCGCTACTCGAAGGTGACGCTCGCGCTCGTCACGCACGACGCGGGCGGGCTCACCTTCCGGGACACGAAGCTCGCCGAGCAGGCGGACGCGCTCGCCTAGAAGCGCACGGCGACGCTGACTCCGGCTCCGTCCTTCAGGAGCTGGGGAGTGACGTGGACGTCGACCGCGTCGGCGTGCGGGTCGGTCGTGAGGCGCTGCCACAGCTCGCGGTTGTAGCTCTCCGCCAGCTGCCGCTTTCCGACGTCGCCCACCGGGTCCGGGTTGATGCCGGCTCCGACGATGGTCACCACCCCACCGGCGACGATTCCTCCGACCGCGAGCCAGCCCAGCGCCGGATCGACCGGAGCCGGTGTCGTGCAGGTCGGCAGTGCGAAGCTTCCGGGAGGGCTCGGAGTGCAGGTCGAGATCTGGCTGCTGGCCATGACCGTCGCCGCGATCAGCCCGGCGAGAGCCGTCAGGCCTCCGCCGAGCAGGAGCCCGGTCTTCAGGGCGGAACGGTCCTCGTACTGCTTCACGAGGTCCTGGCGGCCCAGCGCCCGGTAGAAGTCCACGCCCTCCAGCGGTCGCTTGTACTTGCCCTGGTACGGCGAGGACCACTGCACGGTTCCCTTGACGACGCCGTGCTCGGTCACCACGCCGCCGAAGTCGTCGAACCCGATGGCTTGCTGCTCGTACTGCTCCTGCGCCTCGGCGAGCGGAACGTCCGCAGGCGGAGGCGGGAGCGCGCTGTCCGACGGGACCACGTCGGGCTGCGGAGGAGGAACCTCGTCGGGCGGAGCTCCCTGGGCGTGCACGCTCGAGGAGAGGAAGAGCAACACCAGGAACAGACCACGGACGCGACAAGCGCTCATCGGAGACCTCCGGAGCAGTACCGGCCCGCCGGGATCCCACCCCCGAGTTGCAGATCAGGTTAGCGGCGACGGGTGATCCGGAAGCGACGGGACCGGTGTGCTCGAACGGGCACAACCGGCCAGAGACCTCGCGCGGCGTTCGCACGGGCTCACATCCGCCGCCGTGGATGCACGTCGCGCTCCCGGGTTGCGGGCCTTTTTTCGAGCGACGGGCGCGCCCGTAACCGCCCGCCGTCCGGGGAGACCACATCGACACCAGCACAGCTCGGCGCCCCACGAGCCGTACGGCACAACGGGACGAGCGGGGCGGGTCTTCCGAGTGCAGACAACTCTCGCTCTCCAGCCGCAGTGACAAACCCGCCGCACCGGCATGCCGGGCGGCTCTCGTAGGGAGCAGCACATGACCGCCGTGACCCCCGATGCCGTGTCCGAGCAGACCCTCGCGCCTCGCCCGGGCACCCTCGCCCTCCGCCTGGCCGCACTGCTCGTCCGGCTTCGCACCACGGCCGGCGAGGACCTCCAGAGCACCATCGCCCGCGCGATCGACGACGCGTTCGCCGGGATCCACCGCGAGATGCGCTGAGCCGCGCCCGGGCGACCGTGGCCGCCCGGACCCGTGGCCCCGCGACCACCGGCGTGTGGCCTCCGCGCCTCCGGCCGCGGCCAGGCTCCGCTTCCCGGGGGATGGCACGGCCGCTGCTTCGCGCGGCCGGCATGATCCGACGCTACGTCGTGCTGGGAGTGGTCTGGGCCGGCTGCACCGTCGCCTGGATGTTGCTCGGGGCCACGCTGCTGGTGCGCTCGGGCGAGACGTCCTCCGCGCTGGTCAACGAGGTTCACCAGCTCTGGGGCCCGCCGCTGGACCAGGGGGCTCCCGCCGGGCAGTACACCGAGCAGCGGACGCGGGAGGAGCGCCGCACCCTCTACGACGCGAACGGCCGGCCCTACGAGACGATCGTGCACACGAAGGAGGACGTACCCTTCCCGCTGCCGCTGGTCTCGACCCGGGCGCGCGTGTCGCTCGCGCTCGAGCACCGGCAGAAGGGCCTGCTCTGGTTCGCGACCTACGCCGCCGACTTCGACGGACGCTACGTGGTGCTGAACGACACCGCGGTGGCCCGGTCGGTCACGGTCAGCTTTCCCCTGCCGGCGCGGGGCGCGATCTACGACGGCTTCGAGGTGCTCGACGAGAAGGGTCAGCCCATCGGCGCCGAGGTGGACGGCGGCTCGGCGCGCTGGGTGGTCTCGCTCGCTCCCGGCGCGCGCCATGCGTTCCAGGTGCGCTACCGCACCCGCGGGACCTCCGACTGGACGTACCGGCCGGCTGCGGCCGGAGGCTCGGTCATCCGGGACTTCTCGCTGGAGATCCGCAGCACCGCGCGCGGCATCGACTTCTCGCCCGGGAGCATCTCGCCGAGCAGCGCCGGAGCGGCGGCCACCGGGTGGCGCGGAACCTGGGAGTTCCGGAGCCTGGTGGGGAGCGCGCCGATCTCGCTGCAGCTGCCCCAGAAGACCAACCCCGGTCCACTCGCCGCGCGCATCACCTTCTTCGCTCCGGTGGCGCTCTTGTTCTACTTCTTCGTCGTGGGACTCCTGGCGGACGGGCGGGGTCACCGGCTCCATCCGCTGAGCTGGTTCCTCATCGGCTGCGCGTTCTTCGCCGACCACCTGCTCTTCGCCTACCTCGCCGATCACGTGCCCCTCTGGCTGGCGCTGTCCCTGTCGAGCGCGGTGTCGATCGTGCTGGCGGTGACCTACGCCCAGTGGCTGGTGGGCTGGCGCTTCGCCGTCCGCGAGATGGGGCTCGCCCAGCTGATCTACCTCGTGGGCTTCTCGCTCACGTTCCTCCTCAAGGGCTTCACCGGGCTCAGCATCACCGTCGGCGCGATCCTCACCCTGTTCATGATGATGCAGGTGACCGGCCGGAGGCTTCGCGGAGACGTGCCTCGCGCCGTGCTGGTCGGCTGACCGGCTACACTGCGCTCGTGCCGGTGGATCCGTCGGGCTTCTGGGGCGTTCCCACCGCGAGCATCGACTGGTGCGAGCAGAACTACGTCGTCACCCGGTTCGTCGCGGAGTTCTGGAACACCGTCTCCAGCCTCGCGATGGTCGCCGCCGGGCTGGTGGGGCTCTCCACCCGACGATTCGCCCGGGAGATCCGCGTCGCCTTCGGGCTGCTGGTCCTGGTGGGGCTGGGGAGCGTCGCCTTCCACGCCACGCTGCGCTTCGAGCTCCAGATGCTCGACGAGCTGCCGATGCTCTACCTGGTCACCTGGCTGACCTGGCTCCTGGTGGAGACGGGCCCGAGCCGTCGCCTCGGCGCGTGGTTCCCGGCGGTGCTGATCGCCTACGTGCTCCTGGCGACGGCCGGCGCGACCCTCAACCGCGGCCACGCGCAGTTCCTCGCCTTCCACGTCAGCTTCGGGGCGCTGGAGATCCTCTGCCTCGCCCGCGTGACCTGGATTGCCCTGCGCCCGGAGAACCGGCCGGTGCGGACCTGGTTCACGCTCGGGCTCGCGGCCTACGCGACGGGCATCGCGATCTGGTTCGTGGACCTCGAGGCCTGTCCCCGGGTGAGCGGGCTTCAGCTGCACGCGGGGTGGCACGTGCTGGTGTCGATCGGGTTCTTCCTGCTCCTGGCCGTGATCTCCTTCGACCGGCTGCGGCGCGGAGGGGAGGGCTCGGTCACTGCGGAGCGGACTGGACGGCCTCTCGCGCCGCCTACTTGCCGCCGAGAAGCCCCTTGAGGAGGTCGCTGGCCTTCTGCACCTGATCGTTCGCAGGGGTCTGGCTGACGGCCGGCGTCGCGGCCGCCCCGGGCGATCCCAGGTGAATCGGGTACTCGCGGACCTTCTGCCACTGCGGCGCCCGCAGCTCGACCAGCACCGTGTCGAGGGTGAAGCTCCTCCCGGCGGGCCTCGTGGCGTCGAACCGCGTGAGCACCATCTGGAAGTCGCGCGTCGCGCCCGGAGCGAGCTGGAAGCGCGGGTCGCTCCGCGCGCCGTCGATCATCCCGATGCCCTGGCCGCTCGCGTCGGGCGTTCCCGGACGGCCCCATGTGTACCGGTTGCCCGCCTCGTCCGCGGCGGCGCTGCTCCCCGACTTGCAGGCGAGGACCAGCGGCTGGTTGGTCTGGTTCTTCACCCGGACCCCGATGCGCACGACCTGGTTCTTCCCGCTCGCGGCGGCGGCCGTCTGGGTCATCGTTGCGGTGAAGGAGCCTGCGTCGACGCAGCTCGTTCCCGGCGCGCAGCGGGCGGCGCCGGACGCGGGAACCCCGAACGGCGAGGACGCGGTCTGCGCAGGCGGCGCTCCGCCGGGCGCCGGTGGGGAGTCGCTCGAGGCCGGGGTCGCACCGGTCGCAGGGGCCGAGCCCGCGGCAGGCGCCGTTCCCGAGGCCTGCGCGACACCGGGCCCGGCGGAGCGCGCCCCGTCGACCAGTCCGACGACCTGCAGCGGGTACTCCGGACCGAGCGTGGTCTGCCCGTTCCCGACCTGGGTGATCTCCCGGACGGTGAGGTCGAGGTCGAAGGTGTTCCCGAAGAGCCCTTGACCGCCCCAGACGAGCGTGAACCGTGCGTCCGCCGTCTGGCCCGGAGAGACGACGAACTTGTCGTCGGCCCGCTGGGTGATGAGGCCGATTCCCCGGATGTCACCGTCCTTGACGATGTAGCGATTCCCCCGATCGTCGGTCGCGCCGCCCGAGCCGACCACGTAGCCAAGCACCAGGGGGCGGTTGAGCTTGTTGCGGAACCGGAGCGTGGTCGTGAGCACCTTCCAGGCGCCCTGCAGGCTGGCGCGGAACTCCACCACCGACATCGCGAACCCGTTCACCTCGGTGCACGACGGGTCTCCGTTGCAGACGGACGCCGTCGCCGCCGGTGCAGCGCTGCTTGCGCCCCCGCCCGCGGGTGGTGACAGGTTCCGCGCCTTGGACAGCACCGCAGCGCTCACCCGCCCCGGGCAGATCACCTCCCATTGCTGGGAGAGCGCCAGGCCCCCGCTCGCACCGTCGCGGCCGACGACACCGTCGGCACCTCGCCAGCGGGTGCGGCCCGCGCCGACGTCCGAGCTGTCCCAGAGGCCGTCGAGCACGTACGACTTTCCGTCGAGCGGCTCGAGCCGGCCCACGGTGCAGTCGGCGCGCACGGTGTACGTCTTGCCCAGCTCGCTCTGCCACTGCTTGCTGCAGGCGTCCATCGCCGACTTGGCCTCGGCGGGGTTCCCCCGCTGCGCCTGATCCGCGCAGAGCGTCTTGATCGACTCGGAGGTGACCTTGGCGGTCGCGCTCGCCGACGCCGAGCCCACGCCGGACTTGGAGGTCACGATCGGGCTCGGGCCATCGGTGGAGGACAGCCACTCGGCGCTGGAGGCAGCGTCGGCCGGGAAGCAGAACAGCGCCGCGACGAGCACGGGCACGGCGCCGAGAAGACCGACCGGCCCGGACCCCGCGAGGCGTGTCCGGATGAGCGGGATGAGCATCGGGGACCCCTCCTGGGAGACGACTGCACTCCCCCATGCGCAGGAACGGAGCCGGGCCCGTCACCACGCCACGCCCGTGCGGCAGCGGGGACGAGACGACCCCACGTGGTGCCCCGACGCGGTGCCAGTCACCTCGGCTGGGCTCCCGAGGAAGTGCCGAACACCTCGTTCAGCCGCCGCCGGTCCACGGGACAGCCCGCGCGTCCCAGGACCGCGACGCGCAGTGCGGAGATCGCAGTGCGGAGATCGGTCGCAAGCCTTGAATTGACAAGGGAAATCTGACGCGGGGGACTCGCGCGGTGTCAAACACCTCCGCGCAAACACCTCCGCGCGCGAGCACCTCCACGCGTGCAAACACCCCCGCACGCGAGACGCCTGTGCGAGGCCGCCCGCGCTACTTCGCCGCGCGGGATGCGGTCAGCTCCGCCTGGAACCGGTCCGCGTCCGCGGTTCGCCCCAGCGTCCGGTAAGCGGTGGCCAGGTCCTGGCGGGCCATGTCGAGCCACACGGCCTGCGGGTCCTTGCGCTTCATGAGCAGCTCGTAGCCGGCGCGGCTCTGAGCCTCGGCGTCCGCGGCCTGACCCGCGGCGAGGAGCGCGTGCCCGAAGCGCACCCGACCGACGCCCTGGAGCGGGTGGTCCGCGGGCAGGGCATCCCGGTACACGGTGAGGACGCGGCGGAAGAGCTCCTGGGCGTGCGCGGAATTCCCCCGCCGCTGCTCCACGTCGGCGAGGTTCGAGAGCGCGACGCCGATCAGGTAGTGCTTCCCGTGGTGGACCTGGTCGTAGATGTCCGCCATGCGCTGAAAGTTCGCCGAGGCATCGGCCAGCCGGCCCTGATCTCGCGCCACGATCCCGAGCTCGTTGAGCGTGGACGCGACACGCGGGTGCACCGGCCCGTAGACGCGCTCCTGGGTCGCGAGCGCGCTCGTCAGGAGGACCCGGGCCTCGTCCCGGCGCTCCAGTCTCAGCAGCGACCGGGCGAGGATGGTCTGCGCCGACGCCGTCTCCGGATGATCCGGCCCGTACCAGGCGGTCATGATCTCCAGCGCCTCGCGGTTCCACCGCTCGGCCTCCGCGTAGTGGCCGCCCTCGAACTGCACCGCTCCGAGGTTGATGAGGTCGTCCGCGATGTGCGGATGCCGCGGGCCGTAGAGCCGGCGGTCGAGGGCCAGGACCTTCTGGTTCAGCGCATCGGCCTCCGCGTACTGACCCACGTAGAAGTGACAGTTGGCCAGCTCGGTGAGGCTCGCCGACAGGTCGCCCTCGAGACCGGGGCGGCCGGTCTGGAGCCGGACCGCCTCCTCGAGCTCCCGGATCGCATCCGGGTACCGCCCCGCATTCTCCAGGATCCGACCCAGCGCCGAGACGGCCCGCGCCACCTCGGGATCGTTCCGGGAGAGGTGCCGCCGGAGGATTGCCAGGCCCTCGCGGGTCTGCTTCTCCGCCTCGCCGTAGTCGCCCCGGGCGCTGGAGAGCTGGGCGCTCGCGACCAGGGAGCGAGCCACGTCGGGATGGTCCGGTCCGAACGCGGTCCGCCGGAGCTCGAGCGCGCGGGCCAGCAGCGCCCCCGCCTGGTCCAGGCGGCCCAGGTTCTGGGCAATGCCTCCGAGCGTCTGCAGCAGCTCGGCCTCCACCGCCGGCTCGGCCTCGAGCGACTGCGCCTCGCGGACGCCACGGTCGACCAGGTCCACCACCTTCACGTCGGAGGAGGGGCCGACCTCTCCGGTCCCTCCCTCGAACAGCTGGAGCATGAACTGCTGGATCCGCTGCGTGCGCGCGGCCTCGGCGGCGACCGCGTCGCGCGCCCTCGCGAGGCGCACCGCCGCGTACGCGGTCACTCCCAGCACCGCGAGGCCAACGGCCGAGGCGACCAGCACCGACCGCGCGTTCCGGCGGAGCAGCTTCCCGGCCCGGTAGGCCAGCGAGTCCGGCCGCGCGTCCAGCGGCTCTCCCGCCAGGTGGTGGTCGAGGTCCCGGATCAGCGCCTCCACCGAGGGGTACCGCCGCGCCGGGTCGCGCTGCATCGCGGTGAGGCACAGCACGTCGAGGTCGGCCCACGCGCCGCGGCTCGCCTGCACCGGCCGGCCCGCCACCTGCGACGGCCGGGGCGGCTCCTGCTCCAGCACCCGCCGCGCCGCCTCGTGCGGCTGCAGTCCGGTCAGCTCGAAGGGGAGTCGCCCGGCGAGAAGCTCGAACAGGAGGACTCCCAGCGCGTAGACGTCGGTCTGCACCCCCAGCCGGCCGCCCTCGACCTGCTCAGGCGCGGCGTAGGCCGGGGTCATCAGGCGGAGCCCGGTTCGCGTCGGATCCGTCGCGGGTCCGGTGGGGTCGAGGTGCTTGGCGATGCCGAAATCGAGAAGCTTCACCGCCCCGTCCGGCTTCACCAGGATGTTGGAGGGTTTGAGATCTCGGTGGATGACGGCGTGGCGGTGCGCGTGCTGCACGGCCTCGCACACCGCCCGGAACAGCCGGAGCCGCTCGGCCAGAGAGCAGCTCCGTGCGCGGCAGTACTCGGTGAGCGGAACGCCCTCCACGTACTCCATCGCGAACCACGGCGTTCCGTCGGGAAGCGCCCCGGCGTCGTGGAGCTGGGCGATGGCGGGATGGTCGAGCTGTGCCAGCGTCCGCTGCTCCGTGAGGAACCGCGCACGGCGCGACGGCGAGACCCAGCCGTCGCGGAGGAGCTTGAGCGCCGCGCGGCCGCCCACGTCCTCGCGCTCGACGAGGTAGACCACGCCCATCCCGCCCTCGCCGAGCAGGCGCAGCACGCGGTACGGGCCCACGCGTCCCGGAGAGTCGGGCCCGAGCAGGTGGTTCGCGACCTCCGGAAGCGACCGGTCGAGGAACGAGCCCGGCGTCCGGTCCTCGACGAGCAGCGCCTCCACCTCGGCCACCAGCGTCGGATCGCCTTCGGTGCGCGACTCGAGGAAGGCGTGCTGCTCGGACGCGGGCAGGTCCGCCGCCGCGTGGAAGAGGTCCTGGATCAGGCGCCAGCGAGCCGGGCCTGATGCGGGTTCAACGTGTCTGCCGGAGCTCATGGGCCAGGAAGGCGCGGGCCGCGCGCCAGTCGCGCAGCACCGTAGCCTCGGAGATGCCGAGGATCTCGCATGTCTCGCGCACGTCGAGCCCGCCGAAGAAGCGGCTCTCGACGATGAGCGCCTGGCGCGGCTCGAGCCGGGCCAGCGCCTCCAGCGCGATGTCCAGCGCGAGCACCTGCTCCGAGCCGACTTCCGGCGGGAGCGTGTCCTCGTCGAACGTGACCAGGGGCGCGCCGCCACCGCGTTTCCTGGCGGTGCGCCGACGCGCGGCCTCCACCAGCACCTGACGCATGGCCCGGGCGGCGATGCGCTTGAAGTGGGCCGGAGAGGTGGCGGCGAACTCCGGCGACGACGCCAGCTTGAGCCAGGCCTCGTTCACCAGCGCGGTGGGGCTGAGGGTGCGGCTCGGGTCGTCGCGGCGCACCGAGGCGGCCAGCCGACGGAGCTCGTCGTAGGCGGCGGTGAAGAGGTGGTCCCGCGCACCAGCGTCGAGAACACCAGACGATCGGGGGCCTGCTCGGGCCATGAACCGTTCAAGCCTTCTGCGCCAAGGTGGGCGTACCACGCACCCCGGAGGCCCGGCAACGACGAGGCGCGCCGCTCAGGGGGGCGCGGCCGACCCTGTACGGCGGGCCGCCCGGGGCCCGAACGGCATGTCCACCGATCTACACCTGCACCGGATCTGCCCTGCCGAGCGCGCCGGTCAGGCCGACGCCTTCTCGCAGGCCGAGGCGCAGCTGCGGCAGGCCTCCATGCAGCGCCGGCAGACGTCGTGGTGCCCCGCGTGCGGCCGGCAGACGGCCTCGCAGTCCCGGCAGACCTGACCGCAGACACGGGTGATGTCCTTCAGCCGTGGCGAGCTCTGCGCCGCGGCGGTGACGAGCGCGCGGCACATCTGGAGCATGACCGCCACGGACTTCGCGCACGCGGCCAGGGAGGTGTCGCCCGTCGCGAGCTGCTGCAGACAGTGCGCCTCGCATTCCTCGCCCACCTGGATGCACGCGCTGCCGAGCTCCACCAGGCTGGCCCCCTTTCCCGGAGCGGATCCGGCATCGGGCGCCGCGTGGGACACGCCGGCGAGGGCGAGCGCGCCGCCGGCGAGCATGAGGTCACGTCGTTTCATGGGTTCCTCCACGGGTCATCGATCGCGTTCCCAGCGGCGGAGCGCCGCGCCGAGACTCTGCTCCAGGACCTGCGCCGCCCGCCTGACCCTCGCGGACGGTCTGCCCTCGCCCCGGAAGGCGAGCCACACCGGATGGGGTGGCAGCTCCGGCAGCTCCGAGAGCCTGACCAGCTCGGGCGCGAGCTCCTCCGAGCCGCGGGGCAGCACGCCGAGGCCGACCCCGGCGTGGACCGCCGAGACGAAGACCGGAACGCTGTCCGTCCGGAGAGCGACCCGGGCGCCCCCGCGAGCCGCGCCCGACAACCAGCGTCCCGCGGCGGTCCGCGCGAGCGGGCCGACGAGCAGGACCAACCGGTGCCCGACGAGGGCGTCCGGATCCGACGGGCGACCGTGGTCGAGGAGGTAGGCCTCGGAGGCGTAGAGCGACTCGGAGAGCGTGCCCAGCGCCCGCGGTGCCTCCCCCCTCGCCGGCGCCGGACGGGTGCCGGTCACCTCGAGATCGATCTCGCCGCTCCGCCCGCGGGTGGTGACGAGCTCGAGCGTGACGTCCTCCAGCTTCCGGCCGAGGTCCGCCGCGGCGGTCGGGAGCCACTGCGCGGCGAAGGTCTCCTCGATGCGGAGCCGGACGGGTGGCCCCGGCGTCACGGGGGGCAGCACGCGGTCGACGCGGGCCATCTCCTCCGCCAGCCGCTCGCCGGTGTGCATCGCGCTGCGGCCGGCGTCGGTCGGAACCAGGCGCCCCTCCTCGCGGACGAAGAGCGCGGCGCCGGCGGCACGCTCGACGCGCTTCAGCTCCGCCTCCAGCGCTCCGGGAGACATCCCCAGCGCCCGACCCGCGCCGGCGAGCGTGCCGTGGCGCGCGAGGGCGAGGACGAGACGGAGCTGCTCCCAGGGAAGGACCACGCCTGCCGAGCCTCCCCCGGGACGTTCACGCCCGCAAAGGTCTGGCCGGCGAGCCCTCAGCCGTGGAACGGCATCGGGACGAATCCTGGCACCGCGCGCACCCGCTCCAGCCACCCCCGGATGGCCGGGTACGGCTCGAGCGAGAACCCTCCCTCGGGCGCCACGTGGGTGTACGCGAAGAGCGCGAGGTCGGCGAGCGTCGGCTGCTCGCCCACGAGGAACGGCGTCGCCGACAGCGCCTTCTCCATCACCCCGAGCGCTGCGTGGCCCCGCGCGGTGCGCTCGACGATCTCCTGCGCCTTCTCCTCGGCCTTGCCGGCGTACCTCACCCAGAACCGCACGGTGGCGACGTAGGGCTCGTGGCTGTACTGCTCGAAGAAGAGCCACTCGTACGTCTTGGCGCGAAGGTACGGATCCGTCGGGAGCCAGGCACTGCCCTCTCCGAGGTGAAGGAGCATCGCGTTCGACTCGGCGAGCGTCCGGCCATCGGGGAGCACGAGGAGCGGGACACGCCCGTTGGGGTTGAGCTTCAGGAACTCCGGCGTGCGGCTCTCCCCCTTGAGGATGTCGACCTCGATCCAGCGGAAGGGAAGACCGCGGGCGTGGAGCATCACCGCCGGCTTCCAGCAGTTCCCCGAGGTGGAGTTTCCGAAGAGGGTGTGCATGTCCGACTCTCGCTCGACCGAACCATCCTCGACCAGCACAGGGGCTTGCCCTGCGCTCGTGCACACGCGGGCGGAGCTCACCCCTCCCGCAGGGTCACCATCGGGTCGATACGGGCTGCGCGCCGCGCGGGCAGGTAGCTGGCGAGCAGCGCCGTCGCCCCGAGCGCGAGCGCGGTTCCTCCGAACACCACCGGGTCGGTCGGGCTCACCGAGAAGAGGAGCGAGCGCGCCAGCCGGCTCACCACCACCGACCCGGCCAGGCCCAGGACCAGCCCGATGCCGGCGAGCGCGCAGCCGCGCCCGAGGAAGAGACGCAGCACGGCACCGGGCAGCGCACCGACGGCCAGGCGGATTCCGATCTCCCGCGTCCGCTGGACCACGCTGACGGAGATGACCCCGTAGATGCCGACGGCCGCCAGTGCCAGCGCGATCGCCGCGTACAGACCGAGGAGCACGCTGCGCAGCCGTGGCGCGGCCACCGCCCGGTCGAGGTCGGCCTCGAAGGTCGAGACGCTGGCCAGCGGCTGGTCGGGATCGAGCCGCCGCACCTCCTCGCGCAGCGCCGGAACCACCGAGAGCGGAGCGCCCTCGGTCCGGACGGCGAGGTGCATGTCCAGGAACCCCTCCGCTCCCTGCGCATAGGGCACGTACACGACGGCGGTGGCCCCGCGCTCCAGGCGATCGTAGGGAACGTCTCCGGCCACCCCGACCACGGTGAGCTTCGCCGGACTGTAGTCCGGAGGCATCGTGACGCCGGGCAGCAGCTCCCGCGGTGGGTTCACCGAGACGAGCTTGCCCAGCGGGTCCTCGTTCCCCCACATCCGCCGGGCCAGCTCCCGGCTGACGATGGCCACGCCGGGCGCGCGGAGATCGTCGGCGGTGGTGAACGCACGCCCGCGCACCGGGATCCCGAGCGTGCGGAAGTAGTCGCCGGCGACCACCCGGTACTCGACCGTGGGGAGCTCACCGCGGCTCGCGGGCAGCGGCCGGTCCCAGAGCACGAGGTTCTTGATCCAGCTGCTTCCCCCGAGCGGCAGGCCGGAGACGGCCCCGGCGGAGCGAACGCCCGGCATCCGCCCCACCCCGGCGAGGAGGTCGTCGAGGAAGACGCTGGCCCGCTGGGTCGAGCCCGGCCGGAGCGCCCGGGCGAGCGCGGCGTCCTCGTACTTCGTCGCCGGAAGGTCGAGCTCCGCGCTCAGGAGCCCCCTGGGCTCGTGCCCGAGGTCGACCTGGAGCAGCTGATGCAGGCTCTTCAGGGTCAGCCCCGCTCCGGTCAGCAGGACGAGGGAGAAGGCCGTCTCTGCGATGACCAGCGCGGCGCTGAGGCGACGGTGTCCTCCACCGGCGTCCCGGCCGGTCTCCCCCAGCGAGTCGGCGAGGCGAACGGAGGCGCCCTGCAGCGCCGGGGCGAGACCGAAGAGCACCGCGGTCGCGAGGGAGGCGACCACGGCGAAGGCGAGGATCGGCCACTCGAGGCCGATGGGCTGCAGGCGCGGCAGCGCCTCCTGGCTGAGCCCGTTCACCCCGTGGAGGATCCCCAGCGCGACGACGACGCCGACGGCGCCCCCGACCACGCCGAGCACCAGGCTCTCCACGAGGAGCTGGCGAAGCAGCGCGCTCCGGCTGGCTCCCAGCGCCGCACGGATGACCATCTCCCTCCGCCGGCCCGCACCCCGGACCAGCTGGAGGTGAGCGAGGTTGGCGCAGGCGATGAGCAGCACGAGCCCCACCGCGCCGAACAGCACGAGGACCGCCGGGCGGACCGAGGCCACCACCGACTCGCCGAGCGACTTCCCGTCCAGCCCGAAGCCCTGGGTGCTCGGAAACCGTTCCCGGATGCGCTCCCCGAACCCCCGCAGCTCCTGGCGCGCCTGCTCCACCGTCACCCCGGGCCGGAGGCGGCCGACGACGCTCAGGAAGTAGTTGTTGTGGGAGTTCATGTTGTCGCCGGCCTCGAAGGCCATCGGCAGGAAGAGCTGCGCCTCCCCGTCGAGCCACGCGAACCCGGCCGGAAGCACGCCGACCACCACGTGCGGCTCCCCGTCGAGGCTGAGCGTGCTCCCGAGCACGCCTCGATCGCTCCCGAACCGCGAGCGCCAGAAGCCATCGGTGAGGATGACCCGCCGGTGCGCGCCCCAGACCTCGTCACCGCGATCGAACCCCCGGCCCAGGGCAGGGCTCACTCCCAGGACGGGGAACACATCCGCGGAGACGACGGCCGCCTGGAGGCGCTCGGGCTGGTCGCGTCCAGTGAGCACCACCGCCCGGTCGTGGTAGGCGCCCACGCCGGTGAAGCTCCGCTGCTCGGCCCGGACCTCGTAGAAGTCGGGAGGCGAGCTCACCAGGGCCTTCCCGCTCTCGAGCAGGATGGTCTGCACCTTCACCAGCTCGTCGGCGTTCCGGTAGGGCAGCGGACGGAGGAGCACCGCGCTGGTGACGCTGAACATCGCCGTGTTCGCGCCGATGCTCAGCGACAGGGCGAGGAGGGCAATCGCGGTGAAGCCGGGTGACTGGAGGAGGCGTCGGACCGCGAGACTGACCTCCCCGACCAGCGCTGTCATGGGCGGCGGCTCAGGCAACGACCGTGCCGGGCCGGTCCCCTCAGGGCCCCGACTCCCGGCGGCAACCGGGTGGCGGCTGTCCGCACCTGGGACGCCGGTGTCCGTTCCCGGAGCATGCCGCGCGGCTCGCCGCGGGGCCGCTCACACCGCGACGGCGAAGTCCCGCAGCGCCTGGTTGAGCGACGTCTTGCGGTCCGTGCTCTCCGAGCGCTGGCCGATGACCAGTGCGCAGGGAACCCCGTAGGTGCCGGCCGGAAACTCCTTCGGGACGCTGCCGGGGATGACGACACTGCGGGCGGGGACCCGGCCCTTCCACTCGCGGGGCTGGGGACCGGTGACGTCGATGATCCGCGTGCTCGCGGTGAGCACCGTGTTGGCCGCCAGCACCGCCTCCTCCTCGACCACCACGCCCTCGACGACGATGGCCCGGCTGCCGAGGAAGGCCCCGTCCTCGACGATCACCGGTCTGGCGGCGGGCGGCTCGAGCACGCCCCCCAGGCCCACGCCCCCCGAGAGGTGAACGCCCTTCCCCACCTGGGCGCAGGAGCCCACGGTGGCCCAGGTGTCCACCATGGTCCCGGCGCCGACGCGAGCGCCGATGTTGACGTAGCCGGGCATGATCACCGCCCCGGACTCGATGTGCGCGCCGTAGCGCACCGTCCCCGGCGGCACCACCCGGACGCCGGCCTTCGCCAGGTCCTTCTTCAGGGGCAGCTTGTCGTGGAACTCGAACGGGCCCACGTCCCAGACCTTCATCTCGGCAATGGCGAAGTAGAGGAGCACCGCCTCCTTCAGCCAGACGTTCACCGTCCAGCCCGCCGGGCCCTTCTCGGCGATTCGCAGCGTGCCGTCGTCGAGCCCGGCGATCGCCTTCAGCACCGCCTCGCGGTGCTCGTCCTTGCCGAGCAGCGCCCGGTCCGCGTACGCGGCGGTGACGAGCGGTTCGAGCGGGTGGGTCACGGAGCCTCCTGCATCCCGGCCAGCCGCCGGATGCCGCGGGCGATGATGTCCGGGACCTCCTCCTGGAGGAAGTGCCCCGCGTCGGTTTCGGTCACCCGCGCGCGCGGGAGCGCCTCGACGTGTCGGGCCAGCGTCCCTCCCAGGAGTGGATCCTTTCGCCCCCAGATCAGCTCCACCGGACCGGGGAATGCACGGAGCCACGCGTCGACCTCGCGGAGCCCGGGCACGCTGGGATGCGCCTCGGAGCCGGGGACCATCCGGGCCAGTCCGAGGGGCGCCGCGCGATCGGCCAGCGCCCGGAACGGCCAGCGGTAGGCGCGCGCCACCTCGCCGGAGATGCTGCGGCGATCGGCCTGCACCCGCCCCAGGGACCGCAGCGGGAACCCGAGCATGCGGAACAGCACCGGGGCGACGACCGGCGCGCGGGCGAGCCGATGGAACGCCGTCCCGCGGAACCTCCGGGGGAGGATGACCCCGGTGTTGAGGACGCACACCGCCGAGAACCGCACGCCCGCGGCGCGCGCCGCGGCGAGGAGGCCGATCGGACCGCCCCAGTCCTGCACCACGAGGATCGGATCCTCCAGGCGGCGGGCTTCCATCCATGCGCGCAGGGCTGCGGCGTGCCGGTCCAGCGTGTGCCACGCGACTGCGCGCGGCTTGGAGCTCCGGCCGCACCCGAGGAGATCGGGGGCGAGCACCCGAAGCCGCTGCCCGGCCAGGGCGGAGATCACCTTCCTCCACAGGAAGCTCCAGGTGGGGTTGCCATGCACGCAGACGACGTCCCGCCCGCGTCCGGACTCGACCCAGGCCATCGTCCCGCCGGGAACGCCCTCCTCCCGTGGGGGGTGGGGGAACTGCGCGGAGAGCCACCGAGGTTCGTTCATCTGCTAAGGGGGGCCACCGATGATTTCGCTGGTCATCCCTGTGTACAACGAGAAGGCCTCGCTGGAGGAGCTGCTCCGGCGTGTGGTGGCAGTGGACATGCCGAAGGAGCTCATCGTCGTCGACGACTGCTCCACCGACGGCAGCCGGGAGATCCTCGCCCGCATCGCCGAGCGCGGGCTGGACGGTCTCCCCGACGCCCGGCCGAGGAACGAGAATCGGCTGGCGGTGCTCTTCCAGGAGCGGAACCAGGGGAAGGGCGCGGCCCTCCGCCGCGGATTCGAGGCCGCCACCGGCGACGTGGTCGTCGTGCAGGACGCGGATCTGGAATACGACCCGCGGGAAATTCCCCGGCTGGTGGGTCCCATCCTCGACGGGCACGCGGACGTGGTCTTCGGCAGCCGCTTCATCGGCGAGACGCGCCGGGTGCTCTACTACTGGCACGCGGTGGTGAACTGGGGACTCACCACGCTCTCCAACATGACCTCGGGCCTGAACCTGACGGACATGGAGACCTGCTACAAGGCCTTCCGCCGCGAGCTGCTCCAGTCCATCCGCATCGAGGAGGACCGGTTCGGCTTCGAGCCGGAGATCACCGCCAAGGTGGCTCGCGCGGGGGCCCGGGTCTACGAGGTGCCGATCAGCTACCACGGCAGGACGTACGAGGAAGGGAAGAAGATCGGCTGGAAGGACGGCTTCCGCGCCGTCTACGCGATCGCGAAGTACTCGCTGAAGCGCTGAACGATTTGCGCCGGCCGTGCAATGCCCCCTTGCCGGATCCGTGAAGGGTGAGCAACGACCGGCGGGGCAGGGTCCGGGGGCGAGTTCTGAAACTGGAGGACGGATGAGGTCAGCTCGAGGAGCGGTGCTGTGGTCTCTCGTCGTGCTCGGGTGCGCGCAGACGCAGGTCGCGCCGAAGGCGCCGGCGACGTCTTCTCCGGATGCGGGTCCGCCGGCGAGCTCCGCGGTCGCGCCTCCCGCCGACCCGGTGGTGCCCGGCGCGCCCCCGCTGGTCCACTTCGATGCCTCTCTGGTGGACGCCTCCGTCGATCCCTGCACCGACTGGTACGCCCACGTCTGTTCGCGCTGGATGGCGGCGAACCCCATCCCCGCGGCCGAGGCCGAGTGGGGAACGGTGTCCAATCTCGAGATCTGGAACGAGACCGTGCTCCGCAACGCGCTGGAGAAGGCGTCGCGGGCCGACGCGCAGCGCTCGCCCGGCGAGCAGAAGATCGGTGACTACTGGGCGGCGTGCATGGACGAGCCCGGCATCGAGGCCGCGGGCACCTCGCCCATCAAGGCGGACCTGGCGCGGATCGACGCGATCCGCAGCAAGGGCGCCCTCGCGGCGGGGGTCGCCCGGCTCCACGCGTCGGTCCCCGGCGCGACCGGCGGCCTGACCGCGTACGACACCCACACCCCGGCGGCGCTCTTCGGCTTCGGCCCCATCCAGGACTATCGCGACAGCACGCAGGTCGTCGCCAACCTCGACCAGGGCGGGATGGGCCTGCCCAGTCGCGACTTCTACCTCTCGGACGACGCGAGGATGAAGGAGCGCCGGCAGAAGTACCTCGAGCACGTCGAGACGCTCTTTCGCCTCGGCGGTGCCTCCGAGAAGCAGGCCCGGGCCGATGCATCGACGGTGCTCCGCATCGAGACCGCGCTCGCCCGTTCGGCCATGGATGTCGTGAAGCGGCGCGACCCGGCCAACGTGAACAACGTCCGCAGCCTCGCCGACGTCCGGAAGGTCGCTCCGTCCTTCGACTGGAAAGCCTACCTCGCGGCGATCGGGTCGCCGAGCCCGAAGCACCTCATCGTCTCCTCTCCGGACTTCCTGCGCGGCCTGGAGCAGGTGCTGAAGAAGGAACCGCTCGCGGCGTGGAAGGCGTACCTGCGCTGGTGGACGCTCCACGGCAACGCCAAGTACCTCCCGAAGGCCTTCGTGGACGCAGACTTCGCCTTTCAGCGCACGCTGAGCGGCGCCGAGGAGCTGAAGCCCCGGTGGCGGCGCTGCGTCTCCTGGGCCGATCGCGACCTCGGAGAGGCGGTGGGCCAGGCCTACGTGGAGATCGCCTTTTCGCCCGAGAGCAAGGCACGCGCACAGCAGCTGGTGAAGGCGGTGGAGGGCGCCCTCGGCCAATCGATCCAGCAGAACGACTGGATGAGCACTGCGACCAAGGCCCAGGCGCAGGACAAGCTCCACGCCATCGAGGACAAGATCGGCTACCCCGAGCGATGGCGGGACTACTCCGCGCTCACCATCGGGCGCACCAGCCTGGTGGAGGACGTCCACGCCTCGGCCGGCTTCGAGCTGCGCCGGCAGCTCGCGAAGATCGACCAGCCGGTGGACCGGGCGGAGTGGATCGCCACGCCGCCGACGGTGAATGCCTGGTACGACCCGCAGCTGAACACGATCAACTTCCCCGCCGGCATCCTCCAGCCTCCGTTCTTCGACCAGCGCATGGGGGCAGCGAACTTCGGCGCCATCGGGATGATCATCGGCCACGAGATCGTCCACGGGTTCGATGACCAGGGGCGCAAGTTCGACGCGAAGGGGAACCTCCGCGACTGGTGGACGCCCGAGGACGCGCGCCGCTACGACGAGCGGGGGAAGTGCATCTCCGACCAGTACACCCAGCAGATTCCCGACCTGGGCGTGAAGCAGAACGGCCTCCTGACCCAGGGTGAGGACACCGCGGACAACGGAGGAATGCACCTGGCGTTCACCGCGATGGCCAGCACCCTCGCCGCGCAGGGTGGGTCGCTGGACGCGAAGGGCCCCGATGGGCTGACCAACGCCCAGCGCTTCTTCGTCGCGCACGCCTTCGGCTGGTGCAGCAACATCCGCCCGGAGATCGCGCGCACCGTCGTGGCCACGAACCCCCATTCGCTCCCGAAGTACCGGGTGAACAACGTGGTGGCCAACATGCCCGAGTTCTCGCAGGCCTTCGGCTGCAAGAAGGGTCAGCCGATGGCGCGGGAGAACGCCTGCCGGATCTGGTGAGCAGTCAGAACCGGATGAGGACCGACTCCGCCGAGCGCGCGTGCGGGCCATGGAACACGGCCTCGATGTTGTTCCCGTCGGGGTCGAGCACGAACGCGGCGTAGTAGTCCGCGTGATAGGGCCGCAGCCCCGGCGCGCCGTTCGAGCGCCCGCCGCTGGCCAGGCCCACCCGGTGGAACTCGTCCACCGCCTCGCGGTTCGGCGCCTGGAAGGCGAGATGCACCCGGCCCGTCCGCTGCCCCTGCGCGTGGCGGCTGTCGGCCGTGGAGACGAACAGCTCGTCCGCCCAGAAGTGCGTCTTGCCCTCGCCACCCAGCCCGATGCCGAGCACCCCCAGCACCGCCCGGTAGAAGCGCCGGCTCGCCTCGAGATCGCCCACCACCAGATGCAGGTGGTCGATCATCCGCCCGCGGTGCAGCTCCATCGTCATCGCGATCCTCCAGAGCTCTGGTCCCCGGGACCGGTGCCCGGCGCCCGAACTTCAGCGAGCAGCGGGCGCGGCCGGTGGCGCCGGGCGCGCGGCGAGCCCCTTGGCCTCCGCCGTGCGGTCGACGACCGGCCCGAGACGGAGCTCGGCCAGTCCCTCCTGGTCCTTCCTCGGTCCCACCACCACCACCGGGACCTTCGCCGGATCCAGGTAGGTCCGTGACACCCGTGCGATCTCGTTCCGATCGAGCGCGCCCAGTCGCCCCGGCAGCGTGGCGTACCAGTCCAGCGGTCGTCCGAGGTTGGACAGCGTGACGAAGGTGCTCGCCACCGCGTCGTTGGTCTCCAGCGCCTGGGGCAGCGACTGGAGGATGCCTTCCTTGGCGTGCTGGAGCTCGTCCTCGGTGATGTCGCCGGTGGCGTAGCGCTTCACCTCGGCCTCGATGTCCTTCAGCGAGTCCACCGTGTGCTGGGCGACGACCGAGCCGCGGACCTGGAACACGCCGGTGCGCTTGTTGAAGCCCACCGAGCTGAACATGCCGTAAGTCCAGCCCCGCACCTCGCGCAGCTGCTGGTTGAGCCGGCTGGTGAAGAGGCCGCCCAGGGCGACGTTGGCCGTGCTCAGCGCCAGCGCGTCGGGGCTCGTCGCGGAGAGGGTGCGCGTGGCCAGCGCCAGCTGGCTCTGGGTGCTGTCCGGCATGTCCACGGTGACGACGGTCCGCGCGCCTTCCTTCGGAAAGGGCGGCAGGCGCGAGGGCGGGACCGACTTCGGTCGCCAGGCGCCGAAGCGCTCGGCCAGCAGCGCGAGGATCTTCTCCGGCTCGAAGTCCCCCGAGACCGAGACCAGCGCGTTGTTGGGCCGGAAGTACGTGTCGTGGAAGCGGAGCAGGTCCTGCCGGCGGATGGCCTTCACCGACTCGACCGTGCCGCCGGCGGGCTGGCCCCAGGGATGCTTCGCGCCGTAGAGCAGCCGGGCCACCTCGTCGCTGGCCAGCGCGCCGGGGTTTCCGCGCCGCTGCTCGAGGCCGGTGAGCGTGATGCCGCGCACCCGCTCGACGTCCGCCGGGCGAAAGGCGGGGTTCAGGGCCACGTCGGCCAGCAGGTCGAGGGCCGGCTCCAGCGTGTCCGACAGGCAGTTGAGGTGCAGGCGGATGCCGTCCAGGCCGGGGCTGACGCCGAGGCTCGCCGCGAGGTCCTCCAGCTGCTCCGCCAGCTGCTGGCTGGTCCGGGAGCGGGTGCCCTCGTCGAGCGCGCCAGCCACGAAATCGGCCAGGCCGGCCCGGTCCGGCGGATCGCCGTCGACCCCGGTGCGGATCGCGAGCTCGACCACGACCACCGGCACCGCGTGGTTCTCTCGCAGCAGGACGGTGAGCCGGTTCGGCAGCGAGCGCTGGACCGGGACCGGCGCCCGGAACGCCGGGACGGCCGCGAGCGGAGGTGGCTGGGTGTTCCGCCACGCGTCCGGCGGCGGGGCCGCGGCGGGGGCCACGGGGGGCGGCGCGGGCTTGCTCGAGGCGCATCCCAGCGCGAGCAGGAGCAGGCCGACGGTGGACAGGCGGCGGGCGCTCATGGCCGGGCTCCCGGAGCGGACGGCGAGGAAGGCTCCACGTCGAGGACCAGCATCCGGTCGGCAGGAAGCAGCGTCCGGGCCGCCTCGTGGACCTGCGCGGTGGTGACCTCCTTGTACCGTGCCACGTCCTTCGGGAGGTAACCGGGGTCGTTCGTCCAGAAGGTGTAGGAGTTGAGCTGATCGGCCTTGCCGGCGATGCGCTCCACCGACCGGACCATCCCTCCCACCACGATGCGCTTGGCGCGCTCGACCTCGGCGGCGGTGGGCCCGTTCTTCCGCAGCTCGTCGAGGACCGCCTGCACCTCCTTGCGCAGCTCGGCCACGGTGTGGTTGCCGCGCGCGGTGGCGACGATCTGGAAGTAGCCTCCGAGCCCGAGGCTGGAGTTGGTAGCGAAGACCCCGCTCGCGATCTGCTTCTCCTCCACCAGCCGCCGGTAGAGGCGCGAGGTCTTGCTGCCCCCGAGCACGACCGAGAGGATGTCCCCGGCGGCCTCGTCGGGGGCGAAGGGCTTCACGCCGTTCCACACCATCTGGAGCTGAGGGATGCGCGCCACCGGGTCGGGAACGGTCTTCTCCACCACCCGGTCCAGCCTGGGCTGGGGCACGTCCGGGCGCTTCGGATCCCCGCCGCCGGGGAGGTCCCCGAAGTACCTCGTCACCAGCTCCCGGGCCACCTTGGGGTCGAAGTCGCCCACGATGGCCAGGGTCGCGTTGCGGGGAGTGTAGAACTCGCGGAAGAAGCCCTGGACGTCCTCGACGCTCGCGGCCTGGATCTCCTCGATGCTCCCGATGACGCAGTGGTAGTAGGGGTGCGGCTTCGGATACAGCGTGTCGCACAGCTCGAGGTAGGCGCGGCCGTAGGGCTGGTTCTCTATCCGTTGCCGCCGCTCGTTGCTGACCACGTCGCGCTGGGTGACGAGCTTCTTCGCGTCCAGGGTGGGGAGGAGGAAGCCCATCCGGTCGGACTCGATCCACAGCGCCGTCGGCAACTGGCTTGCCGGAACGGTCTCGAAGTAGTTGGTCCGGTCGAAGTTGGTGCTCCCGTTGGCCGCCCCGCCGAGGCCGGCGCCGATGGCAGCCAGCACCTTGTCCGGGTCAGGCACGTGCTGGCTGCCCGAGAACATCATGTGCTCGAACAGGTGGGCGAAGCCGCTCCGGCCGGGGCGCTGGTTGGCGGCGCCCACGTGGTACCAGACGTTCACGGTGACCTGGGGCGCCCGGTGGTCCTCGCTGAGGATGACCCGGAGCCCGTTGGGCAGGGTGAACTCGGTGTAGGGGATGCTCGGTTCCGTGGCGCCGAGGGCGCTCGTTCCGGCAAGGAGCAGGAGGGAGGTGACGACGACGGCCCTGGGTGGCACGACAGGGGGCTCTATCGCGGCCTCCGGGGGCGACGGAAGAGGGGCGCCGGGTCGGATTCAGCGAGCAGGCAAGTGGTACAACCCCGTTCCGCTGAACCGTCAGAAAATGCTACGTTCCTCGACTGGAGGCGCCCGGCAGGAGAGACGAACGACGATTCGCTGCCCTCACGCCGGCGGTTCTCCGGCGCTCACCTGCTGAAGCCCTCTTCCCGGAAACAAGACAACCTCGATGCTGGACTGGCTGCACACCCTCTTCTCTCGCGATCTGGCCATCGACCTGGGGACCGCGAACACGCTCATCTACATCCGCGGCCAGGGCATCGTGTCCAACGAGCCCTCGGTGGTCGCGGTCCAGCAGGACGGCCGCGGGGCCAAGCGGGTCATGGCGGTGGGCAAGGAGGCGAAGGAGATGCTCGGGCGGACGCCCGGGAACATCGTCGCCATCCGGCCGATGAAGGACGGCGTCATCGCCGACTTCGAGATCACGGCGGCGATGCTCCGCTACTTCATCCAGACCGCCCACAACCGGAAGATCGGGGTGAAGCCGCGGATCATCATCGGCATCCCGTCCGGCATCACCGAGGTGGAGCGGCGCGCGGTCCGCGAGGCGGCGGAGAACGCGGGCGCCCGGGAGGTCTACCTCATCGAGCAGCCGATGGCGGCGGCGATCGGCGCGGGGCTTCCGGTCACCGAGCCGAGCGGCAACATGATCGTCGACATCGGCGGCGGGACCTCGGACGTGGCGGTCATCTCGCTCTCGGGCATCGTCTTCGCCAAGAGCGTGCGCGTCGGCGGCGACAAGCTCGACGAGTCGATCATCCAGTACGTCAAGCGCAAGTACAACCTCCTCATCGGTGAGCGCACCGCGGAGCTGATCAAGATGGGGATCGGCACCGCGTACCCGACGGACGAGGTGATGACCATGGAGATCAAGGGGCGCGACCTCGTCGCCGGCGTGCCCCGCACGCTCACCGTCACCTCGGACGAGGTGCGCGAGGCGCTCAGCGAGCCGGTGAACGGCATCGTCGAGGCGGTGAAGATGACGCTGGAGCGGACCCCACCGGAGCTCGCCGGCGACATCGCCGACCGCGGCATCGTCCTCGCCGGTGGGGGCGCGCTGCTGAAGAACCTCGACACTCTGCTTCGCGAGGAGACCGGGCTGCCGGTGTTCCTCGCAGAGGATCCGCTCTCGGCGGTGGTGGTGGGCGCGGGCAAGGCGCTCGAGTCGCTCGACATCCTCCGGCAGGTCTGTCACCCGGTGTAGCGAGGCATCCCCCGGCCCTTCCCATCGGGCCGACTCGCGCCGGCGCCGCGACTTCCGTAGGGTGAGCCCCGCATGGACGGCACCGGCACCCTCGTCGCCAGCCTCCTCACCGGGCTCGGTCTGGCAGGCGCCGCGGGCCTGAACGCGTACATCCCGCTGCTCGGAGTGGCGGTGCTGGGGCGGATGCACGTCCTCACGCTCTCGTCGCCGTTCGACGTGCTGATGCACCCTCTGGCCATCGGGGCGCTGGTGGTTCTGCTCGCGCTCGAGCTGGTGGTGGACAAGGTCCCGGCGGCGGACCACGTGAACGACGTGGTGCAGACCTTCATCCGACCCGCCGCGGGCGCGGTGCTCTTCCTCGGAGGAAGCGGCGCGGCAGGCCACGTGCCTCCGCTGGTGCTGCTCCTCGCCGGCCTGCTGACCGCCTTCGGGGTCCACGCGACGAAGGCGGCGGTCCGTCCGGCGGTGAACGTGGCGACGCTCGGGGTGGGGACGCCGGTGGTGTCGCTGATCGAGGACGTGCTCTCCGCGGTCACCACCGTGGTCGCGGTGCTCGTTCCGGTGCTGGTGGTGCTCCTGCTCGCCGCGGTGCTGTGGGTGGGGCTCCGCTTCGCCCGACGGCGGAGGGCGGGGGTCTGACCGCGTGCCGGAGACGATCTCTCCGGCACCTCGCTCGAGGACGACTGCCGCTACTTCGCCGCCGTCTTCTCCGGGACGACGTCCCACTTGCCGTGGGCGTCGACGAAGATGATGCATCCAGCGGCGTCGGTGCACTTGGTCGTGTGCACCTTCTTCCCGGTGTAGGCCCAGTACGAGCCCGCCGGAAGCGTCTTGTCCTGGCCATCGACGTTGAAGACCATCGTCCCCGACACCACCACCGAGAAGTGATCCGCCGTGTGGTGGTGCATCCCGACCGAGAAACCCGACGGAAGCTTGACGAAGAACTTCCCGGCCCCCTTCATCGGATCACCGGCCACCGCCGCGTACTGCACGCCGGGCGTCTCTGTCCCCGCGTCCACCCACTTGAGGTCGCCCACCGGAACGACGACTGCCTTTCCTCCGCCCTTGGCCTCCACGACCCACGGCAGCAACGCTGCCGCGGCCACCGCGACAACTGCGATCATCTTGCGCACTGGACTCTCCCCTCTGGCGCCGCCCCCCGCTGGCGCGTCGATGCCGGCACCGAGCCGGCCGGCGCACATTAGCGCGCGCGCGTCGGGAGCGTCCGCGATTCGCTCACCACAGCATGTCCTGGTCCTCGGTCACCCCGGGCAGCTCGTCGAGGACGAGCTCACGGCCGCGGAACCGGAGCCGACCGCTGAAGAAGCCAAGGGGCTGCACGAAGCGACTTTTCAGGAATCCCAGGTCGCGTACGTCACGGTGCAGGTGCAGCGCCCGGAAGGTGAGCTGCACGGCTCCATCCGGAGTCTCGAGACGCCAGAGGTCCAACGGATCCGCGGCGTTGAAGCGGAAGACCGCCGGGCCCACCGGCTCGAGCTGGTCGCCCAGAAACAGCACGTTCTCGCCCGCGCTGCCCTCTGCCACCTCGTTGAACCCGGCGACCAGGTTGAAGCCGAGCGGCGTGCCGTCCTCGAGGCGGCCGCAGCCCATCGCCCAGTTCCACCGGGTGCGGCGGGCGAGGAACCCGTGCGTCGAGTCGAGCCCCACGACGCCGCCGTCGAGCGAATACCGACGCCGACCGATCTCCATCCGCCCCGAGGCGACGAGGCCGACCGACTTCAGCGTGACGTTCACTCCGTCGCGGGCGAGCACTCCCCCGCTCCCTCCTCCGGGCACCGGCGCCACCAGGACCAGGGGCGGTGGAGCACCGGTGACCAGCGCCTCACCCTCGAGCTTCACCCGTCCCGCCCGGGGACGCCGGAGCGCGGAGATCTCCACCGAGTGGTGATACCGGTCCGAGTCCGGCGGGCGCGTGAACTGGAAGCGCGCTCCCAGGACGCGGAACCGCGCCGAGAGCCCGCGCGCCATCGCATCCGAGACGGTGGTCACCGGGGCAGGAAGCCCGAGGAACGTGGCATCGATCAGCGGCTGCTTGTCGCGCAGGTCCACCGCGGCGAAGAAGGCGTTCGCCGCGTACCCCATCTCGGCGATGGCCATGACCGCCACGACCTCCGGCGTCGTGTAGAGCGCGTAGTGCCAGCGCTTCCGCCGGAGCCTGCGCGCCCAGACAGGCAGCGCGTGGGGAGGCGCGAGGCGGTCCAGGTTCACCGGCCCCAGCTCGCCGGCATAGGCACCGAACGGCGGCACGCCGTCCGGGCCGGGGACCTCGGGCGGTGACGGAGAGAGGGCGAGCATCGGCACGGGGGGATGCGTAGTGTGGCACGTCGGAGGAGTCGCCATGTCCAATCGCGCGTCCTTGAAGGTCAGCAGCCAGGTGCTCCAGGAGGGGAAACCCATCCCGATGAGCGCGGTGTACACCGGGGCAGGCGGCCAGAACGTCAGCCCCGACCTGTCGTGGGACGCTGCTCCGGCGGGAACGAAGAGCCTGGCCATCACCTGCCACGATCCGGATGCCCCGACGACCGTCGGCTTCACGCACTGGGTGCTGTTCAATCTCCCTGCCGAGCTGAGGAGCCTTCCCGCAGGGGCGGGAGCGGCTGGCAAGAGCCCGAAGGGCGCGACGGTCGGTTTCACCGACTACGGAGAGAGCGCCTACGGGGGCATGGCACCGCCGCCGGGGGACCCGCCGCACCGCTACCAGTTCACCGTCTGGGCGCTCGACGTCCCTCGGCTGGAAGGCGGAGACGAGCGGACGACCTACGCGAAGTTCCGGTTCCTGATCCGCGGCCACGTGCTCGCGCAGGGGACGCTGACCGGGCTCTTCGGACGGAAGGGCTGAGCTACTGACCGCGAGCGAAGAGCTGGGCGTAACGCGGGTCTCCGCGGATGCTGCGGAGGTCCGCGTCCCCATCTGCCAGCCCCTGGTCGCGGAACCCGAGCGAGACCGCGGTGTTCATGGACTGGAGGGCGGCCTCCACCTTGCCCTGGCGCCCCTGGGCGCAGGCGAGCTGATAGGCATCGAGTGCTGCCCCGCGCTGCTCGAGCAGCTGCGTGAAGGTGCGCTCGGCGGCGGCGTTCGCGTCCGTCGCCATCTGGGCGTCCCCGAGCGCGAGCAGGGTGATCGGCCGTCGATCGCCGAGCGCGACTGCGGACTCGAGCGTCTGGATCCCCCCCTTGGCGTCCCCCTGCAGCAGCCGGGCGCGGCCGAGGCGCGAGAGCACGACGAAGTCCTTGGGGGCCTTCGCCGACTCCGCCGAGAGCAGTGACACGGCGCGATCGCCGTCCCGGAAGACCAGCGCGCGGAGCCCCTCCCTCGACGACGGCGACAGGGACGCCGACTTCTTCGGCTCCCAGACGTACTGCATGTAGCGCGCGGTCTCCCACGCCACCTCGTCACCGAGCAGACGCTGCACGACATGGAGGGCACCATCGATGCCGGCCGAGACTCCGGCGGTGGTGACGATGCGTCCGTCGTCCACGAACCGGACGTCGGTCTTCACCTGGACCTTGGGGTAGGCAGACCGGAGCCGCGAGAGGGCGCCCCAGTGTGTCGTCGCCGGTCGTCCGTCGAGCAAGCCGAGGTCGGCGAGGATGAAGGCCCCCGTGCACACGGACATGCTCAGCTCGTTCCTCGCGGTGACCTTCTTCACCCAGGCCATCCCGGCCTCGCTGCGGGCGAAGTTTCGCGAGTTGCCACCGGGCAGCACGAGGATGTCCGGCGCCGGAGCATCAGCCACGGAGTAGTCGGGCTGCACCTTGAGCACGCCCTGGCTGAGCAGCGGGTTCTTCGTCGCGGCGACCGTGTAGACGCGGAACGCCCCGTTCCCGGCGGCGGTGAAGACCTCGGTCGGGCCGGCGAAGTCGAGGATCTCCACCCCGTCGTAGAGGACGATGGCGACGTTGCGGCGCGCCCACGGTCGGGACTCCTCGGCGCGGGCGGCCAGGCCGCAGGCCAGTGCCAGGGGGAGAAACAACTTCAATGCTGCGTCGAACCGTCGCATGAGCCCACCTCGTTCGAGGGCCGGAAGAGCAATCGCCGTGCCTCGACGAACGGCAGCTCCTGCGCAGCGGGCGGCGCGCGGCGGCAGTGCGCCGTGCAGAGGTGGGAATGCGCGTGCCAGAACCGCTCAGCCCCTGCGACACGGCGTCGCAGCGGGGGGCCCGGGGCGCCACGCGCCTGACGCTGGCGCCGTCCGGGCTCGAGCGAGGCCGCGGTCAGCCGCCTGCGTACTGGCGGCGATGCTCGGTCACACCGGTGAAGCGGTACGCGCCCGGACGGGGCGGGATGTCCGGCGGTGACTCGGGAGCGAGCGCCATCAGCCGCTCATACTCCTCGACGGTCACCCGCTCGCGGCTGCCGATGATCTCGTCGAGCCGCGCACGGCGGATGCGCTCTGCGGCGTTCTTGCCCACCACGCCGGAGAAGAACTCGCTCGCGCACCCGCTGCCGTAGCTGAAGAGGGCGATGCGCTTGCCGGCGAGCTCCGTGGCGCCCGCGTGCAGCATCCCCGCGAGCCCGAGGTACAGCGAGCCGGTGTAGATGTTGCCGACCCGCGAGCACAGGGTCAGCGACGGAGCCACCTGGCGCTCGAAGCTGGTCGCTCCTTCTCGCTCCTCGCGGGCCTCGTCGAACGCGCCGAGCACGTCGTCCAGGTCGCAGCGACGGAGACGGGCGTGGGCCTTCTTCGCCATCTTGCAGAACGGCACGTGGTAGCCGACGGCAGCCAGCTGCTCGCTCGGAAGCGCGGCGCTGTTGCGACGGACGATCTCCTTCGCCTCCGCCTTGCCGCGCCAGTCGCGGTAGGCGCCGGACAGCGCCTCCAGGTAGCAGTCGATCGAGTAGTGGCCGTCGACCACCGCCTCGCGGCGGCCCAGCGGGCGCCAGAAGTCGAACACGTGGCTGCTGCTCGTCCCGTTGAGCCCGAGGTCGATGGCGAGGAGCTCCGGACGAGCGGAGACCAGCAGCGCCACCGCGCCGGCGCCCTGGGTGGGCTCACCGGCCGTCTTCACCCCGTAGCGGGCGATGTCGGAGCAGACGACCACCGCGGACTTCCCGCCGGCGACGCCCGAGGCGATCCACTCGACCGCCGCCATGAGCGCGGCGGTGCCGCCGTAGCAGGCGTGCTGCACGTCGAACACCCGCATCTGCCGGGGCAGGTCCACCGCGCCCTGCACGAACGAAGCGACGGGCTTGCTGTGGTCGACGCCGGTCTCGGTGCCAACGGAGAGCATCCCGATCGAGTCGGGGTCGACCGCGTTACCGTCGATCAATCGGCGAACGGCGGTGGCCGCGAGGGCGACCGTGTCCTCGCCGGGGTCGGTGACCGCCATCTCTCGCACGCCGAGGCCCCCGATGTACTTGGCCGGATCCACGCCCCGGGCGCGGGCCAGATCCTCCAGGTGCAGCGTTCGGCGAGGCAGGGCCACGGCAAGGGCCTCGATGCCCACGGACGTCTTCATGCGTGCGTTTCTCCCCTCAAGCGGAGGCAGGGACCCGGGCCGGCCGCCCGGAGCGAGTGAACGGGCATGGCCCGCCGCGACGCCGGAGGGGTACCCCGCGTGGGCCATGAGACTTCGTGAACGGTGTCAGGAGTGCGGCACGAGGCCGGTGAACAGAAGGTCCACCATACCCGCGGCGATCTCGTCGTCGGTGCGCTTCCCGCCGGGCTTGAACCACTTGTAGATCCAGAGAACCATCCCGAGGAACGCGAAGGCCGCGACCGTCGGATCCACCGGGCGGATCTGCCCCTTCTCCACCGCCTCCGCGAACGACGACTCGAGGAAGCGGACGTAGCGCTTCTTGCGGGCGTTGATCTGCGCCTGCGCCTTGCCGGTGAGCGTGTCGTGCTCGTGGAGGATGATGGTGACTTCCTTGCTCCAGCCGCGGGTGACGAGCTTGATGTTCCTCGCCATGCAGGCCTTGAGGCGCTCCACCGGGTCGGGGAGGTGCTCCACCTCGGAGAGGACGCGTTCCTCGAACACGTCCATCCCGTAGTTCATGATCTCGATGAGCAGCTGCTCCTTGCTCTCGATGTGGTGGTAGAGCCCGGCCTTGGTGAGACCGCAGGCATCGGCGATCTCCTGGATGCTCGTGCCCTCGTAGCCCTTCTTGCAGATGAGCCGCGCCGCGGTCTCGAGGATGGCCCGATGCTTCGCGGTGGTGTCGTCGGTGCGTCTCACGGGGGGGCATCGAGGTTACCACTCGCGTGCTGTCGGGCCGCTCATTGCTCCTACCGACTGGTAGGTAGCAGTCCGGGCCCGGGCGCGTCCAGTCCCTCCGACTTCCTGCGTGTCGACGCGGGGTTGGACGTGATTACATTGTGCGACCCCACGTGGCCCGCTCCCCTGCTCGACTGCTGATCGCCCTCGTCCTCGGAGCCTCTGGCTGCTCCTGGCTGCAGATGGCCGAGGGCCAGTTCAAGAAGCCCGACGTGGCCTACAAGAGCGCCTCGCTGACGGACGTCTCGCTCAGCGGGGCGACGCTCAACGTCGTGGCCCGGGTGGACAACCCGAACCCGGTCGAGCTGGCGCTCGCCGACGTGGACTACCGGGTGAGCATCGATGGGCATCCGGTGGCGGCGGGGAAGCCGCCCGAGGGGCTGGCGATCCCCGCAAACGGGAACGCCGACCTGACTCTGCCGGCGTCGTTCAAGTTCGCGGACCTCGGCCAGGCGGTCGCGACGGTCCTGTCGAAGGGGAGCGCCGGATACAAGGCCGAGGGGACCGTCGGGGTGAAGACCCCGATCGGCGTGGTGCGCGTTCCCTTGTCGCACGAGGGGACGTTCACGCTGCCCGCGATGCCGGGCATCGCGCTCGGGACGCCGCGGTTGACGAGCGTGGCCATCGACCACGTGACGGTGGAGCTGCCGGTCACGCTGACCGGCAAGGGCAGCCTGCCCGTGCCGCTCCAGGCGCTGGACGCGGCGGTGACCATCGGCGGAGCGCGCATCGGCGAGGTGTCGGCGAAGGACCTCGGCACGCTCGAGCCGGGCGCATCGCGCTCGGTCACGCTGCCGCTGACGGTCCCCTTCTCCGGAGCCATGGAGGCCGCGCAGGCGATGCTGAAGGGCGGAACGGTCCCCATCGCGCTGGACGGGCAGCTGCAGTCGGGGCCCGCGCCGGTGCCGTTCCAGCTGAAGACGACGGCGAACTTCCGCCGCTGAGCACCCGGCGTGCGGACGGCTCAGAGCTCCTCGTGGAGGAACGGCTTCTTTCCCGGACCGTAGTCCGCGCTCACCTGTCCCGAGCCGCGGAGGATCCAGCGGAAGGTGAGCAGCCCGTCGACGCCGACCGGTCCACGTGCGTGCAGCTTGCCCGTTCCGATTCCCACCTCGCCGCCCAGGCCGAACCGGTAGCCGTCTGCGAAACGGGTACTCGCGTCGTGGAAGACGCAGGAGGCGTCCACCTCGGCGAGGAATCTCTCGGCGGCGTCACGATCCTCCGCGACGATCGCCTCGGTGTGCTGCGAGCCGTGCCGTGCGATGTGTGCGAGGGCACCGTCGAGGTCCGGGACCCGTGCCACCGCGAGGACGAGCGCCCCGTACTCGGTCCCCCAGTCCGCATCGGTCGCGGGCGTCATCTCCGGGTGACGGGCGCGGGTGGGAGCGTCGCCGCGGAGCTCGACTCCCGCCGAGCGGAGCGCGGCCACGCTCGCGTCCAGCGCGCCCTCGGCGCCGGGCTCCCAGAGCAGGGTCTCGACGGCGTTGCATGCCGCCGGATAGGTGACCTTGCTGTCCACGACGATGCGCGCCGCCTTCGCCGCCTCCGCCGAGCGGTGAAGAAAGACGTGGCACACCCCCTCGGCGTGGGCCAGCACCGGGATGCGGCTCCGGGCACGGACGTGCTCGACAAACTCCTTCCCGCCCCGGGCGACGACCAGATCCACGCCCCTCTCCAGGCCGAGCAACGCCTCCACCTCGGACCGGTCGTCGAGCAGCTGCACCGCGTCCGCGGGGAGGCCCGCCTTCTCGAGCGAGTCACGCACCACGCCCGCGAGCGCGCGGTTCGATTCCGTGGCCTCGCGGCCACCCTTGAGGAGAACCGCGTTCCCGGTGCGAAGCGCGAGAGAGGCGATCTGCACCAGTGCGTCCGGACGTGACTCGAAGACCACCGCGAGCACGCCGAGCGGGCACCGGACCTGCTCGAGAACCAGACCCTCGTCGAGCCTCCGCCGCGCGAGGACGGTCCCCAGGGGATCGGCGCGCGATGCCAGCTGCCGCGCCCCGTCGGCCAGCGTCTCCAGCTTCGCGGCGTCCACCCTGAGCCGCTTCAGCAGCGGGAGCGCGAGCCCCGCCGCCGCTGCGAGGTCGTGGACGTTCGCGTCCAGCATGCGGGTGCGGACCCGAGGGTCGGACAGAGCGTCGGAGAGCACCTCGAGCGCCCGTGTGCGCGCCGCGGCCGGCGCCCGGGCCAGGTGGCCTCCCGAGTCGACGGCACGCTGGACCCGCTCGCTCACCGTGCTCATGACCCGAGCACCAGGTTGTCGCGGGTGACGAGCGCGTCGTAGCCGCGCCAGCCGAGGACGTCCTCGATGTCCTCGCTGTGCCGGCCGAGGAGCGCCCGGCAGGCCCGGGCGTCGTAGTTCGCGAGTCCCCGCCCTCGCACGCGCCCGGACCCGTCGCGGATCTCCACCACGTCCCCCTCGCGAAAATCACCCTCCACGCCCACCACGCCGATCGGCAGCAGCGAGGCCCGGCCGCCCTCCAGCGCCGCGAGCGCGCCATCGTTGGCCACCAGCGCCCCCGCCCGGGGCGCGACCGCGATGCGCTGCCGCCGCACCGCCCGTCGCTCGGCTGGCGGCACGCAGGTTCCCACGTCCTCCCCCGCGAGGAGTCGCCGCAGCACGCCCGGGGCGGCTCCCGAGGCGATGACCGTCGTCACCCCTGACCGGCTCGCGAGCCGCGCCGCCTCCAGCTTGCTGGTCATCCCACCGGTGCCGCCGGCGCTCACCTCACCCACCCGTGGCGTCTCCGCGTCGAGGACGCCGATGCGGCGGGCGTCTGCGTCGGTCCGGGGATCCGACGTGTACAGCCCGTCCACGTCGGTCAGCAGCACGAGCAGGTCCGCGTCCACGCCGATCGCGACCCGGGCGCTGAGGCCATCGTTGTCCCCGAAGGCGGTAGACCCCGTCTCGGTGCCCTGCGCACGGCGGTGCTCGACCAGCTCGCGGATGCTCACGCTGTCGTTCTCGTTGAGCACCGGCACCGCGCGAAGCTCGAGGAGGCGCATCAGCGTGGTGCGGACGCAGAGGGCCCGGTCGCGCTCGCCGAGATCGCTCTCGGTGAGGAGCACCTGGGCCGCGGTCACGCCGAACTGCGCGAACGCCGACGTGTAGAGCCCGACGAGGTGCCCCTGGCCCACCGCGGCGCAGGCCTGGCGCAGCCCGAGCGAGCGCGGACGCTCGGTGAGCCCCAGCTGCTTCATCCCCAGGGCGACGGCGCCGCTGGAAACGAGGAGGAGCTGCCGCCCCTGCTGCCGGAGCACGGCCATCTCCTCGACCAGGGACATGAGACGGCCCAGCGCGAGCGACCGCCCGTCGTGGGTCACCACCTGGGTGCCCAGCTTGACGACGATGCGCTGCGCGTCCCCGAGAGGAGGGCGCGTGCCCGGCTGTGCTAGGTCCGAGGGCATGCTGGACAACGACGGTACCCTGGGCGTCCTCGGTTGTGGAACGGTGGGGGAGGCGATCGTGCGCGGGCTCATCCGCTCGGGCTCGCTCACTCCGGCGCGCCTGTCCGTCTCCACGCGACGGACGGAGGCGGCCGCGGCGCTGGCGGCGAGGCACGCCGTCCGGGCCACGGTGGACAACCTCTCGGTCGCGCGCGAGTCGAGCGCGGTGATGGTCTCGCTGAAGCCGCAGCAGCTCCAGGGCGTGCTCGACGGCGACGAGATGCGCGCCGCGCTCCGCGGCAAGCTCGTGCTGAGCACCGCCGCCGGCGTGCGCCTGGAGCAGATCCGTCGCTGGCTGCCGGAGAGCTCGCTCATCCGCGCAATGCCCAACACGCCCTGCACCATCGGCGAGGGGATGACCATCGTCTCTCGCGGCCCGCTGGCCACGGACGCACACGTCCAGACCGCGATCCGACTCTTCCAGACCGTGGGCCGCTGCATCGAGCTCGAGGAGCGGTCGATGGACGTCGTGACCGCGCTCAACAGCAGCGGGCCGGCGTTCGCCTACCTCATCCTCGAGGCGCTCGCGGAGGGCGGGGTGATGATGGGTCTCCGCCGGGACGTGGCGATGGAGATCGCCGCGCAGATGCTCCAGGGCTCGGCGCGGATGGTCCTCCAGACCGGGATGCACCCGGCCGCACTGAAGGACCAGGTCACCACCCCTGCGGGCTGCACCATCGCCGGCCTGCTGACGCTGGAGGATGGCCGCATCCGCTCGGTGCTGGCCCGCGCCGTCGAGGAGGCAACCCGGGTGGCCTCGCGTCTCGGGCAGTCCTAGGGCGCCCCGGGGGCTCGCTCGGCTCTCGACCGGGCAGTCGAGGAGGCGACAGACGGCACCGGACGTCCGGAGCGGTCGTAGAAACACGCACTTCCGCCGAAATCAGGCGCGGCTGCCATGCGTTCCTCGAACAGCGCGCCAAGCTCGCTCGGCCGTTGCCGGGGAGACCGGGCCGCTGCCAGGATCACTCCCCGTGGGACTGCTCGACAGCGAACGCCTCGCCTTCCTGAAACGGCTGCGGCCGGCGAGCGTCAAGCGGCTGGCCTCGCTGCGGATGGAGGACGTGGTCGGCCTCGAGGCAAAGCGGGCGCGGACCCGGGTGAAGGCGCTCCGGACGCGCTACCCGTCCGCGGGGCCACGGGAGGTGGGCCAGCACGTCATCGACTCCGCCAAGGGGCTCGCCTCGCTGAGCGGCTCGGTCAGCGGCGTGTTCGGGCTGGTCAGCGTTCCGGCGGACCTGGTGGTCATGGCGTGGCTGCAGATCCGGATGCTGGCCGACATCGCCACCGCGTACGGGGTGGATCTCCGGTTCCGGCGGGCCCGGACCGAGCTGCTCGGGGTGCTGGGCGAGGCGAACGGGGTCGGTCCTCTCCAGCGGTCCGGGCCCAAGGTCCTGGGGAAGATGGCGGCGGTCCTCGCGGAGAGGGGCGGGTTCGCGTCGCTCGGACGGGCGATGCCGCTCGTCGCGGCTCCGGTGACCGCATGGCTGAACAACCACCACGTGCAGCTGGTGGGAGAGGCGGCCCTCCGGCAGTACGACGGCTTCGCCCGGGCCGCGGCCAAGACGCGCGCCGCGTCGGGAGCGAGCGCCCCATGAGCGCTCGCGTCGTCGAGCTGGACCTCGAGACCGGCGTCTACACGCGCGGGGCGTTCGAGCGGGAGCTCGCCTTCGCGGTCCACGTCGCGCGCCGGGCGGCGCAGCCCTGCAGCCTGCTGGTGGTGGACGTGGACGACTTCCAGGCGCTCCGGGACGTGCGCGGAGAGCTCGCGGCGGACAGCTGTCTGGAGGCGCTCGCCCAGCGCATCTCGGCCGAGAGCAGCGGCGCCGGGCCGATCGGGCGGCTCGGCTCGGACACCTTTGCCTTGCTGCTTCCCGGATGGGCGCTGCCCCGTGCCTGCGCGCTGGCCGACCGACTCCGGGGCGCCACGCGCTCCGACCGGTGCGTGATGGCGACGGTGAGCGTGGGCGTGGCGGCGCTCCGCCCGTCCGAGCCGTGGGGCAACCTGCTCGAGGCGGCCGAGACGGCGTGCATCCGCGCCAAGCAGGCCGGTCGCGACCGCAGCGTGCACCGCGGCTGAGTCGGGGCCGCGGCTTGCCGGCTCGTCCCTCCGCGGGTCGCCTGACGCCCCCGGGCGGCCGGGTGGCGCTCCGGACGACCTCGCGCTTATCTATAGATATATCTACGCGACACATCGACGCGATGTGTCGTTCAGACCCGGCAGCGCCGGGAGGAGCACGACGATGAGACACGGAGAGCCGTGGGGGTGGCACCCCGGGATGTTCATGGGACGTGGGCCGTGGGGCAGGCACGGGCACGGGGGGCGGGGCGACTGGCGGGACATGTTCGGCGGGCCTCCGCCCCGCGCCGAGCGAGGCGAGGTCCGCTACCTGGTGCTGGACGCGCTCGAGAAGCAGCCCCGGCACGGGTACGAGATCATGCAGACCATCGAGGAGCGGAGCGGTCAGACCTACCGCCCGAGCCCGGGGGTCATCTACCCCACCCTGCAGATGCTGGAGGAGCTGCGGCACGTCCGCGGAACCGACGACGACGGGCGGCGCATCTACGCCATCACCCCGGAGGGCCTGCGCGACCTCCAGGAGCATCGCCCGGAGGTGGAGGACTTCTACGAGCGCTCGGGCGCCTCGAGCTGGGCGGAGAGCGCCGAGGACCTGGCGGACCTCATGCAGCGCGCGGCCCAGCTCTTCCGCGTGCTGCGGCGTGCGGCCCGACGCGGACGGCTCAACCCTGGAGTGATGCGAAAGCTGCGCGCCGTGCTCGACGAGGTTCTGGCCAAGGTGACGTCGATCGTCGAGGAGTGACCCGGCCTGGGGCCCCTCTCCTCTCGCTCAGAGGACGAGCTGCCCGAGCGACCACGTCGCCGCTCCGACGAAGAGCAGTGACAGCGCGCCGAGCCGGGTCTTCGCGGCGAGAACGCCCACCGCCACCGCGACGACGAGCGCCAGCACGTGGTGCGTTCCTGCCGCCGTCCACATCAGCGACGCTGCCGACGCACCGAGGAGCCCGAGCACCACCGGGCGCATCGCGAGCTCCAGCCGGCGCACCCAGGTGACGTCGCGCCACCGGTGGTAGACGGCGTACGCGACCCCCATCATCGCCACCGGCCCGCTGTAGATGCCGAGGAAGGCGACCACCGCCCCCGCCGGCCCGGCCGCGTGCCAGCCGATGACGGTGCACATCGCCATGTTGGGCCCCGGGACCACCTGCCCCAGCACGAACGCCTGGATGAACCCCTCGGGCGTGACGAGGCCCCCGTCGACCAGCGCCCGCTGGAGCTCCGGCAGCACCGAGAACACGCCCCCGAACGACACCAGCCCGATGCGAAAGAAGATCCAGAACAGCGCGAGCAGCTTCACGCCGTGAACTCCACGACCAGCGCCACCGGAATCGCCACCGCCTGCACCGCGAAGAGCGAGGCTCCGGCGAGGACCGCCGTTGCCACCGCGGCGAGGAGGACCCCGCGCGCCACCCGGACCCGGGTGGACGCCAGCACCGCCGGGTCCGCGGTGCTGCCCAGCCCGGGCAGCCGCCGCCAGAGGAACATCAACAGGAGCACGATCCCGGACACCGCCATGCCCCGCAGCGGGGCCTGCACCCAGGGACGGTCCACGGCGAGCAGCCCGGAGAGCGCGACCGCCAGCACCGCGCCGGGCAGGCAGAGGCAGACGATTCCCAGCAGCGCGCCCGCGACTCCCACCAGCCGGTAGCCCAGGTACGCGGAGAGGTTGACCAGGTTGGGTCCCGGCAGCAGCTGGGCCACGGTCAGCACCTCGTCGAACTCCGCCGCCGAGAGCCAGCCACGGTCGCGGACGACCGCGTCCTCGTAGAGGACGATGCGGCTCGCCGACCCGAAGCTGAGCGTTCCGATGGTCAGGTTGACCCGGAGCCAGTCCGTCGCCGTGGGGACCGGCCGCGCGGAGGTCACTTCTTCTTCAGCGCCCACTCGGCGTGGGTGACCACCGGGAGCTGCAGCGCCCGCTCACGGTCCAGGTCCAGGTTGCCGATGTGAAGGGACAGCGGGGCCTGCACCCACTTGTAGATGCTGGCGAGGAACAGCTTCACGAACTTCGTCACGTACCCGTGGACGACCTCCGCGCCGAGGTCGGGGAACATCGAGCCGACGACCCGCTCCACCTCCTCGGGCAGGAGCTTCTCGTCGGCGAACAGGTGGAAGCAGGCGTCCAGGACGCGGAAGGGCATCAGCTCCTCCTCGCCCACCTGGTTCGGCGCCAGCTCGGGACCGGGCGGCTTCTGCAGCACGAGGCGGATGCCCTCCAGGGGATGCATCTCCTGGAGGTAGTCGAGCAGCACCATCACCACCGTCTTGGGAACGTTGGCGATGACCGCCAGCGCGCCCTCGAGGTCCCCGCCCACGGTGGTGTAGCCCACCGCGCGCTCGCTCATGTTCCCGGTCTGCAGGAACAGGCCGCCGGCGGAGTTGCTCCAGCTCCACATCCTCTGTCCACGAATGCGGGCCTGGACGTTCTGCTCGGTGACCGGGGTGACCGGATCGCCCGGCGGGAGCATGGCGCGCACCGCCTCGAGCTCTCGCTCGAACGCCGCGTCGATGCTGACCACCTTGAGCGACACGCCGAGCTCGTCGCACACCGTCCGCGCGGCCTTCTCGGTCTCGGCGGAGGAGAAGCGGCTCGGCATGTAGAACGCGCGGAGCAGGCTCCCCGGCGCCTCGGGCTTCTTCCGTGAGGCCCAGCGGTGCGCGATGAGCAGGGTCAAGAGCGAGTCGCGGCCGCCGGACAGCGCCACGCCGATCGTCTTGAACACCCGGTTCTTCTCGAAGTAGTCGCCCACCCCCATGGCCAGGGCGTCGAGCACGTCCTCGCAGTAGCGGGTCCGCGCCGGCACGTGCTTCTCGGCAGCCGGGAGGAAGAAGCTGCCGTTCGTGGGGACGGGGTAGCTCAGCTTCTCCCGGCGGGTCCGGAACAGGGTCGCCGGGATCTGGATCGTCGGCACCGGGTCGTGACTCGCCGCCCAGGCGGTGTGGTCCATCCGCCAGGTGGTGTTCTCGCTCCGCAGGCGCATCGTGCGGTCGAGGTCGACGGTCGTCGCCTCCCACCCCTCGCGCCAGCGCGGAGCGTCGAGCATCAGCTTGCCGTTCTGGAAGACGAAGCCGCCGCCGTCGAACAGGAGCCCGTCGTTGCCGCCGACGAGGTTCACGTAGGCGAGCGTGCACTGGTGATCGCCGGCACGGGTGATGAGCATCTCCCGCCGCGTCTGGTCCGTGCCCACGCGGAAGGCCGAGCCGGAGATGTTCACCACCAGCTCGGCGCCCGAGTAGGTGCGCCGCCGCATCGGGCACTCGGTGGTCCAGGCGTCCTCGCACACCTCCGGGGCGACGACGCCGAAGTCGAACTCGAAGATGAGGTCACCGAAGGGAACGCCGCGATGATCGCCGAGCTGGTAGGGGTAGCCGCGGCTGAAGGTGCGCCCCTCGTAGTAGATGCTGTACGTCGGGAGCTTCTCCTTCGGGACCAGACCGCGAACCTCGCCGCCGGCGACGACGGCCGCGCAGCCGTAGCGGAGGCCCTCGTGGAGGATCGCCACCCCGAGCACGTGCACCGTCGGCTGCGCACGCGTCTCCCGTGCGAAGTGCTCGAGCGCCCGCCACTGGTCCTCGACGAAGCCCTGCCACTGGATGAGGTCCTCCGGCGGGTAGCCGCCGATCATCTGCTCCGGGTACACGGCCACCGTCACGTCGGCTGCCGCCATCTCCTTCGCGAAGCGCAGGGCGCGCTCGACGTTGGCGTGGGTGGCGCCCACCGTGGTGTTCACCGACGCGAGGCCGATCTTCACGAGGCGCATCGTCAGTTCACCGGTCCCTCGGGCTTGGCCGGGGCGAGCCGGGCGAGCACCTCGCTGACCTCGGCCAGCACCGTACGCAACCGGGCGCGCACGTCCAGCTCGCAGAGGAGATCCTGCCGCCGCTCGACGTCGGCCACCACGCTGGAGGCCACCACGTCGGCGAGCGCACCGCCCGAGGCCCGTGCGGAGGCCTGGAGCAATCCCTGGGCGACCGGCGGGGGAAGCCGGGCAGCGAGCTCGAGCATCGCCTGCCGGAGCTGCTCCTCCTCCACGCCGTGGTAGTCGGTGTCGGGCAGGATCGCGGCGCGCACCTCCCGGTAGAGCTGGTCGGGCGGAAGCTCTTCGAGGATGCGGGCGCGCACCGCCCCCTGGACGATGATGTTGTACCGCCCGCCGTCGAGCTCCTCGTGCCACGCGATGATGCCCGCGCACACCATCGGCCGCATGCGCGGACGTCCGGCGTAGGTGCCCTCGTACCCCGGCTCGAGCTGCGCCATCGCCATGACCTTGTCGCCGGCCAGCGCGGCCTTCACCAGCGAGCGATAGCGAGGCTCGAAGATGTGGAGGGGGAGGACGGTGTGCGGAAACAGCACGGCCGAGGGGAGTGGAAAGATCTTCAGCGCGGATGCGGCGCGCTCCACCCGTTCCAGGGCCGTCATGCCGGGCAACCTAACATCCGGACACCCGGCTGCCACACAGCGCCCCCCTGCACACCGGGGGCTCCTGCTAGGGTGCTGGCCAATTCCTGCATGAGCGCCGATACGATTTCTCAGCCCCCCTCGACTCCATGGGGCCGGGCCCGGGCTTGGTCCGGGCGGATGTACAGCCGGGTGGAGTCCTACGCGAACACCCCCGCCGCCTTCACCGCGCTGGTGGTGGTCGCGGCGATCGACTCTGCCTTCTTTCCCGTTCCGCCCTTCGTGCTGCTGATCCCGATGATCATCGCGGCACCGCGCCGCTGGTTCCAGCTGACGCTCTGGGGAACGCTCGCTTCCATCGTCGGCAGCATGCTCGGCTACGCCATCGGCGCGGCCATGCGCGGGGGTCTCAATCTCATCCACATCGACCCGAACCTCCGGCTCGATCTCGGACCCGACTGGCTCGGCAAGGCGCTGCTGGTGCTCGCCGGACTCGCTGCGGCGGTGGCGGTCCTCTCGGCACTGCAGGGGTTCCGGCGTCCGGGCACGCGGCTCCGGGTGGGCGGGGCAGGTCTGCTGGCGGTGGCGCTCGCCATCGCATCGCGGTCGACCGGATGGTTCGCCGTGCATGGCACCCTGGCGGAGCTGCTGAGCCACAACTGGTGGTCCCTCGCGGTGGTCTGCATGGTGGTGCCGGCGTTCAAGCTCGCCACCATCGGGAGCGGTCTGGTCGGTGTCTCCTTCGGGCCATTCCTGGGAGCGGTCGCCATCGCTCGCATCGTCCGCTTCGGCGTGGCTGCGGCGCTGGCGCGCTTCGGTGGGCCGCCGGTCCGCGACTGGCTGCTCCGGCACGCGCACGCGCACGCTCCTCCGGCGACCGCGGGCCGCCCGCTCGAGACCTGACGAGGCGATTCCGCTGCAGCTGCACCGGAGTGCAATGGCCGGACGGCTGGCGCGTCTTCTCGGTCGGAGGAAACCGACACCATGTCTCGTCCCGCCGTTGCCGCGCTGCTTTCGTTCCTGATTCCCGGGCTCGGGCAGATCTACAACCGCGAGGTGCTCCGGGGTCTCTTCTGGCTGATCATCACTCCGGCCCTGTGGATCGGCAGTGCCGGGTTGTTCGGGTGGATCGTCCACCTCATCTCGGCCGCGACGGCGTACCACCGCGCCGAGCTGCAGGACGGCCTTCCCCGGCCGAGCCGGCTCGACTGGCGCTCGCTGTAGGGGAACGACCGGACGTCGCTACGCCCCCCGCACCAGGGGGACTCTCAAGGAAGCGCGCAGGGCGCGCCAGCGTCCAGGCTCAGGGGAGCGAGGCGGTCTTCTCGCCACCGGGGCCGCCCGACCCACGGAGCACCGCGAAGTTGATGTTCCCGTAGCCGCCGCCCTGGCAGCTGAACATCACCCGCTTGATGATCCGGAAGGGCACGTCCTTGTGGCCCTGGATGTTCACCACGCCCTTGAAGGCCGTGCCGTCGTTGGCCAGGGCGTGGAGCTCCTCGGTTTCCTTCTTCTGCTCGCGGAGCTTCTCCTCCAGCGCGGGGATGGTGACGTAGTCGTCGCGCGAGAGGTCGGCCACGCGGGCGACCGCGACACCGTTGATGATGATGTCGTCGTTGCTGATCATGATCACCGGCGCGAGCTCCAGCTCGTCCACGTGCGTCGCCGTGGGCAGCTGGATGTCCTTGGTCATGTTCAGGATCTCTCCCGTCGCCGAGAAGTTGGCGATGAGGAAGAGCACGATGATGACGAACATGTCGACCAGCGGAGTGATGAGGAGATCCGCGTTGGTCGCCTTGTGCGAGCCGTGCCCGTGGCCGAAGACCTTCGACTTCCGGAGGCGCTTGCCGAACCGCTTGCCTGGCGTCTCGATGGCCATGGTCAGGTGCTCACGGGCGCGACGGAGACGGAGGGGAAGCCATCCCCGATGCACTCGTCGATGACGTGCACCAGGTCCTCGTAGCGAACCGCGTCCTCGGTCTGCACGGTGATCGCCGTCTGATCGGGGCCGAGCTTCTCCTTCACGTCCTTGAAGCGCTCGGCGAGGCGAGTGAGGTCGATCTGCTGCTTGGCGTCACGCACGACGGGGATGGGGTCGAAGGTGCTGGTTCCGACGGTGAGGCGCAGGTCCTTCTCCGAGAGGAGGAGGGTCACCGGGACCGTCTTGTCGTCCTTGTCCGGCGTGGGATCTCCGTCGCCGCCGCCACCGCTGACTTGCAGCCGCCCGATCTGCGTCCAGACCGCGGTCATGATCAGGAAGCTGATGGTCACTGCCATCAGGTCGATGAACGGGACCAGGTTGATGGTGGCGTCCAGGGGCTTCTTGGGGCCCTTGGCATTACCGAGGTCCATCCCGCCGGCCATGCGCGCTCTCTCCGGTCTCTAAGGGGTTGGGGTGGGAACGGCGAGGGCTCTAGTCGTCGTCGCGGCCCGCGGACACGGTCAGGTTCTTGAACTTGTCCTTGTTGTTCACGACCAGGTTCAGCACCGAGACGCTCGTCTCGTTGATGTCGTTGATCAGGCTCTGGGTCCGGCCGTTGAGGACGGAGAACATGATCAGCGCCGGGATGGCGGTCAGCAGCCCGAAGAAGGTGCAGTTCATCGCCTCCGAGATGCCCTGGGAGAGGATGGTGGCCTTGTCCGCCGGGTTCACGTGGGCCACGGCCTCGAAGCACTGGATCAGACCGTTCACCGTTCCGAGGAGTCCGGCGAGCATCGCCGCGTTCCCGAGCATCGCCAGGTAGCCGGTGCGGGCCTCGAGCTTCGGCGTCTCGCGGAGGCTGGCCTCGTCGAGGGCGGCCTGCACCTCGTCCTCGCCCTTCGGCACGTTCATCAGGCCCGCCTTCACCACGTTGGTGAGCGGGGTGCTCTTCTGGCCGGCGACGTAGTTGATCGCCTTGTCCAGGTCACCGGCGTAGATGTGCTTCTTCAGCCCGCGAAGGAAGCCGTCCTTGTTGATCGGCGCGGAGAAGAACAGCACCACGCACCGCTCGATGATGATCGCGAGGGCGATCACCGCGCAGACGGCGATGGGATACATGCCGCCCTTGCCGGCGCGGAACCGAGCCGCCATCTGGTCGAAGAACGAGCCCGAGGACGTCGCCTCGGCGGCGAGCAGCGTCAGTCGGGTCAGGAGCCCCACGGTCATCGATGTGCCTCCGAACTGGCCAGCGCGCCACGGCGGTCACCTCGGACCGGCGGATCACGCAGGAACCCTGGAATTCAGGGGGAACTGAAGGTGCATCCTACGTCCCGCAAGCAGCAACCTGTCAAGAAACCAAGGTAGGGAAGTACGCGCAAACTCTCCATATTTTTGGACCACGGGACAACTCCAGCGGGGCGAGATGCCCCCCGCGGACGCTACCCCTTGGAGACCGGCGCGCCGTCCTCGTCCGAGGCCCGCTCCAGGTCGAGGATGCGGGCCTCGCCGACGTAGGCCTTCGTCTCGAAGCGGGTGATCCGCCCGATCTTCCGGACGATCTCCTTCATCCGCTCCGCCTCCTTGTGGATGATGTCCACCTTGGCCCAGGCGTAGTCGTCCTCGCGAAGCTTGCGCTTGAGCAGCTCGGCGTAGCCCAGCACCGAGGTGAGCGGCTGGTTCAGCTCGTGGGCCGCGGTCCCGGCCAGGGCGATCATCTCGGCGCTCCGCTCGCTGCGCTCGAGCCGCAGGTTGGCGTCGGAGAGCTTGCGCTCGAGCTGCACGCGGTCGCGGAGGTCGCGGAGGATGCCCACCGTCGCCACCTCGCGGGCGCCCTCGTAGAGGATGGACCCGGTCATGTTCACCGGGACGCGCTCTCCGGACTTGGTGACGATGTCCTGCCGGGTGAGCGCGAGCCGCCCCGGGCCGCCGTGCTCCAGCGAGCGCATCCGCTCGAGCAGCTCGACGGCGATGCCCTCGCCGACGAAGAAGTCCGCCACCCCGAGCGTCGCGAGGGCCTCCTGCGCGCTGTAGCCGGTGAGCGCCTCGGCTCCCTTGTTGAAGAGGATGAAGCGCCCCCGCATGTCCATGGCCACGACCGCATCCACGGTGTTGTCCACGAGCTTCTCGAGGAACTCCTTGGTCCGCCGCAGCTCGTTCTCGATCCGGCGGGACTGGGTCACGTCGCGGAAGCTGAGGATGGCGGCGGCATCGCCCTCGCGAAGGGGCGCTCCGCTCACCGAGAGCGTGAGCTGGCGGGCGGTGGGCGTGTGGACCCGAACGTCGACGTCGCGCTGCACCTCGCCCCGGGCCACTGCGCAGAGGAGCGCGGTGAGCGCCTCGGCCCCGAGCGCGCCGGTGAGGTCCTCCACGTGGCGGCCCTCGAGCTGTCCTGGATCCACGTCGAGCATCGCGGCGCCGGCCGGGTTGAGGAGCAGCACCTTCCCCGTTCCGTCGAGGATGGCGATGCCCTCGGAGACGTGGGCGAAGAAGGCCTGGTAGCGCTGGAGCTCATCCGCACGGCGCTCGGCGACGAGGCGAGCCGACTTCTCGCGCGCCGACTCGCCGCGCACGCTCTCCAAGAGCCGCGCGTTCCGCAGCGCGACGGCGGTGGCGTGGCCCACCGTGGCGAGGAAGTCCACCTCCGCGGGGCTGAAGGCCGGACGCTCGCCCGAGCCGCGGACCAGGAGGACCCCGAGGACCTTGCCCTGCACCGTCAAGGGGAGCGCGGCGATGGAACGGACGCCGGCGGCGACGACGCGCTCGTGCATCCCCTCGAGGAGCGGATGGCTCGGGACGTCCTCGACCACCGTGGGCAGGCCGGTGCGAAGGCACTGGCGGACCTCGGGGTAGCGGTCCATCTCGATGCGGAGGTTCTTGATGTCGGGCGCGTCGCTCGCGGCGACCACCACCGCCGAGCCCGCGCCGTCGTCGAGGAGGAGGCTGGCCCGGGGGATGTCCAGCATCTCCGCGAGCCGGCGAGTGACGTCGTGCAGGAGCGCGTCCACGTCGGTCGACTCGGCATAGCGGGCGGTGAGCTCCAGCAGCATGTCCAGGTTCCGCTGCTGAGCGCGGGACTGGAGCTCGAGCGCGTGGCGCTCCCGGGCCTTCTGCAGGCGCCAGCCGAGCTCCGACTCCAGCTGGGCCACCGCGAGCAGCGAGTCGGCGGGCACGCTCAGCACGGAGCGGCGCCGGACCACCGACTGATCCACCACCGCGAGCAGCGCCTGCTGGCCGCTGACCGGCGTGACCGCCCGCAGTGCCTCGTCTCCCTGCGGAGAGGTGAGGTCCACGAGGACGTAGCTCGCCTCGGCGATCTGGCCGGGGGGCAAGAGCGCGACATCGCTTCCAACCAAGGCTGCTGTCACCCGATCCCGGAGACCGGAGCTGTCCGGCAGGAGGACCAGGCCCGAACGAAGCGCCATCGACACCCTCCGGGATGCTAGCACCAAAGCCGCCGTGACCACCGAACCCCACATGCCGGCGCTGGTGGAGACGCTCCGCGAGGTCGCCTCGGCCTCCGACCGGCTGCCGGACGCGGCCGGCGACGTGACGCGCGCCCTCGCACGGCGGGTGCGCACCCGCATCCTGCGCGATCTCCTCCCGCGGCTGGCGAGCGATGCGCCGCTGCTCCTGGTGGCGGTGGCCGGCCCGAACAACGTGGGAAAGTCCACGCTGTTCAATACCCTGGTCGCCGCGGACCTCTCGCCGGCACGCGCCGAGGGTGGCCTCACGCAGCAGTGCCTCGCCGCAGCGACGCCGGAGACCGCGAGCGGCCCAGGTCGCGAGGCGCTCTCCGCGCGCTACGAGGTGGTGCTTCTTCCACCCGGGACCCGTGCGCCGGTGACCGAGCCGGGTCCGCCGGGACGCCTCTTCCTGACCTCGACTCCCACCTTGCCGCCGGGGCTGGTCCTCGTCGACACGCCGGACTTCGACAGCGTGGTGCGCGAGAACCGGGTCCGCAGCGAGGCCCTCCTGGTGACGGTGGACGTCGTGGTCTTCGTCGTCTCGCGCCACACCTACCAGAACGCCGCGCTGGTGGACGTGGTCCAGCAGGCGGTGGGCCGGGGGCGCCCCTGGGTGGCGGTCTACAACGAGGCGCCCGAGCTGCAGACGGTCCGCGCGCACCTGGACAAGCTGGCCGCCGACGTGGGCGCCCCACCCTTCGCGCGGTACCGGAGCCCGCACGATCCCGAGGTGGAGACGGGGCGGCGGCGCCTCACCGTCGAGCCAGTGGACGGCGGACCAGGGCTGGCGGAGCTGCTGGAGGATCCGGAAAGAGGAGCGGCGCTCCGCACCGCCGCACGGGCCGCCGCGCTCCGCGACGCCGCGGCCGAGCTCGAGGATCTGGCCGCCCAGGTCCTCGCGCTGGCGAGCGAGCCCGAGCGGCTGCGGACGCGGCTCCGCCACGGCCTGGCCGAGGTCGGCGCACGGGCCGCGCTCCGTGCGGTGCCGGCCGACGTCCTGCTCGAGGCGTTCCGCGACGAGCTGGACGCACGGAGCCCGGTGAACCGGTGGATCCGCCGGCCGTTCCGCGGTCTCGCGGCGGCGCTCGGCGCGGTGGGGCGCAAGCTCCGTGCGTCCTTCAGCCCGCCGCACCCGGTGGCGCTGGAGGCGACGGCGGCCGCGGCGACCGACGCGGCGCTTCGCGACGGCGTCCGACAGCTGGTCGAGTCGCTGGGCCCCGAGCTGGGCGCATGGCGCGGTGATGCGGGGACGCGGGAAGCGCTCGCGGCGGCGCTCGGCCTGCCGACTCTCTCGGCGCTCCACGCTCCGGGGCCGCTGGTGGAGGACGTGTCGCTCCGCGAGGACCGAGCGCAGCTGCTCGCCCGCTGCCGCGAGCTCGTGCGCGCGCACCTGCCGGGAGGATTCGAGGAGGGAGCGATCCAGGCGCTCGCGACCCTGGTCTACTCGGTCCCCGCCAGCGCCGCGGCGGTGGTGACGGTGGCCACCGGAGGAATCGGACACGATGCGGTGATCTGGGTCGGGACGCTGCTCACCACGCCCCTGATGGAGCGCTTCGTGGACCTTCTCGGAACCGGCGTGCGAGGCGAGGTGGTCCGGACGTGGTCCGAGAAGCACGGGGGCTCGCTCGGACGCGAGCTGGAGGCGAAGCTCTTCGGATCGCTGCTGCAGAGGCTGGACGCCCAGGTGGCGGCCGCGCAGTCCGCCGCGGCCGCGTTCTCCAGGGCCGCCGGGCAGCTCGAGGGAGGCCACGCATGAGGTGGTTCCGACGGGCGAAGGGGGAAGAGGCGCCGCCGCCACCACTGCCCGAGCCGGAGCTGATCCGCTCCCGGCTGCAGCTGGCGTGCGAGCTGCCTGCGCTGGCCGACGCGCGGGCGCTGCTGGAGCGGCTCGCGGACGACTACGCGCGCACGAGGGCGCTGGCCGAGCGGCCGCTGCGCATCGCCCTGGTGGGCTCGACGGGCGCCGGAAAGTCCACGCTGCTCAACGCGCTGGCAGGGACGGTGCTCGCGCGCGAGGGCGTGGACAGGCCCACCTCGTCGGAGGCAGTCGCCTACGCGCCGTCGGACGCCGATCTCGGTTCCCTCGGGGCGGCGGTGCCGCGGGTGGTGCGGTACCTGACCGAGGCGGGGACGGCGTGGTCCGGGCAGGTGTTCGTCGACACGCCGGACCTCAACTCGGTGGCCCGGGACAACGCCGCCGCGGCGCTGGCGGTCCTGGACCAGGTCGACGCAGCTCTCGTGGTGTTCCACCGCGGCTCGGTGGCGGAGGCCCGGCCCACCGAGGCGCTGCGGCCTTTTGCCCATCGCCGTGCGCTGCTGGGGGTGGTGAACTTCGCGGACCAGCTCGGAGCGGAGGCCCGCGCCACGTTGCGCGAGCAGGTCGGGCGGGTGCTGCAGAAGGAGCTCGGGCTCGCCGAGCCTCCTCCGGTGTTCGTGGTGAGCGCGCTCAAGGCACGCCTCGGCGAGCAACTGGACGACGACTGGTCCGCCCTGGAGGCGCAGCTGCGGACCCTGGCCGAGGCCGGGGTGGCCACCGAGCTCCGCCGCAGGAATGCGGAGGCGCTGCTCGGGCAGATCCGCACCCGGGTCGCCGCAGCGCTGCAGACGACGGAGGAAGCGCGGGGCGAGGTGCGCAAGGCGCTCGACGCCGGGCTGGCCGAGGTGCGCACGCCGCTGGGAGACGACTTCCGCGTGCGACTCGGGGGCGCGGGCGGGTTCCTGCGCCAGAGCGTGCGGCGACAGGCGGCGGGGCGGCTCACCGGGCCCATCGGCTGGGGGCTCAGGCTCTCCGGGTGGGGCTCGGGCGGGCTCGCGGGCGCAGCGCTGGCCTCGCAGGCGAGCCTCCCGGCCGGGCTCCTGGTGGCGGCGACCGGCGCGGTGCTCGACGAGGTTCAATCGCGCGGACGGCAGGCGGCCGCCGAGCGGGTGGTGGCGGCGTCGGACGGGGCGCTCGATGCGCTGGCGCGGCAGGGGCTCGCTCCGGCGCGCGCGGTCGCCGCCGAGCGGGGTCTCCCACCGGAGGTGAGCGGGCTTCCGGATCAAGCTGGGTGGGTGGCGCGGCTCGCCGGCGCGCGGTCGCTGGCGTGGCGCGAGGTCACCGGCTCGATGCTCGACGGTGCGGTGCAGGGCTGGTGGCGGTGGGCGCGCCTGCTGCTCGTGCCGCTGGTGCAGCTCCCCCTGCTCGGTCTGGTCGGCCACGTGGGCTACCGCGTGGCGCGTGCGTACTGGGAGGGCAAGTGGCTCCCCGGCGGGTACTTCCTGAACGCGGGTGTGCTCGCGCTGCTGTGGACCGTGGCGGGGACGGTGGTGGCAGGGCTCACGCTCGCCGGCGTCGCGGCGGCGCTGGCGCGCGCGGGCGAGGCGGCCTTCCTCCGCGCCGTCGACGGGGTGAGCGCGGACCTCCGCGGCGAGGTGGACCGGGCGCTCGAGAAGCCGCGCGAGGCGGCCCGACAGCTCGTGGAAACGCCGGATGGTGGAGGCGGGAGCTAGTGCCGCGCCGGTGCGACTTCGTCGGCGTCGAGCAGCTCGGCCTCGGTGTCGCGCGGGGCGTCCTGGCTCGCGGACGGCGCATCGGCCGGACGCGCGAGTGACGGTGGCGGCGCCGAGGCGGTCGCCTCGGGAGCGGACGTCAGCGGAGACCCGGACTGCGACGGCGACAGGAACGGAACGCCATCTCCGGACTGCGGATTCTCCGTCGCCGCGTGTGCGGCCACACCCGCCGCGGATCCATCGGCCGCCGCGCGCGTGTCGGACGGAGCCGGTCCACCGACGCTGATCGCCGCCTGACCCGCGCTGCCCGCTGCCGACTGCGCGGCGGGGTGAGCCTCTCCGGGAGGCTGGGCGACCGGGTCACCTTGCCGGACCGTGGCCGGCGGCTGGTGCGCCGCGACCTCGAGCGGCGCGGTGCAGGGCAGGCTCGAGACCCACGACTCGAGCACCGGATCTCCGTAGCCCTGGAGGCGCGCCTCGACCGACGGGTTGTTCCAGCCCGCGGAGACCGGGGTCGCGACCTTGAAGTGCAGGTGCGCACCGCAGGCCCAGCCGGTCTTTCCCGAGTAGCCGAGCAGATCGCCGCGTCGCACGTGCTGGCCGGGGGCGACGCTCACCGCGGAGAAGTGGAGGTACTGGGTCTCGACGTTCCCGAGGCTCTCGATGACGACGTAGTTCGCCTTCCGCGCCATCGCCGGATCACAGCCGCCCTCCTCGCTGTCGCCACGCGCGAGCCGCACCACGCCGTCGAGCGCCGCGACCACCGGCGTTCCCTCGGGCATGCGGAAGTCCCAGGCCCAGGTGTCGTTGCCGACGTGGCTGCCGACGTTGTGCACCTGGCTCACGGGGAAGGACATCCCGCATCCGAACGGGATGCCGACCTCGGGAGCTTCCGGTGGAGCGGGGACGGTCGCCGAGGCGTCCGCGGTCGGCGGAACTGCAATTCCCGTTTCGGCGAGGACTGGAGCTCCGAGGAACAAAAGCGCCAGGAGAGCGGAGGATGCGGACCTGTCCACGGTTTGCTCTGTTCAATACCTCACCTCCCCCATGTGGGTTCATCACCGACTCTGGTCGGACGCTTGCCTGCTTCCAGCTGACGGACTCCGGACACCCTGTTCCGACCGGCGGTTGACCTTCGGGCGTACGCGCCCGACTTCTCATTTCGCGACCCGCTTCGGGTTTCCCATGGGTCCGGAGGACGGTGGTGACGACGGAACACGGGGGGAGCGTGCGGGTCTCGCTCCTCGATGGCCAGCTGCTCCGCGCCGACGCCCTGGCCCGGGTGCTCACCGACTCCGGCTACACGGTGGTCGGTCGGCACACGCGCACCGACTCGTTCCTCTCCGGCCTGTCGCAAGAGCAGCCGCAGATCGCTTGTGTGGACGTCAGCCTCGACGACGACGGCGTCGGAGCCCTGGCGGAGGCCCGGCAGTTCCATCCCAACCTCCACGTGCTGGCGCTGGGGGATGGTCCCGGCGCGCTCGACCGCTGCATTGCCGCCGGAGCGGCCGCTTACCTGGACGCGCGCACCAGCGTCTGCAACGACGTGCTGCACACCCTGGAACTGCTGGCCCGGGGGGAGCGTGCGGTCTCGGCCCAGATGCTGAGCACGGTGTTCCAGGTCACGCGAGCGCCCGAGCACGAGCAGCTGCGGCCTCTCTCCGCGCGCGAGCGGCAGGTGCTCTCGTGGGTCTCGGCCGGCGCCGACAACGGAGACATCGCCGCGAGCCTGCAGATCACCGAGCGAACGGTGAAGGCGCACGTCTCGAGCCTCTACCGGAAGCTCCGGCAGGAGAACCGGACCCAGCTCGCGCTCCTGGCGCGGCAGCTAGGAATCCGTCCTCCGACGAGTCAGTGAGCCGGTCCGCCGCCGCAGCAGGCGGCACCGTTCCTCGTCGCGGGCTCGGGCAGCATCGGCGCCGCATGCGAACGCTCGGACTGCTGCTCCTGGCCGGCTGCGCCACCGCCTCCACTCCTCGCTCCGCCGAGGAGGCACGGCGCTCTCTCCTCGCCGCACACGCGGTCGAGCGGCAGACGCACCTCGCGCGAGACCCGGACCGCATCGCCGCTCTGGCGGTGGAAGGCTTCGTGCTCCTCGACCAGGGGGAGATCCGGACCCTGAGCGTCGCGGACCAGCGGGCGCACTTCGCGAAGTACTTCGCGTCGGTGACCTTCGACCGCTGGGACGATCTCGAGCCACCGCGGGTCTGGGTCTCGGCCGACGGGACGCTCGGCGCGGTCGCGGTCCGCAAGGAGGTGATCGTCCGGAGCGTGGACGACGGATCCATCGACCGGGCGGTGTTCGCCTGGCTCGAGACCTGGGAGCACGGACCGGAGGGCTGGCGACTCCGGGCCGTGGCGTCGACGCGCGCCGGGGCGCCCTAGCCCCTCAGCTCCCTGCTGGAAGGGCGCGACGGACGGTGCGACGGAGGAGCTGCGTTCCGGCCGCCACCGCGGAGATCTTGAGCAGGAGGGTCAGGATCCGGACCGGCGGCGGGAGCTCGGTCCGACGGCGCGCGATCCGCTCCGGGTTGTCCCAGGCGCGACGGAATCCCGCGAGGCGGCGCTCGCCGAGCCGGGAGTCCCGCGAGCGCGAGACGGCCACGCTGCTCGCGATGATGACCAGCACGACCGCCGCGAGCCCGGCCCCGGCGGCGACGACGACGCGGCGGTTGTCCCGGATCAACCCGCGGACGTCCATCGCCCGGTGAGCGCGTCGATCGAGCTCGCGGAGCGTGACCAGGAACTCGTCGCGGAGGCGATCCGCCGCCTTCGCCACCTGCGGTTCCTCGGGCGGGCTCACTGCAGCTCCTCCCGGGTGAGCATCCAGTCCAGCTTCAGCCGGTCACGGGTGCGCGCCAGCGGGTGCCTGGGGAGCCGGTTCACCGCGAGGAAGATGAGGATGACCGCGAGCGCCAGGACCACGACGCCGAGCGCCAGCGCCCAGATCCACTGCTGGCCGGGGAGCGCGAGGACGATGGCCATCAGCGCGACCGCGAGTCCGGCCGGCGCGAGGAAGAGCGCGCCGCCGAGAAGGATTCCGGCGTTGCGCGCCTCGATCAGCTCCTGTCTCAGCTCGGTCCGGGCGTGCAGCGCCTCGGCCCGGATCAGGAGCTTCATCTCGGTCATCGCGTGGCGGACCAGCTCCACCGTCGACATGTTTCTCAGCTGGGCCTCGTCCAGCCGCTGCTCTCCGAGTTCCACGCTGCACCTCCGCTCGAGAACCACGGGGCGTCTGCCCCCCGTCCCTGCGGTCGAAGATGGGGTCACCCGGCGCGAAGCGCACGACGGGCGAGACGTGGTCCCGGCGTCTCCTGCCCGACAGAGCGCCCGCGCGGCGGTCGTACGCGGCCTCGCCGGCGGCGCGCTGGCGCCCCCGTCCGGTCGCCGGCGAGCCCGCGCCGACCCACCGCGGGCGGACGCCCGGCTCAGGACCGGCCGAGGTCGAGCGCCGCCTGCAGCCGGGCGATCACCAGGTCCGGCCCGGTGAAGAGCCGCTCGCCATCCCAGAGCGCGGGCGTGTCGGCCCCTCCGTGCGAGGCGAAGTCCGCCGCCGCCTCCGGGTACACCACGTTCCGGAACCGCACCGCCGCGAGCAGCCCGTGATCGGCCACCCACCTTCGGACCCGGGCCGAGCGTGGCTCGTCGAGCCGGTGGAACAGCTCGAGGGACGGGCCGTCAGCGACCGCCGGCACGGGCCGCCGCCACCCGGGCGCGCTCGCGCTGGACGCGGGCGGTCTCGGCCGCAGCCTTCGGATCGCCGGGCCCGAGCGCCGCCAGCCGCTGCTCGGCCTCGCGCAGGGCCGCCCCCGCGCTCTCCACGTCGATCGACGCCGCGGGCTCGGCCTGGTCCGCCAGCACCAGCACCGTGTCGTTCTGCACCTCGACGAAGCCGCCGGAGACGAACCAGGCCTGGGTGCTGCCGCCCTCACGGACCGTCAGCGGGCCGGGCGAGAGGCTGGAGAGGAACGGGCTGTGGCCGGGGCGGACGCCGTAGAGGCCCTCGGCGGCGGGAGCCACCACCTCGTCGGCGGACGTGGACAGCAGCCGCCGCTCGGGGGTGACGATGTCGACGTTCAGCTTGGCCATCGCGCACTCACTCCTGAAAGCCGAGCCGAATCGCCTTGGGCTCGACGGTCTCGAACTCCACCTGGTTCCGGTCGTTCACCCGGGGCTCCTTGCCCGGCACCCCGAGCACGCCCTCGAGCCAGACGAAGCGCCGGTCCAGCTTCCTGAGCTTCGCGTAACCGCTCTTCGGGAGCAGCTCGCCGAGCTTCCGCTGCTCGATGACGGCGCCCAGCCGGTCGTAGAGCACCGCCACCACCACCGGGCCGTACCCATCGAAGGGCGGCTTCTTCGTCGCCGCCTTCTTCTGGGCCTCGCCAACCGGGGCGGCGCCGGTCGGACGCGGAAGCGACTTGGGCAGCGCCGCCAGCACCCAGAAGTGCTCCCCGGAGTTGCTGACGAAGTACAGGTCGTCCACGGTCCCCACGCAGCGGGGCAGGGTCCAGGCCACGTCGGTGTCCCGTGACACCTCGACCCGGCACTTCCCCTCCCCCTCCTCGCGCATGACGATGCCGTACTCGGCGTTGGACGAGGCACGGCCGCGGCTCTGCCCCGTCTCGTCGGCGGTCGCCCGGGCAGCCACCACCGTCTGGACGATGAGGAGAAGCGTGGTCTCGCACCGGCCGATCCTCACGCGCGCGCCGCGGCAGCGGATCAGGCCGCAGCCTTCTTCGCCGCTTCCACGACCTCCTCGATGCCCCCGGCATAGAAGAAGTACTGCTCGGGGATGTCGTCGTGGAGGCCGTCCGCGATCTCCTTGAAGCCGCGGATGGTATCGGTGAGCTTCACGTACCGCCCGGGCTTGCCGGTGAAGACCTCGGCGGTGAAGAACGGCTGGCTGAGGAAGCGCTGGATCTTCCGCGCCCGGGCGACGGTCAGCTTGTCGTCCTCGCTGAGCTCGTCCATGCCGAGGATGGCGATGATGTCCTGGAGCTCCTTGTACCGCTGCAGGATGCCCTGGACCTTCCGGGCGACGGCGTAGTGCTCGGCGCCCACGATGTTCGGGTCGAGGATGCGGCTGGTGGAGTCGAGCGGATCCACCGCGGGGTAGATGCCGAGCTCGGAGATGGGCCGGCTGAGCACCGTGGTCGCGTCGAGGTGAGCGAACGTCGTCGCCGGGGCCGGGTCGGTGAGGTCGTCGGCAGGGACGTAGATCGCCTGCACCGAGGTGACCGAGCCCTTGGGGGTCGACGTGATGCGCTCCTGGAGGTCACCCATCTCGGTGGAGAGCGTCGGCTGGTAACCCACCGCGCTGGGGATGCGGCCGAGGAGCGCCGAGACCTCCGAGCCCGCCTGGGTGAAGCGGAAGATGTTGTCGACGAAGAGGAGCACGTCGCGTCCCTCGACGTCGCGGAAGTACTCGGCGATGGTCAGCGCCGACAGCCCCACCCGGGCACGGGCGCCGGGCGGCTCGTTCATCTGGCCGTACACGAGGACCGCCTGCGACTTCTCCAGCTCGTCGAGGTTGATGACGCCGCCCTCGCGGAACTCCTTGTAGAGGTCATTCCCCTCGCGGGTGCGCTCGCCGACGCCGGCGAACACGCTGAACCCGCCCTTCTCGATGGCCGCGTTCCGGATGAGCTCGGTGAGGAGCACCGTCTTGCCCACGCCGGCGCCGCCGAACAGGCCGGTCTTGCCGCCACGGGTGTAGGGGCAGAGCAGATCCACGACCTTGATGCCGGTCTCGAAGATCTGCACTCGCACGTCCTGGTCGGTGAAGCTCGGAGGCGGACGGTGGATCGGCCAGTGCTCGGTGGCCTTCACCGGGCCCTTCTCGTCCACCGGCTCGCCGACCACGTTCAGGATCCGCCCCAGCGTCGCCTTGCCCACCGGCATCACGATCGGTGAGCCGGTGTTCCGCACGGGCACCCCGCGGGCGAGGCCGTCGGTGGAGTCCATGGCGATGGTGCGGACGGTGTTCTCGCCGAGGTGCTGCGCCACCTCGAGGACCAGGTTCCCCTCCTCCTTCCCCAGCGAGGAATTAGTGACGCGGAGGGCGGTGTAGATCTCCGGGAGATCCCCCGGCGGGAACTCCACGTCCACCACGGGTCCGAGGACCTGGGTCACCTTGCCTTGGCTCTGTACGGTCGCGGTCATGTTCGGTCGTTGCTCTCTTCGGGAGGGTCCGGCGCTACTTGAGCGCCTCGGCGCCGGAGACGATCTCCATGAGCTCCTTGGTGATCGCCGCCTGCCGGGTCCGGTTGTAGGTCAGGGTCAGCCGGGAGATGGCGTCGTCGGCGTTGTTGGTCGCGTTCTCCATCGCGCTCATCCGCGCGCCATGCTCGGAGGCGACCGACTCGAGCAAGGCCCGGTACACCCGGATGGCCACGGCCTGCGGGACGAGCTTGTCCAGCACCGCCTCCTTCGAGGGCTCGTACTCGAAGTCGATCAGCGAGCGGAGCCCGCTCGGCGACTTCCCCTCCTCGGGCGCAGGGCGCTCGAAGGGAAGCAGCGGGGTGAGCACCACGCGCTGGGTGATGGCGGAGACGAACTCGTTGTAGACCAGGAGGACCTGATCGACCCGGTCCTCGAGAAACTCGGCGGTCAGCTCCTCGGCGAGCGCCCTCGCGGTCTCGTAGCTCAGCCGGGTGAAGAACCCCGCATGGTCCTTGCGAATCTCGAGGTGACGGCGGCGGAACGCTTCCAGCCCCTTTCGCCCCACGTTGGTCAGCCGGAGGCTGGTGGAGCGGTCGCGCTCGTACGCGTAGCGTGCCACGCGGCGAATCACGTTGGCGTTGAAGCCGCCAGCGAGGCCACGGTCAGAGGTGATTGCCAGGATCTCCACCCGGCGAACCGGCCGGGAGGTGAGCAGCGGGTGGGAGATCCCCTCGCTCCGTGACACGAGATCCGCGATCATCTGGTCCAGGGCGCGCGCGTAAGGACGCGCGGCGACGATGGCGTTCTGGGCCCGGCGGAGCTTGGCCGCGGAGACCATCTTCATCGCCTTGGTGATCTTCTGGGTGCTCTTCACGGACCGGATGCGCTTCCGTATGTCTCGAAGGCTGGCCATGGGAGGTCGGGGGGGCCCCTTACTGCCCGGTGGCTCCGGAATCAACCACCGTGCACTCCGGAGGCCCTCCTGCGTCGGATGAGAAGACCCGTGGTCATCGGAGTCGCCCTGCTGCTCGCGGCGGCGGTGGTTCCCACGGCGTACATCGAGCTGGCGACGCGGGGGCACCTCGTCACCCCCGAGGCCGCGCCGGCGGTGCCCTGGGGGGTGGTGTTCGGAGCGGGGCTTGCTCCAGGTGGAGAGCCGTCGCCCATCCTCGCGGAACGGCTGGAGACGGCCCTCGCGCTCTGGCGAACTGGCCGGGTGGAGCGGCTGCTGCTGACCGGCAACACCGACCCGTACCACGACGAGATCCGCTCGATGCGCCGCTACCTCACCAAGGGCGGCGTCCCCGAGCGAGCCATCTCGGTGGACCTCGAGGGCCTGTCCACGTTCGACAGCTGCTGGCGCGCCCGGGGCGTCTTCGGGGTCCAGCGGGCGATCCTCGTCACCCAGGCGTTCCACCTGCCGCGGGCGGTGTTCCTCGCCCGGGCCGCGGGCATCGACGCGGTGGGCGTCCGCGCCGGAGGCGGGCGGTGGAGGGCACCGTACGTGTGGCGGGAGCTGCTGGCCCGGCCGCTCGCGCTGGTGGACGCCTGGGTGCATCCCAGGCCGCCGCTCCCGGCAGCCAGCCCACTCGCCGGGTGAGTGACCTTGTCGCGCCGGGGAGCGCGGCCCACCTTCCGCGGCACCATGGCCACCACGCACGACGACGACGTCGACAGCACCCCGCTCGAGGGCGATCGCCCCGGGGCTCATCCGGTGGACGTCCTCGGTGAGCTCCCCATCGACGGCGACCAGACGGCCGAGTCGCAGCTCATGCCGGACGCCGAGCTCGATCCGCGTCAGGTCCAGGGCGACCGGTTCGACGTGAACGATGACGAGCTCGGGCTGGCGCCGGATCTCGAGGACGATCCGGACGCGCCCGACCTGCAGCCGGACCGGGTGGAGCGCCTCGGGGACGAGGACCTCGACTCCGAGGACGAGGAGACGGAGGACGCCGTCAGCGCGCGGCCCACCGTCGAGGCGACGGAGGACGAGGAGCCGTCCGGCGAGCCGCGCTGAGCGCTCCCGCAACGACAGCGGGGCGCGCCACACGCTCGACGCGTGCAACACGCCCCGTCGCTCTTCTGCGGTCGGCAGACCGCCGAGGAGTTACTTCGCGGGAGCCGGCTCGGCCGCGGGAGCCGGGGTCGAGGACGACTTCTTCGCCTTCTTGGCCTTCTTGGTGCTGCTCTTCGGAGCGTCGGTCTTGGCAGCGTCGTCGGCGAGAGCGGCGAAGGAGGTGGCGAGGATCAGCGCGGCGATCAGCTTCTTCATGTGGGTGAAGCTCCTGGGGGACGGCGACGGCAGCGAGATGCTGCGTCGGAGCAGATCAGAGCACTGAACGTGCCAGCGGGGTGAGCCGGGCTTTCGCCTGACCCACCCCGCCGACGTGCAACAGAGCTGCGAGACGACTTACTTCTTCTCGGGAGCCTTCTCAGGCGCCGGCTTGGCCGCCTCGGTCTTGGTCTCGGTCTTCTTCTCCGTGGTCTTCTTCTCGGACTTCGCCGGAGCAGTCTTGGCAGCGTCGTCGGCGAAGGCGGCGAAGGAGGTGGCGAGGATGACGGCGGCGATCAGCTTCTTCATGGAGTTGCTCCTTGGGTTGAGAACGACGGGTGCGGCCACAGGCACCTGCCGTGCCACATCGCGCAATCCCGGGACTTCTGTACTCGCGAGGGTCGGGCTGGGGAGCAGATCCGCAGCTTGCGCAGCACAGTGGGGAGTTTTTCCCCATCGATGGCGTTACAGTCCTCTTGCAACCAGGCCGGGTCTGACGCTCGGCCGTGAGAGGATGCCGCCCCCGTCGTGAATGGTCCGCTGTCGTTTCGCCGCTACCGGGCGGCGTTCTTCTTCGTCGTCGCGCTCCTCGCCGCGGTGACGGCCTTCACGCTCTGGAACGAGCTGCGGACGAACGCGCGGATCGACGAGCTGTTCGGCGCGGCGCTGGAGCGCGAGGCGCTGATCGCCCGCATCCGCGTGGACGCGGCGGTCCTCGAGAACACGGTGGACGACCACATCCGGGCCACCGACGACGACGCCCGCCAGCTGGCGGATGCGCGGATGGAGGAGACCCTCGCCGACGCGAAGGAGGCCCGGCTCGCGTACACGCAGGGCCTCCCCGAGGGAGAGAAGGAGCTGTGGAAGCGGTTCGACGAGACGGCCCGGGCGCTGGCGCAATCGGCGCGGGTCGCGCTGCGCTTCTCGAACCGCCGCGAAGCCGAGCGCGCGCGCCAGCACCTCGAGGCCGAGCTCCGCCCGATCGCCGAGCAGCTGAACGGGCTGGCCGGCGAGCTGGCCCACAAGGACGCGCAGGAGACCCGTGCGCTCCTCCACCGCAGGGAGAGCCTGCGGACCAAGACCACCTTCGTCGGCGCGCTGGTCGCGCTGTCCGCCGTGGCGCTCGCGGTGGCGGTGGGCACCTCGATGGTCCGGGTGCTCCGCCGGCAGGAGCACACCATCGAGCAGCAGCTCGCCGAGCTCGACCGGCGCAATCACGAGCTGGATTCGTTCGCCAGCCGGGTCGCCCACGATCTGGTGTCCCCCCTGAGCCCGCTCCGCGGGTACCTGACGCTCATCCGCAGATCGGAGTCGGTGACCGACCCGGACGCGAAGGAGATGCTCTCCGACGCGGAGGCCAGCGCCACCCGGATGGCCGAGCTGGTCGAGGCGCTCCTCCGGTTCTGCCGCGCGGGCAAGCGCAGCGAGGGTCCTCCCTGCGAGCTGGACACCGCGGTGAGCGCCATCCTCCTCGAGCAGGATCAGGTCGCCGCCCTCAACGGGGTGGTGATCGAGCGGAAGCTCACCCGCCAGGTTGGCGTGGACGTGCCCGCCCAGCTGGTCCAGTCCATCGCCCAGAACCTCATCTCCAACGCCGTGAAGTACTCGGCCGGGCGTCCGGGAGCGCGGGTGGTGGTGTATGCCGGCCGCGAGGGTGACGAGGCGGTGCTCGAGGTGACCGACAACGGGCCGGGGATGACCGAGTCGGTGCTGTCGAGGCTGTACCAGCCGTTCTTCCGGGCTCCCGAGGCCCGCGGGCTGCCAGGCCAGGGGCTGGGGCTGGCGACCACCAAGCGGCTGGTGGAGGCGCACGGAGGAACGCTCCGCATCCGGAGCGCGCCGGGGAGCGGCACCACGGCGACGGTGCGCTTTCCGTCCGTGGACCGGCCGCGGACCGAGGCCGCGCGACCGGCGCAGGGCGTCCCCGGGGAGCTGGCGTCGGCGCGATGAGCCTTCCGGGAATCCTGGTCGTCGACGACGACCCGCACGCCCGCGGTCTGCTCCGGCGCCTCCTGGGCCCGCTGGGGCAGGTGTCCGAGGCGTCCTCGGCGCCGGCGGCCGAGGAGCTCCTCAAGGGCACCGTCCCGGTGGACGTGGTGCTCACCGACATGGCGATGCCCGATCCGGACGACGGGCTCCGGGTGCTCCGGGCGGCACTGGCGAAGAACCCGGACACGCCGGTCGTCGTCCTCACCGCCTTCGGGAACATCGAAGGGGCGCTGGACACCATCCAGAAGGGCGCCTTCGACTACCTGGCCAAGCCGTTCGACGTCGACGCGATCGTCCGGGTGGTCCGCCGCGCGCTCGAGCAGCGCCGCCTGGTGGAGGAGAACAAGAGCCTCCGCGCGCGGGTGAAGCCGCAGGAGCTGGTGGGGCGCAGCCAGGCGATCCTCGAGGTCTACAAGCAGGTGGCGCGCGCGGCGGCGACCAACGTCCCGGTGCTCATCACCGGAGAGACGGGCACGGGGAAGGAGCAGGTGGCGCGGAGCCTCCACCAGCGCTCGCCGCGGAGCGCCGGACGCTTCGTGGCGGTCGACTGCGGGGCGATCGCCGAGTCGCTGATGGAGAGCGAGCTGTTCGGCCACGCCCGCGGGGCGTTCACCGGCGCATCGGGCGCCCGGCGCGGGCTGTTCGAGGAGGCGACGGGCGGGACTCTGTTCCTCGACGAGATCGGCGACATCGGGCCGAAGATCCAGAGCCAGCTGCTGCGTGCGCTGCAGGAAGGCGAGATCCGGCGGGTCGGCGAGAGCACGCCGATCCGGGTGGACGTGCGGATCGTCGCGGCCACCAACAAGGATCTGAAGTCCCGGGTCGCGGACGGGAGGTTTCGCGAGGACCTGCTCTATCGCCTCGACGTGGTGCACCTCCACCTGCCGCCACTGCGCGAGAGGCGGGAGGACATCCCGGCGCTGGTGGACCACTTCGCGGGGCTGCACGCGCGGGGCGGCGCGCGGCCGGTGGTGACCGAGGAGTCGATGGCGCGGCTGGTGGCGTACGACTGGCCGGGCAACGTCCGGCAGCTCGAGAACGTGGTGGCCCGGGCGCTGGCGCTGAACACGACCGGGGTGCTCGGGCCTGCGGACTTTCCCGAGCCCATCGGCGATGCGCCGAAGAAGCTCGCCGGCCTGGCCGCAGACATGCCGACGCTGGCGGAGCTGAACCGGCGCTACGCCCAGCACGTGCTGACGATGGTGGGCGGGAACAAGAGCGAGGCCGCGCGCCTGCTCGAGGTGGACCGGAAGACCCTCTCCCGGCTGGTCGAGCCGCAGGACCGCGGCGGCGAGCCCGAGGCGGAGGGGACGCCGGCGGAGAGCGCGCCGACGCGGACGTCGAGCTCCTGAGCGCTCGGGATCCGGACCCGCCCGCTGCTCGATCGACCAGGCATGCGCCGAGCGCTTGGCGACGCGGTTCCGCCTCGCACCGATGGTGAGCAGCTTCCGGCTCCCCTTCATCAGGAGACGAACCCCATGGCGACTCCCAGCGACGACGTGGTCGGCAAGCTGAACTCCTTCCTCCGCGGGGAGATCTCCGCGGTCGAGACCTACAAGCAGGCGCTCGACAAGGTGAAGGACCCCGCGATCCGCTCCCAGCTCGAGAGCTGCGAGCAGGACCACGAGGAGCGCGTCCAGCTGCTGCGTGACCGCATCACCGAGCTCGGAGGCAAGCCCGACACGAGCTCGGGGGCGTGGGGCATCTGGGCGAAGCTGGTCGAGGGCGGCGGAGCGCTGCTGGGAGAGAAGACCGCGCTGCAGGCCCTGGAGGAGGGCGAGGACCACGGCCTGAACGACTACCGGCGGGACCTCGACGCGCTCGACGGGGAGACCCGGAGCTGGGTGGAGAGCAATCTCCTTCCCAAGGCCGAGCAGACCCACGGCGCCCTGAGCACGCTCAAGCGCACGGTCCACTGAGCCGAAGCCGCTGCCCGCCTCGCCCTCACCGGCGGGGCGTCAGGCGGCGTCCGCGCTCTCCGGCAGCTGCCGCGAGCCCGGGGCGGCACGGGCGGACGTCGCCTCGGCCACCAGGGTCCCGAGCCTCGCGGTGACGTCGCTGATCTGCGCGCGGTTCTTCGCCTGCGCCGCCGTCCGGCCGATGTGGACGAGGGACCGGAGGTCGTCCACCAGCTTCACCGTCGCCGCGCGCTCCCTCTCGTCGTCGCTCCGGCGCGCTCCGGCCTCGAGCGCACGGCGGAGCGTGTCGCCCTGCTCGAGCAGCGTCTCGAACTCGGCCAGCGCGCGCGTCTCCGGGTCCGCCTGGTGGGCGTGGTAGGCGGCTTGCTCGGCGCGAAGCTCCTTCACCTCGTCCGCGGAGAGCTCGGTGCGCTGGGTGATGCGCAGGGCCTCGGACAGCCCGCTGGTGAGGTCCATGCAGCGCACGCTCACCGTCCCCTCGCTGGAGAGCTCGAAGGTGACCTCGAGCGGCGTGTCCGCGCGGTACTTCACTCGCAGGTCGCTGAGCAGCACCTCGCCGAGCTTCACGTTTTCCTCGGACTGGTCCGACTCGCCCTGGTAGATGACGATGCGCGCCTTGTTCTGGCCTCCGGCGGACGGCAGGAAGACCTCACGCGCCACGACCGGGATGGCGGTGTTCTTCCGCACCACCTTCCGGACACCGCCCCCGTAGACGCCCACGCCCAGCGAATGGCTGGCGACGTCGATCAGGAGCGTCTCCCCGTCCTGCGCGACGATCTCCGAGGCGTGCACCGCGGCCCCGAGGGCCACCACCTCGTCGGGGTTCACGCCCACCACCGGCTGCTTGCCAAAGAGCTCGGCCACGCGCTTGCGGATCAGCGGCACGCGGGTCATCCCGCCCACCAGGAGGATGATCTGGATGTCCTTCGGGGTGGACCCGGCCTCCTCCATCATCTTCCGGGTCACCTCGAGGCAGCGGACCACGAGGGGCTCCACCCGGCGCTCGAACTCGGCGCGGGTGAGCTCGACCTCGAGGTCCACGAGCGTGCCGCCGGGACCGTGATCGCCCAGCCCGGTCGCGAGGATGTGCGCCTCGTCGCTCTGGGACAGGTCCCGCTTGGCCTGCTCGGCGGCGATCTTCAGGCGCTGCATCGAGATCGTGTCGTGCGCGGCCACCTCTCGCTGCGCGAGGGGGAGCTGCTCGAGGAGCCACTGCACCACCACCGCGTCGAAGTCTTCGCCGCCCAGGACCGGGTCGCCGCCGGTCGCCTGGACCTGGAACACTCCCGACTCGACCTCGAGGATCGACACGTCGAAGGTGCCGCCGCCGAGGTCGAACACCAGCGCCTTGCCCTCGAACTTCGAGGTCAGGCCGTAGGCGACGGCCGCGGCGGTGGGCTCGTTGACGATCCGCAGCACGTGGAGGCCGGCGATCTGCGCCGCCTGCTTCGTCGCCGCGCGCTGGTTGTCGTCGAAGTTGGCAGGGACGGTGATGACGCACTTGTGAACGGGCCGGCCGAAGTGGGCCTCGGCGTCGAGCTTGAGCTCCCCGAGCACCATGGCCGAGATCTGCGTGAGGGGGATGACGCGCCCGGCGATCCTCGCCCGCACCTCTCCGTTCGGACCTTCCACCAGTGGGTAGGGCACGAGTGTCCGCGCCTCGTGCACGAGCTTCGGGCTCCACCGCCGCCCGATGAAGCGCTTGGTCGCCGCGGCCACGTCCTCCGGACGGCTGATGGCGAGGAGCCGCGCGTCCTCGCCGACCGCCCGCTTTCCCTCGGGGCCGAAGCCGACGAGGGACGGGGTCAGGGAGCGGCCGCCACGGTTCGAGAGCACCCGCGGCTTGCCGTTCTCCACCGTGGCCACGGCGCTGGTGGAGGTCCCGAGGTCGATGCCCACCACCGGTTCGCGCATAAGCGGAGAGGACCGAAGCGTCCCACGCGGCGTGGCGGTGGGAGCAAGGGCGTGCATGGGCGTTGCGACGGCCGGGGCCCGGGTGCTACACGCCCCGTCCGCAATGGTGAACGTCTCCGTCGCCCGCCGTTACGCCCGCGCGCTCCTCGAGGCGAGCGAGGCCGGCGCCCTGGTCGCCACCGCCGATCAGCTGAGCGCCATCGCGGGGCTGGTGGCGACGAACGACGCGCTGGGCGACGTCATCCGGAACCCGGCCTACTCCCGCGCACAGCGCCACGGGGTGGTGGACGGCCTCGTCCAGCTGCTCAAGCCCGAGTCGCCGGTGCTCCCCAACTTCCTTCGTCTGCTGGTGGACCGCCACCGGCTGGCATCGCTCCCCGACATCGCCCGGCTTTTCCGCGACATGGCGGACGAGAAGGCCGGCCGCGTCCGGGGCACGGTGGTGAGCGCCGTCCCGCTGGATCCGCAGAGCATCCGGCAGCTCGAGTCGACACTGTCACAGGTCGTGAAGAAGCAGGTGGTGCTCGACACCCGTGTGGACCGCGAGGTCCTGGGCGGCGTCAGCACCCAGGTCGGCTCGGTGGTGTTCGATGGAACGCTGCGAACCCAGCTCGACGACCTGAAGCGCGCACTCCAGAGCTAGATCGGCGCAGATGTAGGCAGCGCTTTTCGTCTCCGGACGCTTGCCGGACGCGCGACGAACTGTGGTTTCATCGCCGAGCAGTCTCGATCTCCTCCACGGAGCCCGTGCGCATGCTCGAGGGCGATCCCCAAGGCCCTGTCCCATCCGTCGTCGGTGCCGCCGATCCACTGATCGGCCGCATCCTGAACGACCGCTTCCGCATCCTCTCGCCGCTCGGTTCCGGCGGCATGGGGAAGGTCTACAAGGCGGTGCAGACGCCGCTGGACCGCGTGGTGGCGCTGAAGATCCTCAACCCGAACTTCCCCGCAGAGAAGGATCCGGCCTTCAAGCGCCGCTTCTTCCTCGAGGCCAGCCTCACCTCGAAGCTGCGTCATCCGAACACGGTCACCGTCATCGACTACGGGCAGACCGAGGACGGCATCTACTTCATCGCCATGGAGTACATGGAGGGGCAAACGCTGGCCGAGGTGCTGGCGCACGACAAGACCCTTCCCTGGCGGCGCGTGCTCGACATCGCGCAGCAGATCTGCCGGTCGCTGCGCGAAGCGCACAAGCTGGGCGTCATTCACCGCGACCTCAAGCCGGCGAACGTGATGCTGCTGAACGAGGCCGACCACGACATGGTCAAGGTCCTCGACTTCGGGCTGGTGAAGTCCTTCCTGGCCGCCGACGGAGCGGCGGGCGATCCCGAGGTCACCCAGAACGGCGTGTTCCTCGGCAGCCCGCAGTACATGGCGCCGGAGCAGGCGCGGAACGTGGCCGACCCGCGGAGCGACGTCTACTCGCTGGGCATCCTCGCGTACCAGATGCTCGCCGGTCGGCCCCCGTTCCAGGGCAAGGACTACCTCGAGGTCATCTTCCAGCACATGAAGGAGTCGCCGCGCGCGGTGCGGGAGATCAACCCCACCACCGACCTGCCGCCCGAGGTCGAGGCGCTGGTCCTCCGGTGCCTCCAGAAGGACCCGGGGCTGCGCTACCAGTCGATGGACGAGGTGCTCGAGGCCCTGCGTGAGGTCGCCCACCTCACGGGGATGAGCGGCATCTTCCCCGAGCGGCGGACCACCACCGGTTCCGGGCCGATGTCCACCTCCGGGGTGCATGCCCGCGGGGGCTCCGGGCCCATGTCGAGCTCCGGGCTGCACGCGCGCAGCATCTCGGGACCGGTCACTGCGCCGCGGGCGCAGCTGGATCGGGAGATCGAGATCGAGGACGTCGGCGAGGAGAAGAAGGGCGGCAAGATCCTCCCGGCGCTGCTGTTCGTCACCGCGGTGCTCCTCGGCTTCGTCGTCGTCTGGCTGTGGCTGCCGAAGGGCGACCAGGCGCAGGTGGTGACGACTCCGCCTCCACAACCCGTTGCGGTGGCGGCGCCGGTGGTCGCGGCTCCCAAGGTTCCCGAGCCGGCTCCTGCCCCCGAGAAGAAGATGGTTCGGTTCCACGTCTTGACCGAGCCGGCGGGGGCGCACGTCTTCATCGGCCGGCACGACATGGGGTCGACGCCGACCGTGTTCGAGCTTCCTTCGGGCCCGGACGGGATGGCCAACGCCGAGATGGTGCTGGTGCTCGACGGCTACCCGACGCAGGCCATCACCTCCGGCGGCTCCGGCGACGTGGTGGTGAACGCCAAGCTCCAGAAGAAGGTGGTGATGCGGATCGAGAAGCCGGTCCCCCTCACCAAGCGCGAGGAGGAGCGCGAGCGTGAGGAGGGCAAGGCGGCGCCGACGCCCGTCCGTGCCGAGCCGGCCGCAGTGGCAGCGGTGGCTCGTGGCGCGTCGACCGCACCCCAGGCTCAGCCGGTCTCCGTCGGCTCGACCGCGACGAAGCCCGCGGCGACACCCGTCCCCGTGGCAGAGGCGCCGCGTGACGTGGTGCCGTTCGGCGAGGGCATGACCCGTCCGGTGATGATGCAGCCGGGCCGGCCCATCACCTACACCCGCGAGGCGATCGCGGCGCGGGTGGAAGGCGTGAGCATCGTCCGCTGCGTGATCACCGCCGAGGGGTCAGTCGAGCGCTGCAAGGTCATCAAGCCGCTGCCCTTCATGGACGAGGCGGTGGTCGAGCACCTTCAGTCGCAGCGCTTCCAGCCGGTCACCTACCAGGGCCACCCGGTCTCGGTCGGGTACAACTTCTCGGTTCGCCTGACGCTGCCCAGATAGCTCGAAGCCCGGGCAGACGACTGAAATCTGTTCTGGTTTCAGTCGGTTGCAGCGGATAACGAGGTGTTTGGCACCTCGTACGGGCGCTCCGACGAGGACTCCGGCGGACTCGCTCACGACGAGGTGTCTGGCACCTCGCGGAAGCACCTCGCGGAAGGGCGCCGACGACCAGGAACGCCGCACGAGGTGTTTGACACCTGGACGCCGGGGCCGCCAGCGTCACGAGGTGCCTGGCACCTCTCGATGCCCTCGGTCCTCCGCCCGGGGGCGACCGGCCGGGAGCTTCGCAATCG
>Ga0268266_10000285_pt1 | contig 83300 bp, 60 predicted proteins | sample KBSS13metaG_FD_190356 | JGI IMG/M metagenome (GOLD analysis project Ga0268266, IMG submission 190356) | Switchgrass rhizosphere microbial communities from Kellogg Biological Station, Michigan, USA - KBS S1-3 metaG (SPAdes) (version 2) | ecosystem: Host-associated > Plants > Roots > Rhizosphere...
TCTCCTCGCTCTCGCAGGGCGGGCTGCCGGTCGACGTCGCCGAGACGATCGCCTGGTTCGCCTCCCCCGCCACCACCGGGGTCAACGGCAACGTGGTCCGCGTCTGCGGCCAGAGCCTGCTGGGGGCGTGACGTAGTGGCGACCGCGAACAAACCGGAGACGCGCAAACTGACCGGCGCGCCGTCGATCCTCCCGCTGTACGCGAAGGCGGCGGCGCCGATGGTGCCGGGCGCCTCGATGCTCCCGTTCGTCCCGGGCGGCGGCGGCGAGATCCCGAACGTGCGGCTGGAGCTCGACGGCGTCGTCCCCGACCCGGACGCGGTCGCCGCCTACGCCAAGGTCTGCGGCTTCGCCCTGCGCGACCACCTGCCGCCGACCTACCCGCACGTGCTCGCCTTCCCGCTTCACATGGCGCTGATGTCGGACGGGTCCTTCCCGTTCGGCGCGGTCGGCCTCGTCCACGTCGCCAACAAGATCACCCAACACCGGCGGCTCGGGATCGACGAGCCGCTCGATCTCCGGGTGCAGGCGACGAAGCTGAAGGCCCATCCCAAAGGCAAGGCGTTCGACGTCGTCACTGAGGTGCGGATCGGTCGCCAGATCGCCTGGGAGTCGACCAGCACCTTCCTGCGGCGCGGCAAGGGGGATCCGGGCGCGGCCTCCGGCGAGGCTTTCCCGATCGTCGACGAGGACACCCCGGCGAGCGCGACCTGGACCCTCGACGGTGGCCTCGGCCGCAGCTACGGCGCCGTCTCCGGTGACCGCAACCCGATCCACATGCACTCGCTGACCGCGAAGCCGCTCGGCTTCCCGGCGGCGATCGCCCACGGAATGTGGACCAAGGCGCGGGCGCTCGCGGCGCTCGAGCCGCGCCTCCCCGACGCCTTCGCCGTCGACGTCCGCTTCCGCCGGCCGATCCTGCTGCCGGCGAAGGTCGAGTTCGCCACTCAGGACAACGGCGACGAGATCGACTTCACGGTGCGTGGCCGCAAGGAGAAGCGCGCCAACAGACATCTGGACGGCCGGATCAATCCGGTCGCCGCCAAGACCAAGACCAAAGGAAAGGCACAGTGAGCACCACGACCACCGACACCGACAGGGGCGTCGCCGAGCGCGCGATGGGCATCGGGCTGCGCGGGCTGAACTGGCTCGCGGGCTCTGACCTGCTCGACCGCATCCGCATCCGCAAGGGCGTCGAGCGCGCCCTCTTCCAGGGCACCAAACAGGGCTTCCGCACGGCGACCGCCGCCGGCCGCACCTTCGCCGCGGCGCAGAAGCTGGGCAAACCGGCGCGCCAGTCGCGCTCGAAATCGAAGGGCCTCTTCGACGTCACGCCCGACGACGAGCAGCAGATGTTCCAGGAGGCGGGCCGCGCGTTCGCCGCCGACCAGATCCGTCCCGCCGCCAAAGCGGCCGACGACGAGCGCACCACGCCGCCGGAGCTGCTTGCGCAGACGACCGAGCTGGGCGTCGCGATGCTGGGCGTCCCGGCCGAGCTCGGCGGCGTGATGGAAGAGGGCGCGGCGACGACCGCGGCGCTGATCGGCGAGGCGCTCGCCCACGGGGACATGGGGATCGCCTACGCGGCCCTCGCCCCCGGGGCGGTCGCCACCGCGATCGGGCTCTGGGGCTCGGCCGAGCAGGAGGCGACCTACCTGCCGCCGTTCACCGGCGAGGACGTGCCAGCCGCGGCGCTGGCGATCCTCGAGCCGCGGCCACTCTTCAACCCGATGCGGCCGGAGACCAAGGCCCGCCGCGACGGTGAGGACTGGGTGCTGGACGGCGCCAAGTCCCTGATCGCGCGGGCGACCGACTGCGAGCTCTTCGTCGTCGCCGCCTATGCCGAGGGCATCGGCCCGGCGCTCTTCATCGTCGAGTCGGGGACCAAAGGGCTCTCGATCGAGGACGAGCCGGCGATGGGGCTCCGCCCCGCCGCCACCGGGAAACTGATCCTCGAGGGCGCGCGCATTCCCGCGACCGCGATCCTCGGTGAGGGCAAGCGCTCCGACTACCTGGAGTGCGTCAACCGGGCGCGAATCGCCTGGGCCTCGCTGTCGGTCGGCACCTGCCAGGCGGTCCTCGACTACGTCATCCCCTACGTGAACGACCGCCAGGCGTTCGGGGAACCCGTGTCGAACCGCCAGGGCGTCGCCTTCGCCGTCTCCGACATCGGCATCGAGACCAACGGCATGCGCCTCGCCGCCTACCGGGCTGCGGCGCGCGCCGACCAGGGCGTCGAGTTCGCCCGCGAGGCGGCCATCGCCCGGCGCCTCGCGTCCCAGAAGGGGATGAAGATCGGCTCCGACGGCGTGCAGCTGCTCGGCGGCCACGGCTTCGTCAAGGAGCACCCGGTCGAGCGCTGGTACCGCGACCTGCGATCCGCGGGCGTCATGGAGGGCGCCCTGCTCGTCTAGGCGAAAGCCGCGAGCGAAGGAGACACCATGATCAATCTCGAGATCCCGAAAAAGTTCAAGCCCCTCGCGCAGCAGGCCAACCAGGTCGCGACCGAGGTCTTCCGTCCGATCTCCCGCAAGTACGACGAGGCCGAGCACGCCTATCCGAAAGAGCTCGACATGCTGGCGTCGCTGATCGACGGCATGAACGAGGGCTCCGACATGGGCGGCGCCGGTGCCGCCGGCGTGCGGCGCTCCGCCAACGGGTCGGACCCGGGCGAGAACCGCAACGGCTCGAACCTCTCCACCGTGCTCGGCATCATCGAGCTCTGCTGGGGCGACGTCGGCCTGCTGCTCTCGATGCCGCGCCAGGGCCTCGGCAACTCCGCGATCGCCTCGGTGGCGACCGAGGAGCAGCTGGCGACCTACGGCGGCAAGTGGGCCGCGATGGCGATCACCGAGCCCGAAGCGGGCTCTGACTCGGCCGCGATCCGCACCACCGCCGAGCTCGACGGCGACGAGTACGTCCTCAACGGCGAGAAGATCTTCGTCACCTCGGGCGACCGGGCCGACCTGATCGTCGTCTGGGCGACCCTCGACCGCTCCAAAGGCCGTGCCGCGATCAAGTCGTTCATCGTCGAGCGCGACAACCCGGGCCTGAAGCTCGACCGCCTCGAGCACAAGCTCGGGATCCGGGCCTCCGACACCGCCAACTTCACCCTGCAGGACTGCCGGGTGCCGAAAGAGGCGCTGCTCGGCGACCCGGAGGTGAAGGAGAAAGGCTTCGCCGGGGTGATGGAAACCTTCGACAACACCCGGCCCCTGGTGGCCGCGATGGCGGTCGGGGTCACCCGGGCGGCGCTGGAGGAGACGCGCCGGCAGCTCGCCTCGGCGGGCGTCGAGGTCGACTACGACACCCCGGCCCTCTCCCAGTCCGCGGCCGCGGCGAAGTTCCTCGAGATGGAGGCCGACTACGAGGCCTCCTGGCTCCTCACCCTGCAGGCGGCCTGGATGGCGGACAACTCGAAGCCCAACTCCCTCCAGGCCTCGATGGCCAAGGCGAAGGCGGGGCGTACCTGCGTCGACGTCACCCTCGGCTGCGTCGAGCTCTGCGGCGCCATCGGCCTCGGCGAGACCGAGCTCCTCGAGAAGTGGGCCCGCGACTCGAAGATCCTCGACATCTTCGAGGGCACCCAGCAGATCCAGCTGCTGATCGTCGCCCGCCAGCTCCTCGGCAAGAACTCGAGCGAACTGCGGTAGCACGGCGCCAAGCGGCGCAACCCACGCCGATGGTCCGGTTTGTGTCTCTCGAATGCAGGGAACGAACCGGACCATCGTGCGCATCTCCCGCCTCGTCGCCGTCGCTGCCCTGATCGCCGCACTCGCGCCGGGCGCGGCCGTCGCGAAGGCCCCCGCGCATCTGAAGGGAGCCAAAACCTTCGTCCTGCCTTCGCAGACCTACAGCGACTCGGTCGCCATCAGCCCCACGGGTGTCCCCTGGTTCGGCGCCGGCGCTCCCAACATGCTCTCCCTGATCTCGATCGAAGCGGAAAGCATGAAGGTCGTCGACCTGGATCCGCACCACGAACTGCTCACCGGTCACGATTTCGGCAGAACCGACTTCCTGCGGTTCGACGGAGGAGGGAATCTCTGGTTCGTCCGCGACGACAGTGCTGGTGGAGCCGTCGTGCGACGCGCTCCCGACGGCACCGAAACCGCCTTCGCCCTCCCCCCGGGCCCGCCCGTCAGCTCGCTGGCGATCGGGCCTGAAAGTCAGGTCTGGTTGACGCGCGGCCACCGCCGAGCGGCCGAGCTCGTGAGCGTGGCCTCGACCGGCACGATGACCCGGTATCCGCTCGCCGCCGGGAGCTACTCGACTTCGATCGTCGCCGGCCCCGATGGAGCCGTCTGGTTCACCGAGGAGGCCGCCGGAGACATCGGCCGGATCAGCCCGAGGGGCAAGATCCGCCTCCTTGCGCTCGGCCCTCGGGTCCATCCACGCGAGATCGTGGCCGGGCCCGAAGGCGCGCTCTGGTTGAGCGAGAACGGCGAGCGGGGCCGACATGGGAAACCGACCGACCGCATCGGCAGGCTCACCGCCGACGGCAAGATCACCCAGTTCGCGATCCCGTTCGGGCGCGGCACCGAACAGCTCGCCGCCGACCCTGGCGGGCGCGTCTGGTTCAGCACCGAGAAGGGCGAAATCTCATCGATCTCGCCCAGCGGCGCGATCGGCGGCCGCGGCTGCCCCGGGAGCTGCGCCAGCGCGATCTACAGCCTCGCCTTCGCCCCCGACGGCGCCCTTTGGTTCGCGGCGGAAAAGCACTATGTGCCCTGCCTCCTATGCGGAGGAGGAACCGCCATCCAGCAACAACTCGAAGGCGCCCCGGTAGGCGAGATCCCGGCCGGAGTCCTCCGACCCGCGCCCTGAGCCCGGCGCCGCCGCGTCGTCGTTTCCGGAAGACTGGCGCCTGTGAACATCATCGATGACCTGATGGAGCGCTCGCCGGCTTCGCGGCTGGGGATCGTCGCGATCGATCCGGAGGCGAACCGGCGGGACTGGTACTTCGGTGAACTGGTCGCGACCTCGGCGGGGCTGTCGGGGGCGTTCGCGGCGCGGGGGGTGAAGCGCGGGGACGTGGTGATGACGCTGGTCGGGAACCGGATCGAGTGGGTGCTCTCGCTGCTGGCGTGCTGGCGGATGGGCGCGGTAGCGCTGCCGTGCAACACGATGCTCCGGGAAAAGGACCTGGAGCTGCGGATCGCGGCGGCGAACCCGGTGCTCTGCGTCGGCGAGGAGCGGCTGTTGGCGGAGATGCCGGCCGGCGTGCCGACGATGACGATGACCGAGATCGCCGCGGTGCTGGATGAGGACCGGCCGCAGGAGACGCCCGCCTCGGTCGCCGACATGGACCCCGAGGACCCGGCGCTGATCGTCTTCACCTCCGGCACCACGGGCGACCCGCGCGGGGTAGTGCACGCGTATCGCTACCTCTTCGGACAGCAGGCGCAGGCCGAGCACTGGTTCGGCTCGCGGCCCGGCGACCTCGCCTGGTGCACCACCGCCACCGGCTGGTCGAAGTCGGCCCGCAACGTCTTCCTCGCGCCCTGGCTGACCGGCGCCGCGGCGGTGATCCACGACGGGCGCTTCGACCCGGGGCAGCGGCTGGACTTCGCCGAGGCGCTCGGGGTAAACGTCCTCTGCCAGGCGCCCACCGAGTACCGGATGCTCGCCCGCCGCACGCAGCTTCGCCCCCTCCCCTCCCTGCGCCGGATGGTCTCGGCAGGCGAGCCGCTCGACCCGGAGACGATCGGCGCCTGGCGCGAGGCGATCGGCCTCGAGCCCGCCGACGGCTACGGGCAGACGGAGACGGGCCAAGTGACGGCGAACCTCGTCGGCGAGCCGGTCCGCCTCGGCTCGATGGGCAAGCCGCTACCGGGCATGGAGATCCGCATCGAGGACGGCGAGCTGCAGCTCCGCGCCGCCTCCTCCCCCACCTTCTTCTCCCGCTACCTCGACGGCGAGCGCTTCGAGGGCGAGTGGTGGCCGACCGGCGACCTCGTCTCTGAAGACGAAGAGGGCTACCTCTTCTTCGAGGGCCGCAACGACGACATCATCAGCTCCTCCGGCTACCGCATCGGCCCGACCGAGGTCGAGGCCGCGCTCCTCTCCCACCCCGCGGTCGCCGACGCCGCCGCGGTCGCCGCCCCGGACCCAGAGCGCGGCAGCGTCGTCCGCGCGATCGTCGTCCTCCGCCAAGGCGAGCCCGGCGACGACCTCACCCGCGAGCTGATCGACCACTGCCGAGAGCAGACGGCTCCGTATAAGGCCCCCCGCATCGTGGATTACGTCGAGGAGCTGCCGAAGACGACGAGCGGCAAGGTACGGCGGGCTCAGTTGCGGGCGGAAGGCTGAGGCGCGGCTGGGCGGGGGGCGGCCGGACGGCTGTTCTCCCGGCCGCCCCGCCCGTCCGAGTTGCGTCCTGGGCCTCTCATGGCGACCCTGGCAGGCTGTGGCCGCCATGAGACGCCCAGGACGTGAGGGGTTCGTGTGGGTTCGGGCACGGGTCCGGGCGGAGGTCGGACTTACGTCGGAGGTCCGTGCGAGAGAAGCCACACCTGCCTGAGTCCCGTGACGAAGATGCCGGGAACTCCACACTTCCCACAGCCTTCAGGCACTTTCGTGCGCTTTTCGGGCCTGAATCAGAGGCTCGAAAACGCGTTCCCGACCTTGAGCCCCCTATAGGGGGCCGTAAGTCGGGAACGCGGTCGTGACTGTTGCCCAACACGCACGGAAGCGTGGACTTCCCACGGTCTCTCCCACGAGATGCGAGTCCCGTCACGGAGGCGTGTCCCTCCCGTGACGAGCCCTCTGCACCTCGGCGAGAGATCCTCCCCTCCCGCACCCCGGCTTTCTCAGGCTTGGACCCTCGCGGAAGCGCCCCCGACCCCACCCCACCAACCTAGGTCCTCTGGAGGAGCCCTCCCTCGAGGCTGACCGGAACCCCGAGGTGGTAGCCCTGGGCCATGTCGACGCCATAGGCGCGCAGCATCGTCACCGTCGCCTCGTCCTCGACGAACTCGGCGATCGTGGTCTTGCCGAGACCTTGGGCGATGCCGACGATGGCTTGGACGGTGAGCTGGTCGGCGTCGTTGTGGGTGAGGTCACGGATGAAGGCGCCGTCGATCTTGATCACGTCGAAGGGGAAGCGCTTGAGGTACTCGAAGGGACCGAAGCCGGCCCCGTAGTCGTCGATCGCGACTTCGCAGCCGAACTCGGTGAGGCGATCGGCGAAGCCGGCGGCCGTGTCAAGGTCCTCGACCCGCGCGGTCTGGGTGATCTCGAAGGTGCAGCGGCCCGGGTCGGCACCGCCTTCGTCGAGGCGCCGCTCGATGTACTCGAGCACCGAGATATCGGTCAGCGACGCGCCCGAGAGGTTGATGTGGAGGGAGACCGGGTCGCCCGCGCGTTCGCGCAGCTCGAGCAGGTCGAGCGCTTGGCCGACGACCCAGCGGTCGAGCTCCTGGATCATCCCGGAGCGCTCCGCGACGCCGATGAAGGCCGAGGCCGGCAGCAGTTCCCCGGCCTCGCCGCGCATCCGCAGGAGGAGCTCGAAGCGCTTGATCTCACCGTCGAGGAGGCTCGCGATCGGCTGCGTCGCCAAGCTGAGACGGTTCTGGGTGAGAGCGTTGCGGATCTTGGCGCTGGTGGTGAGGCGACGGGCGCTGCCGGTGGCTTCCACCGGCGCCTCGAAGAGCGAGATGCGGTTGCGTCCCTCCGCCTTCGCCCGATACATCGCCTCGTCGGCCGCGGCCAGGACCGCCTCGGCGCCACCATCGGCCTCGGCGCCGAACATCGTGATCCCGACGCTGATCGACGCCCCGGCCAGCTCCGGGTCTCCGACGAAAGCCTCGGCGACCTCGACCCGCAGATCCTCCCCCAGCGCCAGCGCCCCTTCGACATCGGACTGCGGCATCAGCACCGCGAACTCGTCGCCGGAGAGGCGGGCGACGATGTCGGTGGCGCGCACCCGTTCGCGCAACTTCGCCGCCACCCGGCGGATCAGGTTGTCGCCCTGCTGGTGGCCGAGGCGGTCGTTGACGTCCTTCAGCCCGTCGAGGTCGATCACCATCACCGCTCCCCGCCCGCCGTAGCGCGCGGCAAAGTTCACGTAGGTGTCGAGACGGGTGCGGAAGGCGCGCCGATTGAGCAGCGCGGTGAGCGGATCGTGGTCCGCCAGATAGCGCAGCTCGGTCTCCGTCTTCTCGGCAGCGGTCAGCGCGTCAAGGACGACTTGACGGTCCTTCGGCTCCAACTTCGCCAGCACCGCTTGAAGGGCGGCATCGCGCCAGCCGCTGCTATCCACACTCACTTAACGCTCGAAGGTACTCGAAGTTCCCGTTGGTGCCGATGAATTACCCTCGTATCAATGGCCAATCGCCTCGCCGAGGAGACCAGTCCGTACCTCCTGCAGCACGCGGAGAACCCCGTCGACTGGTATCCGTGGGGTGAGGAGGCGCTCGGGCGGGCCCGGGCGGAGGACCTGCCGATCCTGCTCTCGGTCGGCTATTCGGCCTGTCATTGGTGCCACGTGATGGAGCGCGAGTCCTTCGAGGACCCCGACACCGCGGCCTTCATGAACGCCAACTTCGTCTGCATCAAGGTGGACCGGGAGGAGCGGCCCGACGTCGACGCGATCTACATGGAGGCGGTGCAGGCCTTCACCGGGCAAGGCGGCTGGCCGATGACCGTCTTCCTCGACCCCGACGGCGTCCCCTTCTACGGCGGCACCTACTTCCCGCCGGACACGAGCCGCGGCATGCCGAGCTTCCGCATGGTGATGGAAGGGGTGCTGGAGGCCTACCGCGACAAACGCGACGAGATCCGCGAGCGCGCCGCGACCACCGTGGGACGACTACAGGCGCTGGCGAACATCGCGCCCTCCGGCGTGCCAGGGGCGGCCGACCTGGACGGGGCGATGGCGACGCTACTGTCCCACGCCGACCCGGTGAACGGCGGCTTCGGCAGCGCGCCGAAGTTCCCACCCGCGTCGTCGCTGGAGCTGATCATGAGCCGGGCGGGCCCGCGGCGCGAGGGGACCACCAACCGAGGGCTCCAACACGTCGGGCAAACCCTCGACGCGATGCTCGCGGGCGGCATCTACGACCAGCTCGGCGGCGGTTTCGCCCGCTACTCGGTCGATTCGGCCTGGCAGGTCCCCCACTTCGAGAAGATGCTCTACGACAACGGCCTGCTCGCCCGCGCCTACCTGCACGGCTACCAGGTGCTCGGCCACGCCCGCTACCGACGGGTGTGCGAGGAGACGCTCGACTGGCTGCTGCGGGAGATGCGCGGGCCCGAGGGAGGGTTCTACTCCGCCTACGACGCCGATTCGGAGGGCGAGGAGGGCAAGTTCTACGTCTGGACGCCGGACGAGATCCGCGCGGTGCTGGCCGAGGACGAAGCCGACGCGGTCATCGCCTACTACGGCGTCACCGAGGCGGGCAACTTCGAGGGCACGAACATCCTCCACCTCGCCGACGGCGCCACGGCCGCGCCCCCGCCCGGGCTCGACGCGGCCCGCGCCGCCCTGCTCGCCGCCCGCGCCGAGCGCGTCCCGCCGGGCCTCGACGACAAGCGCCTCGCCTCCTGGAACGCGCTGGCGATCGCCGCGCTCGCCGAGGCCGGCGCCGTCCTGGGACGCGACGACTACCTGGACGCGGCGGCGGCCTGCGCGGAGTTCGTCCTCGGGACCATGCGCGACCCGGACACGGGCCACCTCCTGCGCACCTACAAGGACGGCCGCGCCCACCTGAACGCCTACCTCGAGGACCACGCCTTCATGGTCGAAGCGCTGCTGGTGCTCTACGAAGCCGGCTTCGATCCGCGCTGGTTCGCGGCGGCGCGGGAGCTCGCCGAAACCACCATCGAGCGCTTCGGCGACGACGAGAAGGGTGGCTTCTACTCAACCTCCGCCGACCACGAGTCCCTGATCGCCCGACGCAAGGAGGTCGGCGACCACCCGATCCCGGCCGGCCAGAGCGCCGCCGCCCTCGGCCTCCTCCGCCTCGCCGCCCTGAGCGGCGAACGCGCCTTCGCCGACCGCGCCCTCGGCGTCATCGCCCTCTTCGGCGAGCCCGCCGTCACCCACCCCGACTCCTTCGCCCACCTCCTCCGCGCGCTCGACTTCCACCTCGCCCAGACCCGCGAGGTGGCCCTCGTCGGCGGCGACCTCACCACCCTCGGAAGCATCGTCCGCGCCACCTTCCGCCCCAACGTCGTCCTCGCCGGCGGCCCCGCGGGCGCGACCGAACCCCCACTCCTCGACGCCCGCACCGAAATCGGCGGCGAGCCCGCTGCCTACGTCTGCGAGGGCTTCACCTGCAACCTCCCGGTGACGGACCCCGCGGCGCTGGAGCGGGAGCTCTCGGAGACCGCCTGACGGGTCCCCTGCGGGACGGGGCCTCGCAAGCTGGCGCCCGAGGTAAGGGACGCAAGGGGTGTCGGCGAGCGCGGCCGTCTCGGCCACGGCCCTGGCTGGCTGTGGCCGTGGCCGAGACGGCCGGGGATGTGAGGAGTGGCGGCTGGCGTCCACGCGAGCGCCACGGGTTCGTCACGGGAGAGCGACGGGACCGTCGCGGAAGTGCGCCGTCGAGGGGTGGTACGCGCTCTCCCGAACGGTCAGGAATCTGCCGTGTTCCTTACTTGGCCATACGCCAAGTTTCGAACACCGCAAGGATCTCCGTGGTTGGAAATGGGCGCCATGCGACCTTTTCGAACCACGCAAGAGTCTCCGTAGTTGGAAATCTCCCTGTGCGTGGATTACGAACGGCGCAAGGATCTGCGTGGTTCCTTACTTCGGCATAGCCGAAGTTTCCAACCGGGCAGTTTCCTGACCGTTCGGATCCCCGGCTTCTCTCGCGCGGGACGTTCACGGAAGTCCGACTTCGTGCCGTCCCTGCGCCAGAACCCACACGCACCCCTCACGTCCTGGGCGTCTCATGGCGGCCACAGCCTGCCAGGGTCGCCATGAGACGCCCAGGACGCTTCTAGGACTGCCGCGAGCGCCGGAGACCCGGCGTCCAGCTAGACCGCGAAGTCGCGAACCTGGTCCAGGACCACCCGTCCCCCGACCTCGGCGAAGCCGTCGCCGACCGGGCGGGCGTCGAGGCGGGAGCCGCGGCCTTGGAGGATCTCGATCGGCTTGTCGACCGCCGCGGCGAGGCAGATCGCCGCGGAGCCGGTGGCCTCGTCCTCGCCGATGTTGTCGTCGTGGGAGAAGCAGCGGGAGCGGACCGTGCCCTCGGCCTCATCGACCCAGGCCCAGATGCAGCCGACCTGCTCTTCGTCCGGCAGATCCGCCGCCTCTTCGACGGCGGTCGCGTCGCGCAGTTGGAAGAACTTCCAGTCCGGGCCCCACTCCGGCTTCGCGGTGACGAAGGTCTTGCCGCCGTCGACCCGCACCTTGACCTCTCCGGCGGGCGGGCGGAGGACCTCGACCGGCGCGCGCTCCTTGCCGAGAAGCCACGCCGTGCCGACGCTCGGGTGCCCGGCGAAGCCGAGCTCGAACGCCGGGGTGAAGATGCGCATCCGGCCCCCCGCCGCGTCGTCGACGAAGACGGTCTCGGAGAAGCCGAGCTCCGCGGCGACGCCCTGCCGCCGCTCCTCGGGCACTTCGTCGCCGTCGAGGAAGACCCCGAGCGGGTTGCCGAACGACCACTCGGCGTCACAGAAGACCCGCAGAACGTGAAGCTCAGCCATCAGCAGCCCTCATCAACAGCCCTCATCAACAAGATCACGTCACAGGATCGGCAGGAAGTTTTCGATCTCGTACGGGGTGACCTGCACGCGGTAGTCGTCCCATTCCTGGCGCTTGATCTCGACGAAGCGGCGGAAGGTGTGCTCGCCGAGCGTGCGCAGGACCAACTCCGAGTCGGCGGCGACCTCGATCGCCTCGCCGAGCGTCGCCGGCAGCTGCTCGATCCCCTGGTGCGCCAGCTCCTCCTGAGAGAGGTGGTAGAGGTTCTGCTCCATCGGCTCGGGCAGCTCGTAGCCCTTCTCCACCCCTTCGAGCCCCGCCTGCAGCATCGCGGCGAAGCAGAGGTAGGGGTTGGCGGCCGGGTCCGGGCAGCGGAGCTCGGCGCGGGTCGCCGCCTCCTTGCCGGGGTGGTAGAGCGGCACCCGGATCAGCGCCGAGCGGTTGCGACGCGACCAGGCGAGGTAGACCGGCGCCTCGAACCCGGGCACCAACCGCTTGTAGGAGTTGACCCACTGGGCGAAGAGCGGCGAGATCTCGCGCGCGTGCTTCAGCTGCCCGGCGATGAACGACTTCGCCGTCGGCGAGAGGAAGTACGGGTCGTCGGCGTCGTAGAAGGCGTTCTTGCCCTCTTTGGAGAGGCTCTGGTGGACGTGCATCCCGGAACCGTTCTCGCCGAACAGCGGCTTCGGCATGAAGGTCGCGTGGTAGCCGTATTTGAGCGCGTACTCCTTGACCACGATGCGGTACGTCATGCAGTCGTCGGCCATTTCGAGCGCGTTCTTGTAGCGCATGTCGACCTCGTGCTGGGACGGCCCGACCTCGTGGTGGGTGTACTCGACGTGGATGCCGAGCTTCTCCAAGGCGAGGACGGTCTCACGCCGCAGGTCGGACCCCGCGTCGAGCGTCGTCAGGTCGAAGTAGCCGCCCTCGTCGAGCGGCTCCGGCACCCCGCCCTCCGGCTTCGCCGAGCGGAAGTAGAAGTACTCGAGCTCAGGGCCGATGTTGTAGGCGTCGAAGCCCATCTCCTCGGCGCGTTTGAGGGCGCGCTGCATGATCCAGCGCGGGTCGCCCTCGTAAGGGCCACCGCCTGGCACGCGGATGTCACAGAACATGCGCGCGACCGCGTCCTCCTTATCCGGGCGCCAGGGCAGGAGGTCGAAGGTCGTCGGGTCCGGCACGGCGAGCATGTCGGACTCCTCGATCGGGTTGAAGCCGGTGATCGAGGACCCGTCGAAGCCCATCCCGCCTTCGAAGGCGTCGTCGAGCTCGGCTGCGTTGACCGAGAAGCTCTTCAGCTGTCCCAGGACGTCGGTGAACCAGAGCCGGACGAAGCGCACGTCGTGCTCTTTGCAGAGCTGGATGACATCCTCGGCGGTCTTTGGGCGGTCTGCCATATGTGCGAATGCCTCCTTGGCTCTGGGCGCGGTAAGCGGGCAACGATAGGCGAAGCGGCCGCGCCCGGTGCGGACGAATGAACCGAGGAGGTGCCGAACGCCGTATTCCGGGTAGTCAAAAGCCGTTTCGGCACGCTTGAAACGACTCACAAATGTCGGTATAACTTACGACACGTAAGTAAGAGGCTCAAAGTAAAGTAAAGGCCACGTAAAGGCTCTGTAAAGCGGATTTCCCCCACCAATCCGGCCAGCAGGCCAGAGACGAGAAGCAAGTTGACGGTTAAAACGGCAGTAAGCAGATTCCAGATCCACGACGAGTTGACGGCGCCGGACGAGAGCGCCCCGCTCATCAAGACCATTCAGGCGGCCGGTGGCGCGGTGACCAAGTTCGTCGGTGTCCTCGCCGGTTCCCCTGCCGTCCTCCGGGCTTACACCCGCATGCGTTCCGAGCTGCGGGGCGGCGTCCTCCCCCAGGCGACCCGTGAGCGGATCGCCCTCGCCGTCGCCGAGCATCGTGAGGACAGCTACAGCATCGCCCAGCACGCCAAGTCGGCACGCCGCGCCGGGCTCGGCCTCGACGAGGTCTCCCGCGCACGCTCCTTCACCTCCGCCGACCCGAAGGAGGCGGCGCTCCTCCTCTACCTGAAGGAGGCGCTCGACGCCGACGGCCCCCCGCCGCTCCACCTCCACGAGGAGGCCCGTGAGATCGGCTGGACCGACGAGGAGATCCTCGAGGCAGTCGGCCACCTCGCGCTCAACGAGTTCCAGTCCCTGATCGCGAGCGCCGCGGCGCTCCCCCAGGACCAGGCGACCCCCCGGGTCCTCCCCTCGGCCGCCTAAGAGCTAGATCCACCAGGAAGTCGAAGGGCCCGGCGCGAGAGCGTCGGGCCCTTCGTCGTTGTGGGGGCGAGGGTCGGGCCGTTTCAAGCTGGCGCCCGGGATCCGGCCGCCGGCCGCCACCCGGGGCTAAGGGCGCGGCCGTCTCGGCCACGGCCCTGGCTGGCTGTGGCCGTGGCCGAGACGGCCGGGAGTGCGGGGAGTCGCGGAGGTCGTTCACGCGATCGCCACGGGCGCGTCACGGGAGGAGCACGGATGCGTCACGAGACTCGCAAGTCGTGACAGAGAGCGTGGGAAGTCCACGCTTCCGTGCGTGTTGGGCAACAACGACTTCAGCGCTGCAAGCATTACCGGTGCTATAGCCCCTGTAATGCTTGCAGCGCGTTCCCGGGGCGTCTTTTCAGCCCCGGAGAGCGCCCGGAAGTCACGGAAGGCTGCGGGAAGAGTGGAGTTCTCGGCATCTCCCGCACGACTTCGTGCCGGGTGTGGCATCTCTCGCACGTTCCTTCGACGTAAGTCCGACCTCCGCCCGGACCTGTGCCAGATGTTTCACGAACCTCACGTCCTGGGCGTCTCATCGCGGTCACAGCCAGCCAGGACCGCGATGAGACGCCCAGGACTCCCCTAGGACTGCCGCCACGGCCGGGAGCACGGCGTCCCCCGCAAACCCTCAGCGATCCGCCACCAGCGTCGCCGTATAAAGCAAGCGCGCGGTCGAGTACTTGCACCCGTACGTAGCCCGCTTCCCCGGTTCTTCCTGCGGCTGGCCCTGGCGGATGTCGGTCGAGTTGGTGCAGGCGCCCGCTTCGCGGCTCGCGCGCCAGACGTTTTCCGCGCTCAGTTCCTGGGAGAACATCGGGGCCCAGGTCGGCACGGTGATGCCGATGATGTCGCCTTTTTCAACTTTCAGCGAGGCGCCGAATTTGACCGTCTGGCCGAGGAAGGGCGAGAGCACCTTCACCGCTCCCTGCCGGCGCAGGTTGTAGCGCGGCGGGTTGGTGCCGGCGACCTTGTGGAGGATCGCCAGGCGCGCCTCGGGAGGCGTGCCGAAGAAGCCGTTGAAGAAGCTGCGCTGGCTGTTGGTCGGCTGCGCCAGGGTCAGCGTCCACGACTTGATCGTCCCGTCGGTCTTGACCAGGAAGGGACTCTGGTTCTGGTCGGTCGAGGCCTGGAAGCCGGTGACGCTGCCGACCGCCTGGCAGGGCATGTTCGGGCAGGACGGGTCGGGGGTCTCCGACGTCGCGCCGAGCGTCACCGTCGTCTTTTCCACCCCGGCGGCAGTCGCCACGGCGGCGAGCGCGATCAGGGCGAGGGCGGCGGCGACGACCGCGAAGGCGGCCCGGGAAGTCCTCGACATCGGTACGGCTCCTCTCGTAAAACGGCTGCTGAGCAGGCAACTTTAGCCCGCCTGGCCGCGAGAGGAGCGCTAATGGGTGCCGGCCGCGCCGTCGAGCGGCGCGGCGCTAGCGGTTCTTACGCGCGTATTCGATCGCGACCGCGTACTGGATCCGACCGACGCCTTCGAATTCCAGCGCTTCGGCCGCCGCGGCGGTGAGGTCCCAGGCCCGACCCCTGATGTAGGGACCGCGGTCGATCACCGGGGCGACGATCGAGCGGCCGTGCCAGACGAACTTGACCGGCGTGCCGCAGGGAAGCGTCTTGTTGGCGACGCCGATCGTCGACGGGCGCAGGACCTGGCCGCAAGCGGTCGAGCGGCCCCACATCGACGTCCCGCCGTACCAGCTGGCGCCGGCGTAGCGGTACGGAGTGAAGGACAGTTCGGCTTCGTTGAAGGCGGTGGTCGATGCCGCTTCTTCGGCCGGGACTGCTTCCGGAGCGGCTTCGGTTTCGGTCGCGATCGGCGAGGCGCCGCCGGTGGTGGCCTGGGCGCCGGGCGCGATGGCGAAGGCGAGCACCGTGAGGGCGCCGACCAGCAGCGCGGCGCGCAGCCAGATGGAGGAGCTTGCGGGGACAGGGGCTCCCGAGCAGTTGGATGTCGCCTTTCGGCGCTGGGGGGATTTGTTCATGTCTCTTTCGGGGCGCTTGCGGGGTTAGCTGACGGGCTCGCGCTGAAAGAGCTGCGCTACACGGCCTCAGCCGCGATTCGCCCCCACTAATTGGGTCCCCCGCTCTCTGCGATATGTGGCAAAGATTCAGCGGAAGTTGGCGCTAGGTTAGCAAACGCTAAGACAGAAAAATTGCGCTCACCCCATCGCGACACCCGCAACGTGCGCCTGTAATCGACCACCGACGCCCAGCGCGAGACTCCTGCAAGGCCCCGTGCGATCAAAAATAGGAAGGCCCCGCCGAGGCGGGGCCTTCCGACAGCGAGCCTGTAAGCCGGATCCTGTCGCGAGCGGACATCTATCTCGTCGGGCCGAAGCCTGACGGGGCGCCGAAGCGCACCTGCGACCTACCTGGACCTCGCCGAGCCGGGTCGACGGTCCTGCTTGGCCTTGCACCGGGCGGGGTTTGCCTGGCCGTCGTGTCACCACGACGCCGGTGCGCTCTTACCGCACCTTTTCACCTTTGCCTGTACGCGGCTCACGTGTGGCCGCGCCATCGGCCGTATGTTTCTGTGGCACTTTCCCGCGGCTTTCGCCGGGTGGGCGTTACCCACCGCCCTGCCCTTTGGTGTCCGGACTTTCCTCGAGGCGGATTTCTCTCCGCCCCGCGTCCGCTCGGCTCGCTCCTTTGATGTTAGAGCGAGCGGGACCTCAAGTACACCGGCAGGCGCCGGCTTGCAGGCGGCCCGTCAGACCGCTCGAAATACCCCGACGACCTTGCCCAGCACTTGAGCTTCAGTCGTGATGATCGGGTCGATTTCCTCGTTCTCGGGCTGCAGGCGGATGTGGTCGGATTCGCGGAAGAAACGCTTCACCGTCGCCTCCTCGCCGATCAGGGCGACGACGATCTCACCGTTGTTCGCGTCGTCGGCCGGCCGCACGATCACATAGTCGGCCTCGAGGATCCCGGCGTTCTTCATCGATTCGCCGCGAATCTGAAGGATGTAGTCGCCGTCCTCCCCACCGATGACGTCGGGGACTTCGAGGTATTCCTCGATGTTCTCTTCCGCCAGGATCGGGGCGCCCGCGGCGACGGAGCCGACCAACGGGATGCCGTTGCTCGGCGTCACCGCGCTGACCGCCTTGTCCATCCCGGTCTTCAGCAGCTCGATCGCCCGCGGCTTCGAGGGGTCCCGTTTGAGCAGGCCCAGCTTCTCCAGGTTCGCCAGGTGCGCATGGACGGTGGAGGACGAATGCAGACCGACCGCTTTGCCGATCTCGCGCACCGTCGGTGGGTAGCCGGTCTTGGCCGCGTACTTGCGGATGAAGTCGAAGATCTCCTTCTGCCGCTTGGTCAGGTCAAGGTCCATTGGTGGCTCCGTTTTCCTCCGTTTGCCGAGTGCGTTCACAGACGAACACTTGTTCGCAGAGTATCCCTTCCCCCGGACGCTCGCAAGGCGCAAAGGCACGCGCGCGCCGAACCCCTAGAATCCCCGGTCCCTCGAGCGGCTGTGGCGGAACTGGTAGACGCGCAAGGTTGAGGGCCTTGTGGGTGGAAACACCCGTGATGGTTCGACTCCATTCAGCCGCATCGGTGTCGATGCCCCGCAATCCGAGAAGTCAGGCGGATTGCGGGGTCTCGCCTGCGGTTTCCACCAGTGCGCCCGGCTCGTGGAGATCGAGGAACGAGCGCAGCTCGATCTGCCGCGCGGCAAGTGCCGCGCGGACCTGGGGGTCGCAGAGGGTTTCGAGCTCGAGCCCGCGCTCGGCGTCGTAGCTGCTCGGCACCGATCCTGCGGCGGGGTGACAGCCGAGCTCCGTCCAGCCCGGCGGGAGGGAGTCGAGGAGGGCGCGCAGGGCGGTCGGGTAGATGGTGTCAGGGTAGGGCGATCCCTTGCCGTCCTGGCCGTAGAAGCCACCCTCGAAGCGGACCTCCCTGCCGCGCAGCGAGACCTTCAACTCGTCGGCGAGACGGGCGGCGACAGTGGCCACCGGCTCGGAGCGGTGGACGTGCTGGTGGGAGTCGAGATGGCTCGGGTCGCGACCGACCAGGGACCGGAAGAGCTCGAGCTGGGCCCGGCACTCCGACTCGATCGCCGCGGCGGAGTCGAGGTCGCAGCGTCGGTAGGTCTCGATCCATTCGCCGCCGACGTACTCCCACTCGGCGAGGTCGAGGTGAAGGCCCACCGAGAGGTGCGGCAGCGATGCTGCGTGCCGCGACGCGTCGACCGCCGCCGCCCGGCGGACCATCAGGGTCGCGCTGGTCACGATCCCGTGCTCATGCGCGGTGAGGATGCCCTCGTTCACCGACTCGCAGAGGCCGAGGTCGTCGGCGTTGACGATCAGGTATCGAGGCTCCACTCAGAGCTCCAGCTCTTCGACGATCTCGATCGCCTCGGCGGCCCAGTCGCGGCGCTGGGCGGCGGGCGGCTCCCACTCCGGCGGCGCCCAACCGAGCCACTGGATCGCGATCTGGAGGCGGGCGAGATCGAGGGAGCGTGCGGGAAGCTCGCGGCCGCGAGCCGAGCCGTAGGCGCGGCGCATCGATTCGCGGTCCGGGCAAGGCCAGCCGCACACAAGTGCGGCCAGATCGAGGGCGCCGGGACCGGGACCGCAGAGCTCCCAGTCGACCGGGGCGACGCGGATCGAGGCACCGCGTTCGGAGAGAAGGACGTTGGACGGATAGAACTCGCCGTGCAGCAGGGTCCGGTCCATCGCTGCCAAGGCTTCGACCAACTCCTCGTGCCGGGCCGCAAGCCGATCGAGGACCGAGCGCGGGGCGGCGGCGAACTCGCGTGCCCGGAGGAGCCAGAGACGATGGAGCTCGGCGTCGTGCTCGACCAGCGGAGAGCCGAGCGGCAGATCCTCGATGAGCGGGGCGAAGGCCGCGTGGAAACCGCCGAGCCAGGCCGCGACCGCCCCCCAGGTCTCCACCTCGCCGACCTCCGAGAGCGGGCGCCCATCTATCCACTCCAGGTAGAGGAGGGCGCCGGCTCCCTCCCGTTCGGCGCCGACGAAGGCGGGCGGACCCGCGGGCCCGTGCGGCAGGAGGGTCTCGTAGACGAAGGGCTCCCGCTCCTCGTCGTGGAGGAAGAGCGGCTTGGCGAGGCGGGCGCGCGCATCGAGGGCTTCGCGGTCGAGCCGCTTGCAGACGATCTTCGAGCGTCGCCGTCCCGGCGCCTCGACCTCGAGCTCCTCGATCGGGAAGCTCGTCCGGTACTCGGAGGCCCGGCGACTGATCACCCTGCTGCTCATCGCAGCGCGCCCCGCGGCTCGGGGACGGCGAGGCGCTCCAGAAGCGCGGGCAGGACCCTGGCCGAATCGAGGTACTCGCCCGCGATCTCGCGGGCGGAGCGGCGGTGGCTCGCGAGGTCGGCCTCGACCACCTCGATCGCCGCGGCTGCCCCGGCGGTGTCCTCGAAGGCGAGCAGCCCGGTGCCCGTCGGCAGGGCGGCGCCGAAGCCGGTGTCCTGGGCGACGACCGGTCGGCCGTGGGCCAGGTAGGCGGCGTCGCGGTCGCTGAACCACCCGCCCTGGCTGACGACGTAGCCCTCCTTCGCCACCCCGAACGCCCCGCGCGAACCGCGGACGAACCGCGCGTAGGCGGCCGGCGTCCCGGCCACCGCCCGCGGTTCGACCAAGGGCCATCCGTTCTCCGCGAGCGCTGCGAGGTCCGACCACTCGTCGGGGTGGATGTCGAGGGCGAGCGCGAACTCGGCGGGGGTGCGCCGCGGTAGATCGATCAACCCCCGCAGGGAGTGCGCGCGCTGGCCGTAGCGCACACCTTCGAAGGTCGGCGATCCGTAGCTGCGCCAGTTGCCGACGGTGGTCCAGGCACGTCCGTCCCCCACCGCCGGGCGGTCGGGAAGCACCACCGGGGGCAGGGTCGCCAGCCAGACTCGGCCCAGGGTCGGGATCGGACAGCCCGGCTCGCCGATCCGCACGCCGACCGACGCGCAGTGGGTGTGGAGGTCGAGACCGAAATCGAGCCCTTCCGCCGCCCAGACCTGGTTGAAGCCGGGATCGAGGTCGAGGAAGGCGCGGACCGGGACCGGCTCGAGGAGACGCTCGTCGCGGAGCATCCCGGAGATGTTCAGCAGGAGGTCGGCCTCCCGCGCGAACCGCTCGATCCGCGCGTAGGGCAGGCCGAGCGTCTCGGTCCCGCCGCGGGCCAGCAGGGCGGCGCTACCGGCGAGCGGGGCGAGCGAGCTGAAGTAGGAGGCGACCCGCTCGTCGCGGAGCGCCGCGGCCTCGACCGGCTCGACCACCAGCACCTCGTGCCCGAGCCGACGCAGCCCTTCGACGTACTGCAGCACCGCCGCGGTCGCCCCTCCCTGCCAGGGGTCTCCGGCGATCATGCCGCTCACGAGGATCCTCAGCCGCTCGCCGCTCATGCCACCACCGCCCCGAGCCCGAGGCGTTCGAGCAGGCCACCGAGGACGAGGTCGGAGTCGAGGTGGGCCCGGGCCACCCCACGAGCCGCCTCCGCGTGCCCGATCGGATCGGCGACCAGGCGCCGGACCCCCTCCTCGGCACCGTCCAGGTCGGCGAACGTCAGCAGCCCGTCCCCGACCGGCAGCCTGCCGCCGACCCCGGTGTCCTGGACGAGCACCGGCCGGCCGCTCGCCAGGTAGACGGCGCTGCGGTCGCTGAACCACCCCGAACGGGAGGCGACGTAGGCGCCCTGGGCGACCGAGAACTCGGCGCCGGAGCCGCGCACGTAGGCGCGGAACCCGTCCGGCGTCGATCCCACGGCACACGGGTCGACGATCGACCACCCCGCGTCGCGCAACGCCGCGAGGTCGGCGGCGTCGCCGGGGTGGATGTCGAGCGCGAGCTCGAAGGTCGCCCCGGGAACCCGGCCGGGAAGCGGCAGCACCCGGCGGAACTCGTGGTGCTTGCCGCCCGCGAGGCCGCCGGCGAGGGGTAGCGGGCCATAGGAGCCGCGCCAGGTCGAGACGGTGGTGAAACGCGGCGGGCCGGGAGCCGCGGGCGAGGCGACCGACCACCGCTCCAGCACCACCGGCGGCAGGGTCGAGATCCAGTCGACGCCCGCGGTCGGCAGCGAGCATCCCTCCGCGCCCACGCGGAGGCCGACGGTGACGTGGCGCTCGTGACCGGCGACGGAGAAGGCGAGCGCCGGATCGGCCGCCCAGACCTGGGTGTAGGCGGGGTCGAGATCGACGTAGACCCGCAGGCGAGGCGAGTCGCGAAGCGCCCCCGGGCCGAGGTGGCCGCTGTGATTGAAGAGCACCTCGGCTTCGCCCGCGAGCGCCTCGACATCCTCACGCGGGCGGCCGGCGACGCTCGCGCCGCGGTCGTCGAGCAGCGCCCAGTCCGCGCCGAGGCCGTGGTCGGTCATCGCCCGCTCGAGGTGGGCGACCGCGGCGGGATGCGGGCGCCCGGGCACGACCTCGACGAACAGGACCTCCCAGCCGAGGCGCCGCAGCCCGAGCAGCCAGTTCAGGCGCACCCAGGCCTCGCCGCCGTTGCCCGGCTTGTTGGCGATCGCGCCGGCTAGGACCGCGAGCGGCACTCGATCCGCCCCAGGGGCTCGCGGGTCTGGTCCTCGAGCACCGCGAAGACCTCCAGCAGGCTCTCCCCCTCCCCTTCGCCGACCAGCTCGACCCGGAACCCGCAGATCGCGGCGCCGGGATGGTCGGGGTTCTGCTCGGCGACGTCCGGGCGCTCGATCGCGATCGGGGCGATCGCCGCCTGGACACCGTCGGCGACGACCACGACCTCCCTCGCGGCGAGGTCGCCCCCGAGGGCCCAGCCGACGATCTCGAGCCGGCGCCCGTCGCCGAGGACCCGGAAGTGCCCGCGCAGGCGGTCGCCCGGTTGCTGGACCACCTCGACGATCTCGAGCCCCTCCGCGGTGGCCTGCGAGTGCTGGTAGTCGATGCTCATCGGGCTCCCAGACGGCACATCAGCCGATCGAGGACACGCCGCGCGTCGAGATGCTCCTCGGCCAGCCGGCGCGCCGCGCGGGAGTGCTTCCGCGGCTGCGCCGCGACCTCTTCGACCGCCGCCGCGGCCCCGTCCGGATCGGTGAAGCTGAGCAGCCCGGGGCCGGTCGGCAGGGCCGCGCCGAACCCGGTGTCCTGGGCGACGACCGGCTTGCCGCTCGCCAGGTAGGCGGCGCTGCGGTCGCTGAACCAGCCGCCGCGCGTGGCGACGTAGAGGTTCTTCGCGATCGCGATCTCGGCGGCCGAGCCGCGCAGGTAGCTGCCGTAGGAGGAGAAGTCGCCGAGCTTCCCAAGCGGGTCGACTACCTCCCAACCGCCGCGTTCGAGGCGGACCCGGTCGGCGCCGTCAGCCGGGTCGATGTCGAGCGCGACCTCGAAGCGTGCTTCCACCGACCGCGGCAGCTCGGCGAAGCGACGGAATTCGTGAACCCGCAGCCCGAGCGTCTGCCCCTCGTGCTCCAGCGGCCCGAACGGCCCACGCCAACTGCCGACGCTGGTGAAGGCGGCGCCGCCCGCGGTCGCGGGCCAGACCGCCAGTGGAACCGGCGGCAGGGTCGTGATCCATTCGCGGCCGAGGAGCGGCACCGTGCAGTCCGGCCCGCCGACGTTGGTCCCGACGGTGACGAAGTCGTCGTGACCGGCGAAGGTGTCGGCGAGGCCCTGGTTGGCCCAGATCTGGCCGAAGCCGGGATCGAGGTCGAGGTAGACCCGCCGTTGCGCCGCACCGAGCAGCTCCGGATCGTCGAGGAAGCCGTTGATGTTCAACAGCAGCTCGGCCCGTGCGAGCTCCCGACGAAGGGCCGGCCGGGAGAGCCCGAGCGGATCGTCCTCACCGCGCAGCAGCGAGTAGCGACCGCCCAGGCCCGCGACCGCCATCGCGTGCTCGAACCAGGCCGCGTCGCCGCCGGCTTCGAGACGGTCGACGAAGACGACCTCGTAACCGAGCTCACGGAACCCGAGCGCGTAGGCGAGCAGGGCCCAGGCGTGCCCGGGGCGGCGAGGCCGCTGGGCGATCGATCCGGCGATGGCGATCGTCGGTCTCACGCGTAGCCGAAGGCCTCCAGCTCCGGCGCCAGGAGCTCGTTGGTTTCGGCGGCGAGATCCTCCGGCAGGTCGCGACGCCAGCGGCCGATCGTCTGCATCGGATCGCTCACGGTGCGATGCGCGTCGAGGTGCTCGGTCGGCTGGTTGGCAGCCTCGAGCACGGCCCGGACCGCCTCCTCGTCGGCTTCGATCTCGAGGTAGCCGAAGATGCCGGCCAAGGTCGCCCGCGGCTCGAGGATCAGGTCCTCGTAGCGGACCAGGAGGGCCGCGTCGCCGCGCTTGCGCCAGCGCTCGATCAGCTCGTCGGCGTCGCCCCGCACCCGTTCCACCAGGTACTCCGCCTTGCTCATCTCCGCGTCGTGGCCGAAGCCGTGGTCGCCGCGTTTCTCGTTCCAGGCGAAGACGGAGCTGAGGCGGTCGCGGAAGTCGCGCACCAGGATCAGCTCCTTGGCGCCCGGGAAGACTTCCGTGGTCAGGTCGAGGAGGAGCGGGTCGAGGAGGAACTTCTCGGCGAAGTACCGTGCCCCCGTTTCGCCGCCCCGCCGCGCCACCTCGCGGTAGTAGGCGTCGATCCGCTCCTGGCAGATCGCCGCCAGCTGACGGACCCCCTCGTTCCCCAGCCACTCGGCCATGCCCAGATCGACCGGCGCCGGCAGCGGCCCCGCGGCATCGCCGAGGAACCACCGCGGCTGGTCCCAGCGCTCCGTGTGGATCTGGCGCAGGTAGCTCTTCGGCGCGCTCAGCTCGCGCAGCACGGTCATCCAGTAGGTGGCGACGCGCGGCTCGAAGACGAGTGGCTGGAACGCGAGCACCTCCGGGTGGCAGCTGAGCAGCCGCGCCAGCCACTTCGAGCCGCTGCGCCCGATCGTCGTGATCATCGCCGGGTCGAGCTCCGGCTCCCGCGGCACCGCGAGCGGCTCGCGGCGGCCGGACACCGTCGCCAGCGGCCGCGTGCCGCCGTCGGCGAGGACCGCGACGACCTCGACCGCGAAGCGCGGTGCCAGCTCGATCGCCCGCACCAGCGCCTCGAAGCCGACCGCGTCGCCGTGCTCGGTCGGCGCGGGCGTCGGCGCCGCCTCGGCGCAGACCCGGCCTCCGTCGAGGACGCGGAAGGCGACGATCTCGCTCCCCTCCGGCGCCACCGCCCAACCACGCATGACGAACGAGAAGACGTCGGTGGCGCCGCCGCTCGCCGGGCCCGTGAGCGCCCCGGGCGGGGCGTCCTCACGCCAGTTCACCTGCTCGATGTTCACCACTCCCATCGTTCGGCCCTCCTCAGGCGCCCGCTGCCGTGTGCGGATCGAAGCGCTCCATCACCGCGGCGATCGTCTCGCCCCAGAGTTGGGAATGGAGCCACATGTTGTAGTCGCTGAGGCCACGGCGAGCCTCGGCGACGTAGGACTGCCCCTCGAGGTGGTAGAGCTCGGCGCTCGGCAGGTACCAGTTCTCGTAGCCCGCCGCGGCCAGGCGCAGGCAGAGCTCGGAGTCCTCGTAATCGCCCTGCACGTAGTGCAGCGGCAGCCCGCCCACCTCTTCGTAGCGCTCGCGGTCGACCAGCACGCAGGCCGCGGTCACCGCGGGGACCGGCTGGGCGACTTCGGCCGCCGGGAAGCTGCGGTGGAGGCCCTTGAAGCGATGGGCGTTCTCCCAGCTCCCGGTCCCCGGCAACTGGTGGAAGTAGAGCCCCGCGTGCTGCAGCGAGTCGTCCTCGTAGAGGAGCTTCGCCCCCAGGGCACCGATCCCGTCGCCGGCGTCGTAGAAGCGGCACATCTCCCCCAGCCAGCCGGGCCGGTCGGGGATCACGTCCGAGTTCAGCAGCAGGAGCTTGCTGCCGGTCGCCACCTCGACCCCGTGCCGGTTCGCCCCGGCGTAGCCGCTGCCCGCGGTCGGATTCACGACCCTGAACGGCAGGCCGTAGAGGGCGAAGAGTTCGCGCGCCCGGTCGCGCAGCTCGGCGCTCTGCTCGACCGAGTCGAGGACGAAGATCAGCTCGGCCTCGGCCACCTCCGGGTCGACCGAGAAGTGGAGCAGCTGGTGCTCGAGGAAGTCGAGCCGGCGGTAGAGCGGCACGACGATCGAGACCTCGGGCGCCTCCGGCGGCTCGCCGTAGACGTCGACCGTGTCGATCTCCGCTTCGGAGACGATCCGCTCCTGCAGCCTGCTCAGGGCAAAGCGACCGTGCTCGACCGCCAGCGGCCCGGTCAGCGGGCCACGTGCGTCGAGCTCACCCAGGATGCTCGCCCGGGCGATCTGCGGATCGGTCTCGACCGGCGGGCCGAGCACCTCGACCGCGGCACCGTCGGCGGTGTGGAGCTCGACCACCCAGCCGGTCGCCAGCCGGCTCGGCGCGGGCAGCTCGAAGAACGCGGTGAAGCCGTGATCGCGATCGTCCGTCGGCCCGAGCCCGGCGTAGAACCGGACCACGTCCGGGCGTTCGAAGCGGAACGCCAGGTCGCCGAGATCGACCCGGCAGCCCTCCGGCGAGACGACCGCGATCCGGCCACCGCCTTCCAGGTCGCGCGCCCAGCCGTTGATCCAGAAGGAGCGCTCGTCGATCCCAAGGATCTGTTCGACCGCCAGGCCGATCGGCTGGCGTTCGTCGATCACCGAGATCGGCAGGCGCTCGCGCAGGACCTCGCGGACGCCGTGGAGGCGCGCGCTCAGGGTCGGCGAGCCGCTGGTGCGGCCGGCGGCCGATTTGGCGAGCCGGTGCATCAGGTCCGCCCGCGCCTCGGCGTCGAGGCTCGCGTACTCCTCGCGCAGCAGCTCCCTGAGCGCGTCGTCGTCCTGGTCGAGCGCTTTGCGCAGCCGTTTCTCCGCAACCGTGGCCCTAGGCATCGACCCCCACCGCCTTCCTGCTGTCGATCGTCTCCGTGTACAGCTCCCGCAACCTCTCGATGTGCTGGTCCATCGCGTACGGCTCCTCGATCCCCTCGCGCAGTTTTTTCCACAGCTGCGGGCTCCCGGTCGCCTTCTCGATCGTGCGGGCGAGGCTCCAGGCGTCACCGGCGCGGAAGTGGAGCCCGTCGACGCCGTCGCGGACTTTCTCCGCCATGCCGCCGACGTCGCTGCAGATGATCGGCCGACCGTGGAAGAACGCCTCCTGGATCACCAGCGGCGAGTTCTCCCACCAGATCGAGGGCACGATCACCCAGTGGAGGTCCTCCATCAGGCGCGGCAGCTCGTCGTGGTCGTAGGGCCCGCGGAAGGTGATCCGATCGCGCAGCTCGGCGTGGCGCTCGGCGAACATCGCCTGGAACTCCTCGCTCTGCAGGTCGAGGTTCGCGCCGTTCAGCCAGAGGTGGGCGTTCGAGTCCTCCTCCAGCATCGCCATCGCGTCGAGCATCACCTCGGCGCCCTTGAAGCGGCTGAGCTGACCGAAGAAGCCGATGTTGGTCGGTTCGCGCGATTGCCGCGGGGCACCGGCCCGTGCGGCCGGCGTGAGGCGGCCGTACTCCTCGACTTCGATCCGCTCCTCGTCGATGCCCCAGCGGACGTACTTCTCCATCAGCTGGGCGCTCGGCGCGAGGAAGCGGTCGACGTTGGCGAAGTGGCCCTTGACGAAGCGTTCGCGGAGGAAGAACGCCTGCGGGCTCAGCTCGGGAAAGCATTCGTTGCAGCGGCGCGGCGACGCTTCCGGGCAGAGATCGTCGTCGAAGGTCCGCACCATCTGCCCATCGCGGTGACAGATCGGCAGGAACTCGTGGAGCGTGTAGACGATCGCCGCCTCGGGAAGCACGCGACGGATCTGGCTGAGCAGGTCGACGCCGATGAAGTGCGTGTGCTGCAGGTGGACGACGTCGGGGCGGTGGGCGAGCAGGAAGTCGGTGAGGTGCCGGGAGTAGAGCGCCTTGTCGCGCGAGGTGAGGGTGAAGAAGTCGAAGTGCTCGGTCTCGGTGAAAACGAAGTACTGGCCGGGGTCGCCGTTCACGGCGCTGAACGGGGTGCCGGGATGGGCGACCCGACGGCGCGCGACGTTGGACCCGATCCGGGCGAGCAGCAGGGGGTCGACGCCGGGCGTCTCCCGCATCCCTTCGTACAGCTCCAACGCGTAGGCCTCGGCGCCGCCAGGGTGCAGCGTCGGGTGATTGTGCGCGACGAACAGCACACGCAGGTCGCTCATCCTTCTCCTCTCGACTCGAACGCGAAGACCCGCGCCAGGTGGCGCTGGTCGGCGACTTTCTTCAGGTCCTCCTCCAACAGCGCGTCGACCGCGGCGTGGTCGGCCAGCCAACGGTCTGCCGCGCGTGGCACGACCACGTAGTCGGCGCCGGCGCGACCGCGCTCGTGCAGCTCGACGATCGCGCTGGTGGAATCGAGGCCCGACAGCGGCAGGCCCGTCGCCCGCAGGGGCGCCAGGGCGGCAGCCACCGCGTCCGGGTGCTCGTCCACCAGGACCAGCTCGGCGGCCGGCGGCAACAGCAGCTCGAGGTACTCGCGCAGCTGCTCGATCGAGGCCTGCGGCGGGCCCATCGGGGTCAGCAGCAAGGACGCGGTGGGCTCCAGGCCGAGGCTGAAGATCGAGCAGACGCCCGGCGCGTCGACCAGCAGCCGGCCGTGCCCACCGAGGTGCGCCGCAAGCCCCTCGTAGTAGTCGAGCCACCACTGCAGGGTCGCCGGGATCACCAGGTATTCGGCCCCACGGCGCCGCAACTCCTCGAGTTCGCCGATCACGGTGGCGCCGTCGCGCGGGTGATGGCCGGCGTAGCCGCCGCTGCTCGACTGCGGGAAGTGGTCGGCCTGAAGCCCCGGCAGCTCGAGCAGGACCGCGTCCCCTTTGGCGGCGACGAGGACCGCCGAGCCGGCCGGCACGTTGGTGAGGACCGCCGTCTGCACGCGGCCGACCAGCTCCGCGTACTCGAGCTCGCTCAGCCGGGTGCTCATGCCGCGCCCTCGACCAGCTCGAAGATCGTGCAGGCGTCCCGGTCGGCGGCCGGGTAGTGGTCGTGCAGATGGTCGGCGAAGCCGCGGTAGTGGTCGAGCCACCAGTAGGCGGTCGAGGGCAGGACCAGGTAATCGGCGCCCGCCTCCCGCAGCCGCTCGAGCTCGGCGATCGCCTCCTCGCTGTCGCGCGGATGGTGGCCGACGTAGCGCCCTTCCGGATCCTGGGGGAAGTGTCCCGCTGGGCGGGCGCCGAGCGCGACGAGGGCGCGGTCGCCGCGACTGACGACGAGGACGCCGGCATCCCCGGGCACCGTCTCCTCGACCGCCTTCCGCACTCGCTCGACCAGGCTGCGGTAGCCGAGCACGGCGGTCGGCTCGGCGAGGAAGCGCTCCTGCAGTGCTCGCGCCTCGGCTTCCAGGCGGGTCGCCTCGGCGAGCAGGCCGGCGTGGTCGACGACGGCGCCGCTCGGGGCCGCAGGCGGCGTCGCGCTCGGGGCGACCCCGGCGATCGCGGTGAGCCGCATCACCTCCGCCAGGAGGTCGCCGACCTGGCGCGCGTAGGTCTCGATCAGCGGATCGAGCGCCTCGCCCCGGTCGTCGTCGATGGCGGCGAGCAGCGGCGACACCTTCAGCCGCAGCGGGTAGGTCGCCGCGTACTCGACCTCGATCAGGCCGTCCTCGAGATAGATCGCGAGGTCGTCCCGACGGACCTCCTCGCGCCAGCGCTCGCGGTAGAGGGCGACGCTCCGTGCGAAGCGGTCGGAGCGCCCGCGCGAGGCCGACTCCAGGTGGACGACGACCGCCTCGTGGCAGTAGTGGACCTCCTCTCCTCGGGCCCCGGCCCGCAGGCAGAGGTCGACGTCCTCGAGCGAGTTGAGGTAGCCGCGGTCGAAGCCGTCGAGCGCCTCGAAGGCGGCCCGCCGGACCAGCATGCAGGCGCCGGTGACCGCCTGCAGCCGGCGCGAGCGGTTGACCTCGGGACGGTCCTCGCCGAACCCCGCGTAGAGGTTGTGCGGGTAGCCGTCCTGACCGAAGACGACGCCCGCGTGCTGGACCACCCCGTTCGGGAAGACGAGCTTCGCGCCGACGACCGCGGCGGCCGGGTGGCGGTCGGCGTAGGCGAGCATCGCCCCCAACCAGCCGGCGCGCGGTTCGGTGTCGTTGTTGAGGAAGATCAGCGCCTCGCCGTCGGCCGCCGCGGCGCCCGCGTTGCAGGCCGCCGCGAAGCCGACGTTGCGCGACAGCGAGACCACGCGGATCCGCTCGCCGTAGCCGGCCAGGAGGGCCGCCGTGCCGTCCGGCGAGGCGTCGTCGACGACGATCGCCTCGCAGTCGGGGGGCAGCGTCGGCAGCAGCGCGTCGAGGCAGCGCGCGGTCAGCGCGGCGCGCCCGTGGACCGGGACGATCACCGAGGCCCGGGTCACGCCGGCACCTCCGCCGTCTCCTCGAGCAGGTAGATGTCGCCGCCCCGCTCGTCGGAGTGGATCGCCTGGTAGTGCTCTTCGAGGTGGGCGTGGAAGGCCTCGTAGTGGCGCAGCCACCAGCGGTAGGTGGGTGGCACGACCAAGTAGCGCGCGCCGCCGGCGCGCAACCGCTCGAGGTGAGCGATCGCCTCGCCCGAGTCGGCGGGATGGTGTCCCGCCCAACCGCCCGAGGCCGCCTGCGGGAAGTGTCGGGCGCGGCGGCCGTCGAGCGCCAGCAGGGCATCGTCGCCGCGGGTGACGACGAGCACGTCGGCGTCGTCGGGGACGTTGGCGACGACGGCCTCGCGCAGGTGCTGGGTCTCGCGTTCGTACCGGGGGTTCGGCCGGCGCCCGTAGGGCTCCCAGTCCCGCCCCCACTTCTCCGCGTAGCGCGACTGGTTGGCGCGCAGGATGCGGCCGTACTCGCCGCCCGCGACCAGCTTGCCGAACGAGGCTTCGCCGAAGTGGTGGACGACGACGTCCTCCACGCAGCGCTGTTGGTAGCCGGCGGCGCGGGCGCGGTCGGCGTAATCGTCGTCCTCCAGCAGGCCGACCTCGTAGCGCTCGTCCAGCGGGCCGAGGCGGAGGAAGGTCTCGCGCCGCAGCGCGAGGCAGTACATGGCCGGCGAGCGCAGCTCCAGCCAGTCGCCGGCGAACTCGTCGGCGCGGCGGGCGGCGAAGTCGAGGAATTCGCCCCAGCGCCGGTAGTCGGTCTCGATCTCGGCCTCGTTGCCGATCCGGTTCGTCACCGGCCCGACCAGGCCGACCTCGGGATTGCGCAGGTGGGCGATCAGGCGCGGCAGCCAGCCCGGCGGCACCATCGTGTCGTTGTTCAGGAGGACCAGGTGCTCGCCCCCGGCCAGCCCGAGGCCCTGGTTGCAGGCCGAGGCGAAGCCGGTGTTGCGGCCGTTCAGGAGGACGCGGACGCGGGCGTCGGCGCCGGCCAGCCGGGTGAGGTACTCCGGGGTGCCGTCGCTCGAACCGTTGTCGACGACGATCAACTCGAGGTCGACGTCGCCGCCGTGGGCGAGCACGGTCTCCAGGCAGAGCCGGTTGAAGGGCAGCCCGTCGTAGGTGACGACGACGATGCTGGCGCTGCCCGGGCCGAGGCGCGGCGGCTCGTCCCAGCGCGGCGCGGCAGGCTGGCGGGCGGCGGTAAGGACCGTCGCCGGGGCCAGGCGGGTCGGCCGGCGCGATACCGGTTCGAGCACCAGATCGCGCGGGAACACGGTGTCGGGACGGTGCCGGCGCGGCGCCTGCGGGTGGATGTCGAGATGCTCGAGCATCGCGCCGAGGACGACCGCGTGGTCGAAGTACTCGCGGGCCAGGTCGCGCGCCGCCCAGCTGTGGATCGAGTAGTCGGCGTCGACGCGTTCGACCGCCTCGACCGCGGCCTCGGCGTCGTCGAAGGCGAGCAGGCCGGCGCCGGTCGGTAGTGCCGTGCCGAAGCCGGTGTCCTGGGTGACCACCGGTCGCCCGGAGGCGAGGTAGGTGGCGCTGCGGTCGCTGAACCAGCCGGTCCGCAGGCGGACGTTCTGATCCTTGGCGACGGTGAACTCGCCCCGCGAGGCGCCGACGTAGTCGCGGTAGGTGTCGATCCCGCGGGAGACCTCGAGGCCGTCGCGGACCCGCCAGCCGTTGGCGCGCAGGAGCTCGCGGTCGGCGTCCTCGCAACTGCTGAGCGCCAGCTCGAAGGCGGCACCCGAGCGCGCCGGCAGCTCCAGGTGCTTGAGGAACTCGGTGTGCTTGCTCCAGGTGTAGCGCTCGCCGGAGTAGGTGACGTCGCGCCACTCCTGGCGCCAATTGCCGACCGTCGTGTAGAGGTCGGCGGGGTGGGCGCCGCGGTCGGGCCAGAGGTCGAGGATGACGGGCTGACGGGTGGGGACGAAGGGGAAGCGGTCCTGGGTCGGCAGGCCGCAGTCCTCCTTGCCCCAGCTCTCGGCGAAGGTGAAGAAGGCGGAGTGAGGCTCGAGGAACTCGATCGTCTCCGGCACGCCGCGGTGCAGCTCCAGCTGCAGCTGCACCGGGTCGGTCTCCAGGTAGACAAGGCGTCCGCCCGCGGCCAGCTCGGGCAACGGCATGGTGCCGCCGTGGAGGTTCAGCAGCATGTCGGCGGAGCCGTAGAGCCGTTCCAGCTCGAGCTCGCTCATGCCGAAGCAGCTCCCGTCGTCGTGGAGGGCACGGAAGGCCCAGCGGTCGGCGAGGCCGAAGCGGCGCATGATCGCGGCGATGTACTCCGCCGCCAGCGCCGAGCTGTCGTCGCCCTTGTCCGTCATCAGCATCGATGGGGTGCGGGCGTGCGTCTCGACGTAGTAGGCGTCGCACCCGAGACGCTCGAAGCCGAGCAGGTAGTGGAGGTTCTGCCAGACGACGCCGGCCACCGGCATCTTGCTCATCATCCCCAGCACCACGACCTTGGGCCGCCTCATGCCGCACCTCCCACCTGGGTCCAGGTGATCCCGCCCGTCGTCGTCACGGCCTCGCGCGTGCCGCGGCCCGGTCGCCGGCGTTCGCGCGTCTGCGCGTCGTGGAGCTGGCGGAAGGCACCGCCCGCCGCGACCAGCTCGTCATGGGTGCCGCGTTCGACGATCCGGCCGTTGTCGACGACCAGGATCTGATCGGCGTGGCGGACGGTCGAGAGGCGGTGGGCGATGACGAAGGAGGTCCGCCCTTCCATCAGCGAGTCGAGCGAGTCGAGCACCACCGCCTCGGTCTTCGAGTCGATCGAGGACGTGGGCTCGTCGAGGATCAGGATCGGCGCGTCCTTGAGGAAGGCGCGCGCCACGCACAGGCGCTGGCGCTCGCCGCCGGAGAGCTGCGCCCCCCGCTCCCCCAGCTCGGTGTCGTAGCCGTCCGGGAGGTTACGGATGAAGTCGTCGGCGTTGGCGGCCCGGGCGGCCGCGAAGATCTCCTCTTCGCTCGCACCGAGCTTGCCATAGCCGATGTTGTCGCGGATCGTCCCGGAGAAGAGCAGCGGCTCCTGCAGCACCAGGCCGACCTGTTCGCGCAGCGACTGCAGCTTCAGGTCGCGCAGGTCGATCCCGTCGATCTCGATGCGGCCGTGGGCCGGGTCGTAGAAGCGGACCAGGAGGCTCGCCAGCGTGCTCTTCCCGGCCCCGGTCCTGCCGACGATCGCCACGCGTTCGCCGGGCAGCGCGTCGAAGGAGATGTCCTCGAGGGTGCGGCGGCGACCGGGGTAGGCGAACGACACCTGCCGCGCCGTGACCCGCCCGCGGGCGCGCTCGATCCCCACCGCGTCGCGCTTCTCGGTGACGATCGGCTTCGTGTCCAGCAGCCCCAGCGAGGAGTGGAACTGGACCAGCTGCTCGTGGATCGTCCCCACCGTCGTGCTGATCTGTTCCAGCGGCTGGTAGACCGAGGTGATGTAGGTGATCAGGACGATCAGCTCGCCGATCGAGATCCGGCCCTGGATCACGTGCCAGGCGCCGAGCCCCATCACGATCGAGATGCCGAGTGCCGAGGCGGTCTGGACGCCGAGCGTGTAGAGGCTCTGGCTGACCGTCAGCTTCACCCGTTCGTCGACCGCGGTCTGCCCCTGCTCGCGGAAGCGCCGGTATTCGTGGTCCTCGCGCCCGAAGGAGACGATCACCCGCAGCATAGTCATCGCCTCGTTGACGATCGAGAGGCTGTCCCACTCGAGCTTCTGCACCCGCTGCAGGCGGGGCACGATCCGCCTGCCGTAGAGGTTGAAGGAGAAGAAGAGGAAGGGCAGGATGATCAGCGCGATGAGGGCGATCTGCCAGTCGATCAGCAGCGAGATCACCAGCATCCCGATCAGCGTCAGCAGCGCCTCGGCGATCGGCGGGATCACCATCACGATCGTCCCCACGGCCGAGGCCTGCAGGTTGATCTGGCTCATCAACGCGCCCGTCTGACGGCGGTCGTGGAAGGTGAACGAGAGCCGCTGTGCGTGGGCGAAGAGATCGCCGCGCAGGTCGAGGACCATGTTCTGTTCGGTCTTCGCGCCCAGGTAGTGGTTGAGCACGGTGACCCCGTTGCCGAGCACGATCAGGAGGAAGCGGGCCGAGACCATCGTGACCAGCACGACCCAGACGGTCGGGTCAGGCCCGAAGATGTCCCGCACGATGCCGGTCGGTTCGGTTTCGTGCAGGACGTTGTTGAGGATCACGGCGAGCGGCCACGGCTCGGCCAGGCCGAAGAACGCCGCGGCGACGGTGAGGCCGACGACGATGTACAGGCGCTTGCGGTAGGGCCGCAGGTAGGGGCGGATCCGGGGCAGCGCCTTCCAGAGATCCCAGGCGCCGCCGTCGTCCTTCTCGGCCCGTGGGCCGCGGCCGAACCGGCTGCGCATCCGCACCGGCCCCATGCCCGGGCTCATCGGCGCTCCTCGCTCTCGAGTCGGCGGCCGGAGAGGTGCGGGCCGTGCCGTTCGGCGTGGTCGGCGGCGGCTCGCTTGCGGCGGCCCGGGCCCGGCCGGAGCCATGCCCGCCGCCCGGTCTCGGCCGCGCTGAGGCGATCGCCGAGGTCGATCGACGCGCTGGCCGCGATCCGCGTCGCCGTCGCCGTGCCCTCGAGCGCCACCGCGACGATGAGCGCAATCACCGCGCCGAGCGCGATCGCGGGCCCCGGCCGATGCTGGAGGACGGCCAGTCCCGCGAGCACGACCAGGCCGCCGGCGAGCGTCTCGCCGGCCAGCGTCGCCCGCGGCCAGATCCTCACTCGCAGCAGCTGCCGGCCGTGGCCGTGCTCCTCGACCACCGTGCGCAGCCTGACGCCGCCCAGCGCGCCGGCCCGGAGGTCGAGGTCCCAGCGGTCGAAGGGGCCGCCGCTGCGGACCAGTCCGCCGCGGGCCGCGAGGCTCCCCTCGAGCTGCTCGACCCACTCCTGCGGGGTGAGCCAGCGCTCGCTCCAGATCGCGATCGTCCGCGGGCGCGGCAGGCTCGGGCGCGCGGGGGCGCGGCGGCGCCAGGGCGAGAGGCCGTTGCGAAGCCGTCCGGTGAGTCGGGCGGCCGGCTGGAGGAGGAAGAGGAGGGTCGTGAGGTCCCGCTTGCGCAGCGTCTCCAGCCGTGAGCTCCCGGGCGTCATCGGGTGCGCCCGCCAACCGTTCGCGACGGCGCCGGCGAAGATCCAGCAGCCGACGAAGAGGACCGGGGCGAGCGCCAGGAACAGCGGCGGCCAGAGCACGCCGAAGGCGGAGACCGCGGCGAGCGCGGCCAGCAGGATCAACCCCTCGGGCCCACCGAGGATGCCCTGCATCGCCGAGGGCGAGTCGTAGACGGACTGGAAGAGGCCGCTCCCCCAGGTCCCGTAGCGGACCTGGGTGTTCCGCCTCCCGGCCGCGGCCGGTGCCTCGTAGATCCGCCCGGACCAGCGCGAGGCGCCGAAGCGGTTGTAGCGGCTCGGCCACTTCCGCTCCAGCAGGGCCTCGGCCTTGCCGTAGCCGCACTGCTGGCGCAGGTAGCGCCGCACCGATTTGCGCCGGCGGTGCATGACGACGGCGCCGGGACTGAAGCCGAGGCGATGGCCACCCTTCTGCAGGCGCCAGCAGAGGTCGACGTCGTCGCCCGCCACCCGGAAGCGCTCGTCGAAGCCGCCGATCGACTGCAGGACGTCGCGGCGGAAGGCCATGTTGCAGCCGGGGACGTGCTCTGCCTCGCTGTCGGAGACGAGGACGTGGATCGGCCCGCCCGGGGCGGCGGCGACGCATTCGGCGACGAAGCCGTCGTCGTCGGGAGGGACGTTGGGCCCGCCGACCCCGGCGTAGCCGCCGCGGCGGATCCGGTCGGCGATGAAGAGCAGCCAGTCGCGGTCGGGAAAGGCGTCGTCGTCGAGGAAGGCGACGATCTCCCCGCGGGCCGCCTCGATGCCGACGTTGCGGGCGTGCCCGAGGCCGCGGTGGGCGGTCTCGATCACCTTCGCCCCGTGGGCGCGGGCGATCTCCGCCGAGCCGTCGCCGCCGCCGTCGACGACGACGATCAGCTCGAAGTCGGGGTAGTTCAGCGCCGCCGCGCCGGCGAGGCACTCGCCCAGGGTCGCCGCCCCATTGAAGGTGCAGACGACGACGCTCACCGCCGGCCAGCCGCCGTCGTCCTCGAATGGGGCGGCGGCGTAGGCGCGGCTCATCGCCTCCAGAGCCGGCTTCGGTTCGCGGTCGCGGTCGACGACGCCGAAATCCCAGTCGAGCACGTCGTGGCCGCCCCGGTGCCATTCGTCGGTCCAGGCGAAGACGAAGGTTCCCGCCGCCCCGGCCGCGAAGCCGCGACGGAGCTGCCAGTCGAGTGCCCGCGCCTGCCCGTCTTCGCCGTTGCGGCGGCTGTCGAGCCCGACCTCGGTCAGCAGCAGCGGCCGATCGCCGGAGAGGTTCTGCAGGCGGTTGAGGTAACCGGCATAGGCCCCCTCGTCCTCGAGGTAGACGTTGAACGCGGCGAGGTCGAGGAACGGCAGCTCGAGGTACTCGGTCGACGGGTAGTTGACGTAGGTGACGAGGCCGTCGGGGTCGGCCTCCTTGGCCTCGTGGAAGAGGCGCTCGATGAATCGCTCGACCGCGCGCTTGCCGTGCCAACGGACGATCGCGGCGGGGATCTCGTTGCCGACCGAGTAACAGAGGATCGCTGGGTGGGCCTCGCAGCGCTCCACCTCCTCGCGCACGCGGCGGGCGATTCCCCGGGCGCGCTCAGGGTCTTCGAGGAAGGCGAGGTGCTGCTCCCAGGCCAGCCCGACCATGACCCGGAGACCGTGCTCGAGGGCGGCGTCGAGCAACCACGCGGGAGGACGCTCGTAGGTGCGCAGCGAGTTGACGCCGGCCTCTGCCATCGCGGCGAAGTCCGCCGCGACGCGGTCAGGGGACGGGAACGCCGAGCCGCCGGTCGGCCGAAAGGTCCCGTAGGTGACCCCGCGGGCGTGGAACTTCTCTGCGCCGAGCAGGAGCGAGCGGCCGCGAGTACGGAAACGGTTCGTCTGGTTCCGATGGTCGAGAACCGGAATGCTCCTTCACAGGTTCAAGAGATGGCCGGGTAACAAACAGCCGTTTGGAAGGCCGTCTGCCTCTCGACCCCTGCCCGGGGACGGAGAGACGCAAATCAAAATAGAGGCCCTTTCCAAAACTTTGGACAAGTGTCCTCATCGATTTTGGGGATCTCTCGTCGGCAATCTTGTTGAGCGGTCGTGCACCTCCTACTCTCGCCGCGAATGAGATCTCTCGTCACCGGCGGCGCCGGCTTCATCGGGTCGAACCTCGTCGACGCATTGGTCGCGCGGGGCGACGAGGTGACGATCGTCGACGACCTCACGACCGGTAGGCGGGAGAATCTCGACGAGGCGTTGGCGGCCGGCGCCAGGCTGGTGGAGCTGGACATCCGCGACCGCGCGCGGCTGGTGGACACGGTCGCCACGGCCGCGCCGGAGCGCCTCTTCCACCTCGCCGCGCAGATCGACGTCCGCAAGTCGGTGGCGGACCCGGCCTTCGACGCCTCGATCAACGTCGCCGGCACTGCGAACGTCCTGGAGGCGGTACGGGCAGCCGAAGTGCCGCGCCTGATCTTCTCCTCGACCGGCGGTGCCATCTACGGCGAGGGCGAGGGCCGCGACCTGCCGCTGCGCGAGGACACCGCCGTCGCGCCGCTATCCCCTTACGGCCAGAGCAAGCAGGCGGCGGAGCTCTACCTCGGGCTCTACGAGCGCCTCTACGGGGTGTCCTCGGTCTGCCTGCGGCTCGGCAACGTCTACGGCCCTCGGCAGGACCCGCTCGGCGAGGCAGGCGTGATCGCGATCTTCTGTGGGGCGCTGCGCGCCGGCACCCGACCCACCGTCTACGGCGACGGTCTGCAGACCCGCGACTACATCTTCGTCGGCGATGTGGTCGCGGCGATGTTGGCCGCGGCCGACTCGCTGGCGACCGGGCCGATCAACGTCGGCACCGGGATCGAGACCGACGTCCTCGACCTCGTGCGGGCCCTTGCCGACCGCGGCGAGAGCCCCTTCGAGCCCGAGTTCGCGCCGCCCCGCACCGGCGAGGTCCAACGGATCACGATCGACCCGTCGCGCGCGGCGACGGAGCTCGGTTGGCGGCCGCGGACCGGCCTCGCCGAGGGTCTCGAGCTGACCCTCCGCTCGCTCGGCGCGCCCGACGCCGTGCTCTGAGCCCCCTATTCGGGGGTACCCTGCTTTTCGTGGCCTTTCGCCTTGCCGTTGGCTGATGCCGCCGCGGGAGCTTCCGCCGGCGTCACCGCTTCTTCGGCGGGGGGTGGTTCCGTGACGGGGGCGGCTTCGACGCCTTCGCCGGTCGAAGAACGGGCGCCTTCCCCCTGCGCCGGATGTTCGGGATGTTCGGGATGTTCTGGAGAAGCGGGCTGTTCCGGAGAAGCAGGATGTTCCGGATGCACGGGATGTTCCGGATGGACTGGATGTTCCGGAGGAGCTGGATGAGCAGCGGGTTCGGCCTCGGTCGATGGTCCGCCCGCGGGTTCCGCCCCGGCGCTCACCGGTCGCCCGACACCTTCCGGCCTTCCGGTCGGTTCGCCACTCGGGTCACTCGCGATCCGGGGCGGCGGTTCGTTCACCTGGCTTTGATCTGGGGTGACGGGCGGCGGCTCGGCGGGGGTCGCGGCGGGCGTGGCGCCAGGCGTGGATCGGAGAATCGGCGGCGATGGGGCCGCACCTTCTCGACCCACCGAGTGTGGGCTGCTCGTCCGGACCACGGCGGTCTTGGGACTCACCCGGCCGACGGTCATTGCGGCACGGGCCGGAGCGACAGTTTCCTTCGTCCTCCCATGACCGACGAGGGGCGCGGCGGTCGCCGGCCGGGTGAGGTGCGAAACCGTCCGCGCCCCGGCATCGCCGCCGCCCGGAAGGAAGGCGCCATGGTCCGCCGCGACGCCGCCAACGGCCAACAGCGCGACCAACCCGGCGCCGGCCTTGACCAGGGCCGACGTCCCGGCGGATCCGGCGACCGCGCCGAGCCCCGAGCCCGCTCCCGTGCCGACCGCCGCGGCGAGCGCGGGGAGCGGCGCGATCGACGCCAAGGCTTGCTTGCGCTCATGGATCTCGGCCTGGAAGTGTCGGCAGGAGGCGCAGGCGCGTAGGTGAGCCCGGACTCCCCGGCGTCGCACCCGTCCGTCGACATCGGAGACCTGGCGCATCGCGTCGGCGCAGTCCATGTCCCGTCCCGACTCCATCCTGCCGAGGCCGCGCCGCGCCTCGTACAGCGCCTGGCGCACCGCCCCCGAGGAGATGTCGAGCACCGCGCCGATCTCACCGATGTCGAACCCGTTCAGCTCGCGCATGACCAAGGTCGCGCGCTGGCGCTCGGGCAGGTCGGCGATGTCGGCAAGCACGGTCCTCAGCCGCGCCCCCTGCTCGACTCGCTCCTCCGTGCCCGGGACCACGTTTTCCGTGCGGAGGTCGAGCCGTTCGGCCGTCTGCTCCCGCCGCCGCAGTTCGATCGCCTCGTTGTGGGCGATCCGGTAGAGCCAGGGCCTCAGCTGCATCTCGCGCTGCTCGCCGGGCAGCGCGCCCATCGCCTTCACCATCGTGTTCTGCACCACGTCCTGGGCGTCCTGAGGTTCGCGCAGGATGGCCAGGCAGAAGCGGTAGAGCTCGTCCTGGAAGCGGCGGAAGATCGCCGCGAAGGCCTCCGGGTCACCGCCCGCCGCACGCTTCGCCAGACGCTGGTCGGAAGACATCCCCCGAAGGTATCCGCAAAGACTTCTGCATGACAAATCGTGCCCTCAGCCGTTGCAGCACATATGACCTTCGTGGGCAGCATCATCTTGATCGCGGTCGGCGCGATCCTGCGCTTCGCCACCGATTTCCAGGTGGACGGCGTGGACCTGGCGACGATCGGGCTCGTCCTGATCGTCGTCGGCGTCATCGGCCTGCTGCTCGGCATCTGGCAGTGGACGATGTGGTCCCGCGGCTCGCGTCGCGAAGAAACCGAGTGGGAAGCACGGCGGTGACCTGGGACGGAACCCGACGTCGCGACCCGGCCGACCGACTTGCGATCCTGGCCCGCAGTCACCAAACTGCACTCCTTCGTCCGTTCCGGCCCCTCGTGGCGGCCATGTTGCAGGGCTATCGATTCCCCGTCTTCCTGTCGATGAGGAACATGATCCGCCGATCTGGAAACGTCGTTCCATAATTTGTGCCTCTACGTCCAATGAACTCCGCCAGAGACATCCCTCTCGATCGACCCCTCCGCAACCCGGGGCATCCGGCCGAAGCCGTCGTGCAGGACCGCCCGACCCTGAGCGCGATGCCGATGGCGCGACGCGGGCCGGGCTGGTGGCTCCTGCCGGCGATCGACTTCGCGTGCTCGGGCGCGGCCTTGGTCGCGCTCTGCGCGGCCGTCGGGGTCGGAGCCGTGCCGGCCTTTCCCGTCGCCCCGTTCATCTTGGTGCTCGTCTACGGACTGCTCGGCGTCTACGGCGCCCACCTGTCCCGGGGCTTCGTCGCCGGCGAGGACGGCGCCGGCTGGCCGGTCATCCGGCTCCTCGTCGCCGCGCTCTTCGCCTGGTCGGCATCGCTGCTCACTCCTTTGAACGGTGCCCAGCAGCTGATCCTGTGGATCGGCTTCGTCCTGATCGACGGCTCCTCCCGCGCCCTCCTCATGCCTTACCTGCTGCGCATGAACCGCACCGAGCGCTGGGTCCTGGTCGGTGACGACGGGACGGCCGATCGGCTGCGCGCCTACGCCCCGCTCCGCGCCTACGCCACGATCGTCGGCACCGTCGCCCCGATCGAGAAAGACCCCGGGACCGCCGGTCGCGTGGCCGCCCTGGAAGCGGTCCAACAGCACCATGCCGATCGCGTCGTGATCGCCACCGCCCACGCCGATGACGAAGGCCTGCTGGATCTGGTCCGCGCCTTCAAGTCCGTCGGCGTGCCGGTCTCCCTCCTGCCGCGCCCGCTCGACCTGCTCGAGGCCCAATCGGTCACCGCCGGCAGGGTCGGGGGCGTCCCGATGATCCAGGTCGAGGCGCTCGCCGCCCGCGACGCCACGCCCTACACCGGCCCCGACCGGCGCGCCACGCGCACGACGAAGGTCAGCGTCGTGGTGCCCGCGATGAACGAGGAGAAGAACGTCGGCCGGGTCCTCGAACAACTCCCGGACGGCCTCCACGAGGTGATCCTCGTCGACGGCAACTCCCGCGACAACACGATCGAGGCAGCACGCGCCGCCTACCCGTCGATCCGGGTGACGAGCCAGTCCGGTCGTGGCAAGGGCGACGCCTTCCGCACCGGGTTCGCCGCGGTCACCGGCAACTTGATCGTCATGCTCGACGCCGATGGATCGGCCGACCCGGCCGAGATCCCGAGCTTCATCGCGGCGCTCGAGGCGGGGGCCGACTTCGCCAAGGGCTCGCGTTACCTCGAGGGTGGCGGCAGCGCCGACATCACGATCCTGCGCAAGCTCGGGAACTCGTGCCTCAGCGGCACCGCGAACGCCCTTCACGGCACCCACTTCACCGACCTCTGTTACGGGTACAACGCCTTCTGGACCCGCTGCCTGCCGTTTATCTCACTCGACGTCCCGGGCTTCGAGGTCGAGACGCTGATCAACCTGCGGATCGCCGGCGCCGGCATGAAGATCACCGAGGTCGCGAGCTACGAGCAGGAGCGGTATTCGGGGCAGAGCAACCTGAACACCTTCCGCGACGGGTTCCGCGTGCTCGGGACGATCATCAAGGAGGCGCGGCGGCGCCGCGGCATCCACCGTTCGCGCGCGAACTTCGATCAGTTGGAGGGCGGCGCGATCGGGCTCGAGGAGAGGGCACCGAATTCCGCCGGCCGGTAGGCCGGGTTCGCGATCAACCGCTTGAACGCGGCGGAGGCCGACTTGGAGGTCTCGATCGGCCAATGGGTATTGCGGTCGTTGACGTCGAACCAGACGACGCCGCGGATCTTCGGGTAGCTCGTCCGGATCCGCTTGAACGAGTCTTCGATCCACGCCGGCTTCGAGCCACCGCGATCGGTCGAGGCGAACTCGGCCAGCATCATCGGCTTCCGCGGGGCGATCTTCGTGACCTGCTTATAGGTCGAGTGGAAGATTTCGTCGAAGTTGAGCCACCCGGGCGAGCCGCGGCGCTTGCCCCAGTTGAAGCCGTCGAGGCAGGTCCAGTCGACGTAGGAGTCCCCCGGGTAGAGCGGGCGCAAGGGCGCCAGCCCGCCGCCGATGTCGACGTTGGGGCACCAGACCCAGGTCGCGTTGGTGGCGCCGACCGAGGTGAAGATGTCGTGCACGTGGCGCCAGACGGCCACGTACTGGCCGGGCGAGTTGCCGTTGACCTCCTCCGACCACGGGAACCAGTTTCCGTTCATCTCCCAGTCGAAGCGCAGGAAGAACGGGTGCCCCCAGGCCTTGGCCTTTTCGGCGAATTCGCGGATGTAGGCGTCGTAGCGGCCGGAGAGGATCGAGGGCAGGTTCAACGCCGATTCGTCGAAGCCCGCCGGGCTGATGCCGGAGCTCCAGCTGAAGAGCGGGATCGCCCCATAGGACCGGACGTTTTCCAGCGGCGTCGACGGGAATTTGGTCGGCGCGCAGATCGTCGCCTTGCATTCGAGGAACGGCGAGCCGAACTCGATCAGGGACAGGCTCTTGCCGGCGATCTTCTGAAAGCGCCGGACCGGGCGCATGTCCCACGGTGCCGCTTCGCCGGTCATCTGGTCGCCGATCTGGGCGCCCCAGTAGATGCCTCGCGGTGCCGCGGCTCCCGCGGGCGTCGCGACCACCCCTGAGAGAACCAGGGAGAGCACGCAGGCCAAGGACGCCAGGCAGAGCCTGGAGGTCGGCCCGAGGGCGCCGCGGGGAAGCTCGTGGGACGGTCTCATCTGGTCGGTAACACGTGTTTTGGCATAAAGGCCCGCTCGAGCAGGCAAATTGGACTACGAGAGAAGTCCACTCGAAGGATCACCGTGACGGCGGTCGGATCGGCGTGCCCGCCAGATCGTCGAACCGGTTGCCGACGAAGGAGTCGCCTCCGATCGCCGCGCGGAACGCGTGGGTAGCGGCCCGCGAAGTCTCGATCGGCCAGTCGACCCCGCGATCGATCTGGTCGTACCAGATCACCGCCCGGACCCGTGGGAAGCGCCTCGGGAGCGCACGGAAGGCCCGCCGGATCCAGGTCGACTTCGAGCCCCCGTAGGTCGAGGAGGCGAACTCGGCGATCATCACCGGCTTGCGCGGCGCCAGGCGCAGGAGCCGCGCATAGGTGGAGGAGAAGATCCGGTGGAAGCTCATCCACGGCTGCCGGTTGACCCGCCCCCGCCCCCAGTTGTAGCCGTCCATGCAGGTCCAGTCCACATAGCGGGGACCCGGGTAGAGCCCCCGCAGGCCGGCCAGCTCGCGCCGCGGATCGGCGTACGGGCACCAGACCCAGGAGACGTTGTCCGCGCCGACCGCGGTGAAGATGTCGTGGACGTGGCGCCAGGCGGCGACGAACTGCCCGCGGGAGTTGTGGTTCACGCCCTCGGCCCACGGGAACCAGGTCCCGTTCATCTCCCAGTTGAAGCGCAAGAAGAACGGGTGGCCCCAGGCCTTCGCCTTCGTGGCGAATTCACGGATGTAATGGTCGAAGCGGCCGTGGATCAGGTCCCCCAGGCGGTAGTTCGGCTCGTGCCGACGGGTCGGCGTCGAGGCCGAGTTCCAGCTGAACACCGGGATCGCGCCATAGGCGCGGATGTCCCGGAGCGGCGTGGTCGGGAACTTCGTCGGCGTGCAGCCGCCCTTGTCGCACTCGGCGAACGGCGAGCCGAACTCGACCAGCGAGAGCCCCTTGCCGGCGAGCTTCCCGAACCGATGGACCGGGCCCATGTGCCAGGGCGGGGTCTGGCCGGTCAGCTGCGAGCCGATCCAGGCTCCCCAGAACAGGTGCCGGGTGTGGGCGCCCGCCTCGGCGTGACCGCTCGCGCTCAGGATCATGGCGATCACGGCGGGGACGGCGATGAAACGGAGCCGCGGTGGGGCAGGCCTCGACATCGTCGCGGCCAGTCTAGATGGTGATTCCACAGCGGCGAAGCCTGGGACCGGCGTTGCGCCGGTGTGGGCGGCAGTCCTAGGTGAGTCCTGGGCGTCTCATCGCGGCCCTGGCAGGCTGTGACCGCGATGAGACGCCCAGGACGTGAGGGGTTCGTGAAACAACGGGCACAGGTCCGGGCGGATGTCGGACTTACGTCGGAGGTCGGCGCAGGAGATGCCACACCTGCCTGAGTCCCGTGACGAAGATGCCGGGAACTCCACACTTCCCGCGGCCTTCAGGCACATTCGGGCCCTTTTCGGGCCTGGAATCAGGGCCCGGGAACGCGTTCGTGCGTGTTTCGCAACACGCACGGAAGCGTGGACTTCCCACGGTCTCTGTGACGCCGTGGGCCTTCCGTGACGGATCCGTGTCCCTCCCGTGACGAACCCGTGGCGCTCGCGTGGGCGACCTCCGCCACTCCCTACATCCCCGGCCGTCTCGGCCACGGCCACAGCCAGCCAGGGCGGTGGAATCAACCATCTAGGCCACGCGGTGGCCCTCAGGCGAGCGGCTGGATCGCCGCCGACGAAAGCACTCCGAAGGTGTTCGTCGTGTAGAGCGGCGCCTGGATACCCGCAGCGAACGCGGAGGTGGCCGCGCTGGAGGTCTCCAACGGCCAGTCCATCCCGTCGTCGTACTTGTCGAACCAGAGCAGCGCGCGGATCTGCGGGAACTGAGCGGGCAGGGCGGTCAGCATTTCCTGGATCCAGGTGGCCTTCGAGCCGCCGTACTCGGTCGAGGCCGTCTCGCCAACCATCATCGGCTTCGACGGCGCCACCGACTGCTGGATGAAGGAGTAGGTGGCGGAGAAGATCTGGCTGAAGGTCTTCCAGCCGCCCGGCTTCACCGGGTTCGTGCCCCAGTTGTAGCCGTCCATCGCGGTCCAGTCGACGTACGCGTCGCCGGGGTAGAGGGAGGCGAGTTCGCCGGCGCTGTTGCTCGGTTCGGCGTTGGGGCACCAGACCCAGGACACGTTGGTCGCGCCGACCGCGGCGAAGATGTCGTGGACGTGGCGCCAGGCGGTGACGTATTCGCCGGGCGCGTTGCCGTTGACGCCCTCCGACCAGGGGAACCAGGTCCCGTTCATCTCCCAGTTGAAGCGCAGGAAGAACGGTTGGCCCCAGGCCTTGGCCTTTTCGGCGAATTCGCGGATGTAGGCGTCGTAGCGACCGGAGATCACGTCGGAGAGCTGGAAATCCGGCTCGTTGACCGAGGAAGGGATCGACTGGGAGCTCCAGCTCAGCACCGGGATCGCGCCGTGCTGACGAATGCTTTCGAGCGGCGCGGTCGGGAAGGCGTAGTAGGAGCAGCCGCCTGAGCCGCAGTTGGCGAACGGCTGGAAGAACTGGACCAGGGAGAGCTTTTTCTGGGTCAATTCCTCGAACTTCGTGACCGCCGTCATGTCCCAGGGGGCCTGGTTGCCGGTCAGCTGCGAGCCGATCGTCGCGCCCCAGTAGATCGGGCCTGAGCCGGGTGCCGGTGCCGTGGGTACCGGTTCCGTGGGAGGCGGCGTGGGCGTGGGCGAGGGCTGCGTGGGCACGGGCGCGGTCTTCTTCGTTTCCTTCGACTTCGCCCCGGAGCCGGCGGAGGTGGATCCGCCCCCGGTCGAGGTCTTAGCGCCCCCGAGGGCGATCGCGGGGCCGATGCGGCTCGCGGCGCCGGCCGTCGTCGCCAGCGTGACGCTCAGCGTCGTCGCCGTGATCGCGAGGAGGAGAAGGATGCGGATTCGTGCCATCCCGGCCCCCATCGACCCCGCGGTGCGATCGCATCACCGATTCGGTGGAGGACTGGACGTTTGTTCGTCAGGTGACCGAGCCGTATAGGTCGACCAGCGCGGCGGCGCACTCGTCCCAGCTGGTCAACTCCGGCGGCTGCTCGGGCGCCGGACGGCCGAGCTCGTCGAAGATCGCGGCCGCCAGCGCCGCCGCGGAGGCGTCCAGGGAGATGCCGCGGGCGCTCCCGGCGGCGACCAGCTCCCCGAGGCCCGCCCGGTCGGCGACCAGCAGGCGTCGGCGGGCCGCGGCTGCCTCCAGCGCGACGAGCGGATGGGTCTCGAACTCGCTCATCAGGACGACGATCGAGACTCCGCCCAGCAGCCTCGCCATCGCCCCGGGGTCGTCGGAGGGGACGCTGATGAAGGTGACGGCCGTCGCGACGCCGAGCTCGTCGGCAAGCTCGCGGAGCTCCCGCTCGTACGGGCCGCTGCCGACGACGAGGAGCCGGGCGGCGGGCTCGCGCTCCAACACCGCCGGCATCGCGGCGATGACCCGGTGATGCCCCTTGTAGCGCTCCAGCCGCCCGATCGTCGCCAAGGTCAGCGTGTGGGGCTCGTCGGCGATGCCCTCGTCGGCGGCGAAGACGAGGTCGGTCCCGTTGGGGATCAGCGCGAACTTCTCCGGTGGCTGGCCCAACAGCCGACCGTAGTCCTCGATCTCGAAGCGGGCGACCGCGACGAGCCGGGCGGCGCGCGACAGCAGCGGCGCCAGCAGGCGCATCTGCAGGCCGCGGGCGCGGTTGCGCAGCTGCGAGGAGCTGCCGCCGCCGTGGAACGTGACCACGTAGGGGACGCGCAGGGTGAGGGCCCGCAGCATCGCCAGCGGGGCGACGAGCGTGTGGAAGGACTGGACGTGGATGACGTCGGGGCTCGCGCGCCGCATCTCCCGCCAGATCGAAGGCGCGAAGAACCAGTCGCGGCCGCGGGGGTAGGCCGGGACGGAGCGGATCGCGACCCCCTCCCGCTCCGCAGTCGCCGCCGCTGACCCCTCATTGTCGCCGCAGAGCACCTCGACCGGGACGCCGACGCCGGCCATCCTGCGGCTTACTTCGAGGACGTGCTTCTCCACCCCGCCCTGGGCCAGTGGGCTGCGCGGCGTCACCATCAGCACACGCGGCGGGGCGTCGGCGTCGAACTCGCCGCTCGGCACCGTCACCAGCCGGCCGCCGAGCAGGCGGACCCGCAGGTAGCCCGCGGTGGTGGCGGCCAGGCCCGCGAGGATCGCCCCGGCGCGCCCGGGCCCGCCACGGTCGCCACGCAGGCCGTCCCGAAGGCCGGCGAGGACGCCGAGCGGCAGCGTCCGGCGCACGTAGGAGCGCTCGGCCGAGAGGCCGTCGTCGCTGCCGACCATCCCGGTCAGGACCGCCTTCGAGCGACCCTCGGCGCGACAGCGATCGAGGAAGTAGGACATCGTCCCGCGGGTCGGCGGCACGACATGGTCGACCGTCGCGGCGGGGTCGTAGAGGATCCGCGACCCCGGCCGGCGCCGACCGATCCGGATGCTGAGGTCGGTCTCCTCGCAGCCGACCGGAAGCGTCCCGACCCGGCCCAGCTCGTGGCTGAAACCGCCCACCTCGAGCAGCGCCTCGCGCCGGAACGACATGTTGGCGCCGACGAGATTGCGGACCGGGCCGACCTCCGTCGGCATCCCCGAGTGGGTGCAGCCGATCACCCAGTCGAACTCCTTCGGGAACCAGCCCGGCTGCCCGGCGACCCAGCGCGGCCGGACCGTGCCGCCGGCGCCGACCACGTCGGCGTCGCGGTAGGCGGCGGCGAGGCGGGCGAGCCAGTCGGTCCGGGCGACGGCGTCGTCGTCGAGGAAGGCGACGACATCGCCGGAGGCCACCGCCACGCCGGTGTTGCGGGCGCCCGAGAGGCCCTGGCGCTCCCGGTTGGCGACGATCTCGACATCGGGCCAGCGCCGCTGCGCCTCGGCGAGGAGCTCCGGCGAGTGGTCGACGACCAAGATCAGCTGCGTCGCCCGCAGGGTCTGGGCGCGCAGCGAGTCGAGCGCTTCCCCGAGCACCGGCAGGCGCTCGGTGGTGAAGGCGCAGATCACCACCGAGATCGACGGCGGCGGAGAGGTCGGGCTCATGTCGGTGGCTTCGCTCACCGGCCGATTCTGGCACGGCGCCCGCCACCGATACGATCGCCGGGCCGGCGGCACCCGGGCTCCGGTGCTCGCCCCGACACGAGAGGCTCCTTCGATGCGCATCCTGATGCTTGCCCAATCCTTCGCCCCGATCGTCGGCGGCGAAGAGCGCGTGGTCGAGGACCTGAGCCGCGAACTGCTCGCCCGCGGGCACGATGTCGCGATCGCGACGCTGCGGCTTCCGGACGGGGTCGCGGCGGGCGCCGACACCGGCCTGCGGGTGCACTCGCTCGGCGCGACGAGCTACCGCCTCGGCGGCCACCACCGCGACACCGAACGTCGCCACTCGCCTCCCGCTCCCGACCCGGAGACGGTCCTCGACCTGCACCGGGTGCTGCGCGAGGAGCGCCCGGAGGTGATCCACGCCCACAACTGGATCCTCCACTCCTACCTGCCGCTCGAACGGGCCTTCGACCCGGGCCTGGTGCTCTCGCTCCACGACTACGGCTTGATCTGCGCGACCAAGCGCCTGAGGCGCAAAGACGAGCTGTGCAGCGGCCCGGGGCCGTTGAAGTGCGTCGCCTGCGCCGGCCGGCATTACGGCACCGCGAAGGGAGCCGTGGTCGCCACCGCCACCCGGCTGTCGGAGTCCCGCGTCCGCGACCGGGTCGACGTCTTCCTCCCGGTCAGCTCGACCGTCGAGGATCTCTGCCGGATGCGGCCCGACGACGTCTCGCTGGTCACCCCGAACTTCATCGGCGAGCTGCCCGCGCCCGACCTCTCCGACCCGCGCCTGAAGGAGCTGCCGGACGAGCCGTTCGTGCTGTTCTTCGGCGACGTCACCGTGGACAAGGGCGCCTGGCACCTGGCCGAGGCCTACCGTGAGCTCGACGACCCCCCTCCCCTCGTCCTGATCGGCCGCTGCTACCTCCCCGAGCTGGTCGGACGGCCCGGCGTGCACGTCCTCGGCGCCTGGCCGCACTCGCTGGCGATCGAGGCGGTGCGCCGCTCGATGATGACCGCGGCGCCCTCGCTGTGGCCCGAGCCGTTCGGCCTGGTCGCGCTCGAGGCGGCCGCGGCGGGCAAGCCGATCATCGCCTCCGACATCGGCGGCCTGCGGGACATCGTCGTCGACGGTGAGACCGGGCTCCTGGTACCGGCCGGAGATCGGCCCGCGCTGCGCTCGGCGCTGCGCCGCATGCTCGGCGACGCGGAGATGCGGGAGCGCTTCGGCCGGGCGGCGAAGGCGCGGACCGCCGAGTTCACGCCCGCGGCGGTCGTGCCGCGCTTCGAGGAGGCCTACGAGCTCGCCCTCGCAAGACGTCGTTCACGACGGGCCGGCTGAACCCGCGCGACGACTTCTCATGACAAATGACGGCGTCAGCCGTTTGGAAGAGTTATGGGGGAATCTCGACGCAACCCGCTGATCGCGGGCACCCTGGTGTTGTTCGTCGCGCGGCTGGCGCTCTCGCTGATCAGGAGCGGCCCGGTCCTGGTCGCCGACGAGATCGGCTACCTGACGAACGCCCGCGTCCTCGCCGGGGGGATCAGCGGCCAGCTCGAAATGGCACCCTTCTATCGCGGCGGCTACTCGGCGCTGCTGGCGCCGCTGGTCTCGATCGGGTCCCCGACGACCTCCTACCATCTGATGTTGGCGCTGAACGCGCTGCTCGCGGCCTCGGTCTTCCCGCTTCTCTACCTGCTCCTCAGCCGCTGGGCCGGGACCCCGCGGAACGTGGCGATCTGGGTGGCCTTCGCGGGCTCGCTCTACCCGGCGCTGACGACCCTCTCGCAGGTGACGATGTCCGAGAACGCGCTGTTCCCGCTCGTCGTCGTCTGGTTGATCGCGGTCGCGGGCCTCTTCGCCGCGCCGCCAGAGGGGTCGCGGCAATTCTTCTGGGCGGCGGGCCTGGGTGCGGCCACCGGCGCCCTCTGGGCGGTGCACAACCGGATGATCGTGGCCGTCGCCCTGGCGGTCGCCATCCTCGCCTGGCAGGCAGCGCGGCGACGGCTGCGGCCGGCGGCGCTGGTGCTCGGGCTGGTCGTGATCGCCGTCGCCGTCTTCGGCGTCCACCTGCTCGACAACTACCTGATCGACCACAACTACGCCGGCTCGGCACCCGACGAACTCAGCGAACGGACGGACAGCCTCCTCACGTTCGCCGGCCTGCGGACGGTGGTCGCCAACCTCTTCGGCCAGGCCTGGTACCTGCTCGTGGCGACCTTCGGGCTCGCCGCGGCGGCGACCTGGGACTTCGTCCGGGGCCGGCGCCTGCACCGGAGCGGGCTCGGGGAGAAGCCACCTCCGGCCCTCGCCGCGTTGCTCGCCCTCAGCGCCCTGCTCCTGCTCGTCTCGGCCGCGGCATTTCCGGAACGCACGCGGCCCGACATGTTGATCTACGGTCGCTACACCGAGGTGGTCGCGCCGGCCTTGATCGCCTTCGGCCTCGGGGCCCTCGCCCGGGCCCGGCCCGCGTGGCGAGCACCCGCTCGGCCCCTGCTGTGGTTCGGGGCCCTGACCGCGCTGGTGGTGCTGATCCGCGCCACCGCATCGGATCCGGACGCGGCGAACAGGTGGAACATCTCCGCCCTTCCGTTCGTCACGGTCCAGCTCGGGCCGGCGATCCTGATCGGTGCCGCGCTCGTCGCCACCGCCGGCGCGGGGCTGCTGCTCTGGGCCTCGACGCGCGGCACGAAGGTGCTCGGACTGGCGGCGCTCGCGCTGTTCGTCCCCGTGATCGCCTACGGCGCCTGGAATCCGGTCCGCAGCTCCGAGCGCGCCGTCTACCCCGCCGGTTGGGAAAGCCCCGAATCCGCCGCCCGGGCAGCCGGCGCGAAGACGATCGCCTACGACCTCGACGACTACGACACGATCGGCCTCTACACCGTCCAGTGGTTCCTGCCCGATACGAAACTGAAGCTGTTTCACGGCAGCCGCGAACCGGCGCCGTCGCGCTTCGTCCTCAGCGGCGAGGAATGGGGACGGGACCATCCGGGCGCGCGGCCGCTGTGGAACGCGGTCGGCCGCGATGAGACCCTTTGGCAGATGCCGTCGGCGAATCCCTGACCGACGTAGTCGCCGGTTACTTGACGGCGACGACCTTGACGGCCGCCAGGCCGGTCACCAAGAATCGTCGCGGGGACTGAGGGAGAAGCGCCAGCGGCGCCTCGACCCAAGCGATGGCGCCGGCCGGCAGCCGTGGAGTGAGTTGGCGTCCGCCGACGCTCAGCACGATCAGGACCCGGCTGAACCCGACCTGGCGAAAGAGACGAGCAAGTTCGGTGACCGTGTACTCGTGCAGGTGGAACCCTTCCGCCGTCTGGGAAAAGTGGCGGGAGACGTCATGCGGGCCGGACAGCCGGTTGGGCGTCACGCAGACATAGACACCGCCGCGGCGAAGGACACCGAGCACGGCGCGGGCATGATCCCGGACGTCGTCGGGATGCAGATGCTCGACCACGTCGTTGGAGTACGCGACGTCGATCGAGTCGGGCGGCAACGGAAGCTCGAAGCCGTCGAAGACCCGGAAGCTGAAGTGGGCCGACTCGTCGTCGGGTAGCGCGAGGGCGTCGGTGACGTCGAAGGCGACCGCCGAGCGAACCCGCGGGCCAAGGGCTCGAGCTACCGCACCGTCGCCGGCGCCGAGCTCGCAGAAGCTCGAGTCGGGAGCGACGAATCGAGACAGGAGGCGAACCTGAGGTGCGACCGCGATCTCCCGAGCGGCGGCGTCGCCGGCCTGCGCGACGAGCGGATGGTGCGGAATCAATTCGCTGCGTTCGCGGTAGACCTCGCCGTAGAGGGCTCGCCGCTCGGCTTTATCGGTCGCGCCGCGCAGGCGCGCGGCCAAAGCGCGCTCGATCTCGAAATGCTGGCGGAGCTGCTCGGGGCTCTGCATCCTGGTCAGGCCCGGGCCGGGGAGGCACCCGCCGCACGGTCACGCATCGCCAGGAAAACGGTCAAGACCATTCCGGTGAGCTTACCCAGGCCCCAGCCGATTCCGGCACCCTCGATCCCCATCGGCGGCAGGAGCAACCAGGTCGCGCCGATGGCGACGGCCAACATCAGCCAGGTCGCGATGGCGGCCTCTCGCAACCGGTGGCGGATCCGCAGCACCGAGACCGCGAGTTGCTGGACCGCATCGATGATGGCAACGGCAACCAGGATCCGCAGAAGGCTGGTCCCGGCGTCCGCGTACTCGCTGCCGAAGACGCCGAGGATGGTCGGCCCCGCGATCAGCAACACCAACGCCGGGGGTCCGGCGAGCAGGGCGATCTGCCTGACGGCCCGCCGCAGGTCGCGGCTGAGATGTTCGGGATGGTGGATCCCCTCGGCGAACAGGGCATTGCCCACGGCGGGGGCGATGAAGAAGATCGAGCTGGAGAGCATGAAGGTCGTGTAGAAGTAGGCGTTCTGCGTAGGACCCAACCGAGCCGACACGAGGACCGGCAGTAGCAGGGTCGTCGCCTGGGCACCGAGGTTGATGGACTGGTGACCCGCGATCAGGCCGCGCATCTTGCGTAACTCATCTCGCCCGCCGCGAAAGGTCGGCGCGAAGTCGTGACCGAGCGCGGGCAGATCGTGGAGGATCGAGTAGACGTCGATCAAGAGGAACGAGGCGGTCCACAGGGCCAGGATCCAGGTCGTCGGATCGCCCGGGACCAAGGCGACGAGCGGGATCAGGGCAATCCGGAGAACGGCGGCGGCGGCGTTGCGGACGAACGAGAGCTTGGCCTCCCGCTCGGCGATGCAGGCGTAGTCGATCACCAGCGAGCAGGCGGAGCCGACGACGCCGAAGGGCAGCAGGACGAACGTCCCGGCGCTCAGCCCACCCTTCAGGGCCGGGATCAGCTGTGGCAGCAGAACCGCGGCCAGGGCGCCGCCGACGAGGCTGGCGACCGCGGCGATCGTGATCCCGAGGGTGACGGTCAAGGACCACTCCGGTCCCGGAGCACGCGACGCGAGGCGGGAGACGAAGACCTGGCCGAGGCCGAAATTGGTGAAGACGGAGACGAACAACATCGCCGAGATCAGCGCCGCCGAGCGTCCGACTTCCGCCGTGTCCAGGCCGCGGGCGGCGATCACCCAGAATCCGAAGCCGAGCAGGGACGTCACCGCCGTCGTCCCCATGATGTAGGCGCTGTTGCGGTACAGCGATTCGCCGGCAAGCCCGCGCAAGCGCTGCCAGGCTCGTACCGGCGGTGACATCGGCGTGATTCTGCCACCTGCGCCCCCCACCGCGCGCATGGCAAGGTTCACTGCGGTCTTTGGGCAGCGCGGCCGACGGCCGATAGGTAGCTATGTTCCGCTCGATGCCTGCCGAGACCATCCGACTGCAGCCGACCAAGGGCTTCAGCCGCGTCCTGGCTCCGCGCGAGCTCTGGCGCTACCGCGATCTGGCCCTGCAGATCGCCGTCCGCGACATCACCGTCCGCTACCGGCAGACGCTCCTGGGAGCGGCCTGGGCCGTGCTGCAGCCGATCGGCTTCATGCTCGTCTTCTCGCTCTTCTTCGGCCAGCTCGCGGGGGTCTCCTCCGACGGCCTGCCCTACCCGCTGTTCAGCCTCGCGGCGCTGGTGCCCTGGACCTTCTTCGCCAACGCGATGCTGCTCGGCTCGGAAAGCCTGGTGGGCAACTCGGCGTTGGTCTCGAAGATCTATTTCCCGCGGGTGTTCATGCCCGCCGGTGTCGTCGTGGCGGGCTTCGTCGATCTGGCGATCTCGCTGGTGATCCTGATCGTCGTCACCCTCGTCTGGGGATTTCACCCTTCGTTCGCGATCCTGGCGCTGCCGGTGCTGGTCGCGATCGCCGCGGCCACCGCACTCGGGATCAGCTCGGCCCTGGCCGCCCTCAACGTCCGCTTCCGCGACGTCCGCTACGTCGTCCCGTTCGCGATCCAGCTCTGGCTCTTCGCGACCCCGGTCGCCTATCCCAGCAGCCTGATCGCCGAGCCCTGGCGGACCCTGTCGGCGATCAATCCGATGGTCGGAGTGGTGGAAGGCTTCCGCTGGGCGACGCTCGGGACCGGCTCCGCGCCGGTCGCCCAGATGGCGGTCTCCGCCGGCGCCGCGATCGTCATGCTGTTCGCCGGGCTCGCCTACTTCGACCGCGTCGAGCGCAGCTTCGCCGACCTGATCTGACATGTCCGAGATCGCGATCGAGACCCACGAGCTGGGCAAGCGCTACAACCTCGGCCTCGCCCAGCGCGGTTACGGCACCTTGCGCGAGAGCCTCACCGACGTCGCCCGGCGACCGTTCCGGCGGGGCGAGGAGAAGGAGGAGCGCGGCGACGTCCTCTGGGCCCTGCGCGACCTCTCGTTGACGATCCGCAGCGGCGAAGTGGTCGGGTTGATCGGCCACAACGGCGCGGGCAAGAGCACCCTGCTGAAGATCCTCTCGCGGATCACCGAGCCCTCCGCCGGCTACGCCGACCTGACCGGCCGGGTCGGCTCCCTGCTCGAGGTCGGGACCGGCTTCCACCCCGAGCTGACCGGCCGCGAGAACATCTTCCTCAACGGCGCGATCCTCGGCATGCGACGCGCCGAGATCCGCGCGCGCTTCGACGAAATCGTCGAGTTCGCCGAGATGGAGCGGTTCCTCGATACGCCCGTCAAGCGCTACTCGAGCGGCATGTCGGTGCGGCTCGCGTTCTCGGTGGCCGCCCACCTCGAGCCCGAGATCCTCCTCGTCGACGAGGTCCTGGCGGTCGGCGACGCCGCCTTCCAGCGCAAATCGCTGGGCAAGATGAACGAGGTCGCCAGCCAGGGACGGACCGTCGTCTTCGTCTCCCACAACCTGGCGATCATCCAGGCGCTCTGCACCCGTGGTGTCCTGCTCGAGCGCGGCGAAGCGGTCGTCGACGCGCCGGTGGGCCAGGCGATCGACCAGTACCTTCGGAGCCTCGAGCGATCGGCCTCGCGGGACCTGTTGGAGCGGACCGACCGCGACACCAGGGCCTACGACGAGACCCTCGTCCGGGAGCTCTGGATCGAGGATCTGGAGGCGGGGACGCCCGACGTGGTGATCGCCGGACGGCCCACCCGGATCGTCGTAGCGGTGACCGAGGAGCTGCTCGGCATGGAGTGCCAGCTGACGATCGCGAACAGCCTCGGGCAGCCGGTCTGCACCTTCGACAGCGAGGTCTCGGCGCCGGTGGACCAGCGCGAGCGCGACCTCGGACCGCGGATCGAGTGCTCGATCGCGTCGCTGCCCTTGCTCCCCGGCCGGTACCGGATCGACGTCGTCGTGAAGGCCAAGCGCCAGATCCAGGACGGGCTCCAGGCGGCGGCCTTCTTCGACGTCGAGCCCGGTGTGATCGGCGAGCGCCCCACCCCGGCGCTCGGCGCCGACGGCAACGTCGCCCTCCCGCACTCCTGGAGGCTGCCCGAGTGACGGGCGACCGCCGACCGGAGTGGCTCGCGCCGGAGCCGCTCGAGCCCGTCGTCGCGGCGGCGGCGCCGCCGACCTTCTCGATCGTGATCACCGCCTACGAAGCGGCGTCGACGGTCGGTGACGCGGTGCGCTCGGCGCTCGAGCAGACCCATCCGGCGCTGGAGGTGATCGTCGTCGACGACGGCTCCCGCGACGACCTGGCGACGGCGCTCGAGCCGTTCGGCGAGGCGATCTCGGTGGTGAGAAAGGACAACGGCGGGGGCGCCTCCGCCCGCAATGCGGGGGTCGCGGCGGCGCGCGGCGAGTTCATGGCGATCCTCGACGCCGACGACCGTTACGACCGGCGTCGGCTCGAGGCCATCGCCGGCCTCGCCCAGGCCCGCCCCGACCTCGATCTGGTCACCACCGACGCGGCCTTCGTGGTCGATGGCGAAGCCGTCGGCACCTTCCTCGAACACAACACCTTCGCGACGGTCGACCAGCGGACGGAGATCTTCGCGAGCTGCTTCCCGGGCGGCTGGCCGGCCGTGCGGTTGGCGCCCTTGCGGGCCGTCGGCGGCTTCGACGAGCGGGTACGGATCGCGTACGACTGGGACTGCTGGCTGCGCCTGCTGCTCGCCGGCTCGAGCGCCGGGATCGTCGCCGAGCCCCTCTACGAATACGTCTTGCACGGCGGCAGCCTCGCCGCCGGCCGCGCCGCCAGCCTGCGCGAGCGAGTCGTCCTGCTCGAGAAGGCGCGCGCCAACCCGGATCTGAGGCCGGCCGAGCGCCCGCGCCTGGAGCGCGAGCTGCGCCGGCACCGCGATGTCGCCGCCGAAGCCGCGATCGAGGCGGCGTTGCGTGGCGAAGGCAGCCGGCTCGACCTGGCGCGGAGGGCGGTGGAAACGGGGACCGGCCTGCGGATCCGCGCGCGTGCGGGGCTCGCCGCCGCGGCACCGTCGCTCGCCCGCCGCCTCGGTGCTCCGCCCCCGCCTCCCGAGCAGCGCTTCGGAGCAGCGGACCGATGACCCGGTTCAGCGTCGTCATCCCGACCTTCGAACGACGGGAGACCGTCGTCCGCACCGTCGCCGCCCTGGCCCGTCAGGAGGAGCGCGATTTCGAGGCAGTGGTCGTCGTCGACGGCTCGACCGACGGCACCGCGGCGGCGCTCCGCCGGCTCGAACCGGGATTCGACCTCCGCGTCATCGAGCAGTCCAATGCCGGACGCGCCGCGGCGGTCAACGCCGGCGCCGAGGCAGCCGTCGGCGAGCTCCTCCTCTTCCTCGACGACGACATGGCGGCCGATCCCAGGCTGTTGGCCGAGCATGAGCTCTCCCACCGTGAGGGTGCCGATGTCGTCCTCGGCGACATCCCGCTCGATCCCGACTCGCCGCGGAACCTGCTGAGTTGGGGTGTCGGCTGGTGGGCGGCCGCGAGGCGGCAGCGCCTGTCGGAGCCGGGAGCCGAGATCCGCATCGACGATCTCCTCACCGGCCAGATGTCGATCTCGCGGACCGCCTTCGCCGCCATCGGCGGATTCGACGTCAGCTTCACCCGCGACGGCCTGTTCGGCGGCGAGGACATCGACCTCGGCTACCGGCTCAGGGAGGCCGGCTACCGACTCGTCTTCAACCCGGCGGCGATCAGTCGCCAGCACTACGACGTCGGCCCGGTTCAATATCTCGACCGCGCCCGCGAGGCGGGGCGCTCGGACCGCGAGCTGGTCGCCAAGCACCCCGAGCTCGGCGGCCGCCTCGACGCCTCGCCGCGGTTCACGACTCGGCGTAGCCGGCTTCTGCTCGAGCCGCTGGTCGGAGCCTCGGCGCACTGGGTGGCGCCGCTCCGCGCGATGGCGGCGGCGCTCGTCCGCAGCGGACGCACCGGTGCCCGGGCCCGGCGCCTCTTCTTCGCCGTCCGCACGTTGGAATATCGGCGCGGCCGCCGCGCCGGCGGCGGCGGGTCGGCTCTGGTCCTTGCCTACCACGCGCTCTCCGACCTCGGCGAGGACCCGGTCCTTGCCGAGTACGGCATCACCGGCGACGTCCTCGCCGGACAGCTCGACATGCTGGCGTCCCGCGGCCACCGCTTCGTCGATCTCGACGCGGTGCTTGCCGCGCTCGACGGCGAGGCGCCGCTGCCCGACGGCGCGATCCTCGTCACCTTCGACGACGCCTACGCCGACCTCCTGCCGACCGCGGTCGAGGTGCTCGGCGCACGCGGGATCCCCGCGGTGGTCTTCGTCGTCAGCGGACAGATCGGCGGCACCAACGAGTGGGACCGGCACCTCGGGGCCGGCGAGCTGCCGCTTCTGGACGCGGACGGCCTGCGGGCGCTGATCGCGGGCGGGATCGAGATCGGCTCCCACGGCGTCTCCCATCCGCAGTTGACCAAGGTGGACCCGGTGAGAGTGGAGTCCGAGCTGCGCGACTCTGCCGACATGATCGAGGCCGCCGGGCTGCCACGACCTCGTGCCTTCGCCTATCCCCACGGCGAGTGGGCGCCGGACATCGCGCACGTGGCAGCGCTGGCCGGCTACTCCGCCGCCTTCACGATCGACCCGGGACGGATCACCGCGGACAGTCTCCCCCAGGCCCTGCCGCGGGTCGAGGTGCTCGCCGGCGACACGCACCGGACCCTGCGGCTGAAGCTGGCGACGGCCGACTGGCCCGAGGGAATTCGCGACCGACTGCTCCGCCGGATCGGAGCGAAAAGATGAGACGGCGATGAACGTCCTCGGCAAGATCCCCGTCTCCGAGCGGCCGGCCGCGCGCAAGGCCGGTCAGATCGTCGGCTGGCGACTCGCCGTCCCGCTGTTGCGGGCGAGGGCGCGACGGCGACTCGACCGCCTCGAGCCGGGAGCGACGACGATCGTCACCGTCAACTGGAACTCCTGGCCTTTCCTCGAGGTCCTGCTCGACCTCGTCGCCCACCGCAGCCCTCCCGGCACCAGGGTGATCGTGGTCGACAACGGCTCGGTCGACGGCTCGCGCGAGCGGATCGCCGCGCGCCCCACCGTGGACGGGCTGCTGCTCCCCGCCAACGTGGGCCACGAGCTCGCGATGGACCTCGGCGTGCTGTCAGCCCGCACCGAGTTCGTCGTCGCGCTCGATGTCGACGCGTTCCCACTCGCCGACGGCTGGCTCGACCGCCTCCTCGCCCCGCTCGACCAGGGCGCCCAGATCTCCGGCGCGCGACTCAACCGGGAGTACGTCCACCCGTGTTGCTGGGCGATGCGGACGCGCCGCTTCGTCGAGCGCGGCCACTCCTTCCGCGCCCACTACCGACCGCGGGAGGAAGGCCGCGACGCCTCCGGCGACGTCGGTGAGGAGATGTCCGCGGCCGAGGCGCCGAACCTGCACTTTCTCGAGGTGACCAGTCAGCGCGGGCCCGGCGACGTCGGCACCGTGTTCGGCGACCTCGTCTACCACAACTTCTATTCGACCCGGTTCAACGCGACCGCGGCGACGACGCTCGACGGCGTGGTCGAGGTCGGCGAACCGGCGCGTGCCTGGGAGGAGGCGCTGCGGCGCTACGGCCGATGACCGCTCGCGACGATCGCGTTGGGCCTGCCCCAGGTCAGTCCCCGTCGCTCCAGCGCCACCGCGCCCGCGAGGAACGGGAAGGCGGCCAGGCGCGTCGGCAGGCCGCGGTCCTTGATCCGGTCCCGCACCTCCTGGGCCGCCGCCGCGAGGCTGCGATAGGTGCCATCGGTCTCGACCCCCTCGAGCCCCGCGCCTTCGAGCAGGGCGGCGAGCCCGGCGGCGTCGTAGCCCTGGCGCACCTGCTCGCGCCAGGTCGTGGCGCTGCCGGGCAGCACCGGGCTCCAGTCGCGCTCGGGCGCCTGGACGATGAGGGAGCCACCCGGCCGCAGGGCCGCCGTCATGCCGTCCACCGCCGCCGCGTCGTCGGGGATCTCGCTCAGGCACTCCAGCGCGACGACGGCGTCGAGGCCGGAGACGGGCAGCGGCTTCAGCAGGTCGGCGGCGAGGAAGGTGACGTTGCCGAGCGATCGGGCAGCGGCCCGCTTTCGCGCCCCGGCGAGCAGGTCCTCGCGCAGGTCGATGCCGACGACCTCCCACTCCGGGTGCCGACCGGCGAGCGCCAGCGCCGGCAGCCCGTCGCCGCAGCCGGCGTCGAGGACGCGGAGCGGCCCGCCGCCCGCGCGCTCGGAGAGGAGCCGGTCGGCGAGTGCCAGTCGCAGCCGCCGCGCCGGCGCCATCAGCGCCAGCCGCTCCTCGAGGATCGCCCGCGCCTTGTTCCCGGCCGAGCGCGCCGCGCTCACGTCGCCCCGCCGAAGGTTGTCTCCGTGCTCATCGGCTGGATCATCACCGAAGCGGCGGCGCCGGCGCGGGCTCCAGGGGCTCGGCGATGACCGCGACCGTCGGCCTGCGCGCGATCACGGGGCCGCCTGGGAGCCGCCTGGCCCGGCTGCTCGAGGGCGGACTGCGGCCGGTCGCGCCGCTCGCAGGCTCGACCCTGCCGCTGATCGTCGCCGAGCTCGGGGCGGGGGTCGAGTGGGCGGCCGGGGAAGGACTGCCGGCGGGCGCCGCCCTGCCCGAGGCGATCGCGATCCGGCTGCGCGCGCGCGGCGCCGAGCCGCATTGGGAGGATCCCGTGGTGGCCGCCGACACCACGGCGCTGCTCGACTTCTGCCGCGAGCGGGGCCGCTCCTCGGTGGCGATCTGGCGCGCCGACCCGACCTTGCTCGTCGGCCTGCAGCTCGGTGCCTGGGTCGATGCCCCGTGGCGCACCCGCCTCGTTCGCGGCCTGCCCGCGGCCGCGGGGCTCCTGATGCGGGCGGCCGAGCGTTCCCCGCGGCTCCTCGCCACCGCCGCCGACCTCGCCTTCTGGGCCGGCGTACGCGAGGCGGCGACGGAGTCGGAGTGGGGACGGCTGACGAGCTCCTACGCGGTCCTCGTCTACCACCGCTTCGCGGGCGAGCTGAAACCGGGCCAGGAGCGGATCGACATCTCCCCGCGTCGCTACCGCCGCCAGCTCCTGGCGCTGAAGCTGGCCGGCTACCGCCCGCTCGCGCTCGATCGTTTGCTGGCCTTCCATCGCGGCGAGGTCGCCGAGCTGCCGAGCCGCGGCTACGCGATCACGGTCGACGACGCGATGGCCGACGCGGTCGGGCCGTTGCGGCGAAGCGCCGGCCTGGCCCCCCAGCTCTTCGTGCCGACCGCCGAGCTCGGCCGGAGCGCCCACTGGATCGGAGGCGAGGCGGTCGCAAGCTGGGAGGAGGTCGAGGCGCTGGCCGCCGCCGGCGTCGCGATCGGCTCCCACACCCGCCATCACCGTCGTCTGACCGAGCTGTCCCCGGCCGAGCGCGAGAGCGAGCTCGCGGGGTCGCTGGAGGACCTCCGCGCTCGGCTCCCCGAAGCGGCGGCGGTCCTCGCCTATCCGAACGGCGACCACGATCGCGCCGTCTGCGAGGCGACCCGCGCGGCCGGCTACCAAGCCGCCTACACGACCGAAAAGGGGCGCAACGGCGCCGGGACCGACCCTTTCCGCTTGCGCCGCGTCAGCATCCACGGCGCCGACGGCGCCCTCGCCGTCCTCTGGAAAGCGGCCACCGGCGAGGCACTGTCGGCGCGCTGGCAGCGGCTACGCGAACGGCAGGCGCGACCATTAGGCCATTGATTCCACGGCGGGGTGGCTTGGGACGACCGTTCTCCCGGCCGCTCCGGCAGTCCTAGCTGCGTCCTGGGCGTGAGGTTCGTGAAACATCCGGCACGGGTCCGGGCGGAGGTCGGACTTACGTCACGGGTTCGCGCGAGAGAAGCCACACCTGGCCCGGGTCGTCGACGAAGATGCCGGGAACTCCACACTTCCCGCGGCCTTCAGACACCTTCGTGCGCTTTCCGGGCCCGGAATCAGGTCCCTGAGCCGTGGTCTCCCTCGCGAGATGCGGGTCCCGTCACGGAGGCGTGTCCCTCCCGTGACGAACCCTCCGCACCTCGGCGAGAGATCCTCCACTCCCGCACCCCCGGCCGTCTCGGCCACGGCCACAGCCAGCCAGGGCCGTGGCCGAGACGGCCGCTGTCGCCGAGACGCCTCGCGTCCCTTACCCCTCCCTTTGCAAACCGCTCAGCCCGTGGAATCGACCATCTAGGCCCGCGCGATCTCCTCCTCCAAGAGGCCGAGGAAGACCGAGCTTCGCAATGCCTCGGCGGGGGGCGCCGGGCCGTGCTCGAGCTCGAGGTGGGCGCGGTCGCTGGCGCAATGGACCGCCCAGCACAGCAGCCGCAGCCGCGGCAGGTCGGCGGCGTCGATGCCGACCGCGGCGGCGTACTCGGCGCTCGCCGCGGCCGCGACCCGACCGGTCGCCGTCGACGGGTCGAGCAGGCGGGAGTAGGACTCCCGGGTGGCGCCGCGCTCGAGCGCCCGGTCGAGGACGAAGGCGGCGTTGGTGAGGAAGTAGACGAGGTCGAGGCCCGGCAGCCCGTCCGGCTCGGCCGACTCCCAGTCGAGCAGGACGGTCTCCCCCGCCGGTCCGATCACGACGTTCCAGGGCGAGCAGTCACGGTGCTCGAATGCCGGTCGGAGGTCGCCGAGACCGTCGAGACGCCGGCGCACCTCGTCGAGCGCGCCGGCGCCGAGCACCGCGCCGAAGCCACGCTCGAGCTCGGCCGGCGTCGTCGCGACCAGCGCGCCGCGCCGGTTGCCGGCGTCGGCATCCGCGCCCCCGGCCAGATCGACCAAGGTCAGCATGACCCGCCTGGCCATGGCCTCGAAGTTCGCGCCGTCCAGGTCGTCCAGCATCGTCCTTCCCGGTACCGCCTCCTCGGCGACGGCGAGACGCCCGGCCCGCGCGAACTCGGCGAGGAGCCGCGGTGCCCCGGCGAACCCCGGCCGCTCTTCGGCGAGGCGCCGCAGCGCGGCCGCCTCCCGGGCCAGGCCCGGCTCGGCCTCGGCGACGCGGGCGAACTTCGTCGCGACGGTCGGCTCCGACCCCCGCCCGAAACCGAGCCCGACGACCTTGTTGATGCTGCGGTGACCGCCGGTGAGGAGAAGCGGCGGCGACTGCGCAGGATCCGCCGGCCCCCCGGCGGGACGCCCGACCACGTAGAGCGGGGCCAGCATGCCGGCCCGGCGGGCCGCCTCCCAGAGCGGGCGAGCGGCCCGGCCGAGCGGCGAGCGGGGCGGCCGGCTCCTCAACAGGTGCGCGGCGGCAGCCCGCGACTCGACCGGTAGCCAGAACTGCGGTGGGCGGAACGGCAGCGGCCCCGGCCAGTACACGGCGACGTCGGCGAACCCGTCCGCCTCCGCCTTCCTCCGTGCCCGCCGCGCCCCGCCCGGAAGCGGCAGCCGACGGCGGCCGACGAGCTCGGCGTCGGCGAGCGCGAAGCGCCAGTCCGCCCGCCGCAACAGCGGGTTGCGCCGTGACTCCGGCAGCCGCTCGAGGCGCTCACCGCCGGATCCCGAGCCCCCGTCGGATCCCGACCCCAGCAGCTCCTCGTAGACGCCGGTCACCCGTTCCGCCATCCGCTCGCGGGTGAACTCGGCCTCGACGCGGCGGCGTCCCGCCGCCGCGAAGGCCGCGCGCAGGCCGGCGTCGGCGAGCAGCCGGCGCAGAGCCGCCGCCAACGCCGGGGCGTCCCCGGGGGCCACCAGCAGCCCGTCGCGGCCGTCTTCGATCAGCTCGTCGGTGCCGGCGATGGCGGAGCTGACGACCGGACGACGAGCGGCCATCGCCTCCAGCACCGCCAGCGAGGAGCCCTCGTAGAGCGAGGGTAGGACGAAGACGTCGCAGGCGGCCAGCAGCTCGGGCACGTCGGTCCGCCGACCGAGGAAACGCACCCGATCGGCGACGCCGAGGCGCTCGGCCAGCCCCTCCAGCCGTGCCCGCTCGGGGCCTTCGCCGGCCAGGACGAAGACCGCCTCGGGAACTTCCGCGACGGCGGTGAGCAGCGTGTCGTGGCCCTTCTGGAGGTCGAGCCGCGCCGGCGTCAGGACCAGCGGCGCGTCGCCTGCCAGCTCCCCGCGGAGACCGGCCGGCACCGGCACGTCGAAGCGCTCGACCGCGACCGCGTTGTGGACGACCTCGACCTTCCCCGCCGGCCAGTCGAGGCCCTCCACCAGTTCCGTCGCGATCGCCCGCGAGACCGCGAGGTAGCGGCCGACGCCGCGGGCCAGCAGTCGCAGCTGCCGGTAGGCGGAGCGGTCCGGCGGCTCGTATTCCCCCACCTGGACGGTGCCGAGGATGGCCGGCACCCGGGCGCCCACGGCGGCCGCCAGCGCCCACTTGCAGGCCACGGGCGAGCTCATGTGGGCGTGGAAGACGTCCGGCCGCTCGCGGCGCAGGAGCCGCGCGAAGGCGGGCACCCGGCCGGCGCCGGAGAGACCCAGAGGCATCGGCCGCACCGACATGACCGCGACCCCGAGCGACTCAGCGCGCTCCCGCAGCGGCTCGACGCCCTCGGCGTCGTCGATCAGCAGGGTCGGCCGCCAGTGCCGGCGATCGATCGCCTCGAGCAGCATGAACATCGCGTTCTCGGCTCCGCCGAGAACGCGACTATCCGTGTAGAAGAAGATCGATCGGGCCACGGCGCAGCTCACCGGCGAGCGCTCGCAGCTCGCCCTCGTCGTCTGATTCGTCGAGCGCGGGCTCGACCCCTGCCCAGAAGGCGTAATCGAGCGCCGCCCGGTAGAAGAGCGGCGAGCGCCAGAAGCCAGCCCGCTCGAGCAGCGAGCCGACGCGGAAGACGGCGCCCTTGGTCGCGGGCACCCGCCGGGTCGCCGCCAACAGGACCGCCCGCGCCGCCAGCCACGGCCGCGAGGCATCGTCGGGCGACGCCAGGCGCAGGCTGGCGAACACCTCCGGGTGGCGGCGCGCGAGGCGCACCGTGGTGTGGCCTTTCTCGAAGGTGTCGGTTTGCAGGCCGGCGAAGTCCTTGCCGTATTCCTGGACCGCCGCGGCCTCCGGGTCGTACTCCAGCTCGACCCCGACCGCCCGCAGCCGCAGCGCCAGCTCGACATCCTCGTTTCCGTAGAGGTCGAAGGATTCGTCGAAGCCGGAGACCCCGCGGATCGTCTCCGCGCGCAAGGACGCGTTGCCGGTGTAGAAGGAGCGCGGCAGCGCCCGGTGGGCGGGATCCGGCAACCGCGACATGTGGGTGTCGAACTTCTCCTTCACGTAGCGGGCGGCGTGGGGGCTGTCGGCCTCGAGCTCGACCGGGACCCCGCCGAGGACGCAGAGGCGCGAACCAGCGGGGTGATGGCGGCGGTGGGCCTCGACGAAGGTCGGCACCGGTCGCATGTCGTCGTCGAGGATGATCACGACCTCACCCGTGGCCGCCGCGATCGCCGCGTTGCAGCCGGCCGACCGACCGTGGCGCTCGGCCTCGACCCGCCGCAAGGCATACGGCACCTCGAGCCGATCGAGCATCTCCACGGTGCCGTCCGTCGAGCGGTCGACGGCGACCACGACCTCGTACCCGTCGGGGCCGACCGATTGCGTGGCGAGCGCCGCCAGCGCCCGCCGCAGTGGCTCGCGGCGCTGATGGGTCGGGATGACGACCGAGACGCGCGGCTCAGGCATCGCTCCCCGCCCCCTCCCGCGCCTCCTCGAAGACGGCGGTCTGGCGCTCCGCCCAGGCATCCGGGCTCAGGTACGCCTCGCAGAACTCGCGCGCGCGGACCTCCAGCCGGCGCCGCTCCTCGTCGTCGCCGAGCAGCGCGGCGGTCGCCGCGGCGATCTCGTGAGCCTCCTCGGCGACGACCAACGGCGGCGGCGCGCCGAAGCCGGTGAAGCCCTCGGTGCCGCGGCTCGTGGTGACCACCGCCCGCCCGGCGGCCATCGCCTGGAGCACCTTCATCCGCATGCCCCCGCCGGTCCTGACCGGCGCCATCACGACCGCCGCCGCGGCGAGGTGTGGCAGGACATCGGGAGCGTCCGCGACCACCTCGATCCCCTCCCCGGCCAGCCCGCGCACCGAGTCGGGTGGGGCGGTGCCGACGATCCGCAGGCGCGCCGCGGGGACCCGGGCGCGGACCGCGGGCATGATCTCGCGCGCCAGCCAGTCGGCCGCGTCGCGGTTGGGCGGATGAGCGAAGTTGCCGACGAAGAGCACCAGGCCGCGCTCCTCGGCGCCCGGGTCGGCGGGCGGCGGCAGCTCGATCCCGAACGGATCGATCCGGACCCGGTCGGCGACCTCGGGGGCGAGCGCCGCGAGCGTCTCGGCGTCGCGCCGGCTGAAGACCTGGATCCGGTCGAAGCGGCGCCAGACAGCCCTTTGGAAGCGCTCCCACCGTCGCCAGTCGAGCTCGCCGAAGGCCCACCCCGGCCATGACCGCGGCGGGCCCGGGTGCCAGTCGACCGGCCTGCTCCGCAGCACCTCATGGTGGGTGTAGACGACCGGCACGCCCGCCGGATAGCGGAAGACCGACATCGCGCTGTCCTCGACCGCGACCACGTCGAACTCGCGTTCCGCCGCCAGGCGGTCGAGGACACGCTGGAACCCCGGGTCGGCGAACCACACCGTCCGCCACGGCCATCGCCCCCTCGCCCAGTTGGCCGCCATCCGGGCCTGGCGGCGACGCCGGCGCCATCCCGGCGGCGGGCGCCGCCGGTCGACCACATGGACCTCCCCCTCCCCCTCCCCGAGCAGCCGCTCGACCGCCTCCACTTCCCCCGGCTCGTCGCCGACCGCGGTGATCAGGGTGACCTCGTGGCGACGCCGCAGGCCGCGCAGCTCGGCGTGGAGCAGCACCGGGATCGCGCCCGCCCCATCGGCGTCGGGCGGGACCGGAGCCACCAGCAGGACCCTCACCGGCGCGGTTTCTCCGCGCTCAGGCGGCCGGCCCGGCGGCGACCACATCGAGGTAGGTCTGCTCGAAGCGAGGGATCACCACGCCCGCGGCGAAGGACCGGGCCCGCTGACCGGCCGCCCGGCCGAAGGCGTCCCGTTTCTCCGGGTCGTCGATCAGCGACGCCATCGCGCTCGCGAGGGCGCCGGCGTCGCCCTGCGGGACCAGCAGCCCGGCGGAGTCTCCGATCATGTCGACGTGACCGCCGAGGGTGGTGCCGATGACCGGCTTGCCGCGGTTCATCGCCTCCGCGACGGTGGCCCCGAACGGCTCCGGCCAGAGCGAGGGCATGACCCCGAACATCGCCCGGTCCCAGGCGGCCATCACCGCCTTGTTCGGCACGTCGGTGATCACGACGGCGTCGTCGGGAAAGCTCTCGGGCTCGTCGCGCTCGTGCGTGCCCATCAGGACCAGCGGCGGCGGCGACTCGAGCCGGCGGTAGGCGTCGAAGAGGGTCTCCAGCCCCTTCACCTTGCGGAAAGCGCCGACGTAGAGGATGAACGGCTCGGCCGGCAGCCTGTCCAGGAAAGGGTCGATCGCGGGATCGTGCTCGACGATCTCGTCCGGCTCGACTTCCTGGAAGCTCGGGATCGTCACCTCGACCAGGCCCGGTGGAGGCCCGTCGGGCCCGAAGAGATAACGGGTGGTGACGTCGTGGACGAAGGTGCTGACGCTGTGCAGGCCGGTCGTCCGCCGGGCCAGCCTGGGCCGGCAGTAGTAGACGCCCGCGGTCGCCATGAGGCCCTTCGGCGGGCCGTAGTAGTCGCCGGCGCAGGCCAGGCACTTCCGCGGCGCCGGCCCCGAACACGGTCGGCCTCCGCGCAGCAGGGTCCGGTTGGCGCAGAAGTATCCGTAGTCGCGGGCCGAGATCAGCAGTGGGATGCGCCGCTTCCCGAGCGCCGCCGCGACCGAGAAGGCGAACCAGCCGTAGGCGTGGATCAGATCGGGGTTGAAGCGGCGGATCACGCGTCGCAGCCCGAGGACCGTGACCGGGTCGGGGAAGGGCGGCTGATGCCGCTGCGACCCGTCGCGGACCAGCGCCGGGACCACGGTGCGGAGCTGACGCACCCGGTGGACGGCGACCTCCCCTTCCCTCGTCACCGTCGGCAGGCCCCCGTGCCACGGGGTCGCCACCGCCACCTGATGGCCGCGCTCCGCCATGCCGACCGCGAGCAGGCGCGCCTGACGGTGGGCGCCGCCGATGAACGGCGGATAGTGGTCGGTGGCGATCAGGATTCGCATGCGGACACTCTGTCAGGCACGGGCGTCGGCATCGAGGTCCGTCCGGCCGAAGAACGAGCCGAGCCGGCCGCGCCTTCCGGGGAAGAGCATCAGCTCGGCCAGCGGCCGGACCAACCGGCGCGGCGCCGCGGCGGTCAGCGCGAACCAGGCGAACATCGCCGGCTTCCTCGCCGGCCCGATGTCGAAGCGGCGTCGCAGGGCACGGCCCGCGTCGACCGTCAGGCCCGAACGGGTGTCCTCCGGGCGCGGGTGACCGGCCGGATCGAGCCGCAGCGAGATCAGGCGGTTCGAGAGATCGGCAAAGGAGAGCAGGGGGCGCGGGCGCGGCAGCTCCAACGCGTCGGCGAGGCTCGCCAGCGCCGCGGCCGTCGCCGCCCCGTAGCGGACCGAGTCGTGGACGTGGCCGAGGTCCAGTCGTTCGCGGTCGCGCTCGTAGCCGTTGGCACCGTGCACGCGATAGTCGGCGCCCGGCTCCCCCAGGAGGGCCGCCGTCCCGAGCAGGGCGCAGAGGTGGACCAGGTACCAGTCGGCGCCGTGGCGGGGAAAGGACTCCTCGGGGATCGGCAGGACGCGTCGCACCGCCGCCGTCCGGAAGGCGGTGCCGCCCCCCGGCAGCCAGGGCAGATCGAAGGGGAAGGCCAGCTCGGCACGGCGCACATCGCCGCTCGGCGCGCCGAGCCGATCGTCGGGCTTGCGAGCCCCGGTCGGCCTGCCGTCGGCATCGACCACCACCATCGGGAACTGCACCTTCGACAGCGCCGGGTCGGCGGCGAATGCCGCGGCCGTCAGCTCGGCCGTCCGCGGGTGCAGTCGATCGTCGGCGTCGAGCAGGATCAGCACCTCGCCCCGGCAGCGCTCGAGGCCGGCGTTCAGTGCCGACGCCTGCCCGCCGCGCTCCTTCAGCACCACCTCCACCCCGTCCCCGCACCGGCTGAGGAGCTCGCGCGAGCCGTCGGTGGAGCCGTCGTCGACGACCACGACGTTGACCGCCGGGTGGGTCTGGGCGCGGGCGCTGTCCAACGCCTCGCCGAGGTAGGCCGCGTAGTTGTGGTTCGTGATGACCACGTCGACCGGGAGGGTCGGCGCCGCGCGGTCGCTCACGGGAAGCTGCCCCGCCGTGGCAGCCAGATGTTGACCTGTCGGTAGACGTCCGTCCGCTCCGGAGAGCGGAAGAGCTTCGCGGTCACGTGCGAGCGTCCGCCCGTCGCGCCGGCGACCTGGACGACGAAGACCTCCTGCTGTCCCGGGGCGAGCCGAAAGCTCCTGCTCGTCGTCGAGCCGCCGTCCTCGCTCACCTGGAGCCGGTAGGCGGTCTCCTTCTGCTGGTTGCTGAGCACCCCGACTTCGACGGCGCTCGCTCCCGGGCCCGACGGGACCATCCAGAGCGCCGCGTAACCCTCGGCGTGCTTGGCCGGCAGGGGGGTCTGGGCGAGCACGATCGCGCCGGCGAAGAGAGCCGCGGCGAACGCCAGGAGGATCGCGTCCCGGGCCCGTGGGCGAAGCACCCGGCGAGGGATCTGAGCCTGGGCCGGACGCAGGAACGCCGCCAGGTAGCAGGCCGCGAGGACCACGACGACCAGCAGGATCGCCCAGGAGCGGGTGGTCAGACCGCTGGGGATGATGTTCAACAAGAGGGCGGCGAGCGGGAGGCAGGCAAGGCTGGTGCCGACCGTGAGGACGAGGCGCTGAGGACCGCCGAGCGGAGACCGGGCGAAGGCCGCGGCGGTGATCGCGTATCCAGGCAGGACGAGCGCCAGCACCAGCGCGGCGATCGTCCGCAAGGGGGTCACGGGGACGAATTCGGCGACCAGCGCGCAGGCGAGCGCCGTGATGCTCGCGAGCGCGAGATCGCGGAAGCCCTTCATGGCCCGTCCTCGAGGTCGAAGACGGAGATGTCGCCGCTGTCCCAGATCCGCCCGACAGGAATTTCCCCGAACTTGGCGACGACGCCCTTCGGCAGCATTTCTTCCCCTTCCTGGCCCGGGACGCTGAAGTAGTAGCCGCGCAAGGTGTCGGCTCCGAGGCGACGGCGGTCGGCGACGACCAAGGGCAGGTCGTATTCCGACAGCAGGGGCAGTTGCCAGTCTTCGAGTTGCGGCCCACCGACGATGTCCTCGATATCGGGGCCCTGTCCGGCGAAGGCGATCTTTCCGCCCGGGTGCAACAGCAGTCTCGAATCGCCCACGGGGGCGGCGAAACGTCGCCCGTCGAGGTGCTGCCGTGACCATTCCGCCAAAGCCAGCGGCTGCGAGTCGATCTGGTCGCCTTCGGCGGTCACCCGCGCCGGTCGGGCGAGTTGCACGTCCCACGGCCAGCCGGAGATCGCGCCGCCAACGAGCACGATCGTCAGAAGGCCCGCCAGCAGCAGCCGGCGGAGGTTCAGCCTGCGTCCCGGCCGCAGCAGCAGCACGGCGGCGGGAGCGGCGACGAAGGCGAGGCCGAGGAACAGGAACTCGCCGGCCCGGTTGCCGGTCTCCCACGCCGCCGGCGCGAAGCGCAGCGCGAGGGCGCCGAAGAAGAGAACGGCGAAGATCGAGAAGACGATCACCATCGGCTGTCGGCGCTGGTGGCGCCAGACCTCCCGGATCCCGAACAGGAAGGCGACGCCGACGATCGCCACGGCGAGCAGGGCGACGGCGCGGGCCGGCAGTGGCGTCGTCCCGAGGGTGTTGGCGCTGGAGTGGAAGAGAGTCCGCGGCGCCGCCTCGCCCGAGGCGGTCTTGAAGACGTCTTCGAAAGCGTTCTTCAGCACCGGGAACAGATAGTCGACCGTCCCCCGCGCGGCGATCAGGAGCCAGGCGATCGCAACCGCCGAGGCGAGCAGCGCGAACCGCCAGGGATTCGGCCGCTCGACCCGCAGCACCAGATAGATCAGGGAGAGCAGGATGAAGACGATCGCCATCGCGTAGGAAGTCAGGTGGTGGGTGATCGGGATCGCGAGGATGCCGAGCACCATCGGCACCGCCCACGCCCGCCGCTGCCCCGCCACGACCGCCTCACGTTCGACGAAGCACATCAGGACGACCGCCAGCAGCGGCAGCGCCAGGGACTCGTAGGAGAACTGGGCACCCCAGTAGACGTAGTTGGAGGCCCCGGTGTAGATCGCGACCCCGAGCCCCGCCGTCCTCCCGGAGCCGCTGAGGCGGGCGAACAGCAGGAAGAGGGCCCCCATGAAAGTGGCCCGCGCGGCAGCGATCAGGAGGATGCCGGCGCCGAAGCTGTTGAGCCCCGAGAGCTGCATGAGTGCCGTGGCGGAGCCCTCCAGCCCGGGGTAGCGGGGGGTGACCGGCAGCGCCGGATTCGGGTGGTAGAGGTGGTGGTGCAGGCCGATCTGTTCGGCGTTGAAGGCGTGGACGAACTCGTCGGGGAAGGTGAAGAGGAGCGAGTCGCGAACGACCTTGACCGCGTAGAGCGAGAGGCCGAGAAGGATCACCAGCGCCAGTCGCTCGCGGTCGCTCGCCGAGGCTGAGCTGAGCCGGTAGAAGATCGGCAGCGCGATCAGGGCGATGCCGGCCCAGAGGAGCAGCGGCGAGGGATCGAGGGTCGCCCTCGAGAGCGCGTTCGCGACCGAGCACAGAAGGACCCCGAGGGCGGCGACGAGGGCGAGGACCGGGAACCGCCCCAGGTCGATCCGCCGCGCGCTGACTGCCTCCCCGCTCATTTCCGGCCCGTTCAAAGGGCGCCTTTCCGCGTCAAGGGCGGCGCACGACCGTCCATCTGAAGATCGCCGGCGTCGGATCGACGGCGCCCGCCGGGGAGATGGCGGTGACCGTCAGCCGGTGCGCGCCCGGCTTGAGCCCGGCGAGCCGGAACGGCGAGCGACAGGAGACGGCGGCCTTGCCATCGACCCGGCACCTGAACCTCGCCCCGGCGACATCCGAGCCGAAGGTGAAGCGAGCGCTGGTGGCCGCGGTCTTCCGCGCTGGGTGCTTGCCGATCGTCGTCCGCGGCGCCGGGGGTGGTGGCGGAGGCGGTGGGGGCGGCGACTGCGTCGGCGGGACGTCGGTGGTCCCGCCGCCACCGCCACCACCGCCACCGCCTCCGCCACCACCCCCGATCGGGGCAATGGTCGCGGTGACCGTCTTCGAGGCACTCATCGTCACTTCGCAGACCCCGCCGCTGACCGCGTCGCAGCCGGTCCAGGTCGCCGCTTCGGAGCCGCTGCCGGGGACCGCGGTGAGTTTCACGAGTTCCCCGACTTCGTATTGGGCCGAGCAGGTCGAGCCGCAGTCGATCCCGACCGGGGAGCTGGTGACGGTGCCGGTACCGGTGCCTTTCGTTTCCACCGTCAAGGCCGTAGTGAACGTCGCCAGGTAGTTGGTGGAGGCCGAGGCGAGGACGGTGTGCACGCGCGCGCCGCCGTCGGACCATTTCTTGAAGATGTATTCCCCGCCGCCGATTTCGACGGTTTCCGGCGCCGAGAGCAGGACGTGGTCGCCTTCGATCGTGGTCAGGGTCAGCGGGGTCGGTCCGCTGAGCAGGCCTGCGGTCAGCGGCGCCCCGGTGGGTGAGGATTCGAGCCCGAACTGCACCGTCCGCGGTTCCAGTTTCACCGTCGTACTGGCGCCGAGGCCGCGGGAATCGGTGACGCGCAGCGTGATTTCGATGTAGGAGGGATAGTCGTGTTCGGGTGCGAGGAAATCGCCCGAACGGACCCCGGCGAACGTGGTGAGCGGGTGCGCGTGGCAGTTGGTCGGGCCGTTCGGGCAGTGCAGAAGCCGGGTCGCCCAGTAGTAGCTGAGCGGCGTCGTGATCGGATTCCCATTCGAGTCGAGCGCTTTCCCTTCAAAGTGCAGGTTGTTCCCCACCCCCCACTTCAGCGACGAGGCCGGGCTGACGATGGTCGGCTGCGGTGGTTTGTCGCCCGGGTAGATGGTGACGCGGGCGACACTGGTCAGCCCCTCGCCGTCTTTGACCCGGACCGCGACCACCCGGTTCAGGTCTTCGTTTTTTGCTTCGCGTGCTTCCTGTTCGGCTTTGGTGAAGGTCAATTCGCGGCTGCTCTGCCCCTGGGTCTCGAACGTGCCGTCGCCGTTCAGGTCCCATTCGTAGGTGAGGGCTTCGCCGGTCGGATCGGTCGATCCGCCGGCGTCGACGGTGACCTGCAGGGGCAGTTGGGTGCCGTAGGGCGGGGTGGCGGTCAGGCGCGCGGTCGGCGCGCCGGGGTCGTAGGTGATGCGATGGATCGCGCCGTTGCCGCCTTCTTCGTTCCCGACGAGGTTGGCGTAGTAGAGGTTCCCTTCGGGTCCTTCCTCGATGTCGACCGCGGGATAGATCTTGCCCTCGCGCAGGAAGCGCGCGGTGGTGCTCGGATCGGGTTTGCCGTCGGCGCCCGGGAACATCACCCAGACGCATCCGCGCACGGTGTCGGCGAAGAACAGCGCGCCTTTGTAGGCGGCCGGGAACTCGTCCCCCTCGTAGAACGAGAGGCCCCCCAGCGCCGAGCCCGATTCGATCGGGCATTCGTCGCCGGGCACGACGGAGGAGCCATGGCTGTAATAGAAGAACGGATCGCTGACCTGCTGCGGCTGTTCGTAGAGGTTTTCGCAGACGTCCAGGCCGAGCGTCTTGAACTGGAACTGCTTGGCCGGCCCCTCATAGCAGGGCCAGCCGGAGTTGTAGAGCGTCGTCGGCGGGGTCGCGAATCGGTCGAGCTCCTCGATCTCGGAGGACCCGACGTTGTCCGTATAGATTTCGTTCGTCCTCGGGTCGAAGGCGAACCGGAACGCGTTGCGGAAGCCGGCGGCGACGATGCGCCGTTCGTTCGCGTCGGCGCTGAGCCCCATCGGATTGGAGGCGATGCCTTCGCCGGTGTCGGGGTTCACCCGGATGATCTTGCCGCCGAGCACCTTCATGTTCTGGGCACGCAGTGAGCCGCCTTCGGCGGTCGGCGGGGTCAGCGCCGTGCCGGCCGGGCCGGGGGGATCGCCGCACGGGTTCGGGGTCGGGTTGCCGAACTGGCCGTAGTCGGCGGAGGTGAAGCTGGCACCGTCCCCGCCGGAGGCATAGAGGTTGCCTTCGGGGCCGAACTGCAGGTCGCCGATCGAATGCGAGGAGAACTGCTGGCACCAGTCCTCGACCAGCGACAATTGGCTCGGCGAGGTCGCCGACGGGGCCGCGTGATTCCCTTCGGCGGTCAGCCGCACCAGCCGGCCGCTGACCAGGCAGGCGTCCCCCCCGTCCAGTTCCGGGCAGGGGTCGCCGGTGTGTTCCGCCGAGCCCCATTTCGGCGCCGGCGCGGGATCGCCCAGAATGTGGTCATAGGTGTAGAGCGCGTAGAGGTAGGGGCGCCCTTCGTCGAATTTGGGGTCGAGGACGATGCCCAGCAATCCTCGATCGCCGGAGTCGTAGGTGTCGGTGCGAAGGTCGGCGAAAAGTTCCGGGGTGGGGTCGTCGATGTTTTCGTAGACGAGGATCTTCCCCGGCTTCTCGGCGACGAACACGCGCCCATCGGGGGCGAACCGGAAGTTGGTCGGCTGTTCCAGGTTCGGGATCGCGATCGAATCCTGAAAGCCGTCGGGGAGGGCCGGATCGGCAGCCGCTGAGCCGGCGCCAACGGCCAGGACGAACAGCGCAAGCGAGGCGACCGTCGCAAGTGCGCTCGCCAACCTGTTCATAGGCCTGAAGCTCCCAGGTTCGATCCGGTCAGCTTAGAGCGATGGAGGCGGCGAGTTGGGCGCGCGAAGAGATGTCGAGCTTGCGGTAGGTGTTGGTGAGGTGCATCTCGACCGTGCGCAGGGAGACGAAGAGCTCCTGGGCGATCTCGCGGTTGGTCGCGCCGGCGGCCGCGGCGACCGCCACGCGGCGCTCGCTCGGCGTCAGGGAGTCGGCGCCGGAGAAGGCCCGGCGGCGGCGGCGGGCGCCGGCGATCCGCAGCTCCTCGTCGATCCGCTCCTCGAGGCGCTCGGCGCCGCACTCCTGCGCCAGCTCGGCCGCCTCGCGGAGGTGCTCGCGCGCCTCGGTCCGCAGCTTGCCGCGGCGCAGCGCCGCGCCGAGCTCCGCCAGGGACCGGGCCAGCTCCAGGCGGGTGGGAGCGTCGCGCAGGACCGCCACCGACTCGCGCAGCGCGGCGACGCCCTCCTCCCCACCGCGGACCAGGCCGAGGGCCCGGAGCGCGGCACCTTCGGCCGCCGGGGACTCCACCGCGCGAGCCAGCTCGACCTCCTCCGCGGCCAGCGCCAGCGCCTCCTCCCGGTCCGCCTCCGGCAGCGCCAAGGCGAGGCTCGATCGCCAGCGGGAGAAGCGCGGCGTCGCCCCGAAGGGGATGAAGATCTCGGCGACGGCGCGCAGGTCGGCGATCGCGCCCTCGCGGTCGCCGCGGGCCGCCTTCACCGCGGCGCGCGGCTCCAGCAGCATCCCGCCGCTCTGGGTCGCGGCGAAGTCCGGCGGCAGCTCGAGCCCCTCCAGCGCCGCGCGGACCCCCTCCAGCCCACGCCGTTCGACCACCGTGTCGACGCAGAAGAAGAGCATCGTCGTCATCGCCATCAGGCTCAGCTCGTTCTGCTCGATCACTTCGACCATCGCCGCGAGATCGGCCTCGGCGTCGCGCAGGCGCCCACGGCGCGAGTCGACGGACGCCCCCAGGCCGATCCCGGCCACCGTCGACAGCAGGGCGCCGCGCCGCCGCCCGTCCTCGGCCAGGTCCCGCCCGATCGCCTCGACCGTGTCGAAGGCTTCGACCACCAGCAGCGCCAGCGCCGCCTGGGTGACGGTGGTGATCTCACGCCCGTCCTGGCGCATCCCCCAATCCTGACCCCCGGGGTCGCAGAGGCGTTCGATCTCCGCCCGCGAGGTGTCGCGCACGGAGCCGAGCCCGGCCAGCATCCAGCGCAGCCGCCGCGAGTTCTCCGGCGGGTTCGCCTCGACCAGCTCACGCAGGCGCGGGAGGTCGCGCTCGTACTCCGCCGCCAGCGCCGGGTCGTAGCCGCGGTAGGCGGCACGGAAGGCCTCGAGGTCGAGCACGCCGGGGCCACCCGCGTCGCCGAACCGGGCGAGCCCCGCGTCGACGGTCATCACGCACGCCTCCCACTGCCCCGCCAGCGACAGCAGGTCCGCCAGCTCCAGGTAGATCCCGATCGCCTCCGCCGGGTCGGCGGTCAGCTCGGCGGCCTCCTGCAGGTGGGGGATCGACTGCGGATCGCGGACGACGACCTCGAGGCTGCCCAGGAAGGCGAGCAGCTCCGCCCGCTCGACGCCCGGCTCGTCCAAGGCCCGGCGCAGGTAGGCGATCGCGCTCTCCGGGGCGCCGCTCGCGGCGGCCGCGTCGGCGGCCAGCCGCAGCACCTCGAGGGCACCGACGACGCTGCCCGGCTCACATAAGAGGAGGTGGGCGGCGACGGCCTCGGGGTCGCCTCCCTTCGCCGCCAACGTGGTGGCGGCGCGGGCGTGCAGGTCGCCGCGACGGGCGCTCGGGATCTCCTCGTAGACGGCCTGCCGCACGAGCGGGTGGACGAAGCCGTAGACCGGCCCCGCGGCGAGGATCGAGGCGGCGGCCAGGCGGTCGACGATCGTCGCCGCCCGCTCGCGCTCGGCGCCGGTCAGCTCCGCCAGCGCGCCCAGGTCGGAGGCGTCGCCGAGCACCGCGGCGGCGCGGGTCAGCTCCGGTCCCAGGGGATCGAGCCGGGCGGCGCGCTCGGCGACCGCGGCTCCGATCCGCTTCGGTCCCATCACCGCGATCCGGTCCGGCAGGGCCGCGGCGTCGAGGCCCTCCGCGGTCAGCTCGATCAGGAGCTCACCGATCAGGAACGGGTTGCCACCGGTCGCGTCGTGGCAGGCCTGCGCGAACGGCTCCGCGGCGGCCCCGCCGAGGCGCTCGCGGACGAGCTCGGCGGTGCCCGCCTCGCTGAGCGGCTCCGGCCTCAGGGTCGGCACCCCCGCCTCGGCCGCGAGCCCCCGCACCAGCTCGGTCTGCACGCCGGGCTCGTCCGGCCGCGCGGTCAGCGCGAGCAGGACCGGCATCCCCGCCAGCCGCCGCGCCAGGTAGCGGGCGAAGCGCAGTGAGGCGGCATCGGCCCAGTGCGAATCGTCGATCGCGAGGACCAGCGGGCGGCTCTCGGCGAGGCCGGCGAAGAGCCAGAAGAGGCCGTAGAGCGACCCCTCGGCGTCGCCCGCCTCGAGGGCGTCGCCGCCGAGGCCGAAGATCGCCGCCGCCAGTCCGGCCGGCCCGGCGAAGAGCTTGTCGCGGTCGCCCAGGTCGAGCGTGCGCAGCAGCGGCCCGACCAGCTGCCGGACGACGCCGAAGCCGAAGTCTCGCTCCATCTCCGATCCGCGCGCCCGCAGCACCTGGCAACCGTCGGCGGCCGCCTTGTCCTCGAGCTCGCCGAGGAGCGCCGACTTGCCGACCCCGGCCGGACCCTCGATCAGGAGGGCGCCGCCGGCTCCGTCGCGGCAGGCACCGTCGAGCGCGGCATCGACCGCGACCAGATCACCCTCACGCTCAAGCAGACGAGACATCGGCACTCCAACCCCAGATCATTGGTGCTGCACCTCAGACCGGCGGAATATACGCGGGTTTTCGGAGCGAGGTCCCTGCCTATTTTTTCGGTGCGACCACGTTGAAACCGCGCGCCCGCCCAGGAACCATGCCGAGCCGTGCCTGGGATGAGGACGAAGAAGCTCGCCGGCGGCGTCATCGCACTTAGCCTCCTCGTCCCGGGTTGGACGGCGCTGCTGCCGGCGAGCAGCGCCGTCGCAGCGCCTCCGGCGCTCTTCCCGGCAAGCCCGCCGGCCCTCCAGATCTCCCGCGAAGTCACCCTCGCCGAAGCGGCGCAGGCAGGCGCGGCCAAGCTCGGGGCCAAGGGCGGGTTCACCGGCGACGACGTCTCGCTCGAACTCGAAGGCAAAGAATTCAAAGGGCCGATCACGGTCACGCTGCGGGTCGAGTTCACCGTCCCGCCGACCAAAACGCTCGCCGAACGCGAAGCGGTCCGTGACCTGCTGCCCTACGACAGGGAACGCGCCGAAGCCGAGCTGAACCGCCTGCCGAACAAAACCAGCAAAGGCGACCCGGTGAAGTTCAAACTGGACTGGCAGTGGGCGGAACCCGAGCAGCCGCCGAGCCCGAACTTCCAGCACGTCGTCGTCGTCAACCCGCTGAAAGACCTGCCGGAGCCCGACAAAGACTTCCGCTCGGAGACCGAGGGACTCGGGACGCCGAACGTCTTCGGCGAGGAAATCGGCGCGAAATTCACCGCCGCCGGCATGGGGAGACCGCAGACCATGGCCCACGAGATGCTCCATCTCGCCGGCATCGACGATCACTACGTCGACGTCTACAGCTACAAAGGCCGCGACTACCCGCTGCCCGCGACGGGGATGGAACCGACCCCGCTGAAGGAATACCTCGCCGCCCACAAACCGCCGCTGCCCGCCCCGCCCGCCGGCGGCGTCCACTCGAAGAACATGAAGGGCTATCCACCCTGCGACATCATGGGAACCGGCGCCAACAAGAAGTGCCGGAAAATCGCCCCGAAGGACCTCGACTGGTTCGACAGCCAGGCGGGCACCCTCGTCCGGGTCCAGCCGGGCGAAACGCTGCTGAACAAGAACGAATCCGACCAGAACATGGGCGTCGGCTTCGAAACGATCGTCTTCGCCGCGCCGGGCTCGACCACGGTCGCCAACGGCGTCTCCGCCTACTGCCTTGACCACGATCGCGGGATCCCGTTCTCGGGCCTCTTCGACGTCGGCCCGAAAGCGAGCGAAATGCCGGGCTACGAGGGCGTCGGCAAGCTGCTCGCCTACAACTTCTCCAACGCGCAGGGCAGCCTCGACGACTCCCCGCCCGCGATGCAGGCGGCGATCTGGAACCAGACCGACGGCACGCCGCCGGCGGCGATCGGCGGCCCGGAGGAAGTCCGGGCCCTGATGTCGGCCGCCGGTGTCAGCGAAAACACCGCCGGAACCGACCTTCCGGCGATCGCGAACCCGAACGGCGGCTCGCCGAACACCGGGGCAGTCTCGGCGAGCGGCGACGTGCTGCCGAACAGCCTGGTGGCGGCAGTCGAAGAACCGGCGATCGTCCGCCTCGATGCCGCGCAGCTCTACACGAAGCGCTTCCAGGCCGGCAAGAAGGCCTTCGGCGACCTCGTCGTCGCCGCCAACGGCAACGTCGACCACCTCGACCTCACGGTCGAGCGCAAGGTCGGCAAGCGCTGGAAGGCGACGAAAAAACTGCCGACCCGCAAATTCGAGGCCGGCACCACGGCCCTCCAGGTTCCCCTCGGCCGCCTCGCCGTCGGCAAGTACCGGCTGGTCGTCTCCGTCGGCGGGCCGGTCGGCGAACCGGAAGGGCGGACCGTCGGCTTCTCGGCCGGCAAGTAACGCCGCGTCTAAATCCTTCGGTGTGACCACGTTGCGGCACCTCTGGGTGCTCGCGAGGGTGCGGGACGACCTACTTACCGGAACGCTCGAAAGGATTCGTATGTCTCGTATTCGCCAAGGGCTCACCTACTCGAACGTCATCTCGACGGTGTGCCTGATCCTGCTCGTCGGCGGCGGCACGGCCTTCGCCGCCTCCTCCCTGGGGAAAGAAAGCATCGGCTCGCGACAGCTGAAGAAAGAAGCGGTGACGCCCGCCAAACTGAGTGGCGCAGCCAAAGCGACGCTCCAGGGCCCGGCGGGTCCGAAAGGCGCGGCGGGCCCGGCAGGACCCGCGGGACCGGCAGGACCGGCGGGACCCGCCGGCACCTCGGCCTCGGTGTCGACGGAACTGGTGACCGCCGTTACGGCCAACGACGCGACCACCGTCAAGGAGACCGCCGTTGCCTGTCCGTCGGGCACGGTCCTGAGCGGTGGCTACGTCCTCAACACCAACGGCAACACGGCCATCGTCCTGCGCGCCACGCGCAACTACGCGCCGGACGCCGGGACCTGGCTGGTCCGGGCCGCCAACAGCGGGGCCGCTGAAGCCTGGGAGTTGACCGTCGTCGCCGTCTGCAGGAAATAGCACCGACGAACGTAGGCAGCACCGGCGCGGCGGCCTCCAGGCCGCCGCGCACCGTCGGATCGAACCTTTCCGCCTCATTCAGGGTTTCCTGAAAGTCCGCCGATAGACTCGGACGCCCTGGGCCGACGGGCCTCTACGCAGGGAAAACGTGACGATCCGACCGAACGAGGCCAATTTGAACCGCTTCACGCGCCGCGGCGCCGCCGTGCCGCTTCTCGCCGCTCTCACCCTTCTCGGAGTGCTGATCTTCTCCGCCAGCGCGACCGCCGCGGCGCCGAACCCCAAGGCGACCGGCTCGGTGATCGGAGGGCACAACGCGAAGATCGCCGAATATCCGTCGCTTGCCTTCATCGAAGGCGTACAGGCGACGGCGGGCTACGCCTGCACCGGCACGGTGGTGGCGCCGCGCGTCGTCCTCACCGCCGGGCACTGCGTCGAGGACATCGAATCGAGCTCGATCGTCGAGCCGGAGCTGATCGCCGTCGCCACCGGCGTCTCCAACCTGACGAAGATCAAGCAGGGCGAGGTCAGCCAGGTGGAAAAGGTGCTGGCCTACCCCGGCTTCGACCCGACCCAGCTGCACGGCGACGCTGGCCTCCTGATCCTCACCGAACCGGTCGAAGCGCCACCGATCGCGCTCGCCACCGCGGCCGACGCGGCCCTCTACGAACCGGGCAACCAGCTGACGGTCGCGGGCTGGGGCATCGACAACCGCAACACCGGCCACGCGCCGAACCAACTGCAGTCGGCGACCGTGCCGATCGAGGAAGCCGGGCGCTGCAAGGAAGGGACGAAACGCTACTACCCGTTCTTCGACCCGGAACGTCAGGTCTGCGCGCTCGACTCGCCGCACTTCCACATCACCACCTGCCACGGTGACTCCGGCGGCCCGGCGATCGCCATGCGTACCGACGGCACCCCGGTCGAGATCGGCGTGACCAGCCTCGGCGACGGTTCCTGCAACCCCGCCAGCCCGGCCGTCTTCACCCGCGTGGACCAGATCTCCTCCTGGGTGCAGAGCTGGATCGACGCGGTCGAATCAGGCGGGCCGACGCCGAAGATCAAGGTGCCGAAGGCCCACATCCCGACGCTGACCCAGGAACGCTCGAAGGAGATCAGCGCGATCGCGATGGAAGAAGCCTTCGGCCCGAAGTTCGTCCACGGCCAGGAAAAAGCGATCAAGTGCGAGCGCCTCGCCAAGGCCCGCCTGAAGTGCGGCGTCACCTGGTTCCAGGGCCCCAACGACTACTTCGGCAAGATCACCGTCTTCTACGCCATCCGCCACAACGTGGTCCTGGCGGGAGTCCACTACACCGTCAACTGGGTCAACGACCGCTGCTACTTCCACAGCGGCCACCCCCAGAGCTGCCGGATCGAAACGAAGACGAAATAGCGAGGGCGTAGGCGCGGGACGGTCGGGCTCCCGGCCGGGCTAGCAGTCCTAGATAGGTCCTGGGCGTCTCATCGCGGTCCTGGCTGGCTGTGACCGCGATGAGACGCCCAGGACGTGAGGGATTCGTGAAGATGTGCGCGGGGTTCGTCACGCTTCCGCCCGGAACTCCACACCCCCGGCACAGTTCTCCAGCACCCCCAGGTTGATGGGCCGAAAACTACGTCTATAGGGGTAGTTTTCGGCCCATCAACATTTCGGGTCGGACGTAAGGCGCACGAAGCATGAGGAACCCGCGCGGAAGCGTGGCGTTCGTGGCGTCTCCCGCACGTCTCCGTCAACGGCGTCGCACTTTCTCCATCGTTTTCATACCTCGGCCGTCTCACCCACGGCCACAGCCAGCCAGGGCCGTGGGTGAGACGGCCCTCTCACCGGGACGCCTTGCGTCCCTTGTAATCGGGCGCCAGCTCGACCAGGTCCCGTCCCTACCCCCGCCTCGGCGGCAGCCACTGGAAGCGCTTCGAGGCAACGGCCGCGCCCACCGCCGCCCAGGCGACGAGGATCGCGAAGTCGGCTAGGACCGGGCCGGTCGGGACGGCGCCGACGTAGGCGCGGTGGACCAGGTCGGCGACGTGCTCGACCGGGAAGATCTTCGCCACGATTTCGAGGAACTTGGGGAGTTCGGAGATCGGGATCCAGATCCCGGAGATGAAGAAGAGCGGGAAGGTGATGAGTTGGATCATCGGCTGGGCTGAGTCGGCTGAGTCGGCGAAGGTGCTGAGGGCGTAGCCGAGGCCGCAGAAGGCGAAGGCGCCGCCGAGCACGCCGAGGACCAGGGTGACCCAGCCGTCCGCGGGGATGTGGACGCCGAAGGCGACCGCGCCGACGATCAGGAGGAGCGCCACGGTGCCGATCGCCATCAGGATCACGGTCAGCGACTGGCTGGCGATCAGCGCCCAGGCGGGCATCGGCGTCGCCCGGCGCCGCTTCAGGATCCCCATCTCCCGCTGCTGGACGACCGTGGCGACGAGCATTGCCAGCGTGGTCAGGGTCAGCGAGAAGACGATGACGCTCGGCACGAAGAACTGGCGGTAGTCGATCTTCACCCCGCTGACCGTCGTTTCGCCGCCGTGGAAGACGCCCGCCAGGAGCGCCAGCAGGATCAGCGGGATGATCAGCGTGAACATCCGCGCGCGCTTGTTGCGCAGGAAGGCGCGCAGTTGGAAGCGGGTGACGTGCAGGACCAGGTCCATCAGACGACCTCCTCGGTCTTGACCTCCGCCGCTTCCGCGGTGAGGCGCAGGTAGACATCCTCGAGCGTAGGACGACGGACCTCGAGTTCCCCGACCTCGATCCCGCGCCCTTCGGCCCAAGAGCCGAGCCGACCGAGGTCGGCCAGAGGCGCCGCGCTGTGCAGTTCGATCCGCCCGCCGTGGCGCTCCGGCTGCATCAGCGCCAGCAGGTCGTCGGGCAGTTCCCAGTCCTCGATGCCGGGCGGCAGGGTGAAGAGGATCTCCGAGGCGGCGATGTCACGGTGGCCGATCGTCGCCGGCGTCCCCTCGTCGATGATCCGCCCGCCCGCGATCACTGCGATCCGGTCGGCGAGCCGCTCCGCCTCCTCCATGTAGTGGGTGGTGAGGAAGATCGTCTTGCCGAGATCGCGCAGGCCGTCGAGCATCTTCCAGGCGTCCCGCCGCGCCGCCGGGTCGAAGCCGGTGGTCGGCTCGTCGAGGAAGATCAGCTCCGGGTCCCCGATCAGCGCCAGGGCGACGTCGAGCCGCCGCCGCTGCCCGCCGGAGAGCGTCCCCGTCATCTTCTCCTGCGCCTCGGCACCGAGCCCGACCAGCTCCAGCGTCTCGTCGACCGGGCGCGGCGTCTTATATAGACCGGCATAAAGTTCCATGCACTCGCGGACGGTCAGCTCCTGCTCGCCGGGCGACTCCTGCATCACGATCCCGACCCGCTGGCGCCAGTCCGAGGTCCCGTGCGCGGGATCGACGCCGAGGACTTCGACCTCTCCCGCGTCCCGCTCCCCGAACCCCTCGAGGATCTCGATCGTCGTCGTCTTCCCGGCGCCGTTGGGCCCGAGGAACGCGAAGATCTCACCGTGGCCGACCTCGAGGTCGACCCCTGCGACGGCTTTGACGTCCCCGAAGGAGCGCCGCAGCCCGTGAACGCGAATCGCCGTATCCATGCCGAGGAAGCTACGGCGGGGGGTGCCGGACCGCATCGGCTCGGGCGCCGAACTTGCCCCTCAACCCCTGGGTGGAGACGCCTCCCCCACGCTCAACCCCGGCGCCCATGACAACCCGGAGGCCGCCTCCTAATCTGTGTGCATGCAGATCTTCCGCCCGAACGACCAACCGGACCGACCGCAGGGGATCATGTTCCTGCGCGACAAACTCCGCAGCGAGGGCAAGTCGACGGAGCGGATGCGGGTCTGGCCGGTGGTCTCGATGACCCTGATCCTGATCTCGGGGCTGATCGGCACGCCGACCCCGGCGCTCTGGGGCGAAGGCCTGGTGACGCTGCTGGGCGGCGGCACGCTGGCGGTCCTGATCGCGATCGAGCTGATCTACGACCCCCAGGACGACCGCGCCGAGTTCGTCTTCATCCTGCTGCTCGGCCTCGCCTCGATCGCGCTGATGACGGTGCAGCCGTCGGGGACGGCGGTGCTCGGCACCTATGCGGCGGTTGCCTCGGCCGTGATCCGGCTGCCGAAACGGCTGGCGCTGATGGCGATCATCCCGATTGTCGCGATCGTCGACATCGGCATCCTCGCGGCGGCGAGCGAACGCTTCCTCGTCTTCGCCTGGACCAACATCGCCTACATCTTCATGTTCGTGATCGGGCACCTGCTGCGACTCAGCGAGGACCACCAGATCCAGGCGCAGGCACTGCTCGAGGAGGAGGAGCGCACGCGACTGGCCCGCAACGAGGCGGCGGCGCTCGACGAGCGCGGCCGGATCGCGCGGGAGCTCCACGACGTCCTCGCCCACTCGCTCTCGGCGCTCTCGGTGGAGCTCGAGGGGGCGCGCCTGCTGGCCCTCGACCGCGATGTCGACTCCGACGTGATCGCGGCGATCGGCCGCGCCCACCGGCACGCCGCCTCCGGCCTCGATGAGGCGCGGGCGGCGATCAAAGCCCTGCGCGGCGACTCGGTTCCCGGCCCCGACAAGCTCGAGGAGCTGCTCGAGGACATGCGGGCGAGCGGCATCGATTGCACGCTGGAGATCAGCGGCGAGCCGCGCCCCCTGCCCTCCGAAGCGGCGCTGGCCGTGTTCCGCACCGCCCAGGAGGCGCTGACCAACGTGCGCAAGCACGCCGAGGAGGCCGAGCGGGTGTCGATCCGCCTCGACTACGACCCCGACGGCGTGCAGCTGATCGTCGCCGACTCCCACGGCGACGGGGACGAGCCGCGGGTGCCGCAGCC
>Ga0268266_10000287_pt1 | contig 83093 bp, 74 predicted proteins | sample KBSS13metaG_FD_190356 | JGI IMG/M metagenome (GOLD analysis project Ga0268266, IMG submission 190356) | Switchgrass rhizosphere microbial communities from Kellogg Biological Station, Michigan, USA - KBS S1-3 metaG (SPAdes) (version 2) | ecosystem: Host-associated > Plants > Roots > Rhizosphere...
GGAGAAATATCCGGAAGAGCTATGGGGCATTGAAGATCCACGTATTACCTACGTGCCGGAACTCAAGCAATATGCCGTGGCCTACACGTCTTACTCGCGAGGCGGCCCTGGTGTGTCACTGGCCCTTACTAAAGATTTTCGCGTCTTCGAGAGACTCGGCGTCATCATGCCTCCGGACGACAAAGACGCGGCGCTTCTGCCCCGAAAAATCAACGGATTCTGGGCATTGATTCATCGGCCAATGACACCTCTTGGAGCTCATATTTGGATTTCGTATTCTCCCGACCTGCGGCACTGGGGCAATCATAAGCTCATGCTGGAGGCACGCCGCGGCGCGTGGTGGGATGCGAACAAGATTGGCATGTCCCCTCCACCGATCGAAACGCCTAGAGGGTGGCTCATGATCTACCACGGCGTGCGAAGGACGCCATCAAGCTCGATCTATCGACTCGGTCTCGCCCTGTTTGACCTCGAACAACCCGAACGATGTCTAATTCGAGGTGATTCCTGGATGTTCGCTCCAGAGGAGGATTACGAACGCCGTGGAGATGTCCAAGACGTTGTGTTTCCTTGTGGCTACACAATCGCACGGGATGGCGACACCATTAATCTGTATTACGGAGCCGCCGATTCGAGCATAGCGTTGGCGCGCGGTAGCGTTCGCTGTCTCTTGGCCTGGCTGGACGCAAATGGCCATTCCGACCAATCGCATGATCGTCGGAAGCGGCAAAATTGACCTGCTTGTCTTGATGCCACTGGGATTCAATTGAGACAGTGTCGCGAAAGAAGAGGAGAGTTGACATGCGCATAAGTTGCCCGAATTGTGGAAGCCTGCTTATTTACCGCTCCAGGAAGAAGGGAATCCTTGAGCATGTCCTGTCGAAGTCAATTTTCGTGCATCCGTTTCGATGCGAGGGATGCGACTCTAGGTTTTATCGGTGGTCCTTGCGTGAGAAACCCATCCCGGCCCGGTTGATGCCGACAAGCTAGCTGCAACCTTGCGGGATATCTCGAACCCCGCTCATCTGTGACGTCCTTCACGGAAGGGACCTTTCCCGGTCTCAACCAGCAGCGATGCGGCCTCTTCACGGGATGTTGAAATGCCACATCGAATTCTGAGATCGATATCCCGTGAAGAAATGGGAGCCTTATCGCCTGGGCAACGACGGAGTGACTCGAGTCGCGGCAATCGTCTCTCTCGACTGCAGGCGTTCGTGTAACTTTTGGATGGCTTGAGAAAGTTCATCAACGACGGCGGAGTCTTGCCGGATGCGCCCGGCATCGAGATCGGTAATTAGGTCGAGACAAACATTCGCGGTGCGACGAATTCGCTCCCCCGCGAGAGCCGAGAGCAACTCCGCGTCATCCGCTGCGCGAGGTTTCGCCGTGCGGAGCCGTCGCAAAGTCTCGGTGACGCTGCCGATGTGTTCTACTGTGTCCCGATATTCCCGTAACAAACGCAGATCGATTTCTTCCTGCTTGAGTATTTTTTCGAGATTCTCCAGCTCGACAACCGTCCTATTCACCTGCAGATCCACACCCCAAAAACTCTCGTTCGGCGCGATCAGTTCGACAACGATGCCGCTCGCTACTCCGGGACGCGAATCGGGTGCAGCCAGCACCCTTGCTTCGGCCGTCCGGGCAGAAAGGAAGTTGGCGAGGGTCACCCGAGTACCCACCACCGGATACTTCGACATCTTTAGATAACCACCCCTGTCATTCACCAGTCGCGCTACGGCGTCCTCTTTCAAGGCCAGGCCATCGGGACCGCGCCAGCTCACCTCGACCGGAACGACCACAGGAAACCTACGGCTCTTTCGCCGCTCCAGATCCGTACCATCCGCACTCATGGGCCGCTTTTTCATCATGACGTTCTTTCGTCTCCATCCTTCAACTGCAAGACTAGATTCCGGTCCGCTCGAATACTACTGGCCCAAAGGACAGGGGAGCGAGAACTGCGACTCGCTCCTTAGCCGAATCGCTCCAGTCAACCGCGCTCGCTCTAGGTGCCCTCCTGTCCAAATTCTGCGCCTGATCCGCCCGCTCATTCCGTCAAGGGTTTTCGCTTCGCTCCAATGAACGCTGTACGGTCAGATTGTGTGGACCTCGCTGCCAGGGGCACAGCTTCCCGACCGCCATAATTTCGCGGGCTGAGCAAAACTCTACAATGTCCGGCGTACGGTCAATTCGAATCCCTTGAGCCTGACTCTGTTCGCGGCCGTATCCCTGCCCCGGCTGATTTTCAGACTAAGGGAGTTTCCCGCCAAACACCCAGCAGCGACGATTCCCGTAACACTCGCGGTCCTCTGGGCATTGGCTGTCGGGCCCAAGGTGACAGTGTCGAACAAGCTTTCCTTTTGAAATGAAAGGTCGTCAGTTGACTTTCCATCGACGGCGCCGCAGGCCGTTGCGACCTTAAAGCTGACGGTTCCTGAAGTGTCGGGTGAGAAAAATAGGATTCGCGCATCCAAGCTTGCACCGTCCCAGTCCAGTGGCAGAAGGTACTGATACTGCGCCGAATCCCCATCAGCAAAATCAAGCGTCGCTTCCAGAACGTTACTTCCTGCGCGGCACTTGACTTGGGGAGCTGCAGTCGTTGGCAAGTTCCATGACGAGGTGGCTGCCGCGTTGCCGCAAAGCGCGCCTTCAATAAATGACTTAAATGGTATGACCTTGGGCGAGATTGCCAGCTGTCCGTCGCTATCGGGCAAGGTCAAGTGCCTGCGGGCTGTAGCCGAACCGGTAACCGAAGTGATAAATCCTTCGGGACTTGTGATGACAAGTTTCGGAGCGTACAGGCCGTCCTTTGATCCTGAGACTGGTCCCCCGGCGCTGCTTTTCGGTTGTGTCTGTCCACAACGATCGAGCGACCCGTCCCATGTGATCGATTCTTCCAGACCCGCCTGAAACGGCTCTGCGCATTCCACCAAAAATCCGTTGTCAGAAAGGCTGTAGCCCACAGCGCCGGCTTGCGGAACTGTTTTGAACGAGATGCTCCGATGATCATCGGTGAGGTTGATGGCAGGTGCCTGCGTATACGATCCGACGGCGAAACCCCCTCCGCTGGTTGGATAGACGTACGCATAAGAGAATGTGTGCGGACCGCTAGGAATTTTGCCGCCGGATTTGACGCTTACCGCGAAAGGCGGTGGCGGTGGCGCATTTACCCACCAACCGTAGGCCGGTCCGAAAGCGGTGCTGAGATTTTGAAACTCTATCGCGCAAGCGTCGCTCACCCGTGTACTTAGGATCCCCTCTACGCAAAAATCGGGAGCCGGAAGATGTTTTTCAGCGGAGGGAAATACGTCTGGGTTTCCGACGGCCTCGGTATGGAAAATCACGCGGACACCCTGCGACGTAAATAGCGGGTAACCCCCGGCAACGCCTGTTGAAGTGTTGCTGTAGACGACCCCCCTGCTAGAGGGGTTGAGAACCGCAAACTGCGGCGCGCGCGACGTATCTTCGATTGAGTTAAACAGGGACACGCCAATGGATCCCGCTCCTCCACCGTAGGACACGTCGAAATCGATCATGATCTTCGGCGTAATACACCCCTGGCAATAAAATTCGTTAATGTGCGCCAGCATGCCGTTCCCGAAGTAAACTCCGCGCTTGTCCGCAAACCAGTTCTTAAGTGTGAATGGGCCGTTGTTCCCGGTCATAACGAAGGCGGGTGTATTTGTGCCGCTACCGGTCGAGATGGAAAAGGTGACGTTCTCGGCGATCAGGTCGCCACCACCGTTGATATTTCCCCGCACCACCACGTGGCGAGCATATTCATCATGGGTCGGGGAACTAAAGGAGAGCTCCGAGACGTCCCAGCCCGGGATCGCGGTATTGGAGGGGCCATCGTCAAGCCATCCGACGCCTTGGCCGGCAAGGTCAAACGATAGTCGTCTCATCACGATCTGCCCGATCGACCAGACCATGACAGGCGCGCCAGCGGAGCTTATGTTCACGTACGCTTTCCGACCAAAGGAAGGCTCCCGGACTGCACTCGGGGGATCACCATAAATCTGGCACTTCAAACAGATCAAGGTGTCACCCAAAGCGAGGTTACCTCCGACCCGAATCACGGTACCAAGGCTAAATGGAACCGTGATTACACCGCAGGTGCTAAAGGTTTTCATGCCGGCGACGGGAATGTATACCGATCCAGCGCCAGCATTTGCCTGAACCGAGTTGATTGCTCCGATGAGCCCGGGGTCTGCGCATTCTCTGAAAGGCTGGTCCTTGACCGTCGTGCCCGCGTTGGTCGCTAGTCTCAGAGTAGTTGTTCCCCCACCAGAAACGATTGTTGTGATGAGGTTATCTGCTTTCGCTGAACTAGTTGCGAGGCTGGTCGGCACCCACGAAGGGTGAGGTGGAACGCCGGCTGTTCCTAGCCCCCAGTCGTCCCAAGTAAGATTCAACGGATCGTGTGCGATCCCTTTCAAGGTGGCTGGTGGCAGTGTCCAACCACAAAGGATATTTTTGCCGCATGAACCGCCATAGATCCAAAAGCGCAGCACGTTTGGCTGTGATGGCGCAACGATGTGATTTGCTGTGCGCCATTTAACTGTGCCGGAGTTGCCCCCTGAAGATGCGGCGCCGTTACGCGTGTCGAAGTTCGAGGAGCAAGTGAATTGGGTGTTGTCCGGCACCGCTACTACCTGGCAGTAAAACGGGTTTCCTATGCCGCGGTCACCGAATATTTCAGCCATTGCTCCTGGAGCCAGGTCGTGCTTTTCGGCAGTAGTTATCTTCAGAAGGTTGTCGGACCGGGACCACGAAGCAATTCGTACGCCCTGCTCCCCGAGCGATCCACTTCCATTCGTAATCGTCGTCGCCGTGCTCGCAGCAGTCAACCCGCCACTATAGTCCTCAGCAACCAAAGCATAGGTGTAAGTCGTGGCTCCGGCACCGCCGGCAATGACCTTGCCAGTACCCATGGGAGCGGCCGCGAGACTTGGCGTTACTTTGGGAGTCGCCGGTGTGGCTAGCGTAGTCGGTGCACCCGCGCCAACGCACATAATCCCTGATCCGTTGATAAAAGCTTGCGGTGAACGTATCAGGACAATGGGACTGCCCGCTCTAGTAGTACACGTAGTGGGCGCCGACGGATTGGAGCGAGCACCGTACATGCGTATGTCGGTTCCCTGATTTGGATCACTCGCCGGAGGTACGGGCTCCACGAATTTTGCCATCTGTCCAGATACAGCGACGGGAAAGGGAGTCACTAAAAACAAAAAAAATAGCAGTCGGTTCATACTCACCCTCACGAATCCAAAAAATTCAGGCTTGAGCCGTCGCTTGGGCGGGCGTGAAAGCTGCCTGGCCGCAGTCATGGGTCTCGTCCTTCAAGACGGAGTCCTCTGATACGACGTTTTCTAGTCTAGTTGAAGTGGGCTTGGCGCTCGGCAGAAGAACCTAGTTGGAGAGTTTGCGCCATAGGTTTTTTGTTGGGTTTGAATGGTATCTTTCAACTTACGAGAGAAGTTAAGGGCAGTTGGAGCATCAATCGCAAAACGGAGCCCGCCTTAATTGTTCTGCCGATCTTGTTCATGATCGGCTTCTCCGCTTTAGCCTAATTACTGGCGACTGGTCAGTGCACGCAGTTGAATATCACCTTCTTGGACCAAAGGTTTGGATTCGCGAAGACGTGATCCGGCCGATTCCGGATAGCTGCCATACAGCAATGCCGCAAACCGGCGAAACGTTATTTGCCACGGCATGCTTTTCGGAGGTTCGCGAGCTCCAGGCTTTGCGATCGAAGCGATTGCGGATTTGAAGAAGTTAAATTTGCAAGCGCTCGAGCTCAGTTCGGCCTGGCATCGTCGCTCTCAATCAGCGAGTCAGGCGGAAGGCATCAGAACGGGGCGACGGCCAGGATCTCGAGGACCTCGAAGTCGTCGTCCTCGGGACGGCGAGTGAAGCGGACGCGAGCCTTCACGCGGGAACTGAGGGAAAGGCGCTCGAGTGAGGACCGAGGGGAACGGTGATAGAAGTCCTCGAGCATCGCGAGGTTCTTGACGGGGGCGGCTGCGAAGTAGATGACACTCAACTGGCGACGCGGGCGCATGTCGTGCGGATAGGAAGGTAGACGCGAGAGGGGAATGCCGAGGCTCCGGCATGTGCTCGCCTCGCGATTCGTAGTGCGTACGCAATAGTCGATGGCGCTGCACTGCTGGGCCGTTTTGCCTAGGCAGAGTTGCTCGATGGGCTGGGGAACCCATACCAGATGAATCGCACCTTTACCATTGTCGGGCTGAGGAGCCTGGACAAAGAGAATCGCCTCAAGTTCGGTCGACTCCGGATGAGCCGTTGCGCCGGCGGATTGGGCATGGACCACTGAAGGAAGTGCAGATAGGACGAGTGCGCAAAAGCCTGGACCGAGAAGATTCGTTATGTTCAAGACGGGAGGTTCCCTGACATGGATCCTGTCAGGTCATTGTGCCACAGGAAGAGCCGCCCGAAACGGTCAACCTCAGAACACCGCCAGGACTTGACACACACACTAGGCCGTTTCGGCGCCTATTGGAAAAACCCGCCGCACTGAAACGACTGCGAAATTCATCGCTCGCACCATGGCGAAACTCGTTGCTTGCACCGCCACGCACTCCGCCTTTAGTAATCGCAGTCACTAAACGAATCGTGAAAAACAGTCTCCGCTAGCGCCGAGGTCCCGCCACCGAGAACCCACAGTGGCAAGCCCCGCGCCATCCGCTCCGACCGCTCACTTAAGAAAAACCTTGTCCTCCGGTGAATGCGTTGACCCTGCGTCCCCGATGTCCGGTGAAGGGACGCAGTCCCAACTCACCGAAAGGACAAAAAAATGAAAGTGGAAGAAGTAAAACAACTTACAAGCAAGGCGTTGGAAGAGCTGGCCGGATCGCTCGAAAGCGGACAGAGTCAAACTTTGACGGCCTATCTCAAAACCATGGCACTGTTCTCGAAATATTCGCTGAGCAATCTTTTTCTGATCGCCAGGCAACGCCCGGACGCGCGTCGCGTCGCTGGATATCGGACTTGGCGGAAGTTAGGTCGCTTCGTCCGCAAGGGTGAACAAGGCATCGCGATTATCGTGCCGCTGATTCGTCGCAAGTCCGAAATGGAAAGCTTGGAATCATCCGAAAACAAATCCGTCGTCAGCGGTTTCAAGGTCGCTCATGTGTTCTCCGAAGAGCAAACCGAAGGTGAACCGTTGCCGGAAATTGGCCGCGTAACCGGCGATCCCGGCTACTTTCTTTCCCGCCTCGAACAGTTTGTCCGAGAGAATGGCATCGAACTCCACTATTCGGATGAGATCGCGCCAGCGCGTGGAATGGCTGAGAAAGGCAAAATCACTTTGCTCCCCGAACAGACCCCGGCGGAGACGTTCGCAACCTTGGTGCACGAAGTGGCGCACTCGGCGTTGCATTTCGGAGATCGCCGCTCGGAAACGACGAAAAGGATTCGTGAGACGGAAGCGGAGTCTGTCGCTTACGTTGTTTGCTCCGCGATTGGTCTTGAGACGGGTACAGCCGCGCAGGACTATGTCGGCCTCTACGGCGGAGATTCGAAGCTGCTTTTGCAGAGCCTCCAATACATTCAACAGACCGCGAATCGTATCCTCGCCGCGATTGCACCTGAAAATTCAGCGACTCTCGCTTAGCCGGAGTCGCCTCGGAACGAAACCGGACACTTGGCGCGTACGTTGGCTGCTAGCCAACCTGGTATTCACTCTGCACCAAACCGCCCGCATAAGAGTTCGTCGCGATATGGCGAAGGCGAATGTCTCGTTGCACCGGGCCGAATAGCGGAATGCCTGCCCCGATGAGCACCGGCACGCGCGTAATCACCAACCGATCAACGCATCCGGCTGCGAGGAATCGCTGAATCGTGATCCCGCCGTCTAAATAAGCATGCTTGAAGCCGCGTGCTTTGAGCTGCCCTACGACTTCGGCTGGTTCGCCGGAGCTGTGCTCGACATTCGGGTCTTGCGCCGTGGAAAAAGCAAGCGGACGGCTGCTCAGCACAATCACTGGCTTGTTGCCGTAGAGTGCCAAGTGTCCGAGCTTCAGCACAACCTCAAAAGTCCTGCGGCCGATAACGACGACATCGATACTGTCCAAGAATTCCTTGAACCCGTGAGGCTCCTGCTCACCGGTCTGCAAGAAATCGAACGTGTCGTCCAGGCGGGCCAGAAAGCCATCAACGCTTACTCCGCAAAAGACCGAAAGTTTAATGGCAGCCTCCGATTCTGATTCGTCGGCGTTTTAGACAGTTTCCGATAACCGCGCTAGCGGGCCCGGGCGCTCCATCAGCTACTTCTGCGGACAGTGAGCTCCAAGAGCTTCCTCGAAGGTTGCGGACCAATCTCAATTTCCGCCAGCTCCGTCCATTCGTCGCTTTCGTTGATCCGCAGCACCGAATGAGTCCGGACCTGTCCCAAAGTGAAGCCCCAAGTCATTCCCTTACCCACATCCAGAAGTTTCATGTTGGTTTCAAGAAAGCGACCATCGTTGAATGCCCGCATTCGATACGTTCCACTTTCGTCGTCATAGGAAATGATCCCGAGAGCCTCAAGAACAGCTTGTCCGCCGGTTTTCGCCCGTCCGACTCCCTCGATCACGAGAATCAAGCCGTCGAGTTTGTACTGAGCATCTTCGGTCTGAAGCAATTCCAAAGGCTCGCCGGGGCCACGCAATAACCGAGCTTCACCCGCCCATTTTCCGACCAGAAAACCGACCGCTTTCATTGCAGTTCGCTGTGCTGCAAGGTCCGGAACTCGGGGCAGCTGAGCCATTGGAAGGCGATACTACCATCGAGGGCATCATTCCGCTCAGACGGGAGAGCGTTAGAATCTACTTCCTTATTCTCGGCGGTGAGGACAGCCTGGCCAGCAACAAGGCCGACGCATGCCTTCTTTGAGTTCCGCGCGCACCCGCTCAATGTGCTGCCTTCGGGTTTCCGGTTTCTTGACGGAGATTACCCAGCAGATCCACTCATTGCGCGCGAGTGGCGTAATGTCCTCCCACTCTGCCCGCGCCATCGCGTCAGAAACGAGGGCTTTTCGTAAATCGGCTGGAACACTGTGTACCGCACCACGCGAGATTGCTTTCTTGGTCATGGATTTCATTCTACTTTCCAATCGGTCTGGCGAGTCCGCCTTGGATGATGCAGGTGGGCCGCCGCTATACGCCAAATTGCCGCAGATGATGGTCCAGATGTTTGTACATCAATCGTGCCCACTCCTCAGGCGTTAGCGGCCCAAAGAAAGTATGCGCATGCTTCGTGCAGCCTTGCGGCCCGCCCGCAGAAAAACGGTCAATCAACGCGCACAAGCGCTGGCGTTCCTTTCCCAGATCCCGTTCATCAGCGATCACAAGAATCTTCGCCGTCGGTGTGTTCCGCCTCATCGGGGCATCGTCCTTGAGCACTCGAGACTTCACCAGGAGTCCGAGGATCAGCCCCGCAAACATCCGCGGCGCAAAGCTGTCACCGACTGCCCACTCCATCGTGGTAGCGCAATGCGCCATCGCTTGTGCCGCGCTCATCTTGCCCCACTGTCGCGTCGAGCCTGGCCCAAGACGCCCGATCCGCTCCTTAATCTCGGTTGCCGTTGCGACGTCAAACAAGTTCTTCATATGGCCCCTTCTCTTGGTCCTCCCATCTCAACAAATCGACAACCAGAAAAATACCTCTGCCCGATTCTAATCCTCCGATTTCACGCGCAAAAAATAACCATCTCCCGCGAAATCTAGGGCGTCGCTTTGGCCGCCTGCTTTTGCGGATGCACATCGTATTCCGGATGCGCAATGCCCATAACCCATTTATCAAACCAGCCCACAATGTGGTCGAGACGTTCGATTCGATGCCATGGCTCTCCCGAACGCGATAGCTCGTGCGTCTCACGCGGGAAGACAACCATGGCGGTTGGGCGCTTCAGGAACTTGAGCGCACGGAATAGCTGCTCCCCTCCTGAATCCTGCGGAGTCCGGTAGTCAGATTCTCCGAGAACAAACAGCACGGGAGTGTGGATGTTCTTCACAAACGTGATGGCCGAACGGTCGACGTAGTCCTGAGGGTCTTCGAAAGGCGGCGCTTTGAACCACTGTGGCTGGAACAGCGTGAAATCGGCGGTATACCACCACGAAGCCCAATTGGAAATGTCGCGTTGCGATACGGCCGCGGCGAACCGGTCCGTATGGGTGATGGTCCAATCGGTCAGAACGCCGCCGCCGCTGCCGCCAGTCACAGCGAGCTTCTTCGCAGCGATGTAACCGCGTTTCAGGAGTTCGTCCACGCCGATCATCAAGTCGCGGTAATCGTCTCCGGGATAGTGATACTGAATGATGTTGCCGAACTCTTGGCCATAGCTGGTCGATCCGCGCGGGTTGAGGTAGACGACGACGTACCCCTTCGCCGCCATCCATTGAAATTCGTGATCAAAGACCCAGCCGTAAGCCGCGTGCGGCCCGCCGTGAATGTTAAGAATGAGCGGGTATTTTTTCGTGGGATCGAAATCAGGAGGCTTCTGAATCCACCCTTGAATGCGCTTGCCATCGAAGCTCTTGTAGTTGATCTCTTCCGGCGCGGTAAGGTTGAGCTGCGACCAGAGTTTGCGGTTGAAGTCTGTAATCTGGGTCTCGGCGCGATTGGGTGCGACCGTGAACAGATCGCCAATCCTCACGGGCGTAGAGACCAAGGCAAGGATGGTGCTGGAGTCGGGAGTGATGGAAAAGTCGAGCACTGCCTGATCGCCTTCGGTGATTTCGGTTACCGATCCCGATTGCGAATCCACGCGAACCAGAAGGGTGCGCCCCTCTTTTTCGACGCAGTCGAAGAGCCATCGGCCGTCAGGCGACCAGTAAACCGTCCGTCCATTGCCACCCCGTGGAGCGGCGTTGTCTCCACCGACCGAGCCCCCCATGTCGAAGTCATAATCGGCGGTTAAGTTTTTAGGTTGCGCGTTGGGTGCTACGTCCATGACCCAGAGATCAGGCTGCGCATAGGACCGTACCGGTTGGTTCACCGAGCCATGAAACGCAAACTTGCGGCCATCCGGGCTGAGCGCAAGGTTGTAGATTCCCATCGGGACAGTCGCGACTTTTTCAGGAGTTCCACCTCGTGGAGAAACGCTGTAAATGTCTGTGGTCGGTAATTCGTAATAGGGTTCGTCGATACGTTCGGTTAGAAAGTAGATTCGCGAGTTGTCACGGCTCCAGACGACCTCTCCTTCATCGAAATCGCCACTCGTAAGTTGCAGAGGCTTGCTGAGTCCATCGGAGCTGGCCGGCACCTCGATGATCCAAACGTGCTCGTGACGCCTGGGATCGAGATAGCCCGCGTCGTTGCTGCGATAGACAGCACGGCTGATGACGTGGACGTCGGATTCGTGCTCGCTCTCGCGTTCCGGTTGTTTGGAATCCGCAGAATCTCCGACAGCTTCCGGCTTTTTCGTTTCCTTGCTCTTCGATGAATCCTTACGCAGCGCCTTCTCCATGTCTTCCGCCGTCGTGGAACTCAAGAACGCGATGCGCCTGCTGTCGGGCGACCAAACCGGTCTCGACGCGCCTTTCGGTAGATCAGTAAGGATCCGGGCCTCGCCGCCTGCAAGCGACAGCATCGCGATTTGCGACGGCTTGGGCTTCCCTGTTTCGTCCTTCTCTCCACCGCGTACGAAGGCGATTCGCCTGCCATCGGGTGACCATTGCGGTTGTGCGTCACGCTTGCCGTTCGTCATCCGTATAGGTGACTCGCCGCCCGATGTGGCGACGGTCCAGATGGAGGTTTCGTAGCCCGTACGCTTCTCATCCACATTGACGCGAGTGAACGCGACTCGCGTCCCGTCGGGGGAGACTTGCGGGTTGGCCACCCAAATGAAATCAAAAAGATCTTTCTCGGTGATGGCGCGCGTTCGGGAAGTCGCGGGCGGCGCGGCATCTTGTGCTCCGAGCGGAGTAACCATTGCGAGGCTGACGATCGCAACAGCGAATCGGAGTCTCATACTCACCCCCCGTTTGCCGCTTTGCAGCAAACGAGCGATTGTGCTCCCGCAGGCGTTAGCGGTCAATCCGGAGGGAGGTCCAGCAGCACTACATCAGAACGCTCCTGCACTCGTTCGAGGACGACTTCACGGCCATCTCGCGAAATGTCGAAGTCCTGAATGTAGAAGTCGGGAGCGAGATGAGTTAGTTGCCGCGCGGTCCCGGTCTCCAAGTCCATCTGCCAAAGATCCTTATGTTGAATGTCTCCTCGCAAAAACACCAGTGCTCGCCCTCCATTTAGGAAGGTCAAGCGTCGAGCTCCGCGAGTCAGTGTCAGAGTCGGCAGGGGATGCGCTGCGGACGCGGCCGTGGCGGCTTTACCGAAAACGTCGTGCCAACGTCAGGCCCCGAGTACACAACGAAGCGGCCGTCCGTTGTCCACGCGGGATCAAGCGAGTACTCGTGTACAAATGGCACGGGCGATCCATCATTCACTGGCACACGGAAGAGGTGCGGCGCACCGTGATCTACCACCGCCGAGGTGATCGATTGGCCCTCTGGTTCCCACGCGGGAGCGCCTTGCAGGTTCAGGGAATCGGCCACAATCCGTGCGTTTGTGCCGTCAGCCTTCATCACGTACAAAAGGGCCTGCCCTTGTTGCCGCACGGAGAAGGCGATATTCCCCCCATCGCGGGAGACTGCCGGACCGCCAAATACTTGCGCGCCCAAGCCACTCCACAACTCCGTGCCAGTTCCGTTGACGAGCTTCCAGATACTCTCGCTTGTACCGGTCGAGGAAACATACAAAAGATAATTTGGACCCAGTCGTGGGGAAAATCCCGTGCTAGTCGTCAGCGGAATTTGAGTTGGTGCCACCTTGCGGTTCAAATCAGCGATCCGAAAGCGCCACAATGTTCTTTTCGGTCTTGCGAGCGTCACAACCAGACGGCGACCATCAGCGCTTGCCGCCAGCGATGTGTACCGGTCAAGTCCAGAACTCAGCCGGTGCGAAATGCGGCGCTCCACGTCCATGCTGTAGAGCCATGGACCTGAACCGTCAGGATCTTCAGCGAGATACATCAGGGTCCGCTCATCCAACAGCACCGGATGAGTCACGCGCCCATTGTGCGACGTGATCCGTTCGGGAGTTCCGCCGCCCGGACCCTCCGATGGCCCTTTCGGTAGACGGATGCGCCAGATGTCCAATTCATCTGGGAGCGAACCCTGAACGAAGTAAATGAAAGCCTTGTCCGGCGACCACAACGGAAAGTGACTGTGGAGCCCGGCAGGCGCGGTAAAGATGGGCTGTCCGTCCGATCGACGGTCACCGTTGGACACGAACAGCGGGTCTCCGGGGCCGGGCGTGTGGTGTGTGAGTCGGGAGCCATCTTGTGTCCAGTCGAATTCGGCCATCCCTTCAAGGTAGGGCTTCGGCTGCCCGCCCAGCGTTGGCACCTCCCAGATACCGATGTCGTCCCCGCTGGGGGCCTCCTTCTTGCGAACCCAAAACCTAACGAGAGAGCCGTCGGGCGAGAATCCCAAGGTACGCACGGACGGATTCACCAGTTCCGGCGCGCTGCCGCGCGTTAAATTGTGGAACTGTCCCGACCCGACTTGCGTCACCTACACTTACGAGATTTTCATGCATGAAATACGTATGCGATGTCTTACCCCCTACTATGCCCACTATATGTTTCCATGGCTAGCGTTTGCAGGTCAGAGGCAATCCAAGCGCGCGTTGTTGATTGAACCCACCTGCGCCACTTATTTCCAGGCGATTTCCCTTTCGCATTAGCCTTGTGGACCGTCTGTTTCCAGGAAGTGGGTAAAAAGAACGAAACATTTCGAGGAAAGATCGGCAGGCTAGTACTGACGCAATTGATGCTCCGAGAATGCGTTGTTGGTCAAACAAATGGTAGACCCCCAAGTGAGATGAAATGTTTTTCAGGGAAAACCACTCCTAAACAAGGAATCGAGACTCCGGGTTCCTGGAACCGTGCCGAAGCGAATTGGGTGGGCATCCATGCCCACAGGCGGCATAGCGGCGGCGCTGGCAAGTTCCCGGGCGACGGAACGGCCACCCGGATCGGCCTGCCTCTGGATGCGGTTGCGACGGCAAAAAGAAGGAGATGCGTGAAGTGGAACAGGCTAGCACGAAGTTTTCTGCGGCTCGGTCGCGCTCTCTCTGCGAGAAACTGAGGCCAGTATTTCGCGGAAGTTGTTGCATTCGCGTCCCTGAGGAGATCATCCATGACCCGGATCCCGCGACTTACGATCAACAACTGAATTTTCTAGCGGGAACGATCCCGACGTTCAATAGTCCGGACATCGACACGGTTGACGTCTGGCCTATCCGCCCAATCGACAATCTCAGAGTGAGCTGTAGAAATCTTTCTGCAACGTCTTCGGCGAATCAGACGCGCATCGACTTGAGTTGGAGCCCCTGGGGAATTGGTATGCAGCGCCAAGCGATTGGATCGAGTTATGTCGATCTCGCGCGGGTCGGATTTTCAGGCAGTGAAGCGAAGATTCTCTGGCCATTGCCACCGGTTGTGAAGGCTGCGGGGCGCTATGGAATCTTCGTCAAGCTGTTTCACCCGTATGACACCAACGCCTTAAACAATCAGGGCGAGCAAACCGTGGACGGATTTCAGACGAGCGGCGGGCGTTCGAAGACATTTGTCGTTCCTGTTCGCAATCCCACTGCGGCAACGCAAACAGTGGTCTTGTCAGTAGGACCTCCACCCGTGGCACCGTGGGTAACCGTGGTTCCTTCGGTACTCACGCTGGCAGCGGGCGCGCAGCAGGACGTGATGGTGGCTATCAACGTGCCCGCCGCAATTCCCCCGTCTCCAGCAGGCACACTGATTAGCGCGGCGGTTGATGTCCTCGCGACGATCGGCGGGGCATATCTCGGTGGCATTTCGATTCTGATTCTGTTTGACGCATAGGTTCGAGATGAACGCAAAAATCTGCATCAATTTGGGACTCGTTATCGGAGGCGCTGTTGGAGTGATGGTCGGCCTCCTCCATGGTCTGCAATGCTGCACACCGCCACAGCCACCTACATGGGGCCAGCTTGCACTAGACGGTTTGCTCGTTGCGCTGGTGGTGGTGTTCTTCTGCGTCGCCTTCGCGACTTGGATCGTGCACCTGCCCAGTGCACCAATTCTCGGGTTGTCCCTGTTAATCGGCCTGCTGGTGGGCGTGTTGCTAGGCCCTATCGCATATCAAATTCCGTACCCATGGCTGGCCTTACTGATCTGCTCATTGCTGGGTGCGCTGATCGCCTGGATTGTGTGCCGATTTCTTTGTGGTCGGTCGCGCAATCTGAAACTTCAGGAGGGACGATGAGCACCTCAGCACCTCCTATCTGTGGTGCGCAGCAACCCACCACAATTCCGGGCAGTTTCGATTGGCCGCCGTTCGCAGCAATTGGAACGGCCGCGACTTTGGTGGGTCTCGGCTACAAGCTCGGAACTACGCTTTTCGCATCCAGTGTAAACGGGCCGATAGTATTTACCGCCGGCGCCGCCGGCGCTGCGGCTGTCTTTGGACTGGTCTTGTACTACGCGTTGCAGCCGGATGGCTGCATCCGTTCTACTCCGAAAAGCGAGCCGATTTGCCTTTCGGGTATTGTTCAGGCGACTCAAGATTTAAGTTCTACCGCCGTCGCAATCCTGGCCCCTTTTGCCATGGGGCCGTCGGGCTTTTTCGACATGGTCGTGAAGTCCATCTACTGGCATTACGTAACCCAGAATTCCTATTGGATCTACTGCAACGAAATCGGTGCATCAATGCTTCGATGCCTGATCAAGAGCAAGACAGCGTGCGGCGCTAAGATCGGATCTCTTGTAGGGGCCGCGCTAGGTGCCGTTGCTGGTGCGATTCTTGGCTACCTGGCCGGTGCCGCCCTCGGTGCCGCGATAGGTTGCGCGGCAAGCGGTCCTTTCTATTTACTCTGCCTGCTGCTTGTTCTGATCGTGGCGGCGATCGTGGGCGCAGCGGTTGCCTACGCCGGCGCTGTGGCGGGTGGGCTGGTGGGCGAGGCGATCGCCTCAGCTGGAAGCGATCCTGTGGGAGATAGTTGGAAAGGTTTAGACGCCGGAGCGATTGTTACGGCGAAAGGAAACTGGGCAACCGATCCCGACATCGGAAATAACGAACTCTTCTACACAACGAGCATAAACCGGACAGGTCAATCTTCCGACGGTCCAATCTTTACCACGGCCAACGCGGACGCGACCGCGCCGGATGATTGCCCCATCGCCCCTCCGGTAATCGGCTAGTCTTCGTCAATTGGAGAGGCATGGGTTGCAGTCATCATCGATTGTCATAAGAACGGAATCGGACGCTCGACACTTGTTGCGATTGCAGCGGCGCTATTCCCTGAACAGGCCTCGCGTGCTCATTCGCATAACGGGCCTTCAAGAGCAAGAGGCGCGCGCCTGGGAAGATGAATTAGACAGGATCAGCCAGATGTGCGGTTGCCGGTCGGGGGCGGCCGCAGTTGGCGTTTTCATTCTCGCCGCAGTCGCGTATGGATTGCTCGCCGAGCCGCAGAGTCTCATTTCGCACGGCAACGTCGCCCTCGACACCGGCGTCTTCGCGGGAGGCCTCGTTGTCAGTGGAATCTTCGGCAAACTCATTGGACTCGTCGCGGCATCAAGCAAATACCGCCTCATTAGCCGCCAACTGATTGCGCGAATTGGGCGCATTGAGGACTCGGAATCTCGGGCTGAATGATTCGTGAATACCGCTTTTGATATTGATTCTAAGTTACAGTATTGGTACACTATCGGCATACCTTCGGCTTGGTTACCAGCAGACAACGGTTCTTTACACTATGTCCGTCGCGTGTAATCGTGCGGTGGGCCCCGCCTGCGAGCCCGAAGGCTCGCGGCCGACTCCGGCTTTTCTGTGCCTCCCAGGCGCGAAGCAACAAAGGCCTCTGCGGAACCTTCCTTCCTGGCTGAAATCCTTTTCAAAAAAGGTCACTAAATATTGGACGGTCGATCCGCCAGCTGCCGTACGGAGGGCAGCCCTGCGGTGTGTTGAGGATGGAATATGAATGACCAAATCGCTGATTGGGCAATTCTGGTATACATGTCGGCTGACCGTGTGTTGGCCAACTTTGCCGTTGAATCGCTGAGGCAATTGAAGCGAGGTGCGGGAACGGGGATTATTGTGCTGGCCCAAGAGGCAAGCGGAAAAGAAAAAACGCAACGATACGTTTTTGACAAAGTGAGCGAGCCCGACAAAGCCACTAACCTCATTTCGTCAATCGAAGAGAACCGTCTGGGTCAGATTGAACCTGCGCCCAGTCCGGGTGGGATTGCCGATCCCCGGAACCTCACGGAATTTATCAAGTGGGCCTCGCGGCATCCAGCGAAGCATCGGTGTCTCGTCTTGTGGGGACACGGGTACGAACTATTGGTGAACGACGATCTGTCGGACGGCGAAAATGCTTCCGTCGAAGACAAATTGGAACCGCCTGGTGAAAAGCCCAGGAAGTATCTCGCTCCCAAGAACCTGAGGAAGGCTCTCGAGGACGCAAGGCCATTCGTGGGCCAGCTCGACATCATCGGGATCGATGCATGCTCGCTGAGCTTGGTCGAACTTGCCACCGAGCTCGCCGGCTGCGGCAACTTCCTGGTTGCTTCTCAGGAGGAAGTGCCCGACACGAGTTTCCCGTACGAACAACTGCTTTGGAAGATCAAACACCACCATAGTCCGGATGATGTCGAAGGGATATGCGCCGCGATTCCGGGCCTGTACGTGCAATCGTATCGAGACTACATTGTCGCGACTGACGAGGGAATGAGGGAAATTACGCTGGCCAGCCTGCGCCTCGGGAACATTGCGAAGATCACGGAACCACTGACCCTGCTGGCGGATGCCCTGCAGTCGGCGGCGTTCAACCCCGTTCGTCGCAAGGCCGTCGTTAAGGCTCGCGAAGCGTCTCGCGATTTTGCACTCGGCCTCTTCGTCGATTTGCGCGACTTTTGCGGCAGATTGAGTAAGGAGCTTGAGGCGTGCGAGCTAAAATCCGCGTGCGAAGCAGTGTACAAGGCTATCGACGCACGTGGAGAGAGGGCCTGCATTCTTGAGAATACGACAGGCGACAGCCCTAAGACAGGTTGCCATGGCTTGTCCGTCTACTTTCCGTATCTCACAGATAAGGCCATGGAGCAAGCGCAGTCGCTTGCGCCCGCAGATCAACGGCCAAGGCTCGTAAAAGGCGGAACGAACCATTTGCAAAAAGCTCGCGGCATGCAGATCAGCGAAATCGAAAAGGATTTTGAGTTGTTGGACAAGTTTGAGAAGACAAATTGGGCAGAGTTCATAAAGCGCGGATGGTCGGTAATGCTTGCCGCCGAGAAACGGGACGAACTCGACCGGCACTACTCGGCGCAGCAATGCGCGATCAACCTGTATTCGATACTTTCGCAGTCAACGAAACAACCCCAACCAGCCCAAGTCCCCCAGAAGGCGGCGGCGGCGATCCCATAGGTTTGTCCGGCCAGCCACGCGAAGAGAAATGGCAACCACCACGCAGATGTGGACAAGAACTACAGGCGCGGCGCTGCTTTTGTGTGTGTTGCTTCATGCCAACGTGGTAAGCGCGCAGGTTGAACCGTCCCGCCGCGAGGACAGAGCTTCCCTCTTGCGGACCGCCAATGCGCTTCGACTAAAGGCGGTCGCGCTACGAAAGGTGCAGACCGAGAAGACCCTGACGACATCGCGAGCGCTCTTTGCCGAGAGCGCGCGGCTTTTTGAAGCTGCGCACGCAAACAAAGAAGCGGCCGCCTCCTATCTTGAGGTTGGCGAAATCGACTTTCGCTTCAGCCGCTACATCAAAGCGCGAAGTGCGTACGCTCAAGTTTTGCGACTGGGAAACGAAGGAGCAAGATGCGCAGCCATGAGCCGGATCGCCCGCTCCTACGCGACGACCGGGGCTCTCGCCCTTGCGGAGCGGCGCTCAGGCGAAGCGTGGAAACTGTGCCAATCCCTCGGCGAGAAAGCAGAGGCAGAGGCCCTTGAGGCGCGCGGAGAAACTCTGGATTTTTCTGGCAAGCACGGGGAGAGTGCGGAGTTGTTTGCTCGGGCGGTACAGCTGTTCGCAAAAGTGAACGACGACAATGCGCGAGGAGAATCCCTGCTGATGCTTGCGTTCGCACTCTATGCGAATGGAAAACAGGAAGAGGGCCTGGAGGCTGCGGTACAGGCGCTGGAAGTGTGGAAGGCGCTCAAGGATACCTACGGCCTTGCGCGTGTTCGAGCAGCCTTGGGGATTTTTGCGATTACGAAGGGAGAGTTCGAGGCAGCACAATGCAACTATCAAATTGCCGAACCTCTGCTTCACACGCTGGGCAATCGGGACGAAGAAGGGAGCGTGCTGAACGGGCTGGGGTACGTAAGCCGGGAGACGGGCGACTGGCAGAAATCCTTGGAGTATTACCGGAGAGCGTCGGCGGCTTTTGTCTCGGTACCGGATTTGCTGGGACAGCACGAGGCGATGACTGGAATGGGCAAGGCTTTGTTGGCGTCAAAACGCTACGACGAAGTGCGGCCGCATTATGCTGCGGAGCTGCGATTAGCGCGGAAATCTGGCGATATCGCCTTGGTGGCCTCCTCGCTGGGAGACACTGCCGCTTTGTACGAAGCACAAGGCAAGTACGCAGTGGCAGAAAGTTTTTATCGACGAACGCTTGAGGCCTACCAGGGCGCGAAGCACCTGTACGGGGAAGGTGACACCCTGCTGCAACTGGGCCGACTGCAAGCGCTTCGCGGGAAGTACCCGGAGGCACTCGAACTGCTTGAACAGGCCAATGGGCTTAAGGAGAAAACCGGGCAGATAGAGGAAGTGGCAAAGGTTCAGTATGAAATGGCCCGGGTTTATCAGAGTCTCGGCCGCCTGGAGGAGGCGAAATCGTCGATCGAGAGAACAATTGACATTGTGGAGCAGCAGCGCATCACGATTTCACAGTTCGATTCGCGCGCTTCGTACTTCGGATCTGTCCATCGCTACTATGCCCAGTACATCGACCTGTTAATGATGTTTCACAAGCAAAATCCCGCTCGTGGATTCGACAAGAAAGCGTTTGAAGCTTCTGAACGAAGCAAAGTGAGGTCCCTCCTGGATTTGCTCACAACGTCGGCCCAAGACGCTTCGTGCGACGAATTACTGGGCAAGCAGTTAGAGAGGGCGAACCGACGACCTGCGCGCGAGCTACTTACGAAGTCATCTGATGAGCTGTTGCCGCCGACGCTCACGCTTGACCAAGTGCAGACGGAAATCGAGGACGATGGAACGGTCCTGCTCGAATACGCCCTTGGCGAGTCTCGAAGCTACGTTTGGGCTGTCGACCGGAACCGTATTTTGTCCTACGAGTTGCCGGGATCCGATGATATTAGGAGATTGGTCCTGCGTCTCCGGAACGCACTGCTTCCGACGCAAGTTGGAGATGCCGAGAGCGCAAGCGACTATCAGGCGAGAGTCCATGCAAAGGATGGCATTTTTGGAGCTACATCTCGTGAGCTGTCAAACGTGCTCATTGGACCGATCGATTTGGCCGGGGCAACGCGTGTTCTGGTCGTTCCCGATGGCTCCCTTCAATACGCACCGTTCGCAGCTCTACCTAGCCCTGCCCCCGTACGAGCCTCCGATTTTTTGATCAGCCGGTACGAGATCGACATTCTTCCTTCGGCATCCGCACTCGGAACTCTGCGAAAGGCGGCTGCGAAGAAAATGCAACCTACCAAGATGGTGGCGGTTTTTGCAGATCCGGTTTTTGAAACAGACGACCCTCGCGTCACAGTGCTCCACAGCCGTAAAGTAGTGCGAGAACGGCCGCGGGCGCTAACCCGGGCGATACGCGACACGAACCGAAAGGAATACATTCCGCGGCTTCCAGCATCGCGGGATGAGGCAAACGCTATTACGGCAGTCTTTGGCGGCGCAAATTCTGACGCCGTGCACATCGCGCTCGACTTTGATGCCAGCAGGAACAACGTGCGCGACGGTAGGCTGGAGCGTTTTCGTCTCATTCACTTCGCCACTCACGGCATAGTCGACTCGCGGCATCCAGAGATGTCCGGGCTGGTACTGTCGCTCGTAAATGTTCGGGGCGGCGGACAGGACGGCTACCTGCGGATGGGGGACATTTACAAGCTCAGGCTGGCGGCGGATTTGGTCGTACTCAGTTCGTGCGACTCGGCTTTAGGAAAAGATCTGAATTCGGAAGGAATCATAGGGCTTCCGCGGGCTTTTCTTTACGCCGGAGCCAAAAGTGTCATTGCGAGTTCGTGGAAGGTTGATGACGAAGCGACAAGTAGTCTGATGAGGGCGTTGTACACGCGAATACACAACGGCGAGAGTCCCGGCTCGGCCTTGCGCTGGGCACAGCTCGAAATGCTAAAAGACGAGCGCTGGAAGAAGCCTTATTACTGGGCAGCCTTCACATTGCAAGGAGACTACCGATAGCGTATTGATTTACATTTAGCGCCTGTACTACCGTGTCGCATATGGCGCCGCGACCAGTCAAGCGAACATTAAGCCCGGAGGCTTTCGGCAGGTTTCTGCGATGGCTTTCGCGCGATGACGAACAGGCGGTGCGAGAGTATTTGCAGATTCGAGTAAGGTTAGTCCGATTTTTCATTCACCGGAATTGTACTAATTCTGAAGAGCTTTTTGATGAGACGGTAGACATTGTGATAGCAAAAATCGAGCAGGGCGTAGAGATCACGAAGCCGCTTGCTTATTGTTACGGCGTGGCGAGAAATGTACTGCGGGAACATGAGCGAAATCGCAGGCCCGCGATCTTGGACGAAGATCTAGCCTCGCCCCAAGGAGTGGACATGGAAAGCCGGGAACGAGAGCTGCAATGTCTCGAGCATTGTGTAAACCGGCTGTCTGACGACGAGCGGCAGATCGTGGCCCAATATCACGAGGGACAAGGGCGGGAGAAGATTGAAACGCGCAAGTTACTGGCCGAGAAGCTAGGCGGGGTTAACGCACTACGGATCAAGGTCTGCAGAATTCACAAGACCCTACGATTGTGCGTTCTCGACTGCCTGAGCCGGTCGGGCGAAGGCGAAATCACTTGAGGTGGAAGCCGGATGAAGGATAGCACTGCAGATCGAGAGTTGCTCCGGCAGTACCTGCTCGGCCGTATCGAAGACGGTACGGAGACGGAGCTGAGGATCAGCCAAGAGATACTGCTGGACGAGGATTTGGCGGAGGTGGCCGATTCCGTCGAGGAACAACTCATTGAAGACTATCTATCCGGGACACTGCCGGCCACTGACCGCAAAGCTGCAGAAGAGCACTTTCTGCAGGCGCCAGAGCGTCAGCAGAAACTGCGTTTCATGCGCCTGCTGGAGTCGTACTTCGGGACGCCCCAAGCTGTGGCCGGTGAACGCGTTCGCACTTCGGCGGAGCCTCGGAAGGCGTTTCGCGGACGGGAGAAGCCATCCGCATTTGCGTGGAATCGAATCTTGATATTCGGGCAGGCAGCCGCACTGGCCATTCTGTTTATCGCCGGCACGAGATATGTGTCTAGTTTGCGTACCCGGCAAACAGTACTTGAAGGAGCTTTGATATCCGAGCGGACACGGTCTGAGCGCTTATCGAAAGAGGTGTCGGAGCTGCAGGCGCCTTCGGCGCGGCTGGTCTTGGCTGAGGGTCTGGTCCGTTCGGAAGGTGTGATTCGCCATGTGGACATCAATTCTACAATCCAGCGAATTAACGTGGAAATTGCGCTCCCAGATCGTCCGCGGGCTTCATCCTACAACGTGCAGGTCACTCCGGCCGATTCGAAACAGCCGGTATGGTCAGCGAGGGTGCTGCCGCTGGTCTCAGCCGAGGGGTACGTCCAGCTGAAACTAGAGCTGCCCGCGCAGGGTCTGCAACCGGGAATTTACACTCTGGTTGTTTCACCGCGAAGTTCGAACAGCCGGCCCATCCGTTTTGCTTTCGAGATACGGTCTGAAAAGTAGGCTATCGTGTGAGCAGGTTGGCTGACTTGTCAGCAAGAACTAGCTAATCGGATGTCGCGTTTTGTACGTTTTCTCGTCGCAACGAAACTAGCATCAGGTTTCATCAGCTTGTTCCCGAAGTCTGTACTAGTATCCTCATTCCCGGGCCGGCTCGCCGGCGTTTCTCGCGGCGCTGGTTTGCGGCAGTGAAGGCATTTGCTGAGGTAATTCCTGACAAAACCCCGCACGCTGGTACGACTAGAAGTATTCATTCACCGTCCTCCATTCCTGAAATGAAAACGGGATTTTAGTCACTTCTATCATCAAGCTTTTACGCGCACGTCCGTGAAGGGACTTTCGCTGGAGGACTCCTATGGCCAAAACCACCAAGCTGACCGAAACCGAAATCAAGGAGTTATTGCCAGTTCGAAAGCGGTTGTTGTTTGACGTCGCGCTGGGGCAAGAACTGGAGTTCGAGGGAAATACCGCCTGGGAACAGCTCACCTGCGTAGGGTACAACCCGCAAACCGCCACTCTTGAAGCGGTAGTGGCCATCAAACAGCAAACCGGGTATAGCGGGGGGCTGTGCTCCCCCGGGTCGAAGGAATTCGTGCGTTTCTTTGTCGACTATGGATCAGGTTTTGAAGACGCGGGGTACACCAGCTTCGACGTGCATGATATTCCTGGCGCCGCCCTCCATCCGATCACGTATATAGCCAGGCTTGCTCTGTCTGACACAGGACACCGCCGCTGCTGCGGAACGGCCGTGATTCCGATAGTTCGCGCAGTACTCTCGTGGAACAGCGTCCCGAGTACAAATCCCAACGCTTTGAACGCCTTTGGCAACCGCTTGGATGCGCACATCCAGCTGGCGCCGCGCCCATTCTCGCTCCGGTGCTTAATTGAAAGTGGAGTCCTGAAGGGTGAGCTCAAGGTCCTGAAGCAATTCGATCTCGAATCGCCTCTGCAAAAGCTAACGTTCGCGGATTCCGCCTACATCGAGGATCTGGCCCCGAACTACAAGGAAGCAAAGGTCGACAGTCATCGTTTCCTTGCGCCAATTCTGAAACCGCTGCTCGGACAGCACGCGGTCACGACTCCGCTCTCAGCGGCCAGCCTGAAGACCATCAAGGAACTTGGCATCGATCTTAGTTCCGTAATCACCGCGCTTGAGAATGCGCAGGCGGATGAAACGTACGAAGAACTGGTTTGTGCGGGGCTGGATCCAGCATCGGACACGGTAGGTGCGGTAATCCATGTCAAACGGTCGTTCGGCTACAGCGGAGACCTGTGTCGTGCCGGCTCTCAAGAGTACGTGGCCTTTTGGGCGGATTGGAACAATGACGGAACCTACGAGGACTACCTCGGCACCGCGAATGTGAACGTACACGACTTGGGTAACATGCTCCCGCCTGACGGCGTGCGTTATTCGGTGTCACTGGTCGTGCCCGGGATCGTTCAGCACCTGCGCGCATGCGGGAATCCCAATGTGGTGCATCTGCGCGCGGTCCTTTCTTGGGCGACCCCGCCATCCACTACGGATCCGAACGACCTGAAGACGTGGGGAAACCGGCTTGACGCAAACATCCAAATCCGGCCCGGTCAACCGGTTCCGAACAATGGACTTACGGACCTTATCTACCGAGTCGGTGGCGTGGCTCTGTCGGACATAAGTCTCACTACACATTTGGCATTTCCGTCGACTGTGCTTACGGGTGCCTGCGGCGCGGCAACGATGGATCGCCCATGGGGTGGCTTGGTCTCCATTCAGGGACGGATCTACAACACGGGCCTGCCAGGCTCTGTTCGTTTCCGAGTGCGTTACAAGAAGCACAACGACGCGGACCTCGATGTGAATTGGACGCCGGTAACGGCTTCTCAGAATTTTGTGCTGATGAATCCGTTGCTGCCTCCGCCATCGGAGGTTTATGTGAGCCAAATCGCCGGAACCGAGCCCGGATTAGGGGGAGGTTGGTTCAGTTATGTGGAGAACCCAGTCGCATTTCCGCCTATCTACGAGCGCGACAACCGGCTTGCCGACTGGTCTACGGGGTTGCTGGAGGGCGACTTCGATCTACGGGTGGAATACCGCCGAGCGACTGACCCGGCTGGCGCTTACCATCACTCGAATGTAGTCACCATCAGGCTGCACAACTACCAGATGGTTGCGAGCATCGTGGCATCGGCAGTCATCGATTCCGGAAAGGACGTCGATCTGGTGATTGATGGCGGCGACTGTCACAGCTACACAAAGAACCCGGCCGCGGTCATTAATGGCCACCTGCGGGTTGTCGACCCATATTTTGGAAGTTGGTCGCTTGACCTGCAGCCCGCCACTCATACGAATGGAACGGTGCCTAACCCATCCTGCCGTACCTACATTTCCCTTTCGGATATTGGGGATGGGAATCTGGCCTGGTCGCTCAACACGAGTCAGATGGACAAATGCGGCTACACGCTGACGATCCGCGGTTACGACCGAACCATACTAAACAGCAATGTCGCGAGCGCGCACAGTGCGGGCAAAGCCGTCGGATTCGCGGTCATCTGATATTCGTGAGAATCGTTCGGTGACTACGTCGCTTGTTCACTGCGCAAGGTTGGTCATTTTTTTCGAAATGGCTTGGATCGTTTCAACACTATTAGCGAAGGATCTTCGAGACACAAACCGCTGGCTTGGTTTCGGGGGCTTTCAAATCCAGAAGTAAGTTCGGAGAAATCCCAAGGAGGTAGAGAATGAGTACTCCAAATCTCCCGCAGGCCTCAGAGTTTTTTAAGTGGCGTCCCGGTTGGATTGTGGATCCGGTGCCTTGGTGGCTGCTTTCGCACCTCAATAAGGAAATCCTTGTCGAACTGAGCCGAGTCCAGATCGAACACGAAAAAGCCGTGAACGCCGCCTACGGGCAATACCTTAACCAGGTGCAGGCCGTGCTGCAAAAATCCGCTGGCAAATGAAACCGGCTCCAGCGGGACGGAGTTGGCGGTCAGTGTTTTCTTCGTCCCGCGAGACTGTTTTAAGGGCGAAGCACTGACCGCAAGGTGCGTAATGGTTCCTTCTTCGGCGCTCCCTGTATTGAGTTCGTCGGCGGTGCCCAGGCATCCGCGTGATACGACACGGCCGGTCATCCTGATTGGCTTCCAAAATCAAGGGAACTTGGGAATCGGCTATCTTGCTTCTGTTTTGCGGCGGGCGGGCTATGACGTGCTCGTGTTTGATTTCGAGGACGATCCCCGCCATATTCTTGACGCAACGCTTTCTTCGTCACCTCTCCTGGTCGGTTTTTCGCTTATCTTTCAGTTCTACATCGAGCGATTTCGGGATTTGATCATCGCGTTGCGGACGAGCGGCATCAACTGCCACTTTGTCATGGGCGGGCACTTTCCAAGTCTTAGCTACCGCCAGACTTTGGAACTAGTTCCCGAAGTCGACAGCGTTGCACGCTTCGAGGGTGAGGCGACGCTTCTGGAACTGGCAGATTGCTTAAGTCGCGGAGGGGATTGGCGAGGCATAGCAGGATTGGCACACCGGCAAGCCGGAGAGATTACTTGCAATGCTTCGCGCAAGCTCATCGAGGACCTTGACACCCTGCCGTACCCGGAGCGCGACTTCGAGCCGATGCTAGCGCTCGGCCATGAAATAATGCCCCTGCTTGCAAGCCGCGGTTGTGCTCGCACTTGCTCTTTCTGCTCCATTCAGACGTTTTACCGCGCCGCCCCCGGAAAGATTGTTCGCACCCGCAAACCCACCTGCGTTGTCGAGGAAATGGCTACATTGCACAAGGAGCGTGGTACGACGATCTTTCTTTTTCAAGACGATGATTTCCCATTGTTCGGCGCCGTCTGGAGGCGGTGGGCTTTCGAATTCATCGACGAACTACATCGGAAAGGCCTGGTGAATCGGGTCATCTGGAAAATGAACTGCCGGGCTGACTCGGTCGATCCGGATCTGTTCATCTCTTTGCGTGATGCGGGCCTATATCTGGTGTACATGGGGCTCGAATCGGGGAATGAGCAGGGCTTGAAGACGCTGCACAAACAAATTTCGGTGCCACAAAACCTGCGGGCGGTAGAGATCCTGAAAAACATCGGCTTGGATTTCGAGTACGGTTTCATGCTGTTCGATCCTTCGAGCACATTTGAATCGGTGCGGGCCAACCTCGACTTTCTCCGGCAAATTGTAGGTGATGGCTGCACGCCCGTGACATTTTGCCGGATGCTTCCCTATGACGGAACACCGATCAAAGACGAACTGGAACGCACGGGCCGGCTACTCGGAGGAGTTTGTGATCCGGACTACCGGTTTCTCGATCCGAAACTGAACGAATTCTACGAGAGGCTGACAGAGTACATCAACGTCACAGGCTGGATCCATGGTTTCGAAGGCCTCTCCATGCAACTCAAGTGGGCTTGGCACGAAGTCGCTGTTCTGAAACACCTTTTTCCCCCGATAGGGGAACTGCACGCATACCAGTCTCGACTGACGGATATCACAAGAACCAGCAATCTTTTCCTTTTGCGAGTGGTTGAAGCTTTGTCCTGGACCGTTTCGGACGGAATTGTGAAACCGTACTCGGCTGAGGAAGTCGAGGACTCGCGCGTGCGCTTTGTGGATGAATTGCTTGCCGAGCGCAATGCATTTGTCGAGCGAAATCACAGCATCCTTCTTGAGGGACTACCTGATCACCAGCGCATTAAGGCCCGGCCAGTTGACGAACCGGAACGAGACAGCTTGACGGACGGAGAGGCTAGCTGCCGGAATCATGCACAACGGCGCTAATCTTCTGTTCGGTTTGAGTCCGGAAGGGCACGCAAAGGTGACGAATCGATATTGACCCGGGTTCAACTTGTATTCAATCGAGAGCGAACGCCCCGTGATTACGCAAGTTCTATCGCGCTAGTCCGATTCGTCCGGGCTGCCCTTCTGAAAACCCTTAATTTCGATCGACTGTGTGAAATGTTCTGGCCATTCCGTCACTAAAGGAAAATGGTTCTTCCGCATTCCACTTCGGAGGGAACGAAAGATGCTACGGCGAAAACTGTGTTCACGAGTTGAGGTTCATCTGGCAAGTCTTCTGGGCCTCTTTTTGATTGAACTGCTGGCTTGTTGGCCGAGCGGCGCGCAGACGTGTCCCGCGAGTTATGGAACGACGGACTCCGCCAAGAGCCACAAGCTTTATCTTTATTTCCCGGCCGCCGACGACAACACGTTTCCGAACTACGACGCAAACATAAGCCCAGCGAAAAAGTTTGACGTGGGGGGGCTCAATTCGAGTATTGGCACGACGGCTGCCTTGATCAACAGGATTCACACGGTCGTGGTCGATGACTACTGCGAGTTCAACGTCCAGGTACTTGCGACGACGACAAATCCGGCAACGCTTCCGATGCCGCCGGCGAGACGTACGACCGTAGCTGTGGGATCCGACAGTGACCCCGGAGGAGCCTGGGGGCAGGCACAAGAAGTAGACATCGGGGACACCATAGACGTGGATTTTGCTCGGGTCTGGGCGGGGACATACACCACATGCGAAGGAGCAACACCGACGGGTGGCTGCACCACCACCGGTTCGCTAACGGGCGCAAACGCGACTCTTGACAGGTGGGCGCAGGCCATCGGAGGAACCGCAGCACACGAAGGCGGCCATACGTACGGGCTTTCGCACACGGACGAAGACCCCCCAGACAATCTTTGCGGGCAGCCGGGTCCGTCACCGTTGCCCGGCGAAGACGCTTATCACCGACATACGATGCCAGCTGGTTGTTACCTGAGTGGAGAGGACCGAGCTTCATTCCGCAGGCATTTTGGCGACCGCACATATAGTCTGCTGGCGGCAAACGTTGGTCTATCGATTCAGACGATGCACAACTGGGACCTAAAGAATCCCAACGCAGATGCCGGGCACAGCCTCGCGATCGACTTCCTGAGTGTTCTGCCGGGAGTGACCATCTCGTGGGCCTACGCTGGAGCATCAAGCCCGTGGATCAATCCAGTGGTGTCGGGACCGAGCGGCATGGCGATCTTCAAGGGAGTGACCTACCATCGCTACAGAATCACATGGTCAACGCCAAATCCGGCGCACACGTCACCTTCGCCCGGAGTGGTTTCGGGTGGAGGCGAATTTCATATAGGCGCGACGTTCAATGGCGTAGATTTCAACCAGCCGGACCCAATCATCATCCAAAACGTCACACTGTTTGATGGGGGAGGAAATCCGCTCACCTTGCACCCGCGGCTGCCAATTTATGACACGGGAGCGGTAGACACAGCGGACAGCACGTTCCGGATTCATTTTGACGCACCTGCGGGCGCCGCGATGAGGCTAGTGAATGCGCGAATCTACCAACTACCACGAGTCGCCTCGCTCGACTCCATGACCGGCGAAGGTCGGCCATCCGCCATCGATGGCCTGCCGATTCGGCCGTGGTCGGAGACCAAATGCGAGGCCGCCAGCCTGCGCGCGAGCCCTAACTGCCTTGTAGCCAAGCTTTCCGATGCGCCCCATGTGGAAGTCACGCATAGCGTTGGCGAAAAGGGAGTCATCGATTGCGCACGCGGAGGCATCGCGATCAAACCCTCCGAGTTTGGTCGTGCGGATGACCGGCCAAAGCCGCTGGACTATGAGGGCCCCGTGTGTGCCGGAACGCAGCGCGATCTGTTCCCAGCCACGACGGTATATCTTGTAGCGACGTTTGAAGAGAATGTCAGGCACTACGACGCGAATCAGAAGGCTTACGTGGTCGGGCCCGTGACTTCGAAACTGTTTTATCAATTCGCAGGCATCAAGGACTTGGCTGCGTCCACCGTGACGGAGTGCCACCGCGCCTGCCCGGAAACGCCAGCGAAAAAGTACCGAGACAGGGAAAGAGTGCCGGCGAAACCTTAACGTACCCCAAGAGATTCAGTGCCGTAGTGACCGTGCTTGCCTCGTTTCGGTCAGCCTGCGCACGTGAAGCCACAAACACGCCCGATGAAACGACGACGAAGAAGGTCAGGCCATCGACGGATGGCAGGACGGCGACAGCATCCGGCCAGTCGCTGCCGAGAGACCGAAGGCTCTGGCGAAGAACGGTGAATGTATGGATTTTACCGTCTTGCGTGGCAAACCAGCACGCGTTCGTGGGCTCGTCGAAATAGACCGGTAGTGATCGCGTTGCCGACGTCCTGGGTCCACCGGCTCATGGCTCCTCCGATTTCTAAGGTCGGTCCTAGATCTCGACACGCGCCCGGCTAAAACACATGGCACGTAGAGCGGCCCATGCGCCGCTTAGAAAAGACAGGCCGCCTTACGCACTATCTTCATCGATCCAGGACTCGAATGTGTGCGAACCGGTGTCCAGAGGTTGTTTCTTGCTCGTTGCCCCACCGGTCCGTGAAAGAAATGAATACAACAGCACTTGGAACCCAGTGAGTTCCCTGCCGGAGCGAGAGTTTGTGTCACGTGAGTGTGGAGAACAAGGAAATACGGAACTTGGTTGGCATTCCGAGCACGTACATCAAGTAGTCTTGCGGATAGAGGTGCGGGAAGGTGGCCGAGTAGAACTCGCAGCAGGTAAGCGAAGTTGCTTCTTTCGTTAGCCTTGCGCCCGGCTGTTCCGCAACATAAGACCACGGCGGCAGTTCTCAAAGACAAGAAAGCCGAGGCCGTAACCGTACGTTGGCTTCGGGAATGGATTGAAAGGGAAATCCACCTCGACATCTCCAACGCGCCGTTCGACGCGCAGGATGAGACATTGGTGCCAACGGCGGGAAGCTGTGCGGCCTGTCCGAAGCGCACCGGCATCAACCCACAGCTCTTTCCCGAAGTGCGGCAAAAATCCATCTGCACCGACCGCGCTTGTTGCCAAGCCAAAGTCGAAGCTCTCGTACGGATTCGCTTGAAGCCGCTCGAAGAATCAGGCGAGAAACCGCTGCGCGTCTCACTGGCCCCCGCCTGGCAGACGAAGAAACCGCAGCCTGATGTCCTCTATCAAGGACAATACCGGCGCATCGCCAAAAAAGGCGAATGCCCAGGCACCAAGCCCGCTGTCATTGCGGATGGACAGGAAGCCGGAACCGTCCTTCACGTCTGCCGCGATGAAAAATGTCCGGTGCATGCGCGCGAGACGCGTTACCAACCCTCTCCGCAGGAACGTGCAACGCGAGCGAAGGAACTGCTCGCGTTTGCGGTCGGCGTCCGCTGCCTTGGCAAGACACTTCCGGAGCTTATGAAGATAGATCGCCTGTTTGCCTGTACTTCCCAAGCGACGTCATCCGACGGCTTGCGTTTTTAGAAGATTGGGCAGCGCGGGCGGCTTTTCCCCGTCATAAAAAAGCTGGTACAGCGGCACTTCGAGAGCCCGCGCCATTTTTTCGAGCGTTTAGACAGCAGGCACTGTGTGGCCGTTTTCAACCCGCGAAACGTAACAGCGCAACAGTCCCGTCCGCTTCTCGATGTCCCCTTGCGATAGCTTCTTGTTCTCTCGTAACTCTCGCAAACGATCTGCAATGACCACGACCGGTTCTCCTCTCTCTTTGGTTCTCTAATCGGCTTCGACGAGGCGCATGGCGATGCCGGTCACCCGCCCCACGATCTCCGCCTCGCGGGGATAGGAAAATCGCCGGACCTCGCATTTCGAATTCGGATGTGGAATCGAGGAAAGATATCCCCCGTTCATCTCACACCAGCTGCAAATATATTCCCCGCGCAGCTCTAGGAAATAAATTGGCCTTTCGTGCTCGTTCTCCCATTCGACGGGCAGGATTTTCCGTTCATCCTGATCAATCTGGACGATGGAGCCTGGCCGTAGTATCGGATACATGGTGCGGTCCGACAGCCCCACGAAACCGTAAACGCCATTCCGTAGATCAAGATGCTGAACGAGCCGGCTTGGCGTGTCTCCCCAGATCTTCCCGATTCTGGCCAAAAGGTTGGTCTTGTCGAGCCGCATCCGCTGCCGCGATTTCACCGGCACCACCACCGGCTCTATATCCGCAAGTTGCGTTTTCGGAGGCGGAAACATGGCGCGATCTCCGTCAAAGTCCCGGAGGTTGCAGCCGAAAAACGAGAAGACGGTGGACCAGTGTACTCCGTAGACGGCTCCGAGAGAATAACATTTGCAAAGACTTGGCTTGTACGTTCCCTTCTCGATGTTGTGCAGCCAGCCACGCGAGACAATGTAGTCGGGGTTCTTTTTCTTCCTGGCCAGGCGGCGGGTGCTGGTTTCTACATCCCGTAAGGTCAACTCGAGACGCTCCCGTATTCTTTTCAAACGAATGCCCGCTCGTTCGGATTGACCGCTTGGTTCCATAAGCCCGAGCTCGTTTTGCTATACCGTTACTACCTACCTCGGAACGTGTTATACGGTATCGCGCCGACTGCGCGCGCCCGCGTCCCTCCGATTTTTGTCCGGAATGCAGGACACGCGCCTTATCCACGCACGGCTCATCCATGTACTCGTCCGATGAGTAGCGGCTCAAAGACGTCGGGGTGCGCCGAAAAGTGCATCCCGGTTCTACCTTGGTTTCCGCGGCTCCGTTACCAACAGAGTTAGCGCCGTGTCTGATTTATGTTCTCCGAAATGGTACTCACAGCCACAGTCGGTTCATGAGGGCGCGAAGCGTCGTGAGGCCGCAGCGGCGCCCCTTGAGCTAACTGCTCTAAGAATTAGAGGCTCCGAAGAGGGGAGAGCCCGGAGAGGGATTCGAATGTTTGGCCCATGGTAACTCGTCAACGCACGATTGCGATTGCAGCTTTGCAGTCGTTTTGCCTGGTTGAAAGTAGCATGGACGACGGGAAATAGATTGACCACGAAAGTCCCAGGCACTTCATCAGATTTTCAAAACATTTCACCGCGTCCTCGTGATCGGGGTCGTCCCGAACCGGACCCGAATATTCGATGTCAAGATCCCCTCGATCTTCACCATAGTCAGCAAACTTGAATACCATTGGCCCGCCCGGGTCGGGCCGGCTCACTGGGCTCCCATTTTTCAGTAGCGGCATCGGTGCTTTGACCCAGGACTTGTAAATGAAGCGAGCACCGACAGCGAACTGAGCCGGCGAATATGGAGGATGGCGCTGACCCGAATCAGTGCTTGGGATGATTTCGGCTAGCACAGGGTTTGCGCCCACAAAAACGTCCGGTTTTGGAAGTTTCAGCCAAAACCGCCAGTCTCGCGACTCATATCCATTGGGAGGGGGTGCGCACGGCAGTGGGTTAGCCCCAATCCATGTTGTTTGCGAGACGTTGCCTGGATCGAATTTGAGTTCGTACTTATGCGGCGAACATCCAACCGTTCCGGCCGGATGATTACATTGATTTCCAGTTAGAATGAACTCGTTGTCTGGGTCAATTCCGGATATTCCAGCCTTGTGTTGGCCGCACATCGGGGCCATCACCGTGATAAAGCCTCGCTCCGGATAGTTGTCCACGTAGGCGAAAGGGCCGTGCAGCGTCAGCGCAAGAATCGACATGTGTTCGCTCCTAGGAAATTGGACTCAAACAAAAACCGTAAAGCTTGCCCAGTAGTAAGGGTGCCGCCAGCGTGGGCTCGCACTCAGCTCGATACTTGCTTTCCTCGCGGCGCTGCTGGCGCTTTCACCACTTAGGACGCCGGCATAGAAAAGGTCCATCCAGGAGCGAGCCGCAGCAGAGTCTACTTGCCAGCGGCTGGCAATGACATTCGGCACACCCGAGGCCAGTGCATTTCGCACCAGACTGTCCCGGTCATTTATCGTAGAAGCGATTCCACTTGCTGTAGAGCAGGCCGACAGCACCACTAAGCGAGCGCGTTTGAGCGCGTCGCCACTGAAATCATTTACGTCAAGAAAGCGGCTTTCGTCTGCGTCAGGTGGTCGGTTTAAGATCAGTACGTTTCTGCGTCGATTCTTAACGGCGTGTCCGGCAAAATGAAAAATCTCGGCACTGGTAAGGAGGGCACGAACATTCTTAGGAATCGCTTGATCGTCGAGAAGTAAACGCGCCCCCTCGAACCGTTGCGCCATCGCTCGCGCCTCACTCAACGCGTCCGGAAGTGGAGGTAAGTTGCTATCCGGGTCCGCCTGAGAAACCCCGACGATAAGCGCGCGACTGTTCCTGCTGATCTCATCGTTCCGGCGCAGCGCTAGGTAAAGCAATCCAGGCGCGTATTCAATTTCGTAGCTTTGCGCAAGATAGTGGCCTTGCGAATCCACGAAGGCTTCGAACGGCACTTCTCCAAATGTCTCGTCGGTCTCAATAATCAGCTTTCGTTTTCCGTCAATGTTCGAGGCAATAGGCTTTATCAGCAGGTCAAATAATTGACGTCCCTGAGAATAGACCGAACTCACCTCCTGCGAAGGCCGGCGGCAATTCGCCGAGAATTGGCCAAGAAGCATCTCAATTTCCGAAGCGGAAATCCGGATGAATTCGCTTCGGATGACGGTTCCGTCAAACACCCACGCGGCAACACCATCGGAAAACGTGACATATGACACGAGAATGGTCCCGTCGGATTGCCAAGCGCTGAACTGAGGTAATTGGCCGTTGGGGAACACATCCTCGTCTGGTTGATGCTGCGAAAGGGAAGCTCCTCGGAAGGATTCCCAGACTTGAAAGGATGTCTGAGCATCCGAGGCAAACTTGAGATGCGCCAGAGACGTGTACGTCGGGAGGAACGACTGTATCCATTCGAAGCGTTCGCGCTCCGAGGAGATCGTGCCGATCCCCTTGAACGCGAGTTTGCGTGACATATTGAGACTGTCCTCTGCATCGCCAGTTCGTCCCGTCGCAAGTAGTGCGACTGCGCGAGCCGAATGGAACCTCGCGGCGACTATGTCGTGCGACAAGTCGCTCAGGTTAGCTTCAACCTGCCCGAGGTGTTCAAGAGCTTTTTCATACTGGCCAAGCAAGAGATAGGATTCCGCAAGGTCGACGGTCACGCTCGTCGTCAAATCGTTGGATCCGCTTCTCTCCAGCAAGTTGCGGGCTTCTGTGAAGTTAAATTCCGCTTCCTTGCTTTTTCCGAGCGCGACCTGTGTTTTTGCGAGCCTGTACTGTTCCATTCCCCTCATAGCGAGGTCAGGGTCGTCGGCGATCAACTCGAGGCCTTGTTTGATGACGGCCTCGTCGAAAAACCATAGCTTGAGGTCGTCGGCCGTAGTGTCCATGACCGCGTAGAGGCTATATCCGCGCATGGGTTCGGTAGTTCCGCTCCAATACTTCCGCAAGCCCTGAAGCAGCATGTTGAGCCGTTTCGCTGTGTCTGTCGTCAAATCGGCTTCAAAGACAGAGCCCCGGAGCTCCAGCGCCGGGTATCGCGCGGATCCGGCTAGCTCAACTGCTTTCGACACGTCGTCTATGGATTCATCTACGCGGCTGATTTCGGCAGCGCAAGCGCCTGCTTCAAGCCATGTTTGTATTTCTAACCACGAGAAGTTTCGACCATTCAAATCTTCGAGCAGGCGCATCGCCTTCTCATGACAAGCTCTTCCCTGAGCTGCTAGATGGTAGGAGTAAACTTATTCCAGTGCCGCCCTCATTCGCCCTGGTTGTTGGCCTTGTATTTGAAATTCTTTTTCAGCCGACAAGGCCAGTTCCGCCGCTCGCGTGTGCTCGCCTCTGGAATTCGCCTGCACAGCGGACATCAACGACGCGACTGAGCCAGAGGGGTGGCTTAGGGAGCCGGTGGAAAGAAAGTCGACAAGCCATGCATCGTTATGCTCGGCCCGAAGGTTTTCAGACAGTACCTGCAACGCGTGCAGGAAGGAATCGCGTCGGCGGCTGTCAACCGCTCGGCTCGAGACCAGTTCGGGCAACCACCGTTCCCACAGTAGCTTTTGATATGCGTCGATTGTGGCCTGTACGTATGGTATTGATTCGCGGTTGGCAAGGGCCGAGGCTACTTCTTCCACCGTAACGGCACTCATTCGATTTAGGCTCGTCTTCTTTTCCAGTTTTTGCCGCAAAGCTTTCAATCTTCCGCGCCCATCCTCTAGCCACTGAGAGTCCGTCTCGATACGCAAGAAGTGTTCCCAGTCTTCGATCGCTTGCGAAAAGAGTGTCAGCTTTTCGGCGACGATGGCCCGATTGAATAGGACAACGGGATCATCCGGGTTCAGGGAGAATGAACGGCTTAGCACTTCGTATGCAGCTGCTCGGTCGCGCGCGCTAGAATCGCTATCTTCGTTATCGGCTCGCAGATCATAGGCTGTCCCGAGGTCCCTAAGCACTGAAGCAGACTGAGGATGTTGCCGGAGTGCTTCGATTGCAGTCTCAATTGCAGGTGTGAATTTTCTCTCAAGAAGATCAGCTTGAATTTTAGTCTGCATCCAGTCGACTTCAGAAGGGTTTTGCCTTAATCGCCTCGCGATGATCTCCTCTGCTTCCAACAAAGGTATCGGCTTGTGAAATGGAGATTCTGCGTCGTCCCCGCGATTCACCTCCGGGAGTGCCGAGAACCTCGCGCCGGGAATGCGCAGTTCCATTGTGCGATGCTCGGTATATGCCTCAGCTAAAAGCCGACGAACACGGTTCGGACTCGACCGCCAGCTGATTCCGACCACGAGTAGTGCAACGATAGCTGCCGCTGCTGCACCCAGAGAGAACCAACGCCAGCCGCTCAAACGAAGCACAGAAACAGCGGGTGTCGGGGAGTCCGCTTCGATACTTTTGCGTTTCGCTGCCTGCACCATTCTTGCAGCAAAGGCCTTCTGCCATCCCGGCCCACTCGTTTCCAAAGATCCGATTTGCACTTCCTCCTCGGTGGATCGTTCAGACCGAAGTTCTTGCGTCGCCAGGCGCAGAGAAGGGCTACAGTGCTCGCATGTGACAACGTGGCTTAACAGTCTGGTTGCTTCCGTTTCTGGCATCAGTCCAGCAGCCAATTCATAGAGTTGCAAGCAAGTGGGGCAATCGCTGAACCGGGTTGACGGACAGTCGACACGAAGGCGTCGCAGAATCTCATCCTTTTCTCTCTCCATCGAAAGCAACCTTTGACAGAACTCGCAGGCTATCAAGTGCCGCCACGCGTCCTCAGTACCTTCCGGTACGGAAGCGTATGAATCATGCTGAACGCCAAGTTGTAGCAGGCGTTCAATCTGTTCTATGTCCAGGTGCTTTGGGTCCACTGTCACAACAGCTTCTCCCCTTATAACGATTCAGGCGACTGGATCCCTTCCAGTGGTGCTTCTGATGGCCGTTTGATCTCATTACGGTTTGCGAGCCGCTGACGAACCGATCGCGTTAACCTGAGGATCACGGTCTCCACACCCTTTATGCTCAACCCGATTGGAGGCAGTGACGCAATCGCGGCTGCAGTAAGGCCCGCGCGGTAATACAGCCAGAATATTTGCCGGTCCCGGAAAGCATATGGCCCATCTGTGGCGCTTTCTACGCACGCACTTATTTGCTGGATCAGAACGCGTTTTTCCATTTGCGCCGCAGATTTCACCTCCGAACAGTTTTCGCTGAGCAATGAATCGGTCGTGAGTGGTGAGGTACTAGCCGAACCACCGCGTTTTTCCCTTCGAGACTCCTTAAAGTGGTCGTGAACCAGGTTTGCGGTCAGCACCTTGATGTAGCCAAAAATGGCTTCGTCGCGATCAGATTGAAAAGAACGAAGAATTCGACAGTCGTCGCCGCAGAGTTTCAGGTATGTCTCTTGGACGAGTTCATCGACAACTTGACTAGAAACGTCGCCCCAACGCAGCGATGTGCGAATTACGACCGACGCTATAAGCTTCTGATATCGGCGGACGAACTCCTCCCAGGCGAGCGTATCGGCCGTGTCGAGACAGGCGAGTATCAGGGCTTGTGAGGAAAGCGCGCCGTAATCCAAGTGGGGCCAGGCCTCCTAAGTTTCGCCATTCTACTCCACCTGAAGTCACTTTACTCGTGAAGTACATCTGACACCCTTGCAGGGAATCCGTCCCGGTTGTCGTTCTTCATACCATACAGGCCCACACGCAACGTTTTCCCGAGCCTGTGTTCCGGCAGGAGCTGATGATGAGCGCCGCAACTATCCGTGCACTGGTGTTCGCTGTCTCGGTACTTTTCTGGCTTCGTGGAACTGAAGCCGGTGCGACCACGAGTGGTCATGAGCGACAAGCCGGACCCAGCCAGGAGCCATCCGCACACAAGCCAGCAGACAAGCAGAAAAAAAGCGAGACATCGCAAACGGTTGAACGAAGTTCCCCTGCTAATGGTGTGGCAGGCACCGGAATGCAACAAGCCCCAACTCCTAAAGGGACTGCCGCACAATCAACGGACGATGCAAAGAATCGTCAAATTGATCTCGGGCAGAAGGACCAAACTTGGCGCTACGTCAGAGTGATCGCAGTCGCTGAGGGCCACGACTCATTAGATGTCGCCGTCGCTCCGTTCAATGATTGCAAACTGAGCAGAGATCAAGGTCCGTCAATTGGATGCCAGCAGCTCCACCTCTTGGCTAAAGACAACGTCGTGAAGGACCGTATCAAGGATCTTCAGCAGGGCGATCGCATTACCGTAACATTTACCCGCGGAGACGGGGACAAGAATGAACTAAAGCAGTTTTGCTTTGACAAGGCGCCGCCTGTTCCCCCTATAACTCGATTCTGGGTTCTCGTTGGGTGCAGCTTAATTTGCTTTGCCTTTATCTGTTTAGGCACGAAATTCGCGCCGCTCAATTTGATACTCGGCGAGGACAATCGCTATAGCAATTCGAAATTCCAGATAGCAACTTGGTTTTTTGTTCTGCTCTCAACTTACCTCGCAACCGTCGTCCTTCGTATCTGGTACGGGAAATGCGACTTCATAGGCGGCGTGGACATTCCACAGAACATCCTGCTGCTCTCTGGAATGAGCGTACTTTCCTTCGCGGGTGCGAAAGGGATTACCTCAAGCAAAGCCGAGAACGCAAAAAAGACCGAAAACGTTTCTCAAAAAACAACTGCGGCCGCTCCGAGCCTTTGGGATCTCGTGCAAAACGACGCCAATCAATTCGATTTGGGTGACTTCCAAATGCTGGTCATCACGCTTTTGGCGACCAGCATGTACGTCATTTTGGTTTTTAGTTTTCTGAGTTCGCTCGAGTTGAGATCGTCTGTACAACTTCCAAACGTAGACACCACGATCCTGGCCACTTTTGGTCTGGGCCAAGGGGCATATCTTGCCAAAAAAGCAGCGGGTAATGTCGGAAATTCCTAATGAAAAAGGCTTAAGTTGACGAATTTCAATTGAACATGAAACACCAATCAAGGAGGAGTAGTCGCGCGTTTGTGGTGGCGAACTCTGAGGACTCAGGAGGACCCGTGAAAAAGGAAAAACGCACGTCGTTGAGAAAGCTTACGGAAATCGGCCCAAGACCAAATGTGATTCAGATTGTTCCGCCACGCAACGTCATGCGGCCGTCGGTTCGACGCGAGAGCGACCCCGATGACATGCATGATCTCGTGGTTCACCCGCTCGCATCTCCGACCGGGCCGGGAGGAGCCAAAGGATTTCGGAATCGGGCCGGAAGTACAATCAAGAATCCGCAAGTCATGAATGTGTACCTTGGGCCGTTCTGGGGCGACCAAGCCTTTGTCGAAGGTTTCAGCAAGGCGGTTGTAGAGAACGGGTATCTTGACCCTCTTCGCGAACTTGGCTACGGAACCGATTCAGGTACTTACCTAGGGTTTGCCATGGGGCCGGCTCTCGCCCCGGGAACGACTTTCCATGATATCGATGCCCGTAAGACTCTCAAGAATCTGCTCGATGCGGGAACGCTTCACGGAGACGAGAACAGTCTTTTCGTCTTTATTCTCCCAGATAAGGTCACATCTGAGATGGGCGGAGATAAGTCGTGCTCGAGCTACTGTGGCTATCACGACGCCATACCCCACAACGGTATCGATCTGGCTTATGCGGTACTCCCGTCACCGCTGTGTAAAGGATGCGGAGGCGAGATCGCGGACTTTACCGCAGTGTACGCCCACGAACTGGCGGAAGCTTGTACGGACAAAGTACCTGGCAAGGGCTGGGTGGCAGACGACGGTCAGGAGAATGGGGATTTAGAGGCTTGGATATTGCTTGGCTGGGGGCCGCCGTCTCAACCTAATTTGTACACCGTCCAAGGGTATTACACGAACGAGCGCGGCAACACGATCGGTCACTGGCGTTCCTCCAGAGCATCGACCTTCAGAACGGCAGCACCCTCCGGAGTGCAGCAACTGGTGGAAGTCATTTCGGGATGTGCATTCGGCGAATCCGATTTTTCGAAGAAGGTCGTGGAAGTGGTCCCCGATCCCACGATGTTCCAACAGTGTGTATTCGCGAAGATGAAGGCTGCCGGTCACGATATCGCGATCGGCGACATTCCTGCGGCATCCGATACGACGCTTGAGGACGTGCTGGAAGCATTGGAACAATTGTAGGAGACGTATGAGACTCAATCTGCCCTTGTTTATCTTTTTGGTTGTATGCACTTCTGCTTCGGCTACCGAGTTGGGAATCATCGGTGCATCGGTAAGTCCAGGTTCAAGCCAGGTATCGGTCGCCATGAGCGTGCCAAATCCGCCGATCGCAAGCGGCACAACCGCTGCTGCTCAATGGGCAATCGAAATTGACGATTCGACGGGAGCGCAAATTCCCGGTGTCGCGGTCACCGACGTAGCAATTGCAACGACGCCATCTGGTGCGCGCACGAACATCGTCATTCTCACAATCACGGCCAGCGCGCCGCTTCAGGGTTGGAGCTCGGTGGTTGTGACATACAAGGAAGGTGGCTCTCACTCCTATCACTTTGTCGGCCAGCCGAAAGAGAAGCCGAAAACAATCGTCGGCGCAGACTCCAAAAATGACGCCGACGTGTATGTCAGCGGATCGTATAGTCCGAGCATCAATTCGCCGGCGCAGTACAGTTATGACGTCGCGGTAGGTTATGGTCTTCCGTACTTTACGCAGAAGAATCCCAGCTTAGGTAGGCTGGGGTTCTCGGCGACAGCTTCAGCCGATCAGCGTCCGAACGTCGACCCGGACTCATACTACCTAGGCCTGTTCTGGCAGGCCTATCCAGTGCGAATAGCTCATGGCCTGCTGCAGGGGATGCTTCTTCAAGTGGATATGGGAGGTGAGTTTGCATTGAAGAAACTTGGCGATGCCACGACCAGGACGACGAACTATCTCGCTCCTGCCCCACGTCTCTTGTTCCCCCTGCGTCTTTTCCCGTTCCCGAACCATGGTGTCGGGCCGGTGTTCGTCACAGTAAAGCCTCTCATCGGTCTGGATGTTGGGAAGAATTTTGAGAACGCCCAGCAGCCGAATGGGAGCGGAACCATTTTGCGTCCAGTCGCGGGAGCCGACTTCAATGCTACCTATAAGGCAAAAAAGCCTTTCCTGTACAGCTTGACTTTGAGTTCATCCTGGAGGGGACGCTATCCAATGCGTTCTGAAATCGATACAACTTCAAAATACGACAGTACTAAGCAGGATTACGATTTCAGCTTTAACCTCACAAAAAAGCCACGAAACCATATAACGTCAAAAGTGGAATGGAAGTGGTCCGAATTTTTTGCAATTACCCTAAGTCACGAGCTTGGCGCCGAGCCGCCAATCTTCAATTACGTAGACCAGAGCGTCTCCGTTGGATTTACGTTCTCTGCATCGTTTGCCAAAGATGGTGTGCAACGGCGTCAGTAAACACGTGCCTCAAAACGGTTTCGGGCGGTACGTTGTGAACGATGAGCGCGACCTCTGGCTGTCAAACCAAATATCACGAAGCTTCTCCCACCGTAAGTACTGTTCCTTTTTCTCAGGAGAGGAATCCTCTTCAACCTTGAGCCAAAACCGAAACCAGTCAATATTGCGCTCATAGATTTCAAAGCGATGCCTCGGCTGATTCTTTATGTGCAACTCGTCAGCATAGATGTGAAGCTCGACGGGCTTGTTCAGTTGTTCAAGCGATGTGTACAAGGACAGGCAGGCGATGAACTCCGAATCTGCCGTATTTATCAGTAGGGACGACTCGATCTCGTTTGCGTGGAGCGATGCAGCAAGTTTCTCCCAACTCTTGCTTGAATCGCCTTCTGGCCAGCCGGGGAGACCCCACTTGGCGAAGATCTCATGCCATTTCCCGCCCGCCATGTAATAAAAGTAGGGATCGCGGGCAGCCGGTCCGCTCTCGACCGCGGCACGAAACGCATGCGAATGGCTGATCGTATACTCAACGACTTCCGCTCCGTGACTCAACCCGGCGAGCCCCACTTTCGTTGCATCAACGATTCCCTCGTCAACTAGAGACTGTACGGCCATCTCAAGACTGGCCGTCGGAGACGCCCAATCGATCAGGTAATCCTCAAAGTTGCCCGCTTTGCGAAGACGATGGCGCCCGATGTCGAAACTAAGCACAACGAACCCGTGCGCCGCGAAGGCTTGAATCGGATATTCGTTTCCCGTTGCGCCAATCAGAAAATAGTCGCCGCTCCGGTACAAAGTCACAATCAATGGGTAGCGCTTACCTGGTTCGTAGTCATTCGGTTTCACGACGTGACCGAACCATTCTTCGCCGTAATGGTTCACGCCCGAAATGCGCTCGGCCGGGCTGAGCCTAATGTGCTGAAACTCCGGATTCAGATCAACCAGCGTTCGAAGGGTTCCGTCGCTTTGATTGATGACCGCGATGCGAGCCGGACTCGTGTTCGTTTCCTGAGTGCAAGCAATCCATCGACCAGCCGCATCCATCGAAAAGTCACCCAGCACCTCGGTTGCCCGATAAGACTCGCGGATTTTCGCGGAGGCCACGTCAAACACTTTCATCGTTCGCGGACGGCCGTCGCCTTGTGACGCAGCGAAGTAGAAGGAGCGACCGTCGCTGCTCCACCAATAATCCGCGACGAACCTCGACTCGGGAGCAAGCTCGACTCGTCGCTTTCCATCCTTCGACACTAGGAACGCCTTCCAGCGAATGATCCCGGATGGGTCGTTCTCGTCGTAGCGGCAGAAAATAGCCGCGTTGCGGCGGTCTGGCGCTACCGCGACGCTTTGGACTTCGCACTTTTCTCCGCGAACGTGGCTTTCGTCATCGAACTTCTCCTGAAATTGCTTGATGTCAGGCTCAAATGCTTCCTTCTCCGCATCCGTAGCTCGTCGTTCGATGCCTCGGGCGACTTCATGAACCCAAGTCTCGCTGTTCCTCTTCGACTGAAGTAGGTTCTTGATCAGCGGCGGCATGCCTTCCCACGGCTGCATCTTCCCGTCATAGAGAATCCCTTGTTCGAGAACTTCCTTTTCCGTTTCCTGAGCGGTTGGAAGTTCCACCTTCATGACAACCTTCTGGCTCGCGGAATCGAGTTCATATTTGACGACATCGCCCGGCACGTGCGTCACTGCCTGCGCAGTCCCTCCTTCTCGATCCCATAGCCATACCTGCCAGAGGTCCTTCGCCCGCATCCTAATCCGATAAAAGATGTGACGGCTGTCGTTTGACCACTGCGGCTTCTCACCCTCCCATTCGTTTATTGCAGTCCAATGTGGCATGCCGGCGCTGCCCAGGCAGACTGGAGTTTCTTTTCCCGAAGTTCGGACCACATACAAGCCACTGCGGTAACCGTTGCTGTCGTAGTCCGCCTGACCGACAACGAAGGCAACCCAATTTCCATCAGGCGAGATGCTCAGCCCGTAGGATTCGCGCAACGCGAGGAGGTCCTTGGTGGTTACTAGCCGTGGAGCGCCCGACTCGGATCGCGGAAGCGTAACCGGCGTAGGATCAAAAGCGACCTCTGTCTGTCCTTGCGCTCCCACATTCGCCGGGACGAGCCCAGTCAGCGCGCACACCCATAGCCATCTCATCCGCAATGGAGATTCTCCTAACCTGCTGCCGCTGTTTTTATGTGAGTGTCAGAAAGTGATTTTTGCGGATAACTGCATGGACCTGGGTCCACCCTGTTGAAACAGTGGATTCAGTCCGCCAAGCCCGTTGTTCAGCATTTTTTTCGAGACAAGATATGACGAACCATACTGAACGAGGGCGCTGGGATTCGTGAAATTCGGATGATTCAACACGTTGAACACATCGGCGCGAAACTGGAAGCGAAATCGCTCGCGAATCGGGAACAGCCGCCCCAGCGACAGATCCACTTGCGTCAGGCCAAAACCCGGGATGTCGTTGCGGCCCTCTGTACCCTGCCTGGTCGTGTTCGGAGCGATAAAGGCGTCGGGATTGAGCGACTTTCCTCCCGGAGCACTCGCGTTGCTGATCCAAACCGGTTGACCCGCTACGCGATCAGGGCGGGAAGTCGCATAACCGCCCGGCGAGAAGCCATAGATCACGGCGTTGAACGGAAATCCGCTGCGAGCGACGATGACCGATTGCAACGACCAGTCCCTCGTCAACGCTGATACCCAAAGCTTCTTGCCAACTGCCGGAAGATTCACCGACAACGCGCTTGAAAAACTGTGCCGAACGTCGAAATTCGATGAGGCATAGTCGCTAACGCCGGAGATGACGACTCCGGGAGTTGCTGCGACGACATCGCTCGAAGCGTTGTCGAGCGCGTGCGCCAGGGTGTAGTTCGCAAGAATCTGCACGCCGTGCGAGAGTGGCCGCCGATATTGCAACTGAAGCCCGGTGTAATTTGATCGTGCGCTGTTCACGTTGACCTGAAACGCGCTCGCGAAGTTCGCGTTCGGCTGATAAATGGCCTCGTTCCTGAGCAGGTCGCGCCCGGCTTGACCAACATAGGTGGCCGAAACCACTTGACCAGCAAATGATTTTTCGAACGCCACGTTCCACTGATAAGACCGCGGAAGCTTCAGATCCGGAGCCATCGCCTGGACAAGTCCGTACGGCGGGTCCGCCGTGATGGCCGGAAGATAGACCGATGGGTCGGCGACCGGAAAATCCAGACTTGGTAAGTAGGAATCGGAGGAATTCGGGAAGTATGCACCCATGCTGGCGGCGGCTCCGGTTCCGAGGTCGTAGTACAAACCCCAACCTGCCCGGAGAACGGTTGTTCCACTTTCATTCAGCTTCAAAGCCATTCCCACGCGTGGCGCGAGGTTTCCATAGGTGGTGGCATACGCAGGCGTGCCCAACGGAGCGAGCGAAAGGTTTGCGGGATCGCCGATGTTTCTCCACGACGCGAGGACGGTGCCATTGCGCGGCGAAGGTGCAGGATTGAGTTCCCAGCGAAGCCCATACGTCAGGGTGAATCGCGGCTTAACTTTCCAGGTGTCCTGGGCGTAAAGCGATAGAGCTTGCGAAAGAATTTGGGAAGGATTTGTGGAGGCCACCGAAAGTGTGACGGTTGAAGTAGAAACGAAATCTTCGACCGTTGGACCGTAGTAGTACAAGCCATTGTGATAGATGCCCTGGTCCATGAACAATGCCCGATAATCCCCGCCGAACTTCAGCGCGTGAGACCCGGCCGACACGCTAAGATCGTCAGTAAAATTGAATTGGGTACCCTTGTTCCGCGTGTACGGTCCCAGGAAAAACCCGTCCGCATCCGACAACTGAAAATAGGTAAGGGAGTCGGCGGCGGGCAGAGAACCGATCAAGCTGCTTGCGCTGAGCGGAACGGCTCCGCCAAAGGCGTCCATCTTGTAGATTGAATTTACAGACTGAGTCGAATAGTTGGCGCGGACGGAGTTCGACAGCTTCGAACTGAGCATCATATTCAGGCCGGCGGTCGCGGTGCGCGTGTTCGTTTCAAGCGAATTCACATTCGCCAGATTGTTCATCCGCTGTTCGATGTTCGATGGCGCTTCGTTGTACCTCCCGAAAATCAGAAACCGGCTGGTCAGCACATGATCGATGCGGATGCTGGTCGCGTTCAGCGTGGCACGGTTGGCGTACGTTCCGGTAAACGAGTCGGTGAAGACCCCGGGAGTTGCCGTGGCGCTATTTGGTGTCGGGTAAGCGTTCAAGAACGGAGCTAGGGATGCTGGAGCATTCTGTCGGGCATAGAGCGATGGGACGTCGATCTGCGCGGTCTGAGGCAGGTCAAGCCGCGCTCCTTCGTAGGAGAAGAAAAAGAATGTTCGATTCTTCCGGATGGGACCGCCAAAGATACCGCCGAAATCGTTGTGGTGCTCGGCGGCCCGCGAGTTTCCCACACTGTTGGCGAACCAGTCGTTCGCGTCCATCATCGTATTCCGAAAATAATCGAATACCTCACCGTGAAAGTCGTTGCTGCCCGACCGCGTGGCAAGAATCACCTGACCCCCCGGTGCTCTGCCAAATTCAGGCGCGAACGAGGAAGTCTCGACGCGAAACTCTTGCAAAGCATCCACGGAGACAAGACTGCTCGTTGCTCCCAACGCGCTGAAAGCTTGCGTTGAGCCGCTTCCCGTATTCCCGAGGTACCCGCCCGAACCAACACCGAAGTTTGCCGAGACTCCGTCCACTGTGAAGTTGTTGGCGTCCGTCCTTTGCCCGACGACGCTGAATTGTCCTGGTGCTGTGGACGACGCAGGCGCAACGACCACTCCCGGAGTCAACTGCAGCAGCGTATTAAAACTGCGCCCGTTCAAGGGAAGGGTCTCGACGAATTGGCGGTCAATGACCGTTCCGACGGAGGCCGTCTCCGTATTGACGAGCGGCGCGCCGCCCTGAATCGTCAGAACCTCTGAAACAGCGCCAAGAGGAAGTGAAAAATTAAGCGCGAGCGCGTCTTGGACATTCAGTGTGATGTCCGGTTTGATAATCGTTTTGAATCCCGGTTTCGATACCTGAATGCGATAGGAGCCAGGCGGCAAATTGGAGACGAAATAGATTCCTTCCTGGTTCGTTCGACCGGGATATTGCACTCGGGTCGTATCGTTGACGACGAGAATCTCGGCTTCGGCGATTGCGGCGCCCGAAGGATCCGTCACGATTCCGCTGATCGTTCCGCTTGGCGACTGCGCGAACGTGGAATGGATAAATAGGAATGAAAAGAATAAGGCACATACCAAGTTGCGCAGCCGCAAAGGATCCTCCCGGAAGTGAGGGATCGGTCCTCACTAATAGGATGTATGCGACTCGCAGGCATTTTTGTCCCAATTGTTTTTTGTCTTGAATACAGGACAGAACGCCGGAAGATTTCTTAACGACTTCGCTAAGGATGGTTAGGGTTTAAGCGCAGGTAGGCGAACAGCAGTTGTTTCCCGCTTGGATGATGGCTGCCTCCATTCGGCTCGACGGTGACAAAAACAGCGTCAATGTCTTCCAGTGTCTTTGGATCGTTCGTTTTTAGAACCCAGCGCTTCTTGCTGATGTTGTCTTCGTAAAAGATGCCAAGGTTGAGAGCCTGTTGCTTGTCAGGTCCGCGCCGGCCCCAGGCTTGAAAGGTACTCGCGTTTTGCACGCCCGGCTGGGCATCCAAATCGTAAGCGTAGAAAACCAATCGCTTCCCTTTGGTGAAAAAAACACGTCCGTAGGTCCTATTCGTCTGTCCAGTGCCCGCTACATCGTGGACCTCGGCAACGTAAAGATCGCGGGCGCCCATCAACTCCCGAATGTCTCGGTCGTGCTCAAGCAAATCCTGCTGCCGGGCCACTTCCGCTTGCTTTTGGTCGAGATCCCGCTCGCGGTCCCGTACAAGCTGAGTCAGTTCACCGACTTTCGCTTCCAGAGTTGCAGCGTGTGACGTCAGTTCCTCGCGCTGACTGGTCATGGTTTCAATTGTCGCTTGCAGTTGCTCGAGCTTCGCCTGCGCGGCTGCAAGCTCTTCGCCTCGCCGCGCCGCCAAATCAGTGGAATTGTTGTTGAGCTGCTGCGCATTCAACGCCGGACGTCCAGCACCGGCGGCTGTTTTCAATCCATTTACTGCCTTCTGCTCTTCGGATAATTGACGCTTCAAATCGGCAATGACTCTGTCCTGCTCGGTCAGTTTCGCTGTCAACTGGGCGCGCTCATGGCCTGCATCGCTTACCTGTTCTTCGAGAGAAGGAGCGGATTCCCTGGAGCGGTCTGACGTTGATTGGGCAACCTCCGTTCCCCGTTTGATTCCGGAGCGATACGCTGCAATCCCCAAGGCGACAGAAAGAAGAACCGCTGCTGCGAACGGCATCCAAACTTCCCGCCAGTGAATCTGGGAGGGCCGATACGTGAACCGCTGTCCGCGAGAACGCGGAATGCCTTCCTCTTGAGTTCGCGAAGCTTTCTGTCCGTCGGCTTCATTGTCGAGGCGCTTAAAGAACGCCTTCTCCGCTTCCTCAACGGACCAGGAACTATCAGTCTCCACCCGATCAGGAGGTCGTTCTGACGCCAGTGCTGCTACTGAGTGTCGTGCAGCCATTTCGTATTCATGCATGGCGCGACGGCACTCTGCGCATTCAATCAAATGCGCATCAAGCTTCTCCAGTTCGTCGGGATTCATCTCCCCCGCCGTTGCAACGGCACACAATTTCAGGAATTCCTCATGCGGAGCCATCAATCGAATGCCTCAACTCCCCATCGGATTTCAGGCTTGTAGCACACCCGGTCAGCGCCTTTTCAATTCGCTCTTGGCCACATATTGACGGACCTTCTCAAGGCCTCGGTAGTGATGGTGTCTGACGTTGGCATAGGATTGACCCAGCTTTTCGGCGATCTCTTCGAACGTGTGCCCTTCGAAGAAATGCAATCTAAGCGTCTCACGCTGATCGTCCGTCAGCGACTCTAGAATCCTCCGCCAGCCATTTCTCCCGAAGAGCCCTTCGACGGTCTGTTCGTATTCTGTCCCTTTGTTGCCGTCGTGGTGAGATTCAACGGGTTTGTCTATTATTCCGGACAAATCGAAGCCGCGAGCCTTCAATTGCCTTCTCCGCAAGAATGCCTGTGTGTAGGCCACCTGGACAATCCAGGAGCCAGCCGAGCCTTTCGTAGCATCGAACAACACGCTCTTCCGGTGGATGTATAGAAACACTTCCTGAACAAGATCATCTGCCTCAGCTCTGTCGGTGAGAATTCTCCGTCCGATGCTTCGGACACATTGAGCATAGCGCCGGAAGAGCAGAGCTAGGGCGTCACGATCGCCTCCAGGAACCGCACCTAGTAATACCTCGTCCGACGCCTCTGCCTTCCCTCCAGGCTGCCTGACCGAAACGCAAACACCGTCCGATGTTTCCTTCGAAAACGACAGGCTTTGAAGGCGACGTACGACCAAATCACTCATGTCGCCCTCAGCAAGTTGCGGCTCGGAATGTTCATCCGAAATACATTGCCCCGTTTGAAATTGTCGGTAACTGACCCTTGGTCTATGTCCGACAGCCAAGCACGATGTCTACCACGATGGCAAAACGTCGCAAACACATTCAACCTCGCTCTGGGGTAGAAAAGGCGTTTGGCCAGATCGTTCGGATTGTTCGAGAGGATGAATTAAAGATCTCGCAGGCTGAATTGGAGAAAAGGACGGGGCTCAATCGCACATTCATCAGCGATCTCGAGAGAGGCATCCAGGGTCCGGGCATTAGAACAATATTTCGCATCGCTCAGGGCCTTGAAACGACTCCTTGTTCGCTCCTACGCCGGACAGCTCAGTCAAAATCCTTCGAGTTCCCGGTCGGCAAGGAATCAAATTAAAAATAACGCCATTAGCCTAAGTATGCAACATGAATATAGGCTTATGGCCGATTTACTCGCAAAACCTTCCTCTATAAGTTGTCCATACCTTTTATGCCGACTTCGGCCCAGATTCTATTTGGAAGCAAGATGCGAGCGGTGCGGAAGGCCGCAAGAATGTCTCGCGAACAAGTCGCCGAGAAGGTGGAAATCACCGCGAACTATCTAGGAGAGGTGGAGAGAGGCGAAAAATGGCCCGCCCTAGAAATCATATGTGCTGTCGCGGCGGCCCTAGGCGCATCACCTTCGACATTCTTCGACTTCGAAACGCAAGAAACGGACCCCGGCGTATTGAGACGAAAACTTCATCGTCTCATCGAAAATTGCACCATCACGGAACAACAACGGGCCCTTGCGATGTTGAAAGTTCTGCTTAACGATTAGGGCGCCTGTCGTTAGGTTCAGGTTCGGGTAGGATTAGCAACGCCAGGACTCACGCCACACAACCCAACTAGTCGTTTCCAAACCTTGTCCTCAATTCCGGACGCGGCGAGACCAAGAAAAGAAAAGCATCGCCGATGGTAGTAGGGTACGGATGCTGAGGAATGCCAGGTTTGGACAGCCTCCCATGAAACCGTCTTTATTTTCGAAGCCTTCGGCAATTTTTTGTAATTCGTTTCCCGTCTGGCTCCGCTGGTGCTCGATCACCACGTTGGTGCTTTCCATCGGATTTCTTTGTGTCTCCCTCTTTGCTTACAACTACCACACGATCTTTGCCACGAGGTTGGTGCTCTCGCTACTAATTTCATTAAGCTTCGCGATATTTCTAAATATCTATTCCCTTTGGTACCTTCGAACTCAGCATGGGCAAACTGAACAAGCTTTCCGTAACACAGATTGCGAATTTTCATCCATCTTTCAGAATGTGCTTGATGGAATCCTTATCGTCGATAACGAGGCTGATTGCCTGGACGCGAATCCGTCTGCCGCTGCTATCCTGCGAGTCCCCATCGAAAAGTTGATCGGTCGCAATATCGGCCATTTCCTTATGAATCGTGATGCTTTTACTCATCAATGGAACACATTTCTTCAGCGCAGGAATCAACGAGGTCGTGCACAACTCATCGCGGGCGACGGAACAACCGTTTTTGTAGATTTCACGGCGGCCGCACACTATTTGCCCGGCCGGCATGTCGTGATTCTCTGCGACGTAACAGAACGTACGCTCGCCGAGATTTCCCTTAAAAGAAGTGAAGAACGGTTTCAGCACATGGCGAACAACATTCAAGAGATCTTCTGGGAAATGGACGCAGTCACCAAAGACATCACTTACGTCAACCCAGCCTACGCGACAATCACAGGGCACAGCATCCAGAGCCTTCAGACGAATCCGGCGTCGTACCGCGAGCTAATCCACCCAGAGGACCGAATCCGCATTCTCTCCAGGCTTCAGGAAACTGTCAGGTCTGCAATCTTCGACGAAGAATTTCGTTTCACACGGGCCGACGGAACGGTTCGTTGGATTTCGGCGAAAGGTTTTCCCGTTCCCCCAGATGGGGCAACGCAATGGCTTGTCGGGACCGCACAAGACATAACTTCTCGTAAGCAGGCTGAAATGAAGATTAGCGAGCAGCTTGATGCCGTGGAAGCTGCTCGCGCCGAAGCCGAGGCACTACGTAAAGCGACCCTAGCTCTAAGTCAGAATTTAGCTATGGATGCCGTGTTAGACACGCTCTTGCAGTGCATTTCCGAATTGGTTCCCTTTGACCGAGCAACAGTTCTATTTGTGGAGGATGGCGCCGAGTTCATGGTCGCCCGCGAAGCCCCTCGCAACGTGGCCCGAAGGGTCGGCCTGACGTTGAGCGTCTCTGAAAATAGATTTCTTCAGCGCATCCTTTTCGAAAAGAAAGCGACCTTGTTAACAGATGTCACCAACGAATCTGACTGGCGAAACACTCCTCCCCTTGATCACCTTCAATCCTGGCTAGGGGTCCCACTGATGGCGGCAGGCCACGTTCTCGGCATTTTATCTCTAGGCTCGAACGCGTCCAATATTTTTACCGGCGAGCACGTTCGTCTTGCCAAGTCACTGGCTGTATCCGCCGCTGTCGCCATTCAAAACGCGAGGGTCCATGAGCGCGCAGAAATCTACGCAGCCGAGCTTGAATCCCGTCTTCAGGAATTGCACGAGACCCAGACTGCTTTGCTGCGTGCGCACGGAACTTCATCTCACCCCGTGAACCCCGACCGATAGCGTAAGCTGAACTGCAATTCTCCAGGAGATCGCCATGCGGTCAGTCCCTTATGATGTTCTGGTTGACGAACAACTCGTGAGCTCGAAGTACGAGCGCGAGAACGCGGCTTCCGCCGGGGGCTTTTTACTTTTCTGACGTTCGACTCTTTAGCGGTTCGCAGGGCTGGCCGGGGCTGTGTTTGGGCCTTTACATAAACTGGTTGTTTTTTCGAGCAGATTATTTAGCTCAGAATCAACGTCTGGAGCTGCGTCGTCCCAGTAATGTGTGTGCGCTCCCGAACCAACGCAGAACTCGACTCGCTTTACACAGTATTCACCGTCCTTCTCGTCGGTAAATTTGCGAGCTTTGTCGTCTTCCGTCAGCCCATACCATTCATTTAGCCACACGGAGCGCCCTGCGTAGTCGCCGCTCCGATAGGCGTTCACCCATAATTCGAGGCCCAGTTTCGCAGGAACGGGAGCCCTTTGGGGTAGAGGGAGGGGCAGCCCACCCTTCCCTTTTTCGGAACTTGCTAAATTATCGTTCGGCGCTTCACGCACCCAGGTATACAAGTCGGGGAAGAAGATTCTGCCATTTCTGCCGTTCGTTTCCTTGGGCACGGCTTCGGGATAATTCCTGCGCGCGGCGGTCTTCGCAGCTTTTGCTTTCCCGGTTCTTCCTGTGAATCGTTTGGCCAGGCTGCAGCCGCTCACCTTGGGAACAGTATCCACGCCGCCCTCGGGAGCCCCAAGGAAATGGGGCAGAAATGGAGAAACAAATCATGTATCTCAACCACGTCCAACTCATCGGCTTCCTCGGAAAGGACCCGGAGAAGCGGCAAGTCCGCGGCAACGGCGCGAACTTCACCGTGCTGCTCGGTCGCCAATCGCCTCGGTGAGTCCATCGCGGACACGATCCACAAGGGCGACCATGTCCTGGTTGACGGACAACTCGTCAGCTCCAAGTACGAGCGCGAGAACGGCGAGTCCAAGAAAAGAAAGTCCGCGAAGTTCGCCATCTTCTGGAGCGTCCGCGCGAATTCCATCCGGCGATTGAGCCGGTCGGAAGCGGAAATTCCCGCTGCTGCGGCGAGTAGTGAGAGCGGAGCAGAATCCGGCGACACGCCTTTCTAAACTCGGCGCGAGAGGTCCTCCGGCTTCCGCCGGAGGGCCTTTTTTCTTGTCCTGAATTCCTGCCAAAAAATACAAATCTCCCCCAAAGCAAATCGCATTGCGCAGGATGGTCTCCCGCTTTCCCTCGGGTTAGCGGTGACTAACACCGGTTCGTCCCCGAAACCGTTGTCAACGCGTTTTGCGATCGGAAGTTGTCGAGAGCTTGTCCCCGCTCTTCGCACCGGCTCAGCCTTTGGCTGGGCACGTGGGGAGTGTGCTATGCCCCGAGAAACTACCTGCGATTGTGTTCTCTGCGAAATGGAAAGTCGTTTACTTGCGAGCGTGGGTTCTGTCGAACGCGACGTGGTTTCCGCTCTCACAGAATCAACCCATCTACAGGCTTACGAGTCCGTCCCCGATTTCATCAGTCTTCTTAGGACTTCACCGGCAGCGCGGTCGGACGAGGTTCTGGCCGAAGTGATGAGACTTCGATCGACGTGGCCGGCATTCGTCGATAGCCTGCTCGTACTCGTGTTTGTTCCCATGCTGCATCGCACGGTCCGCCGCGTCGTGGCCTACCAGTCCATGCTCGCCGAGGAGGACGTTGCTCAACAAGCGCTCAGCGTGCTTCTAGAGTTCCTGCAATCGGAGGATATGCGATTTCGGAAATCGCATTTTGCATTCGCTATTTCTCGCGCCATAAATCGTCAAGTCTTTGCGTGGGCGGCGCGTGAGGGAATGAAAGCAGCTCTGCTCGACTATGGCGCCGACGTTTTTCCACCCATGCCGATCGATGAGCCTTTTGAACGGCATGCGCAGCTTCGCCACTTCCTGCGGCGCTGCGTGGCGCGAGGCGACCTGACGGATTCCGAATTGGACCTTCTTGTCCAGTTCAAACTCGAGGGAGCCAAAGGCAGCTTGCTTCACCTATCTAACGAGACTGTTTCGAATGCCGTCCGTCAGAAACATAAGCGCCTGTTGGCCAAGCTCCGGCGGCTGGCGAGCTGAGTCTATCTGCAGCATCCGACTATCCTGTGTCTCGACATGCGGACAGCCCAACTATTGTCCGGCTCTAGGTCCATTCGGCCGATTGACATATTACGTTATTTGCGTAACTATATACGCAGAATGCGTAGATCACTTATCCTCGATGCTCTCTTTCCAGCTGTCCGCCAGAAGATTCTCGCGGCGACGGTACTCTCTCCGGAAAAGAGCTGGTTCCTGTCCGAGTTGGCCGAGCACCTCGGGACTTCACCGTCCAGCCTTCAGCGCGAGCTCGAAGCGCTCACCAAAAGCGGCATTCTGCAGCGAAAGCAGGACGGCCGCCGGACCTACTACCGCGCCGAGACCACCTCCCCCGTGTTCGCGGAACTCCGCGCTTTGTTCGCTAAAACGGCTGGAATCGTTCCTGTACTGACATCCGAACTCGCCCAATTCGGAGATATGATCAAGTGGGCGGCCCTCTACGGATCTGTTGCGCGGGGCGACGAACGAGGGCAAAGCGACATCGATCTGCTGGTGGTTGGTCCTATTGGCATGAAAGATCTCCCGCCCGCTTTGCGGCGAATCGAAGAACAATTCGCCCGCGAGGTCAACCTGACACGCTATTCCGAGGCCGAAGTCCGCGCTAAGCGGCGCGACCGAGACCACTTTCTCAGTTTCATCCTCAAAGGCAGTCTGATCACGATTGCGGGTTTGCTGGACCTTTAAGAAAGAGATTTCGTGCCCCTGCTCTCTCAGATCCTATGTAGTTTCACCAGACCGCATCTTCGGCACTCTAATTGTTCCGTCTTGCCAAGGACTTCGCTATACAAGCCATAAGCAACCCAGCCGAGGTTGCCCTGCGACGTTCCTTGTTTTCTAACGGCTTTCACATTATAAAACTGCGTCCTTTGCGAGCTTTATTCCTTCTTCGATCGAATCCTTGTCGAGCTTCGCAATGCCTGTCTCCGCGTTCTGAAATGCCGCAAATATTTGGTAACCCATGAAGAACAACGTGCGCGGATTTAAGCCGCACTCATCGACGAGCCTGTCATGTGTTCCCCTTAGTCGACTCTCACACAAGTCATCGAAATTCAGCACCGTTCGGTTGCTATAGTGCGCTAGCCTGCGCTTCAATGCGATGTCCAGGTCCTTCCGCTTCCATTCAAGTTTCCGAACTGGTATTCGATCTTTCCTAAACTTCTCCGCGTCGAGTAGGGGTCGAAGTTCGTCGGGGCGAGTCAGAAATACCTTAAAGGACAGAACCTGTTTGTCTTCTTCACGGAATTCCATCAGCCTCTGATTTAGGAGTATCTCCGCTACACACTGAAATATGGCTTGCCCCGTCCGGGCACTCGGATGTTCATCGACGCCGTCAATCAGAACCCAGATGTTTTCAAGGCTCATAGCTCTAGCCAAAGACCAAAAGCGCTGCAAACGAATCATAGGTTCGGGCTTTTCCCCGTCTGATGCGATTGCGTTCCATTTCGTAGGTTCAAACTTTTCTTTCTTCAACACACTAATAATTGCGTTATAGCCCTCGACCACGGTATGGCCCGTTTTCTTCGCAATTGACAAGGCCCTTCCTGCATAAGGACTCAAGGACGAGATGTACATATCTTTTGATGAAGGGGGCAGCACCTCGTAATAGTCCATGATCAAACCGGCGAGATCAGCTCTCTGATACACACCTAGTCTTTCGTACCGATCCTTGGATTCGTACCACATTGCCAAGAGGCTAATGGTTCTAAGCCTCAACAACTCGTCTATATGGCGTGAGAGACTGGGGCGAGCTATGTCCCCAGCGAGTACGCGCGTAAAATCCGTATACCGAATTTCAGCCGACGAAGGGGATCTCGACATGAGCTCCCTTTCAACCGTCTTGCGTAAAGCCGTTTTCCCGCCGCCAGGAGTCCCAAAGATCAGGTGCGACGAAGGCTTCATGCTTTCTCGCGTCGTTCCCAAATTCCCGAGGATGTCATCAAAGAAGGGAGGAGGAATGAACCATTCGGCCAAGTCCTTCTCCTCATCTTCCGCGCGCCATGCGGCAAAAGGATGTTGCGCAAATCCGTGTGTCTTAAGCAGATCACTCCGATCGGAATCGATCAGCCGCGGAAATTCCAGATGACTACTCACTGGGCAGAACCCCCGCAAAGAATGACGATGCTCGATAGCTTTATGGCAGAGCTGCGACTAAACCCGTTAGCGCGCCCCACGCGAATCTCTGGTGCATTGTGAGCACAGAGCAGAGAAAAGAACATGGACGGGTTGGGCACCACCTGCGACCATCGCTGAACCCTCTATCGGAATGTGCTTGGGAGTCTTCCATGTTGGATCAAGGCGTTTGTGCAGAAGTCAAAGTCGGTTCCGAGCATCTGCGCCTCTTCTCGGAACAGAATGCGCAGGGAGTGCAGGCATCTGTTTACAACGTCAATGCCAAAAATTGGATAGCGCCATCGGAATCTGTCGACACTATTGAACAGGGCAAACTGAAAGCGGCAACCTACGCCGAGGCCTATCTGAAACGAGCCGGCAACCTGGAGCTTCCGTCATTGAAGTGGAAGGAAGCTCGCGCGGTGTAGCAAGAGCAATTTTCCCCTCCGCAACGTGACGAGTTCCTGCATCATCTGTGGCGACGCCAATTCGAGGAATCGGCACCGGCCCAAGGCCCTGCCTAGCCCTCATTTTCTGGCTGATCATCGTTGGAGGGGCAAATGTTTTCTGGCGCTCACGTAGTGATCTACAGTAAAGACTCCGAAGCGGACCGCGCATTTTTTCGCGACGTTCTCGGGTTCAAGTCCGTGGATGCCGGCCATGGCTGGCTGATCTTCGCGCTACCGCCGGGAGAGGCTGCATTCCACCCTTCCGCAGAGAATGGCCCTCATGAACTCTATTTCATGTGCGATCATCTGAAAACAGAGATGGATTCATTCGCCAAAAAGGGCGTTAAGTGCTCTGAGGTTCAAGAAGCACGCTGGGGTTCAATTACGAAGATGCGGCTTCCCGGTGGAGGCGAGGTCGGACTTTATCAACCTAAGCATCCTACGGCCTTAGGCTTGAAATGAAGCTCCGCCACCCACATATATATAAGGTCCAGCGCCGAAGAGCTGATTTTGCTCCCGGGAGTAAGGCTGCCTCAGGGGATTGCTCCAGTGAAATTACAAACCGCCCAAGCGTTCACGCTAATCACTAATCACGCCCGAGCCTCCAAACCGTCTTCCCCGCTACCACAGTCCGCAGCACCTTAGTTTGCAAAATCTCTGCTGGCTGAACCTTGGTGATGTCTCGAATCCAGAACCACAAAATCCGCCACATATCCCGGCAACAGCTTTCCTTTTGTTTTCTCCGCGAACTCCGCATAGGCCGCGTCTTCCGTATAAGCTCGGATTGCCTCTTGGATGGTCAATCTTTTTGGGGGAAAATACAGCACCAGGCACGCCCCATCTCTACAACAGTCTCGAAGACCGGTGGCTCACGCCCCGACTCGTCGCAATGGGATTGGACGAAAAGGGAATGCGCTGGCACTCGCTTAAGAGGTTCCGAAAGGCATGGCTGCGGGGAGTTCGGTGTTTGGAAGATCTCAACAACTTCTGGATGGCACACAAGCCTTAAACAATGTCCGAGCTGTACTCGCATCTCCACGAGGAGCTTGAACTGCGGCTCCAAGAGGCGGAGCGAGTAGCCTTTGGCTTCAATTTACCAAAGACGGTTGTTGCTCCAAATGCTCCAAAAATATCCAGCACGAGATCACAGGTCGAAATTGCAGCGTAAGTTGCAGAAAGGAGAGCAGTAAGAATTTGGTGGACGTGACCGGGATCGAACCGGTGACCCCCTGCTTGCAAAGCAGGTGCTCTCCCAGCTGAGCTACACGCCCACAGAGGGAATAACACTATTCTAAGGCATTTCCGGCGATTCCAAAATCCGTTCCTTGGCATTGCGGCCTGCTTCCTGAATTCCGGTGTGAAGTGACTGTGCTTGCTAATCGTCCTCAGCGAAGTATGTCCAATCCACCGTTAATCCGGTCCCCTGGAACGCTGTTCTACTGAACAACCGAAACCCGCCGTGACGAAATGCATGTGTCGTCCGCTGTTCAGTTGCCCTGACGGTAGTAATTTTAAGACCTTGGTCGCGAGACAGGTTGCAGAAAAAGAAAAAAGAGCAAGATGAACTTTGCCGCAATCTGCAGGCGATCCACGAGGTCACGTTCGAGCAAGTTTCGGCACATTAGCGCCGTCTGCCTCCCATTCGAACTCGCGGGGCGCTCCGCATCGAGCTGAAGTTCTGGGTACGCTGAGTGCCCTTGCTGCGCATTTGCTGCTGGCTTTGCAGCTTGGGTTCCGGCTTGTCCATGGATTGCCAGCCGTTGCCGCTGTTGCTGGACCAACTGCCGCTATCCCGGTTGTAGCGGTAAACCGTTCCGTCTTTGCCGGCGAACACGTTGTTCTTGCCGATTGCCACGCCGGCGTTCGTGTTGGTGTTGTAAGCAAATCCGCCACGCCCGACCGCGCCTTGGCCGGTGTAGATGTTACCGACGTAGCCGGCTCCGCCACCAGCGACGATCCCTGTGTTTGGGTTGTACGTGGCACCGCCGCGATATCCGTAAGTGTTTCCGCTGTAGATATTCGTGTTGTAGCCGCGGCCAGCAATGGTGCTTCTGCCAGTCTGAGTATTGTAATAGGCGCCTCGCGTCGCGGCGCCGTAGTTGCCCGTGTAAGGATTTGCCCACGCCGCGCCGGTCCGTGAATACGCGGTGTTGCCCCAAACTCCGTATACATTGGCGACAGCTGCGCCGCCCCACGCGCCCCATCCGTAGTACGGGTACCAGCAGCATCCGTAATAACCCATTGGTCCCCACCACGGGTAGTAATAGGGATAGTAACCATACCCATAGCCGAAGCCAACGCTCCAACCGGTAGAAGAACTGTAGGTAAAACCCGCGCCGACACCGTAGGTATACGGCCAGCCGTACCAGGCTATCGGACTGATATACGGCGGATAGTACCAACCGGTACCGTACACGACCGTCATAGTGCTGGCTGAAACTACCGTGCCGTAGTATCCGGGTGTGTAACCGACGTGCACGACCTCGGGCGTCGAGTCGTAGACTTTGACGTAAGTCACGTTGTAGAGCGGAGAACTGGACTGGATATCATAGATTTGTGTCGGCACGGAGTCAGCGACGCCCCACGGACCCTGTGGCGTCGCCGCTTTGAACCAAACTCCTGCTTCCACACAATAGTAGTCGCTGTCGGATACTTTGATAACAGAGGCGCTGGTATTTTTGGCATAGCTCAGCGCTGTGCCATCGATCGGAACGAATATCGGTTCGCCGTCATACTGCAGAGTGAGCTTTGCCTCCGAGCGGGTGATGGTTGCCGTTTGTGGAATCGAATTGGCAATCAAGGCTTCTTTTGCCTCTGGCGTTCCCGGAACTGAGGCCAGCACTGTAGATTTGGGATTATCCTTCGCGATTTTTGCAAAATCCGGAGGCATGTCCGCCGCAGTTACGAAGCTCCAAGGTCCGTCAAGAGTTTTGCTTTTGAACCAGCGTCCCGATATGAGGATGTAGCAATCGCCGTCCTCGATTCGAAAGATATTGCCGTTCGTATTAGCCGCGTATTTAAGGTTGGTGCCAGGAATTGCATCGTATTTTGGATCTCCTTTGGTCTCGATCATTTCTGTCGGTTCGAAGACGACGTACACTACTGGAATCTCAGCGTCCTTCGGCTTCTCTCCGGGTTTCTTGAGCGAGGGTTGGGTCTGACCTCCCTCGGTATTCTGTCCTTCGCTTTGCTTGGCAATAATTTCGTCGGCTTTCTTCATCGCTTCAGGCAGTTTCTTGGCATACTCCCAGCGTCCTTCCAGCTCTTTGGCTTGCATCCACCAATCTTGCACTCGCAGGAAGTAGAGCTCTTTGTCGCCGTCGTAAAGAATGGTCGACCTGGTGTTAATTACGCTGCGCAATTTTGTGTCAGGCACATCGCCCATCTGCGGCTTTCCGTCAATTAACACCAACACGGAAGCTTTCTTGGTGATGATTACTTTAGGCGGGTCGTTTTTTACGTTTACCGTCTTGATGGCGTCGCCGTCCACCTCGAGTGCCGTTTCCAGCCGGTCGAGCGCAATGGTTTTGGTAGCGCCAGGCAGCTTCTTTTCTAGGAGCGCAGTTAGCTCGGGCTCTTTGTCAGGAGCAGATGGAAATTTGACCTTCGTGATTTTCGCCTGGTCGAGTGTCACCAATCGGTTTACCTTGTCCACCTCGGTCCGCGCCTGAACGAAAACGACTCCGTACTTGGGAGCGGACTCTTTTCCTGTCTTCAATTCGACGGCGCAGTAGAAGTCAACGAGGTTTTGATCCCACTTATCCACCTGAGGCTGGTAAACAGTGAAAGTGTTGGCGCCGCTGGTGAAAGGTCGTGGCCAACCATTCTCTGAAGGTTTAGTTGGTTTTGCGCCAGTCGGTTGTGTGCCAATTGGTTGTGAATTATTGACCTTTGCTTTGGGAGCGTCCGGCAGTGTCTGCTGAGCTGTAGCGGCCCGGAAGGTGATTGAGACCGAGAGAACGAAGCTCCAGCAGACCGTGCGGGTCGCAAGTCTGCGAATTCGCATGCTGCAGCCTCCGGCAACCTCGTGAGCGTCCCCGCTCAAGGCCACTGACGTTTCTTGGGTAATTCTTGCCTCCGCGCCCTGCCGAGGGAACTGTCTCTTTTGACAAGTACGTTCGAAGCGGCGACGAGCGGGTTCTAAGCCGAGCGAGCAGGTTCCGAAACGTCGCTCGTAGCATACGCAATCGTGGAGCTTGATAGATGCCGAATGCCTCGGGCGGCGAGCTCGGAATGGCCATGGCCGAATCTTGATCGACTCCTGAAGCGCGAACTAATGCGTAAACCAGCGGGTTTCGGCCTGTGCGCGGGGTCGGATGCAAGGAATAGATACGCGCGAACGCGCACTCTCTCGCGGTAACAGAAATGTGCCAAACCCCTATCTGTTTTGGTGGTTGGGATTGGCTTTTGAGCGATAAACAGATGCTCTAAGTTATTGGAAATAAAAGAAAGCGGAAGGAAGCGATAGAGGGTTTGGAGTTGTCTCGCGAGCTTATAAAGCTTGATCACCGCGGCAGCCGACGGAAGGTCGGCTAGCATGTGAGTGCCGCGTTGAGTAAGGAAACGTGTCATCCTTGGAGTGACGACCATGCGAACTATTGCCAGCACATCGCGGGAATCGATCGAGGGTAGTTCCGGCCGTCAAGACGCAACGCCTGCGAGCCTTTGCAAGACCGACCCTCGCCTTGCGCGCTTTGCATGGTTCGTCGTTTCTTACAACGTCGCCGTAATTCTGTGGGGCGCGTTGGTGCGCGCCACAGGTTCCGGGGCAGGGTGCGGAAGTCATTGGCCCCTTTGCAACGGCGAAATCCTGCCGACTTCGGCCAAAATTCAAACCCTTATCGAATTTACGCACAGAGTGACCAGCGGTCTCTCGCTTGTGCTAATGGCGATTCTTCTAGTGTGGTGCTGGCGCCGCACGGCCAAGGGTGCGTGGGCTCGATACTCGTGCGTTGTTGCAGCGATTCTCTTATTCAACGAAGCGCTTCTTGGAGCAATGCTTGTTCTATTCGAATATGTCGGTCTGGACCAGTCCGCAAGCCGCGTCGTTTTCCTCTGCCTGCATTTTGGAAACACCCTGTTGCTTGTCGCGGCGCTCGTGCTGACTGCTCAATGGCTTTCGAAAGGAGAGCGCCGTTTTGTGGTGACGCCCAAGCGTCATGAGCGGATTGTGATTTTATTCGGGCTGGTTTGCGTCATGGTGACGGGAATGACCGGTACTTTGGCGGCCCTGGGCGACACAATTTTCCCCGCCGCCAGTCTGAGGGGCGGACTAATACAGGACTTTTCGTCAAACAGCCACGTTTTGCTGCGGCTCCGCTTTCTTCACCCGGTTGTCGCCGCAGTCGCCTTCTCTTACGTCTTGTGGATGGCGCAGAAGCTTTCGAAGGACCGAGACGAATCTTCCCGGCTCCTTCCCTTGCTCACCATGACGATTTTGGCGCAGGTCGGCTTGGGCGTGCTGAACGTCTTGCTCCTGGCTCCTATTTGGCTGCAGATCACTCATTTATTCGTCGCCGAAATGTTCTGGATCATGATGGTGCTCGCGTCAAGCGAAGTGCTGATTAAAAACCCGGCGAGTCTCTAATGTGTTGAGTTCAGGCGAGCGGCCGGCCGAACTTTTTCAGCTGGAACGATGCCCTGCCCTTCGAGGACAGAGTAGAACTTATCGACATCGAGATTCGTTAGTGTTTCGAGTTTTCCAGAAGGCCAGCGGATTTCGAGGGATTCAATTTTCGTGGACGTGTTCAGGCCGAAATGCACCCTCAGATCGTTTTGCGAAAGATAGCTGCCGCCGCTGTGAATTTCTTCAGTTTGGGTCACTCCGCCGGCGACAATCTTCAGTCGCGCCCCAATCGCCAGCCGATTGCTTTTCGTGCCCTGTAATTCGAAGCTGACCCAATGGTGGCCAGGCACGCCGTTATTTTTCAAAATCATCGGCTCGCCAGTTAGATCCTCCACGACAACATCCACGTTCCCGTCGTTGAACAAATCGCCGACGGCAAGGCCGCGTGACACGCGTGGAATACGTAGTGCTGGTCCAGCCTGCTCACTCGCGTCACAGAACGTGCCGTCCTTCTGATTCATCTCTAATACTTTCGGTTCTTTGTAGCGTGCCCCCGACGGCAATTTGTCCACCTGCGGATAGACGTGCCCACCAACGACGATCAAATCAAGCCAGCCGTCGTTGTCCGCATCGAAAAACGCCGTTCCCCATTTGACGTATGGAAGCGACGGCAAGGCGACGCCGGATTTGTAGGAGACGTCGGTGAAACTCCAGTCACCGTCGTTGCGATAGAGGTTGCTGTATTCATCGGAAAAATTTGTAGCGAAAAGAGAAGGTCGCCCGCTGTGCAGATAATCGCCTACAGCTAGCCCCATGGAGGCTTGCTCGGAACCGTCTTCGCTCATCGCCGTGCCAGATTCGAGCCCGATCTCCTGAAATCTCCCGTTGCCCAAATTCTTGTAAAGAAACTTTGGAGTCGAGTCATTAGCGACATAGATGTCGGGGCGGCCGGTATTGTTCAAGTCAGAAAAAATTACGGACATTCCGTAGTAGCCGTTTGGATCGTCCACGCCGGCAGATTTGGAAACATCGGTGAAAGTGCCGTCGCCATTATTGTGATAGAGCGCGTCACCTGCGCCCTTCAGTCCGCGCGGGCCGCACTGCACATCAATCCCGCGGTATTTGCAGTTGGGCGCGGAGCCGAAGGCCGGCAGGTCGTTCAGGTGAAAGTCCACATAGTTGGTCACCATCAAGTCGAGATAGCCGTCGCCGTCGTAGTCGCCAAATGCCGCGCCGGTGGACCAGCGTCCATCGCCCACGCCGGCCTGCTTGGCTACGTCGGTGAATGTGCCATCGCCGTTGTTCCGAAAGAGTTTGTTGCCGCCGAGGCAGGTGATGTAGAGGTCGGGCCAGCCGTCATTGTTGTAATCACCGACGGCGCCCCCCATTGCGAAACAAGGTGTGACGAGGCCCGCTTTCTCGGTTTCGTCGGTAAAAGTTCCGTCGTGATTGTTGTGATAGAGAGCGCCGCGTGCGGTTTGCCCTTTGATGGCCATGTCCACAGTGGGCGCGTTAGTGAAATATAGATCGGGATAGCCGTCGCGGTCATAATCAATCAGAAGTACGCCACCGCTCATGGATTCGACGACGTAACGGTTGTCGCTGGCCGAAACGTGATTGAACTTGATGCCGGATTTTTCCGTGATGTCTGTGAATTGAGGGATTTCACGGTTGGCGCACTTCACGGCTTTCGCGCCTGGAGGTGGAGGAGGCGGTTGCGGATGCGCTTCCTGCGCGAGGGTAAGCGGAACAAACACCAGATACGAAAGAATGACTTGTCCTGAACGGCGAAGGGCACGAGCGAAGTTTTCAGCGGGAGTCCAATTCACCGTTTCACCAACTCACCTGAACGTTGCTCAGACGAAATCCAATACAATTTCGTGGCGCGCCTAGTATAGCAATGCGACTTTGCGTCACCCGAGGTGTTTAGTAGAAGAGAGCCGCGATTTCGGCTGCCAGTCCTGCGCGGGCGTATCATGGAGAGTGAGGTTCCGCAGCGTTCCGAGGTGCCCCATGAAAATTCTTCTTGCTGTCGCTTCTGCCCTGTTCGCGATTTCGGTCTCCGCGCAACAACAGCCAGCCGCCAAGCCGCACGACATGAATCACATGCAGCACGGTGGCTTTATGCAAGGCGGAATGCAGCATGAAATGGCCAAAGGCGTGAAGCTAGCCGTGAAAACAGACGCTGCGGCACACACCATCACGCTCCGTGTCGGACCGATGAATTTGCCGGCGAACACTTCGCACATGAAGATGCCGCAGCCTCCGGATCTGACGTGGACAATTGCAAACGCCGGATGGTTGCTGGCGTATCACGCAAAGATGGTGGATGCGTCCGGTGCGGCTGTGCCGGGAGTGGTGCTGCATCACACGGCGTTCTGGAATGAAAACCGCTCGGATTTCCTGTGCCCGAACAAGGACGAACACATTTTCGGAGCAGGCGGCGAACTCACGGATTGGGCACCGGTGCCCGGTTTTGGCTATCGCGTGGAGAAGGGCGACCTGATTCGCATCGAAACCATGATTCACAATCCGATGCCAACCGCCTACCAACAGACCTACTTGGAAGTTGCGATTCCGTACGCGGAGGACACTTCACCGGCTCCTGTGAAGAATCTGTATCCCGCGTGGATAGACGTCGGGGGGTGCGGAAAATCTGGATACGATCTGGCGGCGGGGCCGAGCAAGAAGGTCGGGACGGTGCCGGTGAAGTACGACGGAGTTCTGCTTGGCGTCGGTGGACACATGCACGACTACGCAAAGGAACTGGTGTTGCAGGATTCGCGCAGCAAGGAGCCAGTGACGACGCTCGAAGCGAAGACCGACGAGCGCGGGCAGTTGATCAGCATGCCCGTCGAACTGTTTTTCCAGAAGTATCCGCAGACGGGCGGATATCCTTTGAAGGCGGGAGACACGCTAACGGTAACAGCGACCTACGACAACACTACTGGCAAGCTACAGCGGGATGGAGCGATGGGTATCGTTGTGGGGTACTTTGTGCCGAAAGACTCCGGAGCGCTGGCCGGGTTGCGACGTGAGCCGAGGAAGGAACGCGAGATGGAAGCGATGTCGCATGACCGCTAAACCTGTATGTACGCGAGAGCAGAAACTCAATTCCGCCACCGCACCTCAAACTTGCCGATATTTTTGGATTCCGGAAATCGCTCTCGCAGCTCGGCCGTCAAATCCTGGGGAAGCGGGCCGGAAGCTCCGGGCTTTCGATTGATTACTACGATGTTGATCTTGGATCGATCGATGGCCGACAGCACTCGAGAAGTCTCAGTCGAGGGATCTTCAAGAAAGTCAAAGATCATTCGAGTTGGGTTTTTCGAGCCGACCAGAAAGTAGATCTCCGGGCTGTCTGGCCCGGCATAGATCGTCTGACCATTCGATTTCCGGCGAACGAATTCGACCACGTTGTCGTACAAACTCTGGTCGGTGAACGCGACCTCTAAGCCGCCTGCCCTGGGCGTATCGAGCTTAACCATGGGATACGGAAGAATATAAATCTTGGCCATACTGTCCAGAGAAAGTGACGGGGTTACGTAAAGCATCATAAAGAGCAGATAGAAGATGGCTAGCAACGCCTGAGGCAGTTTCGGAAAATTACTGAAAGCCGAAGAAATCGCGAGAACCGCTAGCAAAACGAGCGGTGAGACATAGGAGAAGTAAGTCGGCGAAGAGTAAGGGAACTGGATCAAGCTGCACAATGCAGCGACGCTCAGGACAAGAAAGAGCTTTGCCCGGTCAAATTCACCGAAACACCAAGTCCGTTGCGATCGCGATAGGACAATTGCGCCACCAATAACAGCGACGGGCATCAGCGTATAAAGGCTGTTGAAGACCAGCTGGTAGGTGGTGACGTTCTGAGGTGCGAGAAACAATGCGACCGCCAGTGGCGCTGAAACGGCGGCACCGGCAATCAGCGGTTTCTGAAACCGGCAATACCAACCTATTGCGACAAGCGAGAGCAAAGGAAGTACCGCGGCCAAGTCAATTGGGCTCGGAGGTGGGAACAATGCCTTCGTAACGCGAACGAACGGCACGATGAAAACGCCACGATAGAATTTATCGAGCGAGTGCGAGAAAACGTAGGGAGCAAGGAATACGGCTACGGGAATTGCGATGCCCGCTAAAAACGGAACCGCTAATCCCAGTAGTGCCCGAAGTCTCGCCATGGTGCTCAAACTCCCGCCCGAAGAAGCTCGTCCGAGCAATACGACGCCCAGTGCCGCGCCCGGCAGAACAAAGAAATAAACTTCGGAGAAATCCGCGAGCCGGCGGATAAGCAGGATGAGGACCATGACGAATGCGAAGACACAGATATCGAGTGCAGCTCGATACAGGGTCCACCTGGAGGATGGTGATGGATTGCTTGGCGTCTGCGGTTCGGCACGCGATTGTTCGAGGAAGAGGAAGAACAGCAGTACCGCGCCTATGAAATAGAGACCCGACACCTTAATCAGGAATGAGCAGCCGGCGCTGATCCCTGCGGCGAACAGCCAATGGACGGCGCGGACCTCCAAGTAGCGAAGAAGCGCTGCCAGTCCAAACGTGGCGAAAAACAGGTTGTACCAGGAGGGCATTGAGGCCGGATAGTTCGGCACACTCCACGCCACGGCGAGAAGCGCGAAAATCCCGGATGCAACGGGACTAGCAAAACGCAACGCGCAGTAATACACCGCAGGCACCCAAAGCGCAAAAAAGACAAAAAGTACGCGGCGAATCGATACCAGGTTCTCTCCGAAGGCACGAAAGCCCAGCGCGTGCAGGTAGTTCAGACCTCCCGTATAGACTTCGTCAAAATCTCGGTGAGGCAGTTCTCCATGCAAGACGCGGTCAGCGCTTTGTGCAAGCATGCCGTCATCATGGGCCACCCATCCCCTGTTCCAGTACAAGCCCATCCAGGTGATACTTAAGATCCAAACTACCAAGAGGACGAGAGTTGGAAGCCGATTCCGCCCTTGAGAATCCCCAAATTGCACCGGTTCGGCAAGCAGGCGGCTAACCGCGGGCGCCTCGGAAGGCGGTTCGATTTGGTTCGAAATGGTCGCCAAGGTCGTTGAAAGGCGAAACGCCGGAGATTAGGAGGTCGGTGGACCAACCACTCCCACAAAGTATATATAGCCTGCCATGCACCGGAGCGGCGGCGAATCGCAGGTTTACAGTTACAGTTAATAAGGCATGAAAATCAGATTGCGCACCAGGTGAGCGGTTATCATCTCAGTAGGGGCCGCGCGAAGATTTGCTGTAGGTAACCTCGGATTTCGACCTGGCGAGGCTTGGTTTCTATGGACAAGAAGAGCTGTCCTTTTTGCGGTAAGCCGGTTAGTTCCAATCTGGAGCGTTGCCCATTTTGCCGTGAAGCGATTCCGAGCGTAAGTGTCGGCGTCCCTGGAGCTTCGGGAGACGGCAGCGCGAATATCCGAAGAGGATTGTTGTGGGCGCTGCTGGCGGGAGTCATCTACTACTTCGCGGGTGGGCACAGCGGGTTGAAGCTGCCCGTAGAAGTCCCAGGATTTGTGAATATTTACCTGACGCCAATCCTGTTTCTCGGCGGGGCCGGAATGGCATTGTACGGTCTGTTTCAAAAGATCAGAAGTTAGGCAACCGTTCCGCAAAAAATGAAAGAGTCCCTGGGGAAGCGCAAGGTCATAGCTGGTCTGGTAGCGATTGCGGCGGCCGTGTACGTGGGCTGGCAAGTTGGTGCTTGCGAAATTGCAAACATCGAGTTGAAAGACGACCTGCAGGACTTTTCGGCTCAAGTAGGAACGAAGATCGGCTTGAGCCCGGTCAGGAACGACGCCGAGCTGCGCGCGATGGTAGTTCGCCGAGCCGACGACTACGAAATTGAGCTAAAACCGGAGCAAGTAACTGTGCGACGCACGGGCTCCGGCGACCGCGAAGTCATTCATCTTTCGGTAGATTACCGAGCCCGGATCCGCCTGCTGGCGTATTCTTTCACCTTGCATTTCACGCCGACGAGCGACCGGTAGGTTTTCCAAGCGACGAGAGCAGACCCTGGCTCCAGCCATGCCAAGACGGGGGACTGTATGGCGCTGAGAGGTTGTTTGTGGTACAGGTTGCTGTTGGATTTTGCCGACTCTCACCACAAGTGCTTCGGGAGCTTTAGGCTGCCGAAACGCTGATTCCGACTGAAGCAGGCAAGCACAGCCGTGCAGTGCGAAATGAGCACGATGAAGAGAACGATTCCAGCCATCACGCGCGCAGGGTGCCATGTCCGCTCCTGACCTAAGCCGGACGAGCACACAAGGGAGCGAACTTTATCGCCTGCTTGTAGAAAGCGTGAAGGACTACGCGATTTTTGTGCTTAGCCCGGAAGGTAATGTTCTCACGTGGAATCAGGGAGCACAGGCATTAAAGGGATACACCCGAGAAGAGATCGTCGGTCAGCATTTCTCAAAGTTCTATTTGCCGGAAGCCGTGCAAAGTGGTTGGCCTACGCGGGAGTTGACGCTCGCCGAGAAGGAGGGCCGCTTTGCCGACGAGGGCTGGCGTGTTCGCAAGGATGGATCGGCATTCTGGGCCTCAGTGATCATCACAGCTCTACGTGACTCACAGGGTAACATTTCGGGTTTTGCAAAAATCACTCAAGACATGACGGAGAGGCGCGACGCCGCCGAACGCATCAACAACCTAAACCGGGAGCTCCGGAAGAAGGTAACAGAGCTGGACGAATCACGGCGAATCATTGAACTGAGAACCCTGGAATTGCAGAAGCTGTCAGCGGAGGTGCTGCAGGTGCAGGATCAGGAACGACGACGCATCGCCCGCGAGTTGCACGATGACCTCGGTCAGCAACTAAGCCTGCTGAAAATGATTCTGAGCCGGAGCCCGAACGAAGAAGCAATCGAGATCGCCGACTCCGCCCTGTCGAGCGTCCGTAACCTTTCCTATCTTTTGCACCCGCCGCTGCTGGACGAGACAGGGTTGCGCGCCGCTTTGGACTGGTTCGTGGAGGGAGTGAAGAAGCGATGCGGCGTCGAAATTACGCTGACGATCCGGCCGCAGATATTTCCGCGGCTTAGCGGAGAGATCGAAACGGCGATTTTTCGCGTCGTTCAGGAAGCACTAACGAACGTAGTGCGCCACGCGCAGTCCGACAGCGCACGCGTGGAGATCGAGAAGCACAGCGAAACGGTCGTGGTGCGCGTGAGGGACTACGGCAAAGGCCTGCCGACAGATATTCTGGAGGGCAAGAAGCTGGGCGTGGGGATTGCCGGAATGCGCGAGCGCATTCGCCAATTCGGCGGTGATCTGACCGTTGCGAGAGCCGAACCGGGAACATTGTTGGAAGCGAGAGTCCCCCTTTTCGGCTAAACCCGCTGCCCTGGCATGGACATGTGGGGCAAAAGGTCCAAGATCGCCCGGGCCGCCCACCTAATGCCAGATGCTTGGTAGGCAGCTTCTGGTCTGCTATACTTAACAGTCTGCAATTTCAACTAGATGGGAAGTAGAACAGTCATGGCACTGAAGTGTGAATACTGCGGCAAGGCGCCGAGCTACGGGAATATCGTCAGCCACGCCAACAATACGCGGCGTCGCCGCTGGAATCCGAATTTGAGGTCAGTCCGCGCAGTTGTGGCGGGCGCCCGGAAGCGTGTTCGCGTGTGCACGGCGTGCATTCGCGCGGGTAAAGTCAAAAAAGCCGCTTAAGCGGGAATCCATTGTCAAATCCTTTCATCTCGGGGCCTGGTGTAGTGCGCCGCTACGCGCGGGTGCTGCAATTAGCGGCCTTGGGCGTATTGCTGGCTGCAGGCTGCAAAAACACAACGCCTCCGTCGGCCGATGTGTGGGCCGTCGTCAACGGAAAAGAGATCAAGCGCGACGAAGTGGAGAAGTATTACCGGACACGAATCTCTCCCGAGGGGCAGGAACCTTCGCAGGAAGAAGCCCTTTCGCTTAAGCTCAACGTGATCGACGAGCTGATCAACAACGAAATCTTGCTGGAGCGCGCGAAGAAACTGAACCTGGAAGCCAGCGACGGTGAAGTGGAAGACAAGTTTACCGAGCTGAAGAGTCCATATACGGAAGATGAATTCCAGCGGCAACTGAAAGAACGCGGCGTGACCGTGGAAGATCTGAAAAACACCGTGCGGCGCGAACTCTCCATTCAGAAGCTGATCAACCGCGAAGTTGTAGCCAAGGTTGCGATCACTGATCAGGACATCGCGGACTTCTACAACTCCAACAAGCCGCAGTTCAACGTGGCCGAGCCGCAATATCGAATCGCGCAAATCGTCGTAACACCGCGGAAGGAAATGCAGGTACGCAATCGCAAGAACGACGACGCGACCAATCAAGCCGAAGCGGAGCGCAAAGTAAAAATGCTGATGGACCGGCTAAACAGCGGCGCGGACTTTGCCCAGTTAGCCATGGACTATTCGGAAGACATGAACACGGCGGTGACGGGCGGAGACTTGGGGTACGTGCCGGAGTCGGCGTTGAACCAGTCGGATCCGGCGTTGAAAAAGATGGTGATTGGCATGAAGCCCGGGCAGGTTAGCCAGCCGATCGTGTTGAAGGACAGTATTCGGATCTTGAAGCTCGTGACGCGGGAATCCGCGGGGCAACGCGGAATTAGCGACCCCCAGGTGCAGCAATCCATTCGAGATACACTGCGGAATCGTAAAGAGCAGTTGTTGCGTGCGGCCTATCTGGCCGTGGCGCGCGATGAAGCGCGAGTGACGAACTATCTGGCGCGCCAAGTAATCGAATCGAACGGCAAGCTTCCAGCGGCGGCGAAGAGTACGTTGCCAGCGAAGACGGCAACACCGCAGAACTAGCTTCTCTCTAAAACACTCAACGCTAAGCGCGCATTTGGCCGCTGCACTTTCATTTCAAACGAAAACAAGAAAACAGCTTACTCAACCCAGAGGAGGACTTCGCCAGCGTTAACGGCCTGACCTTCGGTGGCTAGAAGCTTTTCCACCTTGCCGCTTTTGGGCGAGTGGATTTCGTTTTGCATTTTCATGGCTTCGACGACAAGCAGGCCCTGCCCCGCTTCGACAGCGTCACCTTGCTTGACCAGCACGCGGACGACTTTGCCGGGCATGGGAGCCACAATTTGCTGGCGGCCTTCGGCCTCGAGCGCGCCGTGGCGACGACCGCGCCAGGAGCGAGGATCGCTTACTTCGGCGTGGTATTCGGCGAGGCCGGTGTGCAAATTAAGTGAACCATCCGGCCGAGGAGCAACGCGAATCTGATGCGATTTCCCGTTCAGCAATACGCTAAATGTGTTGGGCGCGACTTCTACCGCGTCGGCATCGAGAGCATTCCCATCCAGTGAGATTTTCCAGACGCCATTTTGTTCGGCGAGTTCGACGACGCGTGTTTTTCCTGCGAGTAAAACCTCGTACTTCACGGCAGACGCTCCACCTGCTGACGACGACCCTCGCGTTTCCACGCGGATTCTGCCGTGGAACCTTCCGTTATTGCAGAAAAGCCAGAGCCGTTGCGACTAGCTTGCCAGAGCGCTGCGGCGATGGCAGCTGCGTCTAAGCCGTTGGCGTTGCTGCGGGCAGCAGGCTGCGGACGGTTCAGCACTTCATCGAGCCATTTGGTGTGAATTTCGGCGCGGAGAAAATCGGGCTCAGCGAGGATACGGCGAAAGAGCGCGGCGTTGGTCTTGATGCCGGTGGTGGAATACTCCTCGAGTGCGCGACGAAGGCGGGCGATGGTTTCCTCGCGGCTGTTGCCCCATGCAATGAGCTTGCTCAGCAGCGGATCGTAGTCCATCGGAACGGTCCAGCCTTCGTAGACGCCCTCGTCGACGCGAATGCCGGGGCCGCTGGGCGCGTGACGAGACAGGATTCTTCCGGGCGAGGGGAAGAAATTGTTTTCAGGGTCTTCCGCGTAGAGGCGAACTTCCATCGCGTGGCCGCGCGGGGTTATGGTTTCCCACGCGAAGGGCAGGCGGTGGCCAGCTGCGATGGCGATTTGCAGCTTGACGAGGTCGAGTCCAGTAACTTGTTCCGTAACGGGATGCTCGACCTGCAAGCGCGTGTTCACTTCGAGAAAATAGAAGTTGTAGTTGGCGTCGACGAGGAACTCGACGGTCCCTGCATTGGTGTAGCCGCCGGCTCGGGCCAGGCGGACAGCTGCGTCTCCCATACGTTTGCGCAACTCCGGGGTCATGATGGGCGAGGGGGCTTCTTCGATGACCTTCTGGTGGCGGCGCTGGACCGAGCATTCGCGTTCACCTAGAGAGACGACACGGCCGTGTGCGTCGGCAAGGATCTGGATTTCGATGTGGCGCGGTCTTTCGAGATATTTTTCGAGATAGACGCTGGCGTTGCCGAAGGCGTTTAGCGCTTCGGACGAAGCATCGCGAAATGCGGAAGCAAAATCGGAATCCGTATTGACGAGGCGCATGCCTTTTCCGCCGCCGCCCGCAACCGCTTTGAGCAGCACCGGATAGCTCATACCGCGAGCGAGCTCCTGCGCGGCTTGTGGGTCTTCGATCGGGTCGTTCGTGCCGGGAACAATGGGAACTTCGGAGCGGCGGGCTAGCTGGCGTCCGGCGGTCTTTGCACCGAGAGCTTCCATGGCTTCAGCGGAAGGTCCGATAAACGTGACTCCGCAATCGGAGCAGGCGCGCGGGAGCGCAGGGTTTTCTGCGAGAAAACCGTAGCCGGGATGAATAGCATCGCAGCCTGCCCGGCGCGCGACGTCCATGATTTTGTCGATGTGGAGATAGCTTTCGCGAGAAGGCGCGGGACCTATGGGATAGGCTTCGTCCGCCAAGCGGACGTGGAGAGAGTTGCGGTCCACTTCACTGAAAACGGCAGCGGAAGGGATGCCGAGCTCACGGCAGGCGCGAAGGATACGCACGGCAATTTCGCCGCGATTGGCGATGAGGATTTTGCGGAACATTGGCGAATTGAAAGGCAGCGGAAGTGTAGCACGCGGGTTCGGGCCGAGCGGGGAGGCAATTGGCTTGCGTGTCCAATTGTTTCGGGTATAAGAGAGAGTTCGCTTTAGGAAGAGAGGGCCTGGAATGATGAGAAGAAACTGGATTTTGTCATGCGCGGTAGTTCTGCTCGGTGGCACGTCGCTGTTGGCACAAGACGCGGTGGTTGCGCCTCCCGAGAGCATCGTCGCCGAAGGAGTGCAAAAAATTCCGGCGACTCTGGCCGAAACGGCTGGGCGTTATGGCTCGTATCGCAGCGCCGGGATGGCGGACTGGAATCCGGCAAAGCGCGAAATATTGATCGTGACGCGGTTTGCTGACACGCCACAACTGCATCTGGTGTCGTCTCCCGGCGGGGCGCGGCGGCAACTGACGTTCTTCTCTGATGCGGTGACCACCGGCCGGTTTCACCCGAACGGCGGCGATTACATTGTGTTCATGAAAGATATCGGGGGCGGCGAGTGGTACCAGCTGTATCGCTATGATTTGAAGACGGGCGATGTGACCCTGCTCACCGACGGCAAGGCGCGCAATTTGATGGGGCCATGGTCTACGAAGGGCGACGAGTTGGCATACATGTCCACGCGACGCACGGGGAAAGACACGGACTTGTGGGTGATGAATCCGGAAGATCCAAAGACCGATCATCTGCTGGCAAAGCTGGAAGGCGGCGGGTGGGAGCCGCTCGATTGGTCGCCAGACGAAAAAAAGATCCTGCTGAAAGAGGAGCTGTCGATCAACGAGTCGTACTTGTACCTCGTGGATACGACGACGGGAGAGAGAACTCAACTAACGCCGCGCGATGCCAAGGAAAAGATTTCGTGGGGAGACGCGGAGTTCAGCAAGGATGGCAAAGGCGTTTACGTTACGACGGACAAGGATTCGGAATTTCACCGGCTGGCGTATCTAGACCTGGCTACTAAACAGCCGAGATATTTAACAACGAAGATTCCGTGGGACGTGGACAGCTTCAACTTGTCCCACGATGGGCGGCGCATCGCGTTCGTAACAAACGAAGCCGGCGTTAGCGTTCTGCATGTGCGCGCCACTGGTGGTGAGAGCGATGCTCCTTTGCCAAGATTGCCTGTCGGAGTGATCGGAGGGCTGCGCTGGCAACATGACAGCCGGGAGCTTGGCTTCTCGCTTGTAAATGCCCGCGGACCGGGAGACGTGTATTCGATCGATGTGCCGAGCGGGAGGCTTTCGCGTTGGACGAGTAGCGAAACCGCGGTGAAAACCGACACGTTTCCCGAAGCAGAACTAGTCAAATGGAAGAGTTTCGACGGGAAAGAAATCTCGGGATTCTTGTATCGGCCTCCTGCCGCGAAGTTTCCCGGGAAGCGGCCCGTGCTTGTGGTGATTCATGGCGGGCCGGAGGGTCAATCGCAGCCAGCGTTTTTGGGCCGGGGCAACTACTATCTGAATGAGCTGGGCATCGCACTGATTTACCCCAACGTGCGCGGATCGACGGGCTATGGCAAAACGTTTTCGCTGCTGGACAACGGCTTCAAGCGCGAGGATACATACAAGGACATCAACGCACTTTTTGACTGGATCGGCAGGCAGACTGATCTGGACGCTAGCCGCATCTGCGTGACTGGCGGAAGCTACGGCGGTCACATGACTCTCGCGATTTCGACGTTCTACAGCAACCGGATCAAGTGCTCGGTAGACATCGTCGGCATGTCGAACCTCGTAACCTTCCTGGAACACACCGAAGCCTACCGTCGCGACTTGCGTCGCGTGGAGTATGGCGACGAGCGCGATCCGAAGATGCGAGATTTCCTGGAAAAGATCGCGCCAATGAACCACGTTGACCAGATCAAAAAGCCAATGCTGGTCATTGCGGGAAAGAACGATCCGCGCGTGCCGGTCAGCGAAAGCGTGCAGATCGTGGGCGCACTGAAGAAAGAAGGCACGCCCGTTTGGTACCTGATGGCCACCGACGAAGGCCATGGCTACCGCAAAAAAGTGAACCAGGACTTCCAGTTCTACGCGACTGTGGAGTTCCTCAAGGAATATTTGCTGAAATAACGCGGGTTAGAGCGGAATGTTGCCGTGTTTCTTGCGTGGATTGACGTCGCGCTTATTTTCCAACGAGCGCAGCGAAGTGATGATGCGTTCGCGCGTTTCGGCGGGCTCTATGATCGCGTCGATGTACCCGCGCTCGGCCGCGACGAACGGATTGGCGAAGCGCTCGCGGAACTCGGAGATCTTCTCCTGGCGCAGTCTTTCGCGGTCGGCTTCGTGCGCCTTATCAAGCTCGCGTTTGTAGACGATATTCACAGCACCCTCTGGGCCCATCACTGCAATCTCCGCCGTCGGCCAGGCGAAGTTCGCGTCCGTTCGAATGTGCTTGGAGGCCATAACACAATAGGCGCCGCCGTAAGCTTTGCGCGTAATCACCGTAATTTTTGGAACCGTCGCTTCCGCGAACGCGTACAGCAGCTTCGCCCCGTGGCGGATGATGCCGCCAAACTCCTGCTGCGTGCCGGGAAGAAAACCTGGTACGTCTTCAAACGTAATCAGTGGAATGTTGAACGCGTCGCAGAAACGTACGAAGCGCGCGCCTTTGACCGACGCGTTGATGTCCAGCACGCCGGCCAGGAAAGCAGGCTGGTTCGCGACGATGCCGACCGGACGGCCGTCCATTCGCGCGAATCCTACGACCAGGTTTTTCGCGAAATGCTCGTGAACTTCAAAAAAATAGCCCTCATCCACGATGGCGTGAATAGCGTCCTTGATGTCGTAGGGTTTCAGCGCATCTTCGGGAATTAATGTGTTGAGCGCGACTTCGCGACGCGCCGGTGAGTCACTTGTGGATCGACGCGGGGGATCCTCCAGATTGTTCGACGGGAGAAAACTCAGCAGTTCGCGGATCATCGCGCAGCCGTCGGCGTCATCGCGTGAAATAAAGTGCGCGACGCCGCTCTTTTCGTTGTGAGTCATCGCGCCGCCCAATTCCTGCTTGGTCACTTCTTCATGCGTTACGGTTTTGATGACGTCCGGACCGGTAACGAACATGTAGGACGTCTCTCGGGTCATGAAAATAAAATCAGTGATGGCGGGAGAATAGACTGCACCACCGGCACAAGGTCCCATGATCGCGCTGATTTGCGGGATTACGCCGCTGGCCAGCGTGTTACGAAGAAAAATATCCGCGTAGCCGGCGAGCGACATTACGCCTTCCTGGATGCGCGCGCCGCCCGAGTCATTTAGCCCAATTACAGGCGCACCGTTGCGCATGGCCAAATCCATGATTTTGCAGATTTTTTGTGCGTTGGATTCGGAAAGCGATCCACCGAACACGGTGAAGTCCTGAGCAAAGACGTAAACCAGCCGGCCATCAATGCGGCCGAAACCGGTCACGAAACCGTCGCCGGCGGGCCGCTGGGACTCCATAGCAAAGTCAGTGCAATGGTGGCGAACGAATTTGTCCAATTCCTCAAAGGTGTCCTCGTCCACCAGCAGGTTGATGCGTTCGCGCGCGGTCAGTTTGCCCGCCTTGTGTTCGCGCTCACGGCGCTCCGGTCCACCACCGGCCTCGGCTTCGCCACTGCGACGGCGCAATTCTTCGAGGCGTTTTTCCTGCTCGCTTAGTGGTGCGGGCGAATGTTTTGGCTCAGCCAAGCGGCCCTCCCGTGGACGGCTGTTCCTGCTGGCGGAAAATGCGCACGGCGAGATGCGTGGCCAGCCAGACCGTACCAAGCAGCAGAACGATACCGAGCACCAGCTCCGCGGCGATAGCCACGGCGCGTTGCACTGGTGACTGAATTGCCGTCACCTTTAAAGTTGCCGCCACCAGCACAAACATCGCAGCCAAAGTCATGGCGATGATCAACAGCGTGGTGAAAACGGAGGCCAAAATCTGTTTCATAAGGAGTCTTGAAATCAGCTAGTTTGTTACCAGCGTCGCAACAAAGCGACGCGGTTCCAGCTTAACGCAATCCCGACCAATCGTCGGCAACCAGAATCGAATCGACCGGGTTGGAGGGATCGTACTTGATGCTGGCGGGCTGGCCCGCGACCAGTCGCTCCATGCGGACCTGGCTTTCGAGGCCGGTGATGTCCTGGGCGGTTTGGTAAGTCACGCCGGAGATGGCGTAACTGTACGAAACCAAATGACGCAGGCGATTTACGGCGAGCGGTTGTGGCTTGCTGCCAAAAAGACCCCGCTGTGCTGGCCGCGGGTCGGCTTCGTGCTCCGCGAGATCTACGACCTGCCCCTCCGCGATGCGGCCGATCTGATTCAAATGCAAACGGCGCTTGCGCTCGACTTCTTCCGGGTCGACGGTGGGGCGAAAGAACGCGTACGCAATCAACGAGAAACCAGCGACAGCCGCTCCCGCAACCGTAGCTACCATTTTCCAATCCAAATTCTTCAACGTATAGCCCCCAAGCCTAGTCGCGGAAGCAAAGTGTTCCGCGCGAACAGTTGTTCGCGAAGCGCTTTTTTCGGCTGAGCCCCCGAGACCCTTTATTTTACGAACCGCGCGAAAAGAAATGAAGCTATGCGATAGGACCATGCACCGGATTACGCAATACCCCGATGCCTTCAATGCGGACTTCAACCGTGTCATTGGCGACCAAGGGACCTACGCCTGATGGAGTGCCAGTAGCGATCAGGTCGCCGGGTTCGAGCGTCATCATTCGGGAAAGCCAACGAACCAGGAACGCCGGCGAAAAAACCATTAGAGAGGTACGACCGGTTTGCCGCGTTTCGCCGTTAACCAAGGTTTCGACGGTCAAATCTTCACGCCGAAGTTCGCTCTCGATGTGTGGGCCAACCGGACAAAACGTATCGAAACCTTTGGCCCGTGTGAACTGCACGTCGGTCTTCTGCAAGTCGCGCGCGGTCACGTCGTTTACGCACGTGAAGCCAAGCAGAAAGGACAGCGAATCTTCGGTATCGCTCAAATGTGAGCAGCGCCGGCCGACGACCAGCCCAAGCTCACCCTCGTGTTCCACACGCTGTGAGTATCTTGGCAACACGATCGGCTCGTCGGGGCCGACAACCGCGGTCGACGGCTTCAAGAAAATGAGGGGATCTTTGGGCACTTCGTTGCCGAGTTCCGCGGCGTGTGCCGCGTAGTTGCGCCCAATACAAACGATTTTTCTCGGTTCGACCGGCGCCAAACGCCTCACGTCGCCGGCAGCGATTGTTGCCCCGGTTTCGCGCCAGTCGCGCCAGGGAGCGGCGCTGATTTCCCGAATTCGGTCGCCATCAACAACTCCGTAACGCGGTTCGGAAGCTTTCGATGCGGTGGGAATAAAGCGGCAAAATTGCATGGCAGAAGAGTGTAGCAGCCTTCAGGGCAACGGCTGAGTGAGATCAACGAATGTTGCTTCCGAAGCTGGACTTTCATTGCCGGCGTGGTCCACCGCTGTGACGGAATACCAGTAGCGATGCGAGGCCGCAACGGACGAATCGCGCAAGGCCGGAGATAGCAGCAACTCTGTCTGTAACGGTTGTCCTCGCTCCCCTTCCTTTTCCGACCGATAGATGCGGTAGCCGGCCAAGTCACTTTCGCTATTAATGGACCAAGACAGGTCCACGACGCGCGTGCCGTCGGGGCTAGAGAGGACTGCGGCAACTACATTTTGAGGCGCCGCCGGCGGAAACGTATCACGGGGTGTCACGATTGCCGGCGTCGAATCGTCGGATTCGATCGAGTTGCCTGCGACGGTTGTTAGACTGCGGACAAGATAAACATACGTATTGCCGAACTCAAACAAAGTATCGCCGTAAGAGTTGCTTTGCGCCGACGCGAGCAGCCTCGGCGGATTTTTCCACTTGGCTTGAGATAGATCGCCATTAGATGGAGGCGACGCGTTGGGATCAAGCTCGCCTCGATAAACTTGATACGCGGCCGGACGTGCTCCTGAATCAGCTCCAGAAAGCTTCGGGGATTGCCACGAAAGTTCGATCGCATTCTGCGTCACGTTCGCCTTTACTTCCAGAATCTTGTCGGCTACCGAGTAAAGCCTGACCGTCACGGTGTTCGAATCCGCGGAGTCTCTCTTTTTTGAAGCGCGCGTACGTATGCGATAGACCACGTTGAGACCCGAATGAGCGCGTAACTCTTCCGGCGCGATTGCATCGCTGAATTGTATTTTTCCCTGCGCAGCATAGTTGCCCGCCAGTGCACCGGGAATCGTATAAACAAGGCGAAATGACTTGCTGTCCGGTTTGCCGTCCGGCTTCAATGTGCCACGGAAGATTTCCGTTGCCGGTGGTTCTGCCAGACGGTCGCCGCTTGTCGTGCGTCCTGGGAGCGTGAAGACGAGCTGCACGCCATTGCCCTGTTGATGAGCAGTCAGATCCGTGATCGCGGCGGGAATCGGGGGCGATGGCGGCTGCGGCTCGCCTGGAGCGCCACAACCGGCTACAACGCACGCAAACACTCTGAGACAAATAGAAAAGAGCACGTGCGGGGAATGCGCAAAAAGGGACGACCCTTTTCTCTTTTCCATTTTCACTTTTCTGTCATTTACAGGATGTAGCGGCTCAAATCCTGGTTTTTCACGATATCGGCAAGCTGCTTGTTCACGTATGCAGCGTCCACCTTCACCGTCTTTTTCTTCAGGTCAGGCGCTTCAAAGGACAGCTCGTCCAGCACCTTTTCCAGGATCGTGTGCAGCCTGCGCGCGCCGATATTTTCCGTTTGCTCGTTCACCGTAGTTGCAAACTTTGCAACGGTTTCGACCGCGTCGTCGGTGAAAGTCAGCTTCAGTCCTTCGGTTTCGAGTAGGGCGATGTACTGTTTGATGAGCGCATTCTTCGGCTCCGTCAAAATCCGGACGAAATCCTCTTCCTTAAGTGATTGCAGCTCCACGCGAATCGGCAAGCGGCCCTGCAGCTCCGGGATCAGGTCCGAAGGCTTGGTCACGTGAAACGCGCCCGCGGCGACAAACAAGATGTGATCGGTGCGGATCATGCCATAGCGCGTGTTAACCGTGGTTCCTTCGATGATCGGCAGAATATCGCGCTGTACGCCCTCTCGGCTCACATCCGGCCCGTGTCCCGTTTCGCGGCCTGCCACTTTGTCGATCTCGTCGATGAAAATAATTCCCATCTGCTCGGCGCGCTCGACCGCAACACGCGTCACCTGGTCCATGTCTACCAGCTTGCCTTCTTCTTCCTGAATCAGATATTCGAAAGCGTCGGCCACGCTCATCTTGCGCTTCTTTTTCTGCTGGCCGAACATGCCGCTCAGCATTTCCTTGAAATTGACGTCCATCTCCTCCACACCCTGGTTGGAGATGACTTCGAACGACGGCATCATTCGCTCGCGTACTTCCAGATCCACCATTCGCTGATCCAGCTTGCCCTCACGAAGCTGCGCGCGCAGCTTTTCTCTCGTGCGCTGGTTTTGTTCACGTTGGGAAGCGGCATCGCCGTCCGCGGTTCCCGGGCTCGGAGGCGGGGGCGGTGGAAGCAACAAATCCAGGACGCGTTCTTCGGCGGCTTGCTCGGCACGCTCGGCGATTTCATCGAGCTTTTCTTCGCGCACCATGTCGATGGACATTTCCACCAGGTCGCGCACCATGGATTCCACGTCGCGTCCGACATAGCCTACTTCTGTATACTTCGACGCTTCGACCTTCACGAACGGGCAGCCCGCCAAACGAGCGAGGCGACGAGCGATTTCCGTTTTCCCGACACCGGTCGGTCCGATCATCAGAATGTTCTTGGGCAGAATGTCGTCTGAGAGTTCGGGTGGCAGCTTCTGCCGCCGCACGCGATTGCGCAGCGCTACCGCAATCGCCCGTTTCGCCGCGGCTTGACCGACAATGTATTTGTCCAGCTCCGCCACGATTTCCCGCGGCGTCATATCGTCCAACGCCGGCAGAAACTCTTCGCCTTCAGGCCGAGCTCCATTCGCTCCGCCTTGCACCAAAATCAGTTCTTTTTCTGACTTGCTTGCCATAGAGCTATTTTCAGTGGTCCGTTTCTTGGTTTTCGATCTTCATTCGGCCGACTACCCCAGCTCTTCCATTGTGAAGTTCGCATTGGTATAGATGCAAATTTCGCTCGCGATGCGCATCGCTTCGAGGGCCAAATCCTTGGCGCCTAACTTCGAGTGTTTCATCAACGCCCGCGCCGCCGCAAGGGCGTACGAGCCACCGGACCCGATCGCCACGATGCCGTCGTCCGGCTCGATTACGTCGCCGTTGCCGGACAAGATAAACGTACCCTTGGTGTCCGCCACGATAAGCAGCGCTTCCAGGTGACGAAGCGCGCGGTCCTTCCGCCAGTCCTTGGCCAGCTCCACGGCCGCCTTTTGCAGATTACCCGAGAACTCTTGCAGCTTCCCCTCGAACCGCTCAAAAAGCGAGATCGCATCCGCTGTGGAACCCGCAAACCCTGCGATCACTTTGTCCTGATAAAGCCTCCGCGTTTTGCGGGCCGTGTGCTTCATCACGTGGTCGCCCATGGTTACCTGCCCATCAGCGATGAGCACAACCTTCCCATCCTTGCGCACACATAAAACCGTCGTTCCATGCATCGCGTCGCCGCTATGCGCACTATTTTGGCTCATTGGCATTCCCCCATTATACGCTGCCCCTTTTCAACACCAAATTCACTTGCTCTCCGCTCTCAGACCGGATCTTTCCATACTTGCTGCGACGACCGGGATACCCAACCTCTGGCTCTGCCAACTCGTGTGATCTCAGGTTTCCGGCCACAATCCACAACGTCCAGGCGCCCCCAACGACACAAACGCCAACCCTCCGCTACAATGGAAGCGCGCGCTCAAGACCCATATTAAAAAGGACTACTGCAGAATGTACGTTGCCCAGCCTATTGAATGGACCGACCGCGGCGTTGTCATGCTTGACCAGCGCCGCCTCCCCACCGAGGAAATCTCCTACACCTACACCACCTATCAGGACGTCGCCAAAGCCATCCGCGAAATGGTCATCCGCGGAGCTCCCGCCATCGGGGTCGCTGCCGCCATGGGCGTCGCCATCGGCATGAAAAATTCACCCGCCAAATCGCTCGATGAACTGCGCACCGAATTTCCCGTCATCGTCGACACGCTAGCCAAGACCCGCCCCACCGCCGTCGATCTTTTTTGGGCGCTCGACCGCATGAGCCGCCGCTTCAACGAACTCTCGGCGCAAACTTCCGATCTCGCCAAAATCAAAGCAGCAATGATCGAGGAAGCCAAAGCCGTCCACGCCGAAAAGCGCGCCACCGACGAAGCCATCGGCCGCTTCGGCGCCGAACTGATGCCGCAAGATGGATTGGTGATGACGCAGTGCAACGCCGGCGCTCTCGCCACCGGTGGCATCGGCACCGCGCTCGGCGTAATTCAGGTCGCCGTCGAGCAGGGCAAAAAAATTCACGTGCTCGTTCCTGAAACGCGTCCTTACTTGCAGGGCGCGCGCCTCACCGCGTGGGAGCTGCACCGCAGCAATATTCCTCTTACGCTCATCACCGACAACATGGTTGGCCACTTTCTGAAAACCGGAAACGTCGGCGCCATCGTCACCGGAGCCGACCGCATTGCCGCCAACGGCGACACCGCCAACAAAATCGGCACCTACCAGATCGCTGTCCTCGCGCGCGAACACAATGTACCGTTCTATATCGCCGCGCCCGTTTCCACTTTTGATTTGACCATTCCCGACGGCAATCACATCCCAATCGAAGAGCGCTCTTCCGCCGAAGTCACGCAGATTCAGGGAATCCGCATCGCACCCGACGTTCGCGCCGCGCACCCCGCCTTTGACGTGACGCCAAACAAATTTATAGCCGCCATCTTCACCGAACGCGGCGTAGCCCGCGCCCCCTACACCGAATCCCTAGCCGCCCTCGCGGCAAACCGTTCCATCACCGCGGCGTTGTCTTCATGAGGAAAGGAGCCTAGAACCTCTCAGTCGAGAGGCATCTCGGTTGTCACTCCGAGCGAAGCGAGGTACGGTCTTTCATCGAGCGATTGTTCCTCGATGAATCTGCTTTTTGTCGTCGGGATCGCTGAGCGATTGTTGCTACCGAAAATTTTCAACGAGCATGATCTGCGATTGCTGCCAGCCCGGCTGATCGAACACAATTTTTTCCCCATCGCGCGAAGCGCCCAGCCAGAACGGTACAATGCCTAGCTGCCCGACGGTTTTCACGCGGCGCGTCGCCAGGTCGAACACACTCACCACCGGCGAGCCGCTTCCCGACGGCTGCGCGAAAATAATCCCGCCGCTCGCGCCCGTGTCGACCACAGCCCAGGTCGCCCACATCGGCGGGCGCACATCGCGCGACAACAATTTTTCCCTGCCGCCATTTACCTC
>Ga0268266_10000288_pt1 | contig 82716 bp, 75 predicted proteins | sample KBSS13metaG_FD_190356 | JGI IMG/M metagenome (GOLD analysis project Ga0268266, IMG submission 190356) | Switchgrass rhizosphere microbial communities from Kellogg Biological Station, Michigan, USA - KBS S1-3 metaG (SPAdes) (version 2) | ecosystem: Host-associated > Plants > Roots > Rhizosphere...
CGTGTAGCAGACGGCGGCCGCCTCGGTGTCGCCGAACTCCGGCCAGTCGAACCGGCACGGCGCGTCGGCCAGCAACGCGGCATAATCGAGCACCGGCCGGGCCAGGGGAGGGACCTCGCTCTCGCCTTCGCCGACCAGAATCACCTGCGTCACCGATTTGGCGAGGGCCAGCACGTCCTTCGCCAGCCTGGCAAGCGCGCGGTCGAGGATCAGCACCGTGTCGCCGGCATGGTCGACGATGAAGGCGAGCTGGGCGGGCGACAGGCGGGCGTTGAGCGTATGGAGCACGGCACCCATCGAGGGCACGGCGAGATAGGCTTCGAGATGAGCCTGGTGGTTCCAGCAAAGCGTCGCGACCCGGTCGCCCGGCCCGACCCCGAGACGGTCAAGCGCGGCGGCGAGGCGCTCCGCATTGTCGGCGACCCCGGCGAAGCTGGCATCGCCGCTCACCGCGCCGCCCGTGAAGCTCGTGACGCGGCTGTCCCCGTGCAGGCGGGCGCCATGGCGCAAGATGGTGGCGACGGTGGTCGGGGCGTGCATCATTGTCGCGCGCATCAGCTCAGCTCCATCTGCCGCTCGCCGCCGCTTCCGCCTCGGCGAGCAAGCGAGGCACATTCGCCTCGAGCTGCCGCGCATAAGCGGTGTCGTGACGGCCCTGCGTGTTGAGAATGAAGGCGCCCTCGACCACGCCGGCGAGGCGCCAGAAGGCGAGGCAGCCATAGAAAGGCAGCCCGCCGAGGCTCCGGCCGGTGGCGGCGGACCAGCGCGCGGCGAGATGGCGGCGCGCCTCGGGCCCGGCCCCCCGGGTCACGGCCTGGACGTGCGGAAAAGCGGGGACGTCCAGGCTGCGCTCGCCCCAGAACATCAGCATCAGGCCGAGATCGAGCAGCGGATCGGCGATCGCCGAAAGCTCCCAGTCGATGATCGCCCGAAGCCGGGGCTCCTCCCGCGCGAACAGCGTATTGTCGAGATGATAGTCACCATGGATCAGCGCACCGTCCGTCTGCGCCGGGACGTTGGCGAGGAGCCACTCGCCCAGCTCGGCGAACAAGGGCAGCTCCCGCACCTTTTCGCGTGCGCGCAAATCGAGCCAGCGCTGCACCTGGCGGGTGGCCCAGCCTTGCGGGTTGCCGAAATCCTTCAGCCCGGCAGCGCGCCAGTCGAGGCTGTGGACGCAGGCCAAGGCGTCGACCAGCTCCTCGCCGATGCGCGTCACCGTCCCGGCATGCGCCAGATAGGCGTCCGGCAGCTGGTCGGTGATCGCCACGCCGTCCACGCACTCGGCAATCATGAAGGGCACGCCGATCACGGCGGGGTCATCGCAATAAGCGAGCAGCTGCGGCGCCCGGCCGGTGGCGGCAAGCGCCCGCATCACCTGCACCTCGCGGCCGATGCCGGCGGCGGATTTGGGCGAGATGGCGTCGGCGGGCGGATGGCGGAGGATGACCGGCCCGATCTCGGTCTCGAGGCGGCGGACGACGTTGACATTGCCCCCGGCCAGCAGGGCGCCGGGGCTGACCTTGTCGAAGCCGAGCTTGTCCCGCAGCCATGCCGCGAGCCGGAGGAAATTGTCCTCGTCCGCGCTCATAGGGAGGCCAGCAGCCCGCCGTCGACCGGGATCACCGCGCCGGTCATGTAGGTGAAACCGGCCACGGCGAGAACCACCTTGGCGACCTCGTCGGGCTCGCAGACCCGGCCGAGCGGGATACCGGCGACGATCGTCGCGCGGGCCGCATCCGAGACGGCGGCGGTCATGTCGGTCGGCGTGAAGCCAGGGATGACGAGGTTCACCCTGATGTCGCGCGGCGCCAGCTCCATCGCCAGCGCATAGGTGAAGCCGATCAGGCCGGCCTTGGACGCGGCATAAGCGGTGTCGCCGGCGAAGCCGCGCAGGCCGATGACCGCGCCGATATTGATGATCGCGCCGCCCGGCTTCATGTACGGCAGCGCCGCGCGGGCGGCGTGAAAGGCGCCGTCGATATTGGTGCGAAGCACGGCGTTCCAATCGGCTTCGGAGATGCGGGTGACCCGGCCGCCGCGATGGATCCCCGCATTGTTGACCAGCACATCGATCCCGCCCAGGCGCTCGGCCGCCTCGCCGATGGCCACCTCCACCTGCGCCGCGTCGGTCATGTTCGCGCGGGCCGCGAGTGCCCGTCCGCCGAGCCGGGCGGCGGCGGCGTCGACATCGGCGCCCCGCGCGACGCAGGCGACCCGGTGCCCGGCCGAGATCGCCTCCGCAGCGATTGCGAGTCCGATCCCGCGCGACGCGCCGGTGACCACCCAGGACTGGTCCAACCGAGGATCCTCCCCATGTTTCTCAGAGTCCTGTGGCACAGTGTCTACGCATAAGTAAACATGTTACGGGATGATCGCGCGGCGGTGGCGGTGGCGGCTGCCGCATTTTACCGTGCCCGAAGCGGCTTGCGCCGATCTTCCTCATCCGTATATCTTATACCCGAACGTAAGACAGCAGATGCTGTGGTGACGAGAGGGTCCTGCCAGGATGGCGCTTAAGGTCGGCAGCACGCCGCGCAGCGAAGCCGCGGAGTTTGAGACGATCCTGGCCGTGGTGCCGTGGGGCGAACTCGCCTTCCTGGACCTGGAGGCGCGGGCCGAGCGCGAGGCGGTGATCTTTCCGGACCGGCGGCTGACCTACCGCGCGTTTGCGGACGAGGTCGTGCACCATGCGCGCTGCCTCATCGCGCAGGGGATAAGACCGGGCGAGCATGTCGGCCTGCTGCTGTCGAATCGCATCGAATATCTGGTGATGATCAGCGCGATCGCCTGCGTCGGCGGCGTCGCGGTCACGATCAACTCGCGCTACCAGGCCAGCGAGCTGGCGATGGTGATCGAGGATTCCGACATCGTTCTTTTGATCACCGAGGCGCAGGTTTCCGACGACGTCGACTATCTCGAGCGGCTGTCGCGCGCCTTTCCGGAGCTTGGCGGCACCGCGCGCCCGGACGCGCTCGCGTTGGCGGGCGCGCCGAAGCTGCGCCGGATCCTGCTGCTCAACGGCGAGGCGCCCCATTCGCTCTGTTTCGCGGCCTTCGTGGCGGGGGGCGAGACGGTGCCCGCGGCCGAGGTGGCGCGGCGGCGGAAGCTGGTGCGGATCCGTGACCCGTTCATGATGATGTACACGTCGGGGACGACCTCGTCGCCGAAGGGGTGCCTGCTTACCCATGAATCGGTGGTGCGGACGATCCAGGGCGTGGCGACCCGCTTCGCGCTCGAGCCGGACGACCGCTACTGGACACCGCTGCCCATGTTTCACATGGGCTCGATCAACCCGTTCGGCGCGGTGCTCTGGACCGGCGCGACCTTCGTTTGCCTGCCTTATTTCGACGCCGGGGAAGCGCTGGCGATGATCGAGGCCGAGCGCGCGACGATCGGTTTCCTCTCCTTTCCGCCGATCATCGCCGGCCTGGCCAGGCACCCCGACGTGAAGACCCGCGACCTCTCCTCGCTGCGCGCGCTGATGAGCAACGCCGCGGTGCAGACGCCCGAGGTAAAGCGTGAGCTGCTCGAGGCGTTTCCGGACGTGGTCCATACCGGCATGTACGGCATGACCGAGGGCGGCGGGGCGGTCTGCTGCACTGCCGTCTACGATTCACCCGGTGCGGGCACACGGCGGAACGGCCGGCCGATGCCCGGGATGCAGGTCCGCATCGTCCGTCCGGACGGAACCGACGCCGATCCGGACGAGCCGGGCGAAATCTGGTTCGCGGGCTACGGACTCTTCGAGGGCTATTACAAGCAGCCGGAAAAGACCGCCGAGGTCTTCATCAAAGGCTGGATGCACAGCGGCGACCGCGGCTCGATGAACGAGGCCGGCGAGATCCTGTTCATGGGCCGCAGCAAGGACATGCTGAAAGTGGGCGGCGAAAATGTGTCGCCCGGCGAAATCGAGGCCTTTCTCGAAGGTCATCCGGCGGTGAAGGTGTGCCAGGTGATCGGCATTGCGGACGAGCGGCTGACCGAGGTTGCCGTGGCCGTGATCGAGCTGCGCCCCGGCCAGACCGCCACCGACGCCGAGCTCATCGCTTATTGCCGGGGGAACATCGCCAGCTTCAAGGTGCCGCGCCAGGTCCGCTTCGTTGAGGATTGGCCGTTCACCCCCAGCATGAAAATCAAGAAGAGCGAGCTCGCCTCGCTCTTCGCCGACTGATCCTCGAACAGAGAGCCGCGCCCATGTATGGTGAAGCCAGCCCCGCGAGTGACGCCCCGGCATTGCCGCTGCCCCAGATCAGCCAGGATTATGCGCCCTTTTACGAGGGCGTCGCGGCGCACAAGCTGCTGGTGCAGCAATGCGCGGCCTGCGGCACGGTCAACCATCCGCCGCAGGTCATGTGCCCGTCCTGCCAGGGGCTGGACTTCGGCTGGCGTGAAAGCGGGTTGGAAGGGATTCTCTACAGCTACACCGTTCATCATCATCCGCCGCTGGCTGGCTTCGCATCGCCGCATCCGGTCGGCCTGGCCGAAATGGAAGACGGCTTTCGCCTGGTCGCCGCTCTCCATGGCCTGGAGGCCGACGGGCCAGCGATCGGCATGAAGCTGCGCGTGGAGTTCTTCACCCGGGAGGACGGCTTCCCGCTCTTCCGCTTCGTCCCGGCTGCCGAAGGGGAGGGCGCATGAGCGTGCGGGACAAGGCGGCCATTGTCGGCCTGGGGGCGACCGAATTCTCGAAGAATTCCGGGCGCAGCGAGATGCGCCTGGCGATGGAGGCGATCAACGCCGCGCTCGCCGACGCCGGGCTGGCGCCCGGCGATGTCGACGGCATCGTGTCGTTCGAGATGGACAATAATTCGGAGGCCGAGATCCTCCGCAACCTCGGCGGCCCGCATTTGCGCTTCTTCACGAAGATCGGCTTCGGAGGCGGCGGTGCCGGCGGCGCGATCCAGCAGGCCAGCCTCGCGGTCGCCGCCGGCGTCGCCGAGACCGTGATCTGCTTCCGGGCCATGAACGAGCGGTCCGGCCAGCGTTTCGGCAATCCGATGCTGCAGAACCAGGTCACCGCCGAGCAATTGCTGATGAGCTTCCACACCGTCCACGGTCTGCAGACCGCGGCCGCCTTCACGGCGATGGCGATGCGGCGCTACATGCACGAGACCGGGGCGACGACCGACGATTTCGCCACCATCTCGATCGCGGCGCGGAAACATGCCGCGACCAATCCCCGCGCCTGGTTCTACGGCAAACCGATCACGCGCGAGGACTATCATGCGTCGCGGCTGATCGCGGACCCCCTGCGCCTGCTCGATTGCTGCCAGGAGAGCGACGGTGCCGTGGCGGTGGTGGTGACGAGCCTTGAGCGCGCCAAAGACCTCAGGCAGCGCCCCGTGAAAATCCGCGCGGCCGCGCAGGGCCTGGGGCGCGGCACCTGCGTGCTCACCAATTACTACCGCCCCGATATCGCGCCGCGAGACGAGAGCCGGGTGGTGAGCGAGCAGCTCTACCGCGCCGCCGGCCTCGGCCCCGAGGATATGGACCTGGCCATTATCTACGACCATTTCGGGCCGACCCTGCTGCCCGCGCTCGAAGCCTATGGTTTCTGCGCCTGGGGCGAGGCGAAGGACTTCATCAAGGACGGCGCGATCGAGGTGGGCGGGCGGCTGCCGGTCAACACCAATGGCGGCCAGGTCGGCGAAGCCTATATCCATGGCATGAATGGCGTCGGGGAAGCGGTGCGCCAGTTGCGCGGCGAGGCGGTCAATCAGGTCGCGGGCGCGGCGAATATCCTGGTCACGGCCGGCAATGGCGTGCCGACCAGCGCAATGATCCTGGGCGTTTGAGGGCCCAGGGCCCGGATCAGCCGAAGCTGAGCTTGCGCGCCGATTCCCGGCTGTCGACCAGATAGAATTTGACCGTGCCGGGCTCCATGAAATTGGCCTCGTCGGCCTGGATCCGGGTGAGGATTTCCGGCCGGAACAGGCCGTCGAGGAAGGTCTGCGCCTCGGCGCGGGTCTGGAAGATGGCCTCGGTGAAGACGTCGTAATCGTCCTCGTCCATCGCCCGGTCCTCGCCGACGCCGCCAACGAGCGGATCATCGGTCACCACATAGTTGCGGCGATAGATGGCCATGGGCGGGAGCAGCTTTTCGCAGAAAGGCACGTGGCGGGTTTCATAATAATCGCGGAATGCTTCCGCGCTCATTCCCCGCTTCCGTTTGATCGCGACAATCAGCTTGATCATGATCTGCTCCGGGCAAGCAAAAGGGGAGCGGCCTCGCGGCCGCTCCCCCTGAAGTTGATCAGAAGTGGATGCCGACGCTGATCCCGTAGGTCCGGGGTGCGGCGGGTGACACCTGGTCGGCGGCGCCGGTCGCGTTGGCGTAGGAGCTATATTCCTCGTTGAGGATGTTCTTCGCCCAGAGCTGGACATCCCACCGGCCGCCGGGCGCCGTCCACGTCGCCGTCGCGTTGATGATGTCGTAGGAAGGCTGCTTCAGACGGTGGTCCAGCGACCAGAAGAAGCCGCTATTGTGGTAGTAGATGCCCGCCAGCGTCAGCGAGCTGTCGCCGATCGGGATCTCATACTGGACGCTCGCATTGAAGGTGAACGGAGGCGTGCGGATCGTGTCCGTGCCGCTGAGGTCCACATTGTTGAGCGTCACGTTGCCGTTGCCGTTGACCGGGTTCGGCACGTTGATCGTGCCCATCGGGAAGTTGGTATATTCGCCGTTGAGATAGGAGGCGTTGAGCGCGATCTGCAGGTGGCGGGTCGGCACGATCGTCAGCCCGGCCTCGATGCCGTAGATCCGGGCGTCGGCGGCGTTGAAGAGCTGCGAAACGAAGCCGGCGCCGACGGCCACGTTGATCGAGAACTGCAGGTTCTTGAAGTCATAGTAGAAGGCATCGACGTTGAACCGGATCTTGCGGTCCATGAGGTCGGAGCGGAAGCCCACCGAGTAAGCGTCGATCACCTCCGGCAGCACGGCCGGGATGGTCGGCGTGGTCAGCGAGTACACACCGCCGCGGAAGCCGCGGTCGTAGGACGCATAGACCATGAAGTCGTCGGTGAAGTGGTGATCGATCGCCAGGCGCCAGGTCAGCTTGCTCTGGGTCACGTCCGGCGGCAGCACCGGGTAGGTCAAAGTTGGCGTCGCGGGGGTCAGCGGGAAATCATCCGGCACCGGCGTCGGCTGTGCCGCCGGGAAGGGTGACTGGATGATGATCGCGTTGAGACTGCGCTCGTCACGTGTGTAGCGCAGGCCGGCCGTGATGTTGGTGCTCTCGCCGATCCGGTAGGTCGCCTGGCCGAAGGCGGAATAGGAAGTGAGAGGCATGCCGCCCTCGAAATTCCGGACCGTGGTCGGACGCGGGCCGCCGGAGCCGATGATGAACTGGTTGGGCAGCTCGCTGTTCCGGTCGGTCATGTAGAAGGCGCCGAGGATCCAGGTCAGCGGCGAGGTGGGGTTGTCCGACTGGAGCTGCAGCTCTTGCGAGAAGAAGCGTGACCGGCGGGTCGAGGACAGCTGGGTGTAGTAACCCGCGACCCGGTCGGCATCGAGCAGGAACCGGCCATAGGTCTGGCGGTAGGCCGTGATGCTGACCAGCCGGACATCGCCGAAATCGTGATTGATGTTGATCGAGCCGCCATAGGCCCGCGACCGGGCATAATCGTCGACCGTGCTGCGCACGTTGTAATAGCCCGGATTGCCCGTGCCATCGAGGCCCTTGGAGCCTTCCGCGACGTTGAGCGCGGAGCCGAGTTGATCCGAGAAGCGGTAATAATCGGCGCCGATCCTGATCGTCGTCGTGTTGCCGATTTCGAACAGGAGCTGCCCGCGGACCCCGAAATGGTTGTTGGTGAACACCTCGTTGCCGGTGGTCAGGTTGGTGCCCCAGCCGTCCGACTGGTTGCGGTAATAGAAGGCGATGTCGCCGGCCACGCCTTCACCGATACCGGTGGTCGCGTAGAGCTGGCCCTCGATCGTGTCGTAATTGCCGTAGCCGATCCGGGCCTCCAGCTGGGTGTCGTGCGACGGCCGGCGGGTGATGACATTGATGACGCCGCCGGTCGCGTTCCGCCCGAACAGCGTACCCTGCGGCCCCTTCAGCACTTCGACGCGCTCGATATTGTTGAAGTTGAAGACGCCGCCCTGCTGCGACTGCATGTAGACGCCGTCGACGAACACCGCGATCGAGCTTTCCGCCGCGCCGTTGGAGTTGAGGCTGCCGACGCCGCGCAGGAAGATCGCGCTGTTGAACGTGCCGCGCGACACGTCGAGGCTCGGCGTCGAGAAGGTCAGGGTCTCAGTGCTGTTGACGCCGAGCGCCTGGGCGGTCTCTCCAGTCACGGCCGAGATCGCGATCGGCACGTCCTGCAGATTCTGCTCGCGCCGCTGAGCGACGACGACGATGTCGGCGACACCGCCTTCGTCCTGCTCGGCCTCGGGCGGCTCGGTGGCCGGCGGCTGTGCGGCGGTCGTGGCTGCCTCATTGGCGTCGGCGGTCGAGCCTGCCGGCGCGGTGTCCTGCGCATAAGCGGGCGCCGCGATTGTCAGGACGGCCCCGGAGGCGCCGGCCAGCAAATATTGCAAGAGAGAAGAGTGTCTGCGCTTCATTGATTTTCTCCCAGATTCCCAAGGGCTTCTTTGTTCTTGATCAACCCGGCACGTTGGCCCGTGCCCGCCTTGCAATCGCACCGCGCCAAAGCTCGCGAAGCCATCGTCAATGTCCAGGATTGTGGAATGTCGAAAGCGTCCCATACGCGTCGGCTTGCGTCGCCGGATCGGCGGAACAGCTCAAACGACAGGCGTGCGCCTGTTTCATGGGTGAAAACACTTCCTCCCTCCCCAATCGCAATACCCGGCGCGCCGGCTTATGTTTTGTCGCGCCTCGAACCTTGACGAGGCTGACGGCTCTAGACTTTCAAGTCAAGTTGTTTTCTCATGAGTATACACAGTACGCAATCTTACAAATCGCGACAGCGGCGCCCCGCCGAGCGGGGCTTTTGCCCAGGCTGCGTGGTGACAACATATTGAAAAATATGTGTAACAAATGCGCGCCCGAGCCCACCTGACGGTGACGCGTCAGTCGGCAGCGCCGCCTTCCGGGCAGACCGGGGCCGTTCGATTTCGTTGACTCCCCGCCCAGCTGTGGCTTCGGTACAACATTCCCTGCAGTCAGCCGGGTGGACGATCTTGCCTCAACCGATGCCACGGCATACGATCCAAGACTCTAATATCAAACGATAGTTTGTTGAGAGCCTGCGGATCGAATCGGAGCCGGTCCGATCTCAGGTCAGGCATTTTTGATCGCCGAAAAAAAATTGGGGTAAATATACTACTGTATGATAAACAGACGACCGAGCCGGATGAGAATCGACCGCGACAGCAGGGTGAGCCGGCCCCGACGACCACAATAAACCGCGCGCCAGTCGCGGCAGTGATGGGGAGACGGATGCAGATGGCTGACCAGAGTCCGCGTGAAATCGTATCGGGCCTCGGCTTTATTGAAGGCCCGGTCTGGATGGAGGACGGCGCCCTGCTCGTCTGCGACATGTGCGAGCAGGGGATTCTCGCGGTGGACCTCGAGCGCGGCACGGCGTCGCCGTTCGTCAATACCGGTGGCGGGCCCAACGGGCTCGCGATCGGCCCGGATGGCGACCTGTTCGTCTGCAACAATGGCGGCATGGCCTTCGGGCCGAAGGTAGACGGGCAGAACAAGCCTGTCGGCGGCGGCGCGAAGCCGGACAATGCCATCGCGCCCTGCATCCAGAAGGTTGACCGGAAGGGCCGCGTCGAGACGCTTTATGCCGAATGCGGCGGCCATCCCCTGCAGGCGCCGAACGACCTGGTGTTCGATGCCCATGGCGGCTTTTATTTCACCGATATCGGCCATGCCCACGGGCGGACCTGTGATCTCGGCGGCCTCTATTATGCCAAGGCTGACGGCAGCCTGATCCGGGAGCTGATCCACGATGCGACGCCGACCACGCCGCTGACCCAGCCCAATGGCGTGGCGCTCTCGCCGGACGGCAAGACCATCTACGTGGCCGAGACGGGAAGCGGCCGGCTCTGGGCTTGGTCGGTGCTAGAGCCGGGCGTGCTCGGTCCCGCGCCGAGCCCGGTCAGCCGCAACGGCGCGGCCATGCTCTTCGGCTGGGGCGATTACACGCTCTTCGACTCCATGGCCGTGGACAGTGTCGGCAATATCTGCGTGGGCACGCTGCTCCGGGGCGGCGTCACGGTCGTCCGGCCGGAGGGCGGGCTCGAGCGCTTCATCGCCATTCCCGAGGAATATTATGTCACCAATATCTGCTTCGGCGGCGCGGACCTGAAGACCGCCTATCTGACCGCCTCGGGGCATGGGAAAGTCTGGGCGGTGGACTGGCCCCATTCCGGCCTCGCGCTGGCCCACGTGGCCTCCACCCCGCGCCTTGCCGCATGAAGCACTTCGCCGGCCGCGTGGCCCTCGTAACGGGGGGAGGGGCCGGGATCGGCCGGTCCATCGCGCATGCCTTTGCGCGGGAAGGCATGGACCTGGTGATCGCCGACATTGATCTCGCGGCGGCAACGGCGGTCGCGGTGGAGGTCGAGGCGCTCGGGCGCCGGGCGCTGCCGGCGCAGGTGGACGTGGCCGACCTCGAATCCGTGACGGCGCTCGCCGGCGAGGTGACCAAGGCGTTTCCGGCGATCGACATCCTGGTCAACAATGCGGGTGTGACGCTGCGGCCGCTGCGCTACTTCTGGGACAGCTCCTATGCCGATCTGAAGTGGGTCATGGACATCAACTTCTGGGGAGTGGTCAACGGCCTGCACGTCTTCCTGCCCGGGATGCGCGATGCGGGCGGGCCCAAGCATATCGTCAACACCTCGTCGCTGGCCTCCTTCCTCGACGTGCCAGGTCACTCCATCTATTCCGCGTCGAAGGGTGCGGTCGACGGCCTGTCGCGCTCGCTGCGGGCGGAGCTTGCGGAGCACGATATCGGCGTGACCCTGCTCTTCCCGGGCTATTTCGCCACGCAGATCTACGAGAGCGAGAAGCGTCGTCCGGCCGAGGAGCGGTCCGAGGCACGCGAGGTCGCCGCTTATTCAGGGCACCACCATGGCCGCTCGACCAGGCCGATCGACATTGATTTGGTCGGCCCGATGGTGGTCGAAGCGATCATGGAGAACCGGCCCTATTGCTTCACCCACCCCTTGCCGCCCCCGGCGATGGAGCAGCGCTTCGCCGACATCCGGGCGGGCTACAGGGCGCCCGCATCATGATCCGCATCTACACTTTTGCGCTGGTGCGTGACGTCGCCCGCGGCCTGGTCCGCGATCTCAGGGTCCGCTGGGCGCTGGAGGAAGCCGGCCTGCCCTATGAGGTAAAGCTGATCGAGCTCGGCGCGGGGCAGGCCGACCCGGAATATCGCAAGCTGCAGCCCTTCGGCCAGGTCCCCGCTTATGAGGAGGACGGGGTGCAATTGTTCGAATCCGGCGCGATCGTCCAGCATATCGCCGAACGGTGCGGGACCCTGCTGCCGACCGACCCGGCCGGGCGGGCGCGGACCATCACCTGGATGTATGCCGCGCTCTGCACGATCGAGCCGAAGGTCCAGAACCTGACCCTGCTCGAAGTATTTCACATGGAGGAAGAGTGGGCGAAGCTGCGCCGGCCGGCGGCGACCTTCGCGGTCCGCCGCCGCCTGGCCGAGCTGGCCGAGCGGCTGGGCAAAAACGACTATCTGGCGGACAACAGGTTCACGGCCGCCGACCTGCTGATGACGACCGTGCTGCGCATCCTGCGTCATGGCAATCTGGTCGCCGAGCAGCCCGCGCTTGCCGCCTATCAGGCGCGCTGCGAGGCCCGGCCCGCCTTCCGGAAAGCGCTGGCCGATCAGATTGCAGTCTATGACGAGGTGCAGCGTGGAACAGAGACCGCTGGGCAATAGCGGATTGCTCGTCTCCGAATTCGCATTCGGGACGATGACCTTCGGCGGCACGGGCACGCTTGCGGCGGTCGGCTCGACCGGGCTGGCCGAGGCCGAGCGGATCGTCTCGCGCTGCATCGAGGCCGGGATCACCCTGTTCGACACGGCCGACGTTTATTCCGCCGGCCTGTCGGAGGAATTGCTCGGCAAGGCGCTCCGCGCGCGGCGCAGACAAGTGCTGATCGCGACCAAGGTGTTCGGCCGGATGGGCGATCGGGCGCATGATGTGGGGCTGTCGCGGCAGCATATCGTCGAGGCGTGCGAGGCCAGCCTGAAGCGGCTGGGGACCGATCATATCGATCTCTATCAGGCGCATTCCTTCGACTCGCTGACCCCGGTCGAGGAGACGCTCCGCGCGTTCGACGACCTGATCCGGGCAGGCAAGGTGCGCTATATCGGCTGCTCCAACCATGGCGGCTGGCAGCTCATGAAGGCGCTGGCGGCCGCGGACGCTGGCGGGCTCACCCGCTATGTCAGCCAGCAAATCTATTATTCGGCCTATGACCGGGACGTGGAATGGGACCTGGTGCCGCTTGGCCTGGATCAGGGCGTGGGCATGCTGGTCTACAGCCCCCTGGCGATGGGGCTTCTCTCGGGCCGCTACCGGCGCGATGCGCCCGCTCCGGCGGATTCGCGCGCGACCTTGATCCGCGTCCCGCAGGACCGCGACCGCGCGCGGCTATTCGATCTGGTGGACGTGCTGGCGGAGATTGCCGACGGTCGCGGCGTCAGCGTCGCCCAGGTCGCGCTCAATTGGGCTCGGCAGCGGCCCGGCGTGTCGAGCCTGCTGATCGGCGCACGCGACGAACGCCAACTCGAGGACAATCTCGCCGCCGCCACGTGGGTCCTTTCCCCCGAGGAGATGGCGCGGATCGACATCGAGAGCGCACAGGCCTCGCCTTATCCCTATTGGCACCAGCAATTCCGCTCGAGCGAGCGCAATCCCTATTACCGCAGCATGCGCGCGCCGAAGCCGCGCGGGGAGGAAGCATGACCGACGCCCTTGCCGAGCTGACCGCGCGCGCGCGAATTCACGATGCCATCGTGCGCAACGCGCGCGGCGTCGACCGGCTCGATCGCGCGCTGATCCTGTCCACCTTCCATCCGGACGCGATCGACGATCATGGCGCCTTCAAGGGTAGCCCGGAGGCATTCGCCGACTGGGTCATCGCACGCAACGCCGGGGTCGTGCACAGCTCCAACCATGTGCTCGCGAACCAGACGATCGTGCTGGATGGCGAGACGGCGCGGGTGGAGACCTATTTCACCTCCTACCAGCTGTTCGACCGCGACGGGGGGCAGCACCGCTCCATTTCCTGCGGCCGTTATCTCGACCGGTTCGAGGCGCGGGACGGCGACTGGCGGATCGCGGACCGGCTCACCGTGGTCGACTGGCGCTGGTCGGAAGCCGTGGCCGAGGCGGCGCCCGCCGCGGTCGCGGGCCTCGCGGTCGGGGTCCGGGACCCCAGCGATCCCTCCTACGCCTTCTTTACCGGCGCATGAGCGGGGCGGTGCCGCCGGGCCACGCGCAGGCGATCGTCTATGAAGGCCCGGGAAGGCTCACGCTCCGCGCGGTGCCGATCCCGTCGACCGGGCCGGACGACATGCTGGTCGAGGTCGAACTGTGCGGCGTCGACGGATCGGAGCTGCACATGTTCCGGGGCGAGCTCGGCTGGATCAACGACCGCGCGCCCCTGATCTTCGGCGACGAGATTATCGGCCGGGTCAGCGCGATCGGGCCGGCCGCTGAGGCCCGCCGCGGCCTCGCTATCGGCGACCGGGTCACGATCGAGGCGCGCTGGCCCTGCGCGACCTGCCCTGAACCGGGGACCTGCCAATATTTCCGCTGCGACAACAACCCCGGACGGCGCGGCTATGGCGCCATCGGCCTGGCCGACCCGCCGGGCCTCTGGGGCGGCTATGCGAGCCATGTCCATGTGCCGCGCGAGGCGCTGGCCTATCGCATTCCGGACGCGATGGCGGCGGGCACGGCTTTGGTCGCGGGATCGGTGTTCGCCAATGGCCTGCGCTGGAGCGAGCTGAGCGGCGCCGCGCCGGGCAAGACGCTGGCAATCATCGGGCCGGGGCCGCAGGGGCTCGGCTGCGCGCTGGCGGCGAACCAGCTCGGCGCTCGGGTGCTGGTGATCGGGCTGGAGCAGGACTCGGTCAGGCTGGCTTGTGCCGCGCGCTACGGCGCCGATACGGTGGCCATCGGCGCGGGCGAGGCGGAAGCGGATGTGGTCGCCCGCTGCCAGGCGTTGGTTGGGCCGGTCGATGCGGTGATCGAGCTGGCCGGTTCGTCGCCGGCCAAGTCACTCGCCTTCGCCCTGGTGCGATCGAAGGGCCTGGTCGCCAATGCCAGCGTGCCATTCCCTGCCGTGCAGCCATTCGACTGGATGGGCGCGCTGATGAAGGAACTGACCGTCATCAACCCGGTCTCCCATCCGCATATGGTGGCGCGCGCGCTGGAGGCGGCGGCGGCGTTGCTGGCGCAAGGCGTGAACGTGGGCGATCTCATCACCCACGTCTTTCCGCTGGCCGACGCCGAGCAGGCCTTGTGTGTGGCCGCCTATGAGACGGACGAGCGGCCGGTGAAGGTCGCGCTGGACCCGCGGCGCTCCGCCTGAGCGAGGCGCCGGGGCCAAGGCTCACTTCCAGGACTGCAGTTCGGGGAGCACCTTCTCGGCGAACAGGCGGGTGCTCTTCTCGACCTTGTCGCCGGGGAAGCCGCCATAGCTGATCTGCACGGTGAGATCGAAGTCGCCGAGCGTCTCGCGCCGCGCGTGGAGCTTGTCGAGGATCTGCTGCGGCGTGCCCCAGGTGTTGATGTCGACGAAGCCGTTGGCGGCATCCTCGAGGCCGACGCTGCGCAGCGCCTCGGCGTTGGTCGCATAATCGCCATAGCCCTTGGCGTTTTTGAAATGCTCGCCGGCCATGTCGTAATGGTCCATCACGGTGAGGAAATATTTCGCCATATAGTTCCGCGCGTCCGCCTCGGCCTCCTCCGCGCTCTCGCTGCAGGACAGGAAGTCGACGCAGACCGGGGCAGGGGGCTTTTCGTGATGCTGCTCCTCGAACAAAGTCCGGTAGGTCTCGAAATGCGGGACCATCTGGTCCCAGGGCTTTTGCGCGAAGCTCATCATCTTCGCGCCCAGCCGGGCGCAGACCGGCACTGAATCGCTCGACATGGCGACGCAGTTGAAGCGGCCCTTCCAACTCGCATAGGGGCCGGGCCGCACCTCGGTGCGCTTGTAGGGATAATATTTGCCGTCGCCCTCGACGATGCCGGTCTCAAGTCCCCGGATGATCAGGTCGGCGGCTTCGTCGAAGCGGTCGCGCGCCTGGTCCATCGGGATGTCGAACAGGTCATATTCGCGCTTGGCGAGGCCGCGGCCGATGCCGAAGATCGCGCGCCCTTTGCTCAGATGGTCGAGTAGAGTCATCTTCTCGACCACGCGCAGCGGGTTGTTCCAGGGCAGGATCACTGCGCCGGTGAGCAGCTTGATGCGCTCGGTCTTCGCCGCGAGATAGCTCAGATACTGCATGTTGTCGGGCGACATGCCGTAGGAAAAGAAGTGATGCTCGACCGCGCTGGCGATATCGAAGCCGAGCGGCTCGGCCAGGTCCATCAGCTTCAGATCGCGCTCATAGGCCTGCCGATCCGACATCTCGTCCATGAAGTTCTGGAACACCATCAAAAGGCCGACTTGCATCTGCGCTCTCCCTGAATTTCTTTATATCTCAGATGGTTGAAAGGAATTTGAGAAGGTCGGCATGATAAGGCGCGGCATTCTCGATATGCGGCGAGTGCCCGCATTCGTCGTACCGGACCAGCGTTGCCGTCCCGAGCAAGGCCGCGGCCGCCTCGCCGATCTCCGGGGGGGTGAAGACGTCCTTGCCGCCGGCATAGATCAGCACCGGGCAGGCGATCGTCTTCAAGAGGTCGCGCTGCTCCACCCGCGCCAGCTCGATCAGCGCGGCATCCGCATTGGGGCTGGTCTGCATGAATATCGACCAGAGCCAGTCGACCGTCTCGGGCGGCACCGGCATGGCGCAGGCCGCCGTTGCGACGCCGCGCATGAAGGCGGGGCGGTTGGTTTTGAGGAGCTCGCGATTGGCCTCGACGTCCGCCGGCGCGGCGCCCCATGGGAAATCCGGCCCTTGGCAGTAGCGCGGTGTTGCGGCGCAGGTCAGCACCAGGCCCTTGCAGCGCGCTCCGAGCGCGGCCGCCGCCTCGACTGCCGCGGCGCCGCCGAGCGACCAGCCGTTAAGCACGACCTCGTCCAGGCCAAGGCTGTCGACCAACTTGACCACGTCAGCGGCGATGTCCGAGATCGCCACGGCCGGGAAATCCTTGTCGGACTGGCCGCAGCCCCGATGATCGAGCGTGAGCACGCCATGGCCTTGCGCCTGCAGGGTGATCAGGGTCTGGTCCCAGACCCGGCCGCTCATGCCCCAGCCGTGGATCAGGACCACCGTGGCCTTTTCCCCGGGAGAATATTCGAAATAGACGCTCTTGCCGTCGGCGACCGTCAGCCTTCCCATAGATCCTCTCCGCGATCAGGCGCCCGCGACTGCGGTGTCGCCCAGCTAGTCCCGGTATTTTTCCTTGGCCGCCGCGAGAATCGCGGGCGTGTGATAGGGCGGGAACAGGCCCTCATAGGGCGCATGCTCGCGCAGAACGGACTTCGCGACCGAGACCTTGTGCACCTCGGTCGGCCCGTCGACGATCCCCATTTCCGGGACCATCTGCCACATGTCCATCAGCTGGGTTTCGTTGGACATGCCGAGCGAGCCGTGCAGGTGCAGCGACCGGTAGATCACGTCCTTTAGCACGCCCGGCATCGCCGCCTTGACCGCCGAAATCTCGCGCCGGACCGGGTGGCTGTACCCGCCGTCCCGATCGAACAGCCAGGCCGCGTAAAGAACGTGCAACCGGAATTGCAGGACCTGGGTGTAGGAATCAGCGATCCGCTCCTGCACCATCTGCTTCTGGGCGAGCGGCTCGCCCTTGGTGACGCGGCTCAGGGCCCGCGTGCACATCATGTCGAGCGCCTTGTTGAGGATCCCGATCGTGCGCATCGCGTGATGGATGCGGCCGCCGCCCAGGCGCGACTGGGCGACCATGAAGCCGCCGCCCTCGGGCCCGAGCAGATTGTCCTTCGGGATGCGGCACTGGTTGTAGCGGACGTAAGGGTGCACGCCGCTGCCGATCACGTCCTTCGGCCCGACCGCGATGTTGCGGACCATCTCCAGCCCCGGCGCATTCCGCGGCACGATGAAGGCCGAGGAGCCGCTGTGCACCGGGACGCTGGGATCGGTGATCGCGATGGTGATCAGGAAGTCGGCGAAATTGGCGTGGGAGGAGAACCATTTCTCGCCCTCCAGCACCCATTCGTCGCCGTCGAGCACGGCCCGGCAGCGGAACTCGCCGGGATCGGCGCCGGCGTGCGGCTCGGTCATCGAGAAGCTTGAGGCGATCTCTCCGTCGAGCAAAGGCTGGAGATATTGGCGCTTCTGCGCTTCGGTGCCGAAGCGGGCGATGATCTCGGCATTGCCGGTGTCGGGCGCCTGGGTGCCGAACACGGTCGGCGCGAAGCGGCTGCGGCCGAGGATCTCGTTCATCAGCGCCAGCTTCACCTGGCCGAAGCCCTGGCCGCCGAGCTCCGGGCCGAGATGGCAGGCCCACAGGCCCTTGTCCCGCACCACCTGTTGCAGCGGACGCATGATCGCGCGCGGAATCTCCGCCTTCGGATCACAATGATCGCCGGGGCCGCGGAAGAGGATGTCGAGCGGCTCGATCTCGTCGCGCACGAATTGCGCCATCCAATCGAGCTGGGCCTGGAATTCAGGGTCCGTTTCAAAGCACCAGCCCATGGGGCACTCCGGTCTATTGTACAGCCGCGGAGGATGAGTGACGTCCCCTCTCCGTCAAAGTTCTACTCATAAGTAGACTGTTAACGCAACAGCATATTACGCGACCGGCAAAATCTCTTCGAGCGCAATGCGGGCGAGGCGCGCGAGCCGGGGGAAATTGGCCGCGCGCTCACGGGCATGGGCGGAGCTGGCGGTGCCGCGGATCACCCGGCCCTTGATGCCGTGGAAGATCGCGGCGAGGCGGAAGAAATTGAAGGCGACGTAGAAGCCGTAATGCGGGATCGCGGCGCGCCCGGTCCGTGCGCAATAAGCGGCGAGATAGTCGGCTTCCGGCGGGATGTTCAGCGCCGCGAGGTCCGCTCCGGCCAGACCGGCGACGATGTCGGGCGGCATGCGGTACATGGTCGCGTGATAGGCGAAGTCGGCGAGCGGATGGCCGAGCGTCGACAATTCCCAGTCGAGCACCGCGATCACCCGCGGCTCCGTCGGATGGAAGATCATATTGTCGCAGCGGAAGTCGCCATGGACGAGGCGCGTCTCTTCGCCCGGCGGGATCCGGCCAGGCAGAATCTCCACCAGCCAGTCCATATCCGCGTCACGGCCCGCATCCACGTCCTCGAGATATTGCCTGGACCAGCGCCCGATCTGCCGCTCGAAATAATTGCCGGCGCGGCCATAGTCGCCGAGGCCGATCGCGTCGGGATCGAGGCCGTGCAGCTGCGCGATGGTCGCGTTCATGGCGTCGAAACAGGCCGCGCGCTCGGCGGCCGGCAGGTCTGGAAAGGTCGCGTCCCAGAAAATCCGGCCCTCGACCATGTCCATGACGAAGAAGGCGGTGCCGATCACGCCCTCGTCCGTGCACAGGCCGTGGACCTGCGGCACGGGAAAGCCGGTCCGGGCCAGCGCGGTCAGCACGCGTGCCTCCCGGTCCACCGCATGTGCGCCTTTCACCAGTTGGCCGGGCGGCTTGCGCCGCAGCACATAGCTGCGCCTTGGGGTTGCCAATTTGTAGGTGGGGTTGGACTGGCCGCCCTTGAACTGCTCGACGCTGAGCGGCCCCGCATATCCCTCGACATGGCCGGCCAGCCAATGCGCCAGCGCTGCCTCGTCGAAGCGGTGGGCCTCCCTGACCGCGACCGTCCCCGCATTGGCGTCGGCGGTGGTGCTCATGCGTTCGCGGCTTTCCAGTCGCGCCGGATTTTCTTGGCCAGCGACCATTTGTGGACCTCGGTCGGCCCGTCATAGATGCGGAAGGCGCGGACCTCGCGGAAGATCTGCTCCACCACAGTGTCGCCGGTCACGCCGGTGCCGCCCATCACCTGGACGCAGCGGTCCGCGACCCGCATCAGCGCCTCGGAGACGGCGACCTTGGTCATGGAGCTCTCCGCGACGCCCAGCGCGCCTGTGTCCAGCACGTCCGCGCACCAGTCGATCATCAGCTCCGCCTGCCGGAGCTCGATCAGATTGTCGGCGAGCATGAAGCCGACGCCCTCATGGTCGATCAGCGGCTTGCGGAAGGCCTCGCGGCGATTGGCGTAATCGGTGGCGATCTCGTTGGCCCGGATGCACGCCCCCAACCAGCGCATGCAGTGAGAGAGGCGCGCCGGGCTGAGCCGGATCTGGGCGAGCGCGAAGCCCTCGCCGTCATTGCCGAGCATCTGGTCGGCCGGCACGCGTAAGCCTTCGATCGCGACGACGGCATGGCCGCCCGGCATGGAGCTGTCGATCGTGTCGAGCACGCGCTCGATGCGGACGGCGGGGTGGGGCAGCTCGGTCAGGAACATGCAGGCGCCTGCCTCCGAACGCGCCATGACGATGCCGATCGAGGCGCCCTGCGCGCCGGTGATGAACGCCTTGCGCCCGTCGATCACCCAGTGATTGCCGTCGAGCCGGCAGCGCGTCTGCATCATCGAGGGATCGGAGCCGGCGCCGCCCTCCTCGGCGGGCTCGGTCATGAAGAAAGCGGACCGTCCCTCGCCGGCGACCAGCGGATCGAGGAAGCGTTGCCTGATCGCCGGGCTGCCCGCCTTGCCGAGCAAGTACATATTGCCCTCGTCCGGCGCCGCCGTGTTGCAGGCCAGGGGGCCGAGCGGGGACAGGCCGGTCATGCGCAGGACCAAAGCGGTCTCGCGCTGGCTGAGATGCGATCCGTCGGGCAGGATATGGGGCGTCAGCACACCCGCGGCTCTGGCTAGGTCGCGCAGCTCCCGCACCAGCTCGTCGGACGGACCGTGGCGATCGCGCCGCGCATCTCTTTCATAGGGTATCACGGTCTCGCGGACGAAATGTTCAACCCGCGCTGCAATTTCGGCCACCCGTCCCGTCATGTTGATCGCTCCAAGGTTAATTATCTACTCATGAGTAACATGAGCGGAGTCAAGAGCTAGGCTGGCGGTGGGGTGACGGGCTGATGGCGATCCAGAAAATCGAGGATGGCGCGGTTGAACGCGTCGTTGCGGTCGCCCGCGACCATATGGCCCGCGTCGCCCACATCATGGGTTTCGGCCGCCGGCATGAGGCGGCGGAACGCCTCCACCGCCGCATCGTCGACGACATCGCTCGCCGTCCCACGGACCAGCAGGACCGGCAGGGTAATACGCCGCGCCGCCGCCTCGTAGCGCGGGGCGAGCGTACCCGGGTCCAGCCGGTAATCGTCGAACATGCCGGGGTCCCAGTGCCAGCGGAGCCGGCCATCGGGGGTTTCGCGCAGATTGCTGCGCAGGCTTTCGGGATTGGCCGGCCGATCGCGGTTGGGATTATATTCGGCGAGCGCCTCCACCACCTCGTCCAGCGAAGCGAAGCCGTCCGGGCGGGAGACCATGAAGCTGCGGATGCGCTCGACCCCATCCTGATTCATCCGCGGTGTCACATCGGCGAGCACCAACGCCTGCGCCTTGTCCGCGTCGCTTTCGCCGATGCAGGTCAGCGCGGTGAGCCCGCCAAGGGACGCGCCGACCAGAGCCGGCTTCGGCCCGATCTGACCCAGCACAGCGTCGAGATCGGCGACATAGCGCTCGATCACATAGAGCCGGTCGGGCGACCATTCGCTCTCGCCATGGCCGCGCAGGTCCAACGAGATGGCGCGGCGGCCGCTGGTGGCCATGGCAAGCGCCGCCGACCGCCAGGCGCGCCGCGTCTGCCCGCCGCCATGCAGGAAGATGACGGGCGGCCCCTCGGGCGGCCCGCCGATATCGGCAGCCAGCTGGAGGCCGCCGGCGCCGGTGAACCAGGCCGGCGTCAGGCCCGGCGCGTCACGCGACAAGACTGGCGCCTGCCGGTGCCGGGGAAGGGGCGGCCCCCGCCCTTCGATCGCCTGCGTGACGAAGTTCGCGATCGCGGTCATCGCGTCGCCGGCCTGGGCGGGATAGAAGGGATCGAGCGACAGGAAGCCGTGGATCATCCCGGCATAGCGCAGCATGGTCACCGGCGCGCCGGCTGCGGCCAGAGCGCGGCCATAGGCCTCGCCCTGCTCGGTCAGCAGGTCATGCTCCGCGGTGACGACCAGGGTCGGCGGCATGCCGGTCAGGTCGGCGGCCCGCAGCGGCGAGACGTCCGGATCGAGCCGGCCGGGCCCCGCCGGGCAATATTGGTCGTAGAACCAGCCCAGCTCCTTGAGGCCGAGAAAGGGCGGCTCGAAGCGCTGCGCCAGCGGCGAGGACACGTCGTCGGTGCAGGGATAGGCCAGGACCTGCGCGGCCGCTTTCACCTCTCCGCGCAGGCGTCGCAGCGCGACCGTGGCAAGGTTGCCGCCCGCGCTGTCCCCGCCGACGACGAGCGGCAGGTTACCGAGAATTTCGCGGCCGGCTTCGGAGGCGCACCAGCGCAATGTGTCGATCGTGTCGTGCAGCCCGGCGGGAAAAGGATGCTCCGGGGCCAACCGATATTCCGGCAGGGCAATCACCCCGTCCAGGCGACGCGCGAACTGGCGGCAAAACATGTCCCACGAAGCGATATTGCCGAGCGTGAAGCCGCCGCCGTGCAGCCACAGCAAGATCGCGCGCGGCGCCGGGCTGTCGCCATACAGCCGCAGCGGCAGCGTGCCGCCCCCGCGCAGCGGCACCGCGACGTCCCGGATGGTCCGTATCTCCGGGCCCCGCGGCGCGCCGGCCAGCGCCCGGTCCTTCGCCGCGCGCATCGCGGCGGCCGGGCGCGTGGTCATGTTCACCCAATTGTCGTCGAGCAGCACCGCCTCGGCGATCCGGGCCGCGACCGGATCGAGCGGGCCGGAGGGACGATAGGGTTCGGTCACGCGCCGGCCATGGCGGGCTCAAGCAGGTTGGCGCGGATGGCGGCGACCTCCGCCTGGCCGATGCCAAGGGCCGCGTCCAGATAGCCGGCGACATTGCCGTGCCGCGCCTCGACGGCCTCGAACGCCGCAGCCAGGTAGAGCGGGTCGGCGCGCAGCATGGGCTCCAGTACGTCCGCGGGCAGTGCCGCATAAGCGGGCGTCGCGCGGACGAGCGAAGCCAGCCGGTCCATGGCCCGGTCGGTGAGCAGAAAGTCCGCCTCGATCGCGTCGCGCGGCACGTCGAGCAGCTCGAGCAGGAAGGCGATGGCGATACCCGTGCGGTCCTTGCCCGCGGTGCAATGAATGAGCAAAGGCAGATCGCCCGCGGCGAGGCGCGCGAAGAAGTGCCGATAGACGTCGGCCTGCTCGAACGGGAGGCGGCGATAGATGGCGACCATCCGCGCATGCGCCATGTCCGCCGTGGTCCGGGGATCGAGGAGGATGTCGCGCAGCTCGCCCACGCTGGTCATCGCATCCTGCGTCCAGAGCCGCGCCGGCGGGTCCTGCGGCCAGCGGGTCGGCCGGGCATGGCGCTGGCCCGGAGTCCGCAGGTCGACAATGTCGGTGATCGCCAGCTTTGCGATCTGGTCGAGGTCGGCGGCGCTGAGGTCGCACAGCTCGCCGGACCGGAACAGCCGGCCCAGGCGCAGCGCGCGGCCGTCGCGCGTCCTTGCCTGGACCTCGCGAAAGTTCTGGCCGCCTCTGAGCGACAGCCCGCTCACCGCGGAGCTTCGGCGGGATCGAAATCCGCCGGGAAGTGCTTCGCCGAGCGGAAGAAGAGCACGCTGGCAAGGATCGCCACCGGCGGAATGAGCAGCATCGAGTAACGCAGCGAAAGGTCGCCGACACCGGCATGCTGGATAAGCATGTCGCTGACGAACCCGACGACTACGGGGGCGAGGCCGCTGCCCAGGACGCTGGTCGTAAACATCATCGCAGCCGAAACGGTGGCCCGCATCCGCGGAACCACCAGGAAATGCGCATGCGCGAGCGTGATCGCAATGAACAGATTGAGCACCAGCATGTTCACCGTCCCGACGACCAGGGACACGGTCGGATCGGGGACGAAGAACTGGACCAGGGACAGCGGGATGATCACGAGGTCCGCAATTGCGGGAATCCAGACGTACCAGCGCCGGTCCTTGGCGCCGAGCCTGCGCGCCATCCAGCCGCCAAGCCAGACGCCGATGCCGCCCGCAAGCCCCGCGACGATCGCGAGATAGAAGGAGATTTCGGCGACGCCGACCCCGAAGACGCGGATGTAGAAGGGCGGGCTCCAGACCAGGACGATGTAGAGCACGAAGGCATGGGCGCCGATCCCGAACAGCAGATAGCGCAGCGACTTTCGTTTCCACAGGATCGACATCACCTGCCGCGCCGGCAGCACGCCGACCGCTGCCGTCTTCGCATTGTCGAAGGCGCCCCGCTTCGGCTCGCGCAGCAGCAGGACCAGCGGCGCGATGGCGATCCCGAACAGCCCGACCGCGATCATCGCCCCACGCCAGCCGAGCCAGTGATAGAGCAGGCCTCCGCAGCCATAGCCAAGCATTGTCCCGACGGGGACCGCGAGCGACCAGAGCGCGAAAGCGCTCACGCGCCGGTCGGGTGGGAACATGTCGGAGATCATCGAATGGCTTGCGGGAGAGCTTCCCGCCTCGCCGGCCGCCACGCCCATGCGAAGGGCTACGAGATGGGCGAAGTTCTGCGCGAGCCCGGTGACCGCGGTCAGCAGGCTCCAAACTACGAGCGAGCCCGCGATGATATGCTTGCGGGTCGCGCGCTCAGCATAGCGGGCGAAGGGGAAGGCGACGGTCACATAGACGATGGCGAAGGCCATGCCGGTCAATAGACCGAGCTGCGTATCGGACAGGCCGAGGTCCCGCTTCAGCGGCTCCTGCAGGATCACGATGATCTTGCGGTCGAGAATATTGAGGACCGCGATCAGCACCAGCGCCCAGAGGGTCAGCGTTGCCCCACGCGCCGGCGCCTGGCCGTCCCGGTCGGCGGCGAGCGCCTCGCTGGGAGGCGCATTGTCGATCTGTCCAGCCATTGGCGAGCTACTCATGGCGGTCAATCTCTCCCGAAAATTACGGCGCTTGTCGGTACGACATTGCCGGCGGTCGCGAGGACATGCTCGACATTGGCGATCTGGTTGACGGCGGTGCCGCGCACCTGGCGCACGGCCTCGGCGAAGCCGTTCATGCCGTGGATATAAGCCTCGCCCAGCTGGCCGCCATTGGTGTTGACGGGCAGCCGGCCCTCCAGCCGGATATGCCCCTCGCGGATGAAATCCTTGCTCTCGCCATAATCGCAAAAGCCATAAGCCTCGAGCGCGGGAAGCAGGGACGGGCCGAAATGATCGTAGATGATGGCAACGTCGACATCGTCCGGGGTGATGCCGGCCAGCTCGTAGAGCTTGCGCGCGGTGGTGCGGGCCTCGTCGCGCGGCGCGATGTCCGGCCGGTAGAAGCTGCTCATCGGATTGGTGCCGCGCGGCAGGCCCTGCGAGGCGCTCCGGATCCGGACCGGCGGCTGCTTCAGGTCCCGTGCGCGTTCCAGGCTGGTGATGACCATGGCGACGCCGCCGTCGCTTTCCTGGCAGAAGTCCAGCAGCCGCATCGGCTCCGCGACCAGCCGCGAGGCCTGATGGTCCTCCAGCGTGATCGGCTTGTTGTAGAACCAGGCTTTGGGATTGGTCGCGGCGTTGCGGCGGGCATTGACCGAGACCAAACCGAAATCCTCGGAGGTCGCGCCGGTGTCGTGCATGTAACGGCGGATCGCCATCGCCATGAACGCGCCGGGAGTCTGGAGGCCTTGGCAGGTGTGCAGGCCGCGCACGAGCTGGTCCGGCGTGGCGCCGCTGGCGGTGATGGGCGCGCCGAAGCGGGTGCCGGACCGCTCATTCATCGCGCGATAGACGACCACCGTCTCCGCGACGCCCGCCGCCACCGCCATCGCCGCCTGCAGCACGACGCCCCCGCCCGCGCCCCCGCCATAATCGATGCGGGAGAACAGGCGGAGCTCGTGGCCGCCAAGGTTGCGGAACACCTCGTCCTCGACATTGGTATCCATCGCGAAGGTGCACAGGCCGTCGACGTCGGTGCTGGTCAGTCCGGCATCATCAAGGGCGGCCGTGATCGCCTCGACGGCGAGCTGCAGCTCGCTTCGGCCCGAATTCTTGGAGAATTCGGTCGCGCCGATTCCGGCAACCGCGGCCTTGTCCCTGAGATGCATGCCTTGGCCCATCAGGAATGATGCGCCAGCGTTTCCTTGAGCCATGCACCTTGGACCCGGCCGACCTTTCCGAGGTCGTTCACGTCCGAGTAGAGGCTCATATGGGTGACTCCCTCGACGCCGACGAACTTCTTGTTCGGATTGGTGATCGCGTTGAACGCCGCCGCCTCGAGGTCCGCTGAGGTGATGTTGTCGCCGGCGGCGACCGTCATCAGGATCGGAGTCTCGGTGATCCGTTGCGCATAGGGAATGGCGTTGTACTGGAGCAGCAGCTCGAACGATTCCGTCGTGTTCCAGTGCTCGTGATTGGGCGCCTCGCGCGCCTTGATGTCGTTGAACACGGTGTAGCAGAGCGGCACTGGCCAAGTGGACAGCTCCGTGTAGGGCGTGGTCGACGACATGGGCAGCGGATCGCCCGGCTCGCCGGCGGCCCGCTTGCGGCGGTCGGCAAGCGCCAGCCGGTTGAGCTCGGCGAAGCGCGCCTCGCCATGGACGCGGCGCATCGTCTGGAAACCGTCGATGACCGGGATGGTGGAGATGGCGAACTTCACGCGCGGATCGAGCGCCGACACGACCAGCACATGGCCGCCGCTATAGGAGATGCCCCAGACGCCGATCTTCGAGGCGTCGATATCGTCGCGGGTCTCGGCCCAGCTGATCGCGTTGCGATAATCCTCGATCTGCTCCCAGGGGTTCAGGTGCTGGCGCCGCTCGCCCGTGGAATCGCCGAAATTGCGATAGTCGAAGCGCAAGGTGGCGCAGCCGATCTCGTGGAAGAACTTCGCATAATGCGGCATCACCAGCTCTTTCACATAGCACCAGCCACCGGCCATGATCACGAGCGGCAGCTTGCCGGTGGCGCCGTCGGGCTTGGTCAGCACGCCCGCGAGCGTTTCGCCCTGGCTGTTGAAGCGGATGGTCTCGTCCATTGGTCTCTCCTTGGAAGGCAAATATCAGGATTCGAGGATGGTCACGGCGGACAGGCCCGGCACGCCGTAGACCTGGGAATAAGCGAGGCGGGCGCCGGCGACCTGGCGGTCACCCGCCTGGCCGCGCAGCTGCATGATGTTCTCGTAGATCTGGCGGAGGCCGGTGGCGCCGATCGGCTCGCCGCTGGCCAGGCAGCCGCCATCGGTGTTGACCGGCAGCCGGCCCCCAAGGCGGGTAGCGTCCTCGGCGAGCCATGCCTCCTGTTCGCCATGGGCGCAGAAGCCGTTCTCGGCCATGTGCATGATCTCGGCGCCCGAATCCGTGTCCTGGAGCTGGGCCAGGTCGATGTCCTGCGGGCCGACCCCGGCCATCTCGAACGCGGCCGCCGCCGCCAGCTCGGTCGGGCTCGTGCCGGAAGAAGAAGAAAGGGAAGGAGCAAATACCTCAAACGACCCCTCTGGCCGGGTGCGGACGCTGGCACCGCAGATGCGGGGGCCGGCCAGGCCGAGCTCGCGCAGCTTGCGGTCCGAAGCGAGGATCAGCGCCGCGCCGCCCTCGGATGGCGAGCAGAACATCAATTTGCTCAGCGGGTCCGACACCATCTCGCTGGCCTGGATGCGTTCGAGCGGGATCGCTTCGCGGCGCCAGGCATGCGGCGTCAGGCTGCCGTTCGCGAACGCCTTCTCCGCGACGCGGGCGAGGGCGAGCGGGCTGATCCCGTGCAGCGCCGCATAACGCTGGATCTTCAGGCCGAAGAATTGCGTCGTCTGCAGCAGGCCGATGTCGCCATACCAGTGCGGCAGGCCCCAGTCGGACGCCTTGAAGCCGAAGGCGCCGCGCGGATGCTTGTCGAAGCCGACGACGATACCGAGATCGAACTCGCCGGACTTGATCGCCCAATAGCCGGACAACAGGGCCGAGCCGCCGGTCGCGCAGCCATTGGCGACGTTGATGAACTGGATCCCGGTGAGGCCCATGCGCGGCAGCACCGAATCCGCGCTCCCGGCGGCGTAGGAGCCGCCGAAGCCGAACTGCATCTGCGCCCAGTCCAGGCCGGCATCGGCCAGCGCCTGCTGGATCGCGAAGACGCCGAGATCGAGCCCGGTCCGGCCATCATGGCGGCCGAAAGGGTGAATGCCCGCGCCGACGATATGGACGTCGCCGCTCATGCGGCCGGCACGCGGAAGGCGAAGCTCGTGACGGGGCCACGGTCCAGGAGGACCAGAGTCTCCAGAGCGAGCTCGGCGGGCGTGCCGATCCGCAGGTCGTCAAAGGAATCGGCCAGCAGGCGGGTCTCGACGATGACCGGGCCGTCCAGCTCGACATAGCCGAGCGCGAAGGGCGTGAAGCCGCCCGAAATGTCGACCGCATAAGGCGGCGCGACCGGTGGAAAGCGCTGGATGGTGAAGGACCAGAGCGTGCCGCGGCGCGGCAGCGGCAAGGAATCGTAGCCGGCCTCCTCACCGCCCTCCGGGAAGGGGAAGACGATGCGCCCGGTTGCGCGGTGAACGCCGCCTCTGAGGTGGAGCTCGCCATCGGCGGAGCGGCCGAACAGGCCGTCCGCAAGAGGCGGGGCAGCCTGGCTGACCGGATCTGCCGTCACGCGGCATCCTCCATCCTGTCAGCAATGCTAGGCATTGTCCTTTCCATCCTCCCGATTGCCGCCGTTTCAGCCCTTGCAAGGCTCCCGGTCGAGCGAGTGATTTGCCTATAACGTCGGTATATTACTGTCAAGTAAGGCAAGTCGCTTCCGGAGGCTGTTCCGGCTTTGACAATACCCATGAGACGCGTTTATACCCGTTGGTAACAATCGCGAGGAGAGAAGCATGTCGGCAAAGGCGAATGAGGCGGCCGCACCGTTCACTGTCGCTTATGCCGGCCGGCATTTCATCGGTGGGGAATGGACCGAATCGATGGGCACGCCGATCGAGGTCGTGTCGCCATCGCGCGAAGAGGTGGTCGCGACCGTTGCCGGCGCTTCCGAGGCGGACGTCAACCGGGCGGTCGCCGCCGCGCGCGAGGCTTTCGACAATGGCCCGTGGCCCCGGCTGAGTCCGGCGGAGCGTGCCGACGCCATCGACCGGCTTGCCGACGCGCTTGAGCGCCGCGCCTCGGAGCTGGCCTGGGTGGCGACCCTGCAAATGGGCGCCCCGCTGACAATGGCGACCGGCGTGACCGCTGGCGCGATCGCGATCTATCGCAATTTCGCCAGGCTCGCGCGGACCTACCCATTCGAGGATGTGCGCCCGCGCGCCTCGGGCGGGGTCGGCATCGTCGTCGGCGAGCCGGTCGGCGTCGTCGCCGCGATCACGCCATGGAACGGCCCGGCCTTGCTCTGCGCGATCAAAGTGGGGCCGGCTTTGGCCGCGGGCTGCACGATCGTGCTCAAGCCCGCCCCGGAAACGCCGCTCGACGCCTATATTCTCGCCGAGTGCGCGGAAGAGGCCGGGATTCCACCCGGCGTGATCAACCTCGTGGTCGCCGGCCGGGAGGTCGCGGACGCGCTCGTCAGGCATCCCGACGTCGACAAGATCAGCTTCACCGGCAGCACCGCGGTCGGCAAGCATATCCTCGAAGTCGCGGCACCGCGCATCGCGCGGGTGAGCCTCGAGCTCGGCGGCAAATCCGCGGCGGTGGTGCTCGACGACGCCGACATGGCCACGACGATCGCCAGCCTGATGCACGAGGTGACCCGCAACACCGGTCAGGTCTGCGCCGCCTTGACCCGGATCATCGTGCCGCGCGCCCGCCGCCAGGATTATGCCGAGGCGCTGGCCGAGGCGGTAAAGACGATCCGGGTCGGCGACCCGTTCGATTCCGCCACCCAGGTCGGCCCGCTCGCGATGAAGCGCCAGCTGGAGCGTGTGCAATCCTATGTCCAGCGCGGTCAGGCGGACGGCGCGACCCTGGTCACCGGCGGCGGCACGCCACAAGGGCTCGACCGCGGCTATTATTTCGAGCCGACCGTGTTCACCGACGTCGACAATTCGATGGTGATCGCGCGCGAGGAGATTTTCGGCCCGGTGGCGAGCATCATCGGCCATAACGGTTCGGAGGATGCGATCCGCATTGCCAACGATACGCCGTTCGGGCTGCACGGCGCGGTCTATACGCAGGATCCGGAGCAGGCCTATGCCGTCGCCCGGCGCCTCAGGACCGGCAATGTCGGCCACAATCTGAAGGTGATCGACTTCGCTTTGCCGTTCGGCGGCTTCAAGCAGTCCGGCCTCGGCCGTGAAGGCGGCATCGAGGGCCTGCGGCAATTCCTCGAGGTGAAGACCGTCTACATGGATGCGGCGCCGACCAATCTCACCAATGGCTGACACGCTGCGCGACAGGACTGCGATTGCCGGGATCGGCGCGACCGAATTCTCCAAGGATTCGGGGCGCACCGAGCTGCAGCTTGCCGCCGAATGCGTGACCGCCGCGCTGGACGATGCCGGGCTGGAGCCTGGCGACGTCGACGGCCTCTGCACCTTCACGATGGACACCAATCCGCCCGGCGAGCTGCTCCGCATGATCGGCGGCAAGGAACTGACCTTCTTCAGCCAGGTGGGCTTCGGCGGTGGCGGCGGGGCCGGGGTCGTGCAGCAGGCGGCGATGGCGGTGGCGACGGGGGTGGCCGACGTGGTCGTCTGCTACCGGGCCATGAACGAGCGGTCCGGCGCGCGCTTCGGGCAGCCCATGCATCAGAGCCGCCCCACGCCCGAGCATCTTCTCTGGAGCCATCACACCATGCACGGCCTGGCGACGCCGCCGGCCTTCATGGCGCTGGCGATGCGGCGCTACATGCACGAGACCGGCGCCACGCCGGACGATTTCGCCCATGTCGCGATCGCGATGCGCAAGCATGCGGCGACCAATCCCAAGGCCTGGTATTATCAGCGGCCGATCACGCTGGAGGACTATCACGCCTCGCAGATGGTTGCCGATCCGCTGCGGCGGGCGGATTGCTGCCAGGAAAGCGACGGCGGGGTGGCCTTGGTCGTGGTTAGCGCCGAGCGGGCGCGCGACCTGAAGCAGCCGCCGGTGCTGATCCGCGCGGCGGCCAGCGGCGCCACGCGCGGCACGCATGCGATGACCAATTATTACCGGCCCGACATTTCCCCGCGCGATGAATCGCGGGTCGTCGCCCGGCAGCTCTACGCGATGGCGGACCTTCGCCCTGCGGACATGCAGGTGGCCATTCTCTACGATCATTTCGGTCCGGCCTTGCTGCCCGCGCTGGAGGCGTTCGGCTTCTGCGCGGACGGCGAGGCCAAGGATTATGTCAAAGACGGCGCGATCGAGCTTGGTGGGCGGCTGCCGGTCAATCCGAACGGCGGCCAGCTCGGCGAGGCCTATATCCATGGCATGAACGGCTTCGCCGAGGCGGTGCGCCAGCTGCGCGGCACCGCCGTCAATCAGGTTACCGGCGTGGAGCATATCCTCGCCACCTCGGGCAATGCCACGCCCACCAGCGCGATGATCCTCGGACGCGCCTGACCTTGTCCTCCTGAACTCTGGCGGGGCCTCGTGCCCCGCCAGCTTTTTCCTTGGATCAGGGAGCGATCGAAGGCTGCTGCGGCCCGCGGACCAGCCGCCCCGGCAACGCGCCCGTGGCCTGCGCGTCGCGATAGGTGACCTGGCCGCTGACCAGGGTCGCCCGATAGCCCCCCGCATCCTGGATCATCCGCCGTCCGCCGGCCGGCAGGTCGAAGACCGGGCGGGGCGCCGCGAGGCTGAGCGCCGCCAGGTCGATGAGGTTGAGATCGGCTTTGTAGCCGGGCGCGACCCGGCCCCGGTCGGCGAGGCCGACGAAGCGCGCGGGCTGGTCGGTCAGCGCGTGGATCATGGCGGGGAGGGAGATCTGGCCATCCTCCGGGCGCCGGTCCCGAGTCCAGTTCATCAGCATGAAGGTCGGGTAGCCTGCGTCGCAGATCATCCCGTAATGCGCACCGCCGTCGCCGAGCCCGAGCATGGTGTGCGGATGGCGCAGCATCGTCTCGACATGCGGCAGCTGTCCGTCGCAACCCTCCGGATAATTGCCGTGGGCGAGGAAGAGGACAGCGTGGCCTTCGCGCTCGAGCATCATGTCATAGGCGGTCTCGGCCGGCGTCTGGCAACGCCGCGCCGCGATCGCCTCCGCGCTGTCGGCGGCGCGCGGGATATAATTGGGCGGGTCGCCCAGATCGAAGATCCGGTCGAACTTGTTCAGATTCTCCAGGAACTTGTATTTGCTGCCGCCCGGTGCCTCGGTGAGAATCCGGGTGCGCACCTCGGGCTTGCGCATCTCGGCGACACGCTCGGCCAGCGGGAGATGGGCGATCGCCTGATAGCTCGGCTTCAGCGAGAAGGGATTGTAGGACAGCTGCAGGCCCAACAGGAGCCCGGTCGGGCGCCCCATCATCTGCCCCTTCATCACAACGCCGTCGTCATTGGCCTCGTCCAGCAGCCGCAGCGCATCCTTCCAGCGCTCGGGATGAGCCGGAACCAGTGCGACCGTGAGGCTCAGCGGCCGTCCGCTTGTCTCCGCCATGTTGCGCAGCAGGGCGAACTCCGCGTCGGTATTATCGTCAAAGTCCATCAGAGCCTCGATCACACCGTGGCCCGCGGCGTGAAGGCCTTGCGCAATCGCCTGGAGCTCGGGGTCCGCGACATCCTTGGTCGGGATCGGCACGCCGTCCCGGTCGCGGTGGAAGACGCTGCGCGAGGTGGCGAAGCCGAGCGCGCCGGCGCGCAGCGCCTCTTCGGTCAGGCGGGTCATCTCGGCCAGTTCGTCCGGCGTCGCCGCCTCTCGGTCGACGCCGCGCTGCCCCATGACATAGACCCTGAGCGCGCTGTGCGGCAGCTGGGCGGCGACATCGATGTCGCGCGCCCGGCCGGCGACGAAGTCCAGATATTCGGGGAAGGTTTCCCATTGCCAGGGCAGCCCCGCGGTCATCACGACCTCCGGAATGTCCTCCACCCCTTCCATCAGGCCGATCAGGCGGTCGCGATCGTGCGCGCGGCAGGGCGCGAAGCCGACGCCGCAATTGCCCATCACCACGGTGGTGACCCCGTGCGCGGCGGAGGGCAATGTCCGCTCCTCCCAGGTGACCTGCCCGTCATAATGGGTGTGGATGTCGATGAAGCCGGGAGTGACGATCAGGCCGCCGGCATCGATTTCTTCGTCGCCTTCACCTTCGAAGCTGCCGACGGCCGCGATCCGGCCGCTCCGGATCGCGACATCGCCCTCGAAGGGTGCGCCGCCGGTGCCGTCGACGATCGTGCCGCCGCGAATGATGAGGTCGTAGCGTGACATATCGTTCCTTTCAGCGCTCAGGCCCGGGCGCGCTCCCCGGCTTCGGCGTTCGTGCAGGCCGCGATCAAAGCGATCGTGGCGTCGGCCGTCCTCAGGTCGGCGAAGGCCAGCTGCACCGCAATCAGGCCCATCTCATGCTCCTCGGGCGTGCGGGCCAGGGTCGCGTCCCCCACGAAGATCACGCGATAGCCGAGCATCATCGCGTCGCGGGCGGTCGACTCGCAGCAAAAGTTCGTGAAGGCGCCCGTCACAATCAGTGTGTCGATGCCGCGCTCCCCGAGCAGCGCTTCGAGGTCGGACGAGCCGCGGATGAAAGCGCTGTAGCGGTATTTGTCGACGATCAGGTCGTCCGAGGTCACGTCGAGCCGGGGGTCGAGTCGGTGGGCGGACTGGCCCGGCCGCATCACGCTGTCGAGCAAGGCGAGGCCGGGGACCTCCTTCTGCCAGGCCGGCACGGACAGCGCCGGATCGTCGCTGCCTGTGTGGCGGATGAAGGCCACCGTGCCACCGGCCGCCCGCAGGGCCATGGCCAGGCGATTCGCGTGCCGGATCACGGCCTCCGCGCCGTCCACCGCTCGGCCCGCCATCGCGACCTCCGGGTCGATGAAGCCGCGCTGGAGGTCGATGACCAGAAGCGCGGTGCGTGCCGGGTCGATCCGCGCGAAGCTGAATATGGCGCGAGCCTGCACCCATGGCGGAGTCATGGCGCTTGCTCGGGATAGTCCGCGGATTGCGACAGCGGGGTGAGGCGCCGCACCTCGCCGAGCCGGGCCTCCAAAGTCGTTTCGACCAAGGCCGCGGCGGCCGCGCCGAGTACCAATTGCTCGGGCAGGGGGTCGGTGTCGATCGCCGCCAGAATCGCCGCGGCGCAGCGGGCCGGATCGCCGGGCTGGTCCACGGCGCCCGGCTCCGTCGCGCGGCGCTGCTCGACCAGGGCATAATCGGGGATACGCTGCGCGGCGAAGCGGCGGGACCGGCTGAAGAAATCGGTGCGGACCGCGCCGGGCTCGACGGTCATCGCCCTTATGCCCAGCGGCCCGGCCTCCTTGCGAAGCGCTTCGGAAAAGCCCTCCATCGCGAATTTCGACGCGGCATAATAAGCCGAGCCGGGCTGGCCGATCAGGCCGCTGACCGAAGTGATGTTGATGATCACGCCGCGCCGCCGCGCGCGCATGGCCGGCAGCACCGCCCTGATGATCGCGGCGGGGGCGAAGAAGTTGACCTCCAGCTGGGCGCGCAGCTCGGCCTCATCGGTTTCCTCGACCGCGCCGAGCAGGCCGTAGCCGGCATTGTTGACCAGCACGTCGATATCGCCGGCCGCACGGACCGCCTCGGCGGCCGCGGCTGGATCGCCGGCATCGAAGTTCAGTGGCAGCAAATGTCCTGGCAGGGCCGCTGCCACGGCGGCGAGCGTCTCAGGCCGGCGCGTGGCGGCGATCGCACGGCCGCCGGCGCGGGCAACGGCCTCGGCCAGCGCCAGGCCGATCCCGGATGAAGCGCCGGTAATCAGCCAGTTGCCCGTGGCCCAGCCGCCGCCTGTCATTCGTCGAGCGCTTTGAGCGAGTCCAGATCGGTGACGGCCGTCGCCATCCGCTCGATATTGGCGAGGCAGATCCGGTTGGGCTGCATGTCGGGCTGCAGGGCGCCGGCGCCGATCGTGACCAGCCAGAAATAGAGCGGGTGGAACATCTGCTGACGATAGGCCAGCCAAGCCTCGTCGAAGCTCGGCGGATTGGCGACGCCGAACTCGGCGAGTCGCGTCACGTGCCGCTGGACGAGGTCCCGCTCCCAGGCGCGGCGAGTCTCGATGGTGAGCGCGGATGACAAAGCATAAGCCAGGTCTGCGGCAAAGCTGCCGTGCAGCATGCCCCAGTCGGACAGCCCCATCCGGCCCTCGCCGGTCTGGTACCAATTGCCGATATGGACGTCCCAGTGGATGATCGTCCGGGGCGCGCGCGAGCTCAGTTCGAGCGAGCGCATATGCGCGGCCCACAATTCCTTGTCCCGCCCGACGAGCGCGGGCGGCATGACGCTCAGGGCGCGCTGGATGCCGAGATTGCTGCGATTCTCGAAGGGCAGGATGGCGTTGATGCCGTGCATATAGTCAAAGGGGGTGCGCAGCCATTTGAAGCGCCCGTCGAAGCGCGGATCCTCCCAGAAGCGGGCCTGGATGCGGGCGAGCAAGTCGATCATCTGCTCGGCCATGTCGCGGTCCACCGGCGCGGCAGGCTCCAGAAACCGGCAGCCCTGCAGGGCGACCAGATCCTCGAAAATGATAAGCGAGCGCCCGGAACGCGCATCGGCACCGGCGTAAAGCGCCCGCGTCGCCTCCACGCCCAGGTCGTTGCCGGCCTGCGCGGGGAGCGAGCCGGTCCCGGCGTGCCATGCGCGCATGGCGTTGCTTTCCAGGTCTGGCCGGAACTCGCGGTAGAAGCCGACTTCCATCGCGATCTTGCCGATCGAGACGCCCGTCAGACGGGAGGGAAGGTGCGTGGTCGCCTTGGTGAACAGGCGGGGAGGCAGCCCGGCGCGAAAGCCGACGTCATTATAGGTCACTTCGAGCGCCCGGCGCGAGGTGGTGCCGTCCGACCCGCCGAAGGCGCGCACGCTCGTCACCGCGGCGCCGGGGACATGGTTGCAGATCGCCAGGGTCAGCCATTCGGGCGTGATTGCTTCGGCCGATTGCGGCACGTCGTCGAGCGTCCGCGGCCGCCTCCCGGTCGCCTTTTCGAGCGCGCGGTGCGAGCCGAATTTCAGGATCCAGGGCGCGAGTTTCGCGAACTCGCTCATCGTCATGTCCATGCCTGGGCCCTCTTCCCTGTCTCTTATGCTTCGGTCGTGTCTGTCGGGATGTGCACGCGATTATATTTGCCGTGCAGGAAGAGCAGCGGGTCGCGGCCCTTGTCGAACAGCACGCGGCACACCCGCCCGACGAAGATCAGATGATCGCCGCCCTCGAAAATCTCATGGATCGTGCACTCGAAGCTGGCCATGGCCTCGCTGATCACCGGCAGCCCGTCGGCCGACCAGGTCCATTTCACGTCCTCGAACCGGTCCACATTCTTCATCGCGAAGCGGCTCGAAATGGCCTGCTGGCCGAGATGGAGGACGTTCACGACGAACGCCCCCCGGTCACGGACCGCGTCCACGGATGGAGAGGTGCGGTTGAGGCAGAAGAGCACCAGTGGCGGATCGAGTGACACCGAGGTGAAGGAATTGGCGGTGAAGCCGGCGGGCTCGTTGTTCGGCCCCCGGGTGGTGACGACCGTGACCCCGGTCGAAAAACAGCCCATGCCCGCGCGCAGCAAGGCCGGCTCGATGCCCTCCTGCGGCGCCGGGGGTGAGGTCCGTGACACTCGCTCCAGGAAATCGAGCACCGTCGCGTTGAAGGCGTCGTTGCGGTCGCCGGCGATCATGTGCGCGGCGCCTTCGATATTCGTATATTCGGCCTGCGGGATGAGATCGAGGAAGTGGCGAACGCTTTCCTCGTTGACGACCTCGCTCAGCGAGCCGCGCACGAGCAGGGTCGGGACGCGGATCTTGCGCGCCGCCGCCTCGTAGCGCGCCTCATTGTCCGCGCGCATCCCGCGGTCGTCCAGAAAGGCCGGGTCCCAGTGCCAGCGGTAGCGGCCATCCTCGCCCAGGCGGAGATTCTTGCTCAGCCCGCGCGTGTCGGAGCGCACCGCCCGATGCGGCAGATAGGCGGCCACTGCATCCGCGGCCTCCGCCACGGTGGCGAACCCTTCCGGATTGGCGGTCATGAAGCCGCGGATGCGGTCGGTCCCGTCCGGGTTCATCTTCGGCGTTACGTCGACCAGCACCATGCCCTTGGCGATCGGCGTCTCCGATTCCCCGATCGCGACCAGGGAAGCGAGGCCGCCCAGCGAGGCGCCGATGATGACCGGCAGCGACGGCATGGTTGCGACCACGGCGCGCACGTCCGCGGCGAAATCGCCGATCGTATAGGCAGCGTCGTCCGACCAGGCGCTCTCGCCATGGCCGCGCTGGTCCAGCGACACTACGAAGCGCCCGGCGGCGATCAGGGCCTGCGCTGCTTTCTGCCACGAAAAGCGGGTCTGGCCGCCGCCATGGAGGAGGAGCACTGCTGGGCCCGCACGGTCGCCGCCGACGTCCGCGCGCAGCTTCAGCCCGTCATGTCCCTCCAGCCAAACCGATTCCATTTTTCGCCTGCTCCGAGCGCGGAAATTCCTGTTGCGTAGTTTATATACTCAACAGTATAGTCGGTGCAAGCGGTCGGAACGGCAGAAGCCGGCCGCGCAGGGGATGGCCGAATGGTTGCACGTGCCGATATCGTCGTGAATCCTGAGAATACGTGGCGGCTGGAGACGCCGAATCCAGGCGGCTGGGAAAAGAGCGTCCACCCCGGCAGCGACAACAAATATTATATGGTGTCGGTCGACACCCATATGTCGCCGCCGCCCAAGCTGTTCGCCGAGCGGATCGACGCCAAATATCGCGACCGGCTGGCGCGGATCGAGGTCCGCGACGGCAAGAAATATTTCGTCCAGGAGGGCTGCCGACCCGAGCTGATTCTCGAGCCGAATATGGAAGGCGAGGACCAGACCCGCGCGATGGCGGGCGGCTTTCACTATGGCGACTTCCTGGAGGATGGCGAAAGCCGCCTCAAGGTCGGGTCGGCGCGGATCGTCGACCAGGACGTTGACGGCGTCGATGCCGAGGTCATCTTCCCCAACGGCCCGGCCCTGCTCATGTGGGGCGCTGACACCGACCTGGCGAGTGCGCAGGCCCGTATCTGGAACGACTGGGCGATCGAGGCCTGCCGGCCGTTCCTCGACCGCTGCAACCCTACTGCGGCGCTGATTACGGCGGATATCGACGGCTCGGTCGCCGAGGTGCAGCGCGTCGCGAAGCTCGGCTACCGGACGCTCGTATTGCCCTGCAAGCCGATCTTCGGCGCGCATGACGTCGATCACATCAACTATAATCTCCCGGTCTTCGATCCGCTCTGGGCGGCGATCCAGGATGCCGACCTCGCCATCTGCTACCATGTTGCGACCGGCCGCGACCCGCGCACCGCGCGCGGCAGCGGCGGCGCGATCATCAACTATGTCGTGCACGCCATGTCACCGACGCTGGAGCCGATCGTCAGCATGTGTGCGTCGGGCGTGTTCGAGCGCTTCCCGAAATTGCGGGCGGGCACGATCGAGGCGAATGCCGGCTGGGTCCCCTTCATGCTGGACAGCATGGACGAGGCCTACAAGAAGCATCATTTCTGGACCCGGCCGAAGCTGGGCGATCTGCCGAGCGATTATTTCTACGCCAATTGCTTCGCCTCGGTCAGCGAGGACCGGTCCGCGCTGGAGCTGGCCGAGAGCTATCGGCTGGGCGGCAATCTGATGTGGGCCAACGACTATCCGCATCATGAGGGCACCTGGCCGCATTCGGCGGAGGCGATCGAGCGGACCTTCGCGGACAATCTCAGCGAGGAAAGCCGGGCCAAAATCCTGGGCCTCAACGCGGCGCGCGTGTTCCGCTTCGACATTCCGGAGAAATATCGGGGATAGACGGCGGCCACTGGCCTATGCTGCGTTCGGCGATGGATGGGACACCGGGCCTTCGACCCGGGCTTGAGGACGAGGGAAGATGTCGATTGTAGCCGACGAGTATCTCCAGACGGTGGAGGTGCCCACCTGGGGCGACCTCGTGTTTCGCAACCTGCCGGTGCGTCCGGATGCGGTCCTGCTGGTGTTTCCGGGCCGCAGGGTGACCTATGCCGAATTCGCGGAGGCGGTGATCGCGCGGGCGCGGTCGCTGGCTGCTCTGGGGCTCAAGCGCGGCGACCATATCGGCATCATCATGCCGAGCTCGGTCGAATATCTGGAGCTACTGTTCGCGGCGGCTTCGATCGGCGTGGTCTCGGTGGTGGTCAACTCGCGCTACCGGTCGCACGAGCTCAGCTATGTCGTCGAGAATGCCGATCTCCGGGTCGTGTTCACGGCGGGGCGGGTGGCAGAAGAGCTCGATTATGCCGAGCGGCTCTGCGAGACCTTCCCGGCGCTGCGCGAGGCGCAGGACAAGGAACGGCTCCGGCTCGTCGAAGCGCCGCTGCTCGAGAAGATCGTGTTATTCGACGAGGCGCGGCCGGGCTTTATCGGCCAGGCGGATTTCGAAGCGCGGGGCGAGGCCGTGGACGTCAGGGAGGTGCACCGCCGCCGTCACGACGTGCGGCTCAGCGACGCCCTGCTGATGATGTACACGTCGGGCACCACCTCGCTGCCCAAGGGCTGCCTGCTCAGCCATGAATCGGTGGTCCGCACCGTCCAGCATGTCGCGCGCTGCTACCGGATGACGCCGGAGGACCGCTACTGGACGCCGCTGCCGCTCTTCCACATGGGCTCCCTCAACCCGCTGGGCGCGGTGCTATGGACCGGCGGCGCCTTCCTCTGCTCGCCGCGTTTCGAGGCCGGCCAGGCGCTCGAAATGCTGGAGGCGGAGAAGGCCACTCTGGCTTTTCTGGCCTTCCCCGCGATCATCAACGATCTGGTGGCGCATCCCGATATCGCCACGCGAGACCTGTCCGGCATCAGGGCGATGATGAGCAGCGCGGCGGTACAGCCGGTGGCGGTGCGCCGGCGCCTGGTCGAGGCCTTCCCCGACGTCATCCAGACCGGCATGTACGGCATGACCGAGGGTGGCGGCGCGAGCTCCTGCACGGCGGTCGACGACGGGCCCGATGCGGGCCTGCGCGCGCTCGGCCGGCCGTTCCCCGGGGTCTCGGTGAAGATCATTCGCGAGGATGGCAGCGAGGCCGATGTCGGCGAGGTCGGGGAAATCCTGTTCGACGGCTACGGCACCTTCAAATGCTATTACCGCAATCCGGAGAAGACCGCCGAGACCTTCTATGACGGCTGGATCCACAGCGGCGACCTCGGCTCGATCAACAGCCATGGCGAGCTGATGTTTCACGGCCGCGCCAAGGACATGCTGAAGGTGGGTGGCGAGAATGTCGCCTCGGCCGAGATCGAGGAGTTCATGCACCAGCACCCGGCGGTAAAGCTGTGCCAGGTGGTGGGCGCGCCCGACGACCGCCTCGCCGAAGTGCCGGCCGCCTTCATCGAGCTGCACGAGGGCGCGACCGCCAGCGCGGAGGAGTTGATCGCCTTCTGCAACGGCAGGATCTCGGCCTTCAAGGTGCCGCGCCACGTCCGCTTCGTCACCGAATGGCCGCTGACGGCCAGCTCGAAGGTGCAGAAGCGCGCGCTCGCCGAACAGATTGCCGCGGAATGCAACGCGGTCGCAGCGGAATAGGGAGGCCAGATGTACGGGACGCCGGGAGCGACGCTCGCCGAGGGGACGTTTCCGCGTCCGCAGGTCAATCGCGATTACGCGCCGTTCTATGACGGCATCCAGCAGGGCAAATTGCTGATCCAGAAGTGCAACAAGTGTAGCGAGCTGCAGCATCCGCCGGGGCCGATGTGCGGCCATTGCAACGCGATCGACTGGTCGATGCACGAGTGCAGCGGCAACGGCACATTGCACAGCTTCACCATCCACCATTATCCGCCGCTCGCCGGCTTCGACACGCCGCACGCCATCGCGCTGGCGGACATGGAGGAGGGCTTCCGCCTGGTCGCCGGCTTCAAGAACGTCGAGCATGATGCGATCGCGATCGGCATGGAGGTAAGGCTCGATTATCCGGAGGTCGAGCCGGGCTATCGCCTCTACACCTTCGTGCCGGCCTGATGGAGGGGCTCCGTGACAGGACCGCGATCGTCGGCATCGGCGCGACCGAATTCTCCAAGAATTCGGGCCGCAGCGAGCTGCAGCTCGCGGTCGAGGCGATTTACGATGCGCTGCAGGATGCGGGCCTCACGCCGAAGGATGTCGATGGGCTGTCGACCTTCACCTATGACGAGAGCATCGAGGGCGAGGTCGTGCGCAATCTCGGCGCGAACGAGCTGACCTTCTTCGGCCGGGTCGGCTATGGCGGGGGCGCGACCGGCGCGGTCGTGCAGCAGGCGAGCATGGCGATCACCACGGGCGTTGCCGAAGTGGTGGTCTGCTACCGCGCGCTCAACGAACGGTCCGGGGTCCGCTTCGGCTTGCCGTCGCTGCAGGAGAACCCGACCTCCGAGCAGCTCTTCTGGTCGCATCATACGATGCACGGCCTGCAGACGCCGGCGGCGATGATGGCGCTGGCGATGAAGCGCTACATGCAGGAAACGGGCGCGACCTCCGAGGATTTCGGGCGGATCGCGGTGGCGGCCCGCAAACATGCCGCGACCAACCCCAAGGCCTGGTATTATGGCCGCCCGATCACGCTCGAGGACCACCAGAATTCGAAGATGCTGGCCGATCCGCTCCGGCTCTTCGACAGCTGCATGGAAAGCGACGGCGCCGTCGCCTTTGTCCTGACCAGCGCGGAGCGGGCGCGCGACCTGAAGCGGAAGCCGGTGCTGGTGCGCGGCGCCGCAGGCAGCATGCCGCGCCATACCCATGCGCTCCAGAATTATTACCGCGACGACATCGTCCCCCGGGTGGAGGTGGAGGGCGTCGCCCGGCAGCTTTATGCGCAGGCGGGGCTCGGCCCCAAGGATATCCAGGTCGCGATCCTCTACGACCATTTCGGGCCATCGCTGTTGCCGGCGCTGGAAGGCTATGGCTTCTGCGCCAGGGGCGAGGCCAAGGACTTCATCAAGAACGGCAATATCGAGCTGGGCGGCGACCTGCCGATCAACACCCATGGGGGGCAGATGGGCGAGGCCTATATCATCGGCATGAACGGCATTAACGAGGCCGTCCGCCAGCTCCGCGGCACCGCCGTGAACCAGGTCGCCGGCGTCGAGCATGTCCTCGCCACGGCCGGCAGCGGCACGCCGACCAGCGCGATCATCCTCGGTGCCGGCTGAGGCCGAACCGGGCCGGATCGAGGCGCTGGCGGCGACACTCGGCGTCGAGCTCGGCGAGCGGGTGACGAAGGGCGAGGCGGTCCGTAGCCAGCATGCCCGCGACGAGGGCTACCGGCATGGCGCCGGCCCGGATCTCGTGGTGTTCCCCCGGTCCACCGAAGAGGTGCAGTTCATCGTCCGCAGCTGCGCTGACGCTGCGGTCCCGGTCGTGCCCTGGGGGGCAGGGACTTCGCTCGAGGGCAATGCCATTGCAGTGGCCGGCGGCGTGGTGGTCGATCTTTCGCGCATGGACCGGATCGTAGAGGTCGCGCCGGGCGATTTCACGGTGCGGGTGCAGGCGGGGGTGAGGCGCAAGCAGCTCAACCGCGAGTTGCGCGCGACCGGCCTGTTCTTCCCGGTCGATCCGGGCGCGGATGCGACGCTCGGCGGCATGGCCTCGACGCGCGCGTCGGGGACGACCGCGGTCCGCTACGGCACGATGCGATCCAACGTGGTCAACCTGACCGTCGTGCTCGCCGACGGCGAAGCGATCCGGACGGCCCGCAATGCGCCGAAAAGTGCCGCCGGCTACGATCTGACGGCCCTGTTCGTCGGCGCCGAAGGCACGCTGGGGATCATCACCGAGCTGACGTTGCGGCTCCATCCCCAACCCGAGACCGCCGCACTGGTGCGCTGCACCTTCGACGATGGCGAGCCGGCGATCGAGGCGGTGACGGCGGCGATCCAGCTCGGCCTCGGCGTCGCGCGGATCGAGTTTCTCGACGACCGGATGGTCAAGGCGATCAACCTCTACCAGCGGCTTGTGCTGCCCGAGCTGTTCACTCTGTTCGTGGAGTTTCATGGCTCCGCCGGGAGCGTGGCGGAGCAGCTCGCTACGTTCGAGGAGATCGTCGGCGCGCATGGCGGAACGGTGTCGGCGACGGCGACCCAATCGGAGGAGCGCGAGCGGCTGTGGACGGCGCGGCACGACGCCCTCTATGCGGCGCGGGCGCTGCGCCCCGGCTGCTCCTGCCTGATCACCGACGTCTGCGTGCCGGTCTCGCGGCTGGCCGAGTGCCTGCGCGAGACGCGCGGCGACCTGGACGCGTCCGCTTTGGTCTCGACGGTGGTCGGCCATGTCGGCGACGGCAATTTCCATGCGCTCATCCTCGTCGACCCGGACGCGCCGGCAGACCTCGAAGAGGCGGAGCGGCTGCATTCGCTGATGGCGCGGCGGGCGATCGCGCTCGGCGGCACCTGCACCGGCGAGCATGGCATCGGCATCGGCAAGAGGGCGCTGCTCGTCGAGGAACTGGGCAATGCGGTCGGCGCCATGGCGCGGGTCAAGGCGGCGCTCGATCCGGCGGGACTGATGAACCCCGGCAAGATTTTCCTGGAGGGCTAGATGCGGGTGCTGCTGATCGGGGCAGGAGGCTATCTCGGCGGCGCGCTGGCCGGGGCGCTCCGGGCGGCGGGCCATGACCTCGTCGCGCTGGCGCGCAATGCGGAACGGGGCGCGGCGCTGAGCGCGCGGGGCTTCGATGTTTTCGAGGGCGATCTCGACGGCGACACCGGCTGGCACAAGCGGCTGGGCGAAGTGGAGGCATTGGTGTTCGCGCCGGCTTTGCGCTGGGACGCGGAGTGGCCGGCGATCGAACCGATGCTCGAATGGCTGCGGGGCAAGACTTTCCTGATGACCTCCGGCACCGCCGTGCTGTCGCTGCCGGCGCCGGGGGGCGCGTGGCGGGAGGAGAGCTTCGCGGAGCATGATCCGTTCACGCCGAGCGAATGGGCCGCAGTCCGGGTCGAGACGGAGCGTAAACTGCTCGCCTGCGATGGTGTGCGGACGATGATCGTGCGGCCGCCGATGATCTGGGGGAATGGTGGCAGCTTCCAGGTACCGGCCTTCTTCGAGGCGGCGGCGCGGACGGGGCGGGTGCCTTATGTGGGACAGGGACTCAATCTCTATTCCAACGTGCATGTCGACGATCTCGCCGATCTGTTCCGGCTCGCCCTCGAGCGGGGCGAGGATGGGGCCATCTATCATGCGGTGGCGGGGGAGGTGGCCTGGCGCGGCATTGCGGAGGCGGTGGCCGCGGTCACCGGGACGGAGGCGCATGGCATCGAAATGGCCGACGCCGAGGCTTTGTGGGGCAAGTGGACGGCGCGTATCTATTATGGGGTGAGCAGCCGCTCGCGCTGCCCCCGTTCGCGCACCGAACTGGGCTGGGTGCCGCGCCGTGTCGACCTGGTCGACGACATCAGGAACGGCTCCTATCGCGACTTCTGGCTGGCGCATCGCGACACGATCATGGCGACCGGCGCGTGGCCGCGCTGATGTCGGAGGAGGCGCAGAGCCGGGATATCCGCGCCATCGAGCGGCTGCTCTACGATTATTCCTGGCATCTGGACATGAACGACCCGGACGCACTGGCCGCCTTGTTCACCGAGGACTGCGAGGCCAGCTTCGCTGCGGGATTTTCGGTCAACGGCCGGGCGATGCTGCGCGAGCGGCTGGGCGGCATCGGCACCTATTTTCGGGCGACCAGCCACCATAACAGCAATATCGCCATCGACTTCATCGACGCCGACTCCGCCGCGGTGCGCTCGTCGGTCTTCGCCGTGCATGAGTATGTCGAGGACCGGCCGCTCGGCCTGCTTCACGGCCAGTATATAGATCTGGTCGTAAGGCACGGCGACGGGTGGAAATTCCATCGGCGCGAGCTGCGGACGGCAATCGCGCAGCACTTCCACATCGCCGCCGGGAACCCGACCGGGCGCAATCCCTAGCCGCCTCCGGGAAGCTCCGACGAGTGGCTTTCCACAAAGGCGAGCCGGCTCGCATCGCGGTCGAACAGCCGTTCCTCGTCAGCGACGACCAGAGCGAATATCTTCGGATTGTCGAGCGAGCTGAACGCCTTTTCATAGGCCGCCTCATCGGTGAAGACCATTTCGGTGATCGCGTCATAGCCGGGCTCGGCGACCACTCGCCCCACCGGATAGGGCGCCGCGCGCAGATAGTGGCGGGTGTAGCGCACCAAGCCGGGCATGCCCGTGCCGAGCCTGGCATGATGGTTCTCATAATAGTCGATGAAGGCCTCCATCGACATGCCTTCGCGCTTCCGGAACAGAGCGAACACCGTGAACATGACAGGCCTCCTAGGCGTCGGCGGCCAGCAGGGCCGAGAGCTTTGCTTTCTGGACTTTCGAGCTGGCGGTGAGCGGCCATTCGCTGACGAAGCGGACCGCGCGCGGCACCTTGAAGGCGGAGAGCTGCCCCCGGCAGTGGGCGATCAGTTCCTCCTCGCTCGCATTTTGTCCCGCCTCCAGCTCCACGAAGGCGGCCGCGACTTCGCCCAGCCGGGCGTCCGCCATCGCCACGACCTGGCACATCTTCACGGCCGGGTGAGTCGCCACGAAGGCCTCGATCTCCGCGGCCGCGACATTCTCGCCGCCGACCTTGAACATGTCCTTCGAGCGCCCGTGAAACATGAGTTCTTCATGCTCGTTGAACGAGCCGAGATCGCCGCTCATCAGCCAGCCATCGCGCATGGCCGCGGCGGTGGCGGCGGGGTCGTTATAATAGCCTTCGAAAAGGGCGAAGCCGCGGATCGCGATCTCGCCGATCGTGCCCGTCGGCGCCGTCTCGCCATCCTCGCTTAGAATCCTGATCTCCATGCCGGGCGCGACCCGCCCGACCCGCTCCAGCCCCGCGCCGGGCCGGTCGTAGACGGCGGTGCTGCTGATCGTGCCGGCGCTTTCTGTCATGCCATAGGTGCCGATCTGGACCGCGTTCGGGAACAGCCGCACCAATTTCTCGCGCACCGGCTCGGGCTGGACGGCCGCGCTGCTCATGATCGCGCGGATGCCGGACATGTCCGCCTGGGCGCGCTCCTGCTCGGCCACGACGTCGTTGATGATCGCCGGGAAGGCGAAGAAGGCGATGGTAGCGCGCTCCGCGACCAGGGCGGACACCGCCTCGCGGGCCTCGAAGCGCGGCGCGCAGAGGAAAGTGCCGCCCGCCAGCAGGATCGCCCCGAGCGGATTGAGGCCGCCCAGGTGGAAGAGCGGCAAAGGCGACCAGTAGCGGTCCGCATCGGTCAGCTGAAAGCGCAGCGTCTTCACCTGCGACGTCCGCACCACCGCCTCGTGGCTCAGCACGCAACCCTTGGGCAGCGACGTGGTGCCCGACGTGTACATGATCAGGAACGGGTCCCGGAGCCCGATGGCCAGCCTGCGCTGGTGCACCTCCGCGGCGGGTACCCGCGCCGCCAGCCCGTCGAAGCCCGCCTCGCCGAGAAAGCCGGGCCGGTCCTCCCCGAAAACCACCATCCGGCGCAGCGAGGGCAGGTCCGCCAGCGCGATCGCCTCGCCGCCCGCCAGGTCGGGAAAGGCCTCCTGCAGCCGCTCGACGAAATCCGGCCCGTCAGTCACCCGGCCGCCGGTCAGCAGCACCTTAATCTCGGCGTTGGCGAGCACATGGCGGAACTCATAGGCGCGGTAGCGGGCGTTGATCACCACCGCGACCGCGCCGATCGCGGCCGTCGCGAACAGCAATTCCACATAGGCCATGCAATTGGGCATGAGGATGCCGACCTTGTCGCCGCGCTGCACGCCCAAGGCGAGCAGGCTCCGCGCCCGCCGCACGATCGCCTCGGCAAGGCTGCCATAAGAGTGCCGCGCGTCGGGGAAGACGATTGCCTCGTCCTCCGCCCGGGCCGGCAGCGCCCGGAAGACGATGTCGGGCCAGGTCGGCACCTCGACGGCGAGCGCCAGTTCCTCAGCTTCCGTCATCCATCCTCTCCGCTTCCGTTGCCCTGACTATACTAATCAGTCTAGTATATACCAGTGGGATGAGGTGACTGATATGAATGTCATGAATCTGTTCCGGCTGGATGGCGGCAAGGCGGTGGTCGTGGGCGCGAGCCAGGGGATTGGCCGCGCCATCGCCGTCGCCTTCGCAGAGGCGGGCGCCGACGTCGTGGCCGGTGCCCGGTCGGAGGAGGGCGTGCTTGCCACGGCGGAGCAGGTCCGGGCCATCGGCCGGCGCGGCCTTGGCCTGACTCTCGACGCGCGCGACCCGGCCAGCGTCGCCGCCTTTGGTGAGGCCGCCGCGGACTTCCTCGGCGGCGTGACCATGTGGGTCAATGCGGTCGGCGGCATTATCGGGCGCGGCACGCCCAACCTGATCGACATGAGCCCCGAGGATTTCGATGCGATGGCGGCGATGAATGTCCGCACCGTGTGGCTCGGCGCGAAAGCGGCGGCGGCGGCGATGGAGGGGGAGGGGGCGATCGTCAACATTTCCTCCCTCGCCGGCGGCGCCGGGGCGCATGTCGGCTTTGGCGCCTATGGCGCGGCCAAGGCGGCGGTGAACAGCCTCACCGCGACTTTGTCCCACGAGCTGGCGCCGCGAATCCGCGTCAACGCCATCGCGCCCGGCTCGATCCTGACCGAGGCGTTTCTAAAGCTGGCGAAGGCGAAGCCGGAGGATCTGCCGCCCCCTGCCGACACGCCGCTCGGCCGCTACGGCCTGCCCATGGACATCGCGGCGGCCGCCCTGTTCCTCGCCTCGCCCGCCTCGGGCTGGATCACCGGCCAGTGCCTGCCGGTCACGGGCGGCCGTTTCTTCCGCCGCGAGGTCAGAGCCGCCTGATGCCGGTCGAGGAGTGCATCTCCTTCTGCCGGATCTGCGCGGGCGGCTGCGGCATCCGGCTCGGCGTCGAGGACGGCAAGCGCATCGTGTCGGTGCGCGGCGATCCCGACAGTCCGCTCAGCCGGGGCTATGCCTGCTTCAAGGGCCTGCAGGCAGCGGAGAGTCATCAGGGTCCGGCGCGGCTGCTGCGCCCGCTCAAGCGGCTGGCGGACGGCCGGCAGGTCGAGATCGAGTCCGAGCAGGCGCTTGGCGAGATCGCCGAGCGCATCGCCGCGCTTACGGACGAGCATGGCCCGGAGGCGCTCGCCGTCTTCTGCGGCAATGGCGCCTTGTTCAACATCCCCGCCTATCTGATGCACCGGCCGTTTCTCGCGGCGTTGGGGTCGGACCAATATTTCTCGACCCTGACCATCGATCAGTCGGCCAAGTTCGTCAGCTTCGGCCGGCTGGGCGGGTGGAAGGCGGGCTTCCCGTCCTTCGATCACATGGATGTGGTGCTGATGTTCGGGGCCAATCCCTTGGTGTCGCACTCGGCGGTGGGCTTCCTGCAGAACGATCCGGTGCGGCGGCTCAAGCAGCGCCGGGCGGAAGGACTGAAGCTGATCGTCGTGGATCCGCGCAACACCGAGACGGCGCGCAACGCCGACCTGCTGCTGCAGCCCTTTCCCGGCGAGGACGCGGCGATCGCCGGCGGGCTGATCCGGATGATCCTGGCCGAGGGCTGGCACGACCGCGACTTTTGCGAGACCTATGTCGGGGCCGAGCGGATGGCGGCTTTGGCCGCGGCGGTGGCATCGCTTGAGCCGGACTATGTAGAGCGGCGCGCTGGCCTCAAGCCGGGGCAGCTTGGGACGGTCGCCGAGTGGTTCGCGCGCGACGCGAGGTCCGGCTGTGCGATGACCGCGACCGGTCCGTCCATGGCGCCCTTCTCCAACCTCGCCCAGCATCTGATCGACTGTTTGAACGTCGTCTGCGGGCGCTTCCTTCGTGCCGGCGAGCCGGTCCACCAGATCGCCGCCATGGGCGTGCGGCGTCCGGTCCATGCCGAGGTGGTGGCGCCGCGGCGGCCGTGGGAAAAAGCCGGGCCTAGCCGGATTCGCGGCGCCCGCATGCTCTACGGTGAGCGGCCGACCGGCACGCTCGCCGATGAGATACTGACCCCTGGCGAAGGGCAGATCCGGGCTTTGATCGTCGACGGGGGCGATCCGGTCACCTCCTTCCCCGATCATCGCCGCGCGGCACGGGCCATGGCCGCGCTCGACCTGCTCGTGTCGATAGAGCCCTGGCGCAGCCCCACCACGGCCTATGCGGATTATGTGCTGCCGCCGCGCCTGCTCTACGAGCGGGCCGATCTCCCGATGAATCTGGGCGTGGCCTGCTGGCCGGGCGGCTGGGCGCAATATACGGCGCCCATGGTGGAGGTGCCCGAGGGCTCGGACCTGGTCGATGACTGGTATGTGTTCTGGCGGATCGCCCAGCGGCTTGGCCGGCCCATCCTTTACAATGGCGTGCCGCTCGAAATGGAGGTGCCGCCCGCAACGGACGATCTGATCGCGGCGATCATGAAGGACGCGCCGATCCCGCTGGAGGAATTGCGCCGGCATCCGCACGGGATCGACATCGGCACCGGGGGGGAGGTCGTGCTTCCCGCGCGCTCCGACGCCCGCTTCGATCCGATGCCGGAGGACGTGGCGAAGGAGCTTGCCGCCTTCCTGGCGGAGGACCGTGGCGCGCGCGCTGAGGGTTATAGCCATTTGCTGATCCCGCGGCGGATGCGCGATCTGTTCAACAGCAATGGCCGCCATCTGCGGACGGTGCGCAAGCGGACGCCCTATAACCCGGCCTATCTGCACCCCGACGATCTGGCCGCGCAGGGCGTGGCGGACGGCGAGCTGGTGGAGCTGGTCTCCGCCTTCGGGCGGGTGCGCGCGATCGCGGGCGGCGACCAGGCGCTGAAGCGCGGCGTGGTGTCGATCGCGCATGGCTGGGGCGGGACGCCCGAGGAAGCGGAGGACCCGGAAAGTGCGGGGACGCCGGTGAATGCCCTGATCGACACCGACCTCAATTATGAGTCGATCAACGCCATGCCGCATATGAGCGCGGTGCCGGTAAACATCGTCAGGATCGGCGCCAGCGCAGATTCCCCCGATTGAGGTCGCCGACCGTCTTCGCTCCCATCAGCTTCATGCCGCGCTCGATCTCGGCATGCAGCTTGCCGATGACGCGCTCCACGCCCGGCTGGCCCGCCGCGGCGAGCGCATAGAGGTAGAGGCGGCCGCCCGAGCAGGCCTTGGCGCCGACGCTCAGCGCCTTCAGCACATGGCTGCCGCGGCGGATGCCGCCGTCGCAGATCACGTCGATCTTGTCGCCCACCGCGTCGACGATCTCGGTGAGCTGGTCGAACGGCGCGCGGCTGCCGTCCAGCTGGCGCCCGCCATGGTTGGAGACCATGATCGCGCTGGCGCCGATGTCCACGGCGCGCTTCGCGTCGGCCACGGACATGATTCCCTTCAGGCAGAAATGGCCGCCCCATTGGGCGCGGATCGCCTCCGCCGCCTTCCAGTCGAGCGACTGGTCGAGCATCTTGTTGAAATAGTCCGCCACGGACAAAGCGACGTTCGAGCCTTCCGCGACATGGCCCGACAAATTGGGCAGCTCGAACTTCTCGCGCAGGAAATAATCGAGCGCCCAGGCGGGCCGCATCGCGAAGCTCGCCATGCTGGAAGGCGTGAGCCTGGGGGGCGAGGTGAAGCCGGTGCGGAGGCACCGTTCCCGGTTGCCGGACACGATCGTGTCCACGGTCAGCGCGATCGCGTCGAAGCGGGCCTCCCGGCACGCCTCGATCATCGCATGGTTCAGCCCCTTGTCCTTGTGGACGTAGAGCTGGAACATCTTCGGCGTGGCGATGGTCCGGCCGATCTCCTCGATGCTGACCGTGGCCAGCGAGGAGATGCCGAACCAGGTGCCGAACTTCTCGGCCGCCCGCGCCACGGCGCGCTCGCCCTGCCAATGGAAAAGCCGCTGCAGCGCGGTCGGGGACAGCATGAGCGGCATGGCGATCTCGCGGCCCATGACGGTGGTGCGCATGTCAATGGTGTCGACCCCCGCCAGAACGTTCGGGACGAGGTCGCAATCGTCGAAGGCGGCGGTGTTTCGCCGCCTGGTCGTCTCGTCGTCCGCGGCGCCGTCGATATAGTGAAAGATGGGGGAGGGCAGGCGCCGCTTCGCCAGCCGCCGGAAATCCTCGACATTATGACAATCTTTGAGCCGCACCTTCGCCCCCCGTCCCTGCCTATCCGGCACGCCGGTCAGGCGAAAGCGAAACCCGTATAGCCCTCGTCGGCGATCCGGTTGCTCTCCCCGATATAGAGGCTGAACCCGCCGACGAAATTGAGGAAGGTGCGCTCGCCGGTGGGCGCGGTGTAGATGTAGCTGGACGTCTTCGCGCGGAAGAACAGGGTCTTGCTGGCCAGCTCCTGCGTGTGCGCGAGCCAGTTTTCCTGCGCCTCCGGCTCGGGCTCGATCCGGTTGAGGCCGCGATCGCGCATATGCTCCAGCGCGCGCGTGATCCAGTTCACATGATGCTCGGCCGCGCTGATCACATTGGCCAAGGTTGCGGGGCTGCCCGGCCCGTTGATCGTGAACAGGTTGGGAAAGCCGTTTATGCCGAGGCCGAGATAGGCGGTGGGCGTCGGGCTCCATTCCTCGCGCAGCGATCGGCCATCCACACCGCGTATGTCGATGGCGAGCAAGGCGCCGATCAGGGCGTCGAACCCGGTGGCGAGGACGATGCTGTCCACCTCATAGGTGCCGGTGGCGGTCCGGATCGCATCGGCCGTTAGCGTCTCGATAGGCTCGGCGGCCATGTCGATCAGGTCGACATTCGGGCGGTTGTAGACGTCGTAATAATGCAGGTCGGTGCACATCCGCCGCGCGCCGATCGGATAGCCGCGCGGGACCAGCTTCTCCGCGGTGTCGGGGTCCTTCACGATCGAGCGGATCTTGCCGCGCACATAATCCGCGGCGGTGTCATTGGCCTGCTGGCTCAAGGCGAGGTCGGAAAAGGAGCGCATGAAGTTGAGCCCGCCATGGCCCCAGCGACGCTCATATTCCGCGGCGCGGCCTTCGTCGTCGAGCTCGAGCGCGCTTTGCGGGTTCTCATCGAAGAGCACGCCGCCCTTCGAGCTGAACTGGCGCTGCCGAAGCTCGGTGTAATTCTGCTTCCAGCCACCCTGATAATCGTCGTGCATGACGATATCCGCCGCCGGCACGCTGAAATTCGGGGTGCGCTGGAAGACGATGACCCGCTCCGCCTGCGCCGCGATCTCGGGAATGGACTGGATGCCCGACGAGCCGGTGCCGATCACGGCGACGCGCTGGCCGGTGAAGTCGATCTCCTCCCGCGGCCATTGCGCGGTCAGGTAGATATCGCCCTTGAAGGCCTCGCGCCCGGGCAAAGTCGCCGCGCGCGGCATGGACAGGCAGCCGGTCGCCATCACGCAGAATCGCGCGCGGACCTCGTCCCCGTCGGTGGTGACAAGCGTCCAGAGATGCCGTCCCTCGTCGAAGGTCATCGAGGCGATCCGCGCGTTAAGGCGGATCGACCGGTTCAGGTCGAAACGCTCGGCGACATGTTCGAGATAGGCGAGGATTTCGGGTTGGCCGGCATAGCGCTCGCCCCAGGACCATTCCTGCTGCAGCTCGGGCGAGAAGGAATAGGAATATTGCAGGCTCTCCACGTCGCAGCGCGCGCCGGGATAGCGGTTCCAGTACCAGGTGCCGCCGACGCCGGGCGCGGCCTCCAGGCAGAGGACGTCGAACCCGGCTTCGCGCAGCTTGTACACGGCATAGAGCCCGGCCGGTCCCGCCCCGACGACTGCGACATCCAGCACCTCGTCCGCTCCATTCATCGCGCCTGCACCGCCAGCCATTTTCCGTCCTCCGCCCGCTCGCGCCGGTCCGAAACTTAATGGAATAGTAGGTACTAGTTAGTAAGTTCATTTTCCTGTGGATACAAGGCTGGCATTTCCGGCTCCATGCAGGCAGATAGGGCTGGAACAGGGGGCTGTCTGGCAGCGAGCATCAACCGGCTGCCCAGTGGCGCGCACGCCCCCGGTCCTGCGGTCCGGGCTTGTGATGGGGAACCCTGCCCGATAAGGCTTGGAAAAATATAGACACGCGGAGTGACTTGATGGCGGCAAGAAAGAAATCGTCTTTGTGGCGCACTCGCGAAGAACTGATGCAGGACAGATCGGCGAAGCGCGAGGCGATCCTGCGCGTGGCGATCGACCTGTTCGGGGAGCGCGGCTTCGCCGGCACTTCGCTTGACGATGTCGCCGACCGCCTCGGGGTCACGAAGCCGACCATCTACCATTATTTCAAGACCAAGGAGGACATCCTCTTCCAGGGTGTCCAGGTCGGCATGACAGCTCTTCAGGACTCGCTGGAGTCGGACGACCCGGCGGCGACGGGCATGGAGCGGCTCCGCCATTATCTCCAGGAATATGCTTTGGTCGCGGTCGGGCCCTATGGCCGCTGCGTGAATCGCGCCGCCGACCATGAATTGTCGGAGGACAACCGGGCCGCGTTCCGTGCCCACCGCCGTGCCATCGACCATGGCATTCGCGCGGTGATCGAGGCCGGCATCCGCGACAAGTCGATCCGCAAGATGGACCCGCGCCTGGCGTCCTTCGCCGTGACCGGCGCGCTCAACAGCATGTCGAAATGGTTCGATCCGGATGGGCCGCTCAACGCGCCTCAGGTCGCGCTGGAGATGGTGGACATCATGCTGACCGGCTTCGAGCCCGGCGCGGTGGCCAGCGTGGCCAAGGTCCGCAAGAAGAAGGCGGCGGCCTGAGGCTCTTGCTCAGGCGGCGGCGCGCCGGCTGCTGTCGAACCGCGGCAGCGTCAGGAAGATGATCACCGAAATAACGAGCAGCCCCGTCGCGCAGAGCAAAGCCGGTCGGTAGCTGCCCGCCGCGTCCGCCCAATAGCCATAGGCGAGCGACGAGCCCGACACGCCGAGCGCGGTCAGTCCGTAGAGCCAGCCATAGATCCTGCCGAAAGCGGAGAGCCCGAAATAGCGGGCGGTGAGATAGGCGATCAGGTCGAATTCGATCCCGATGGACAGCCCGATCGCGATCGCCCCGCACCAGGCCAGAGCCGGGTCGCCGGTGGCGAGGAGCAGCAGGCCGGCCGCGCAGATGCTCATCGCCCCCGCGCCCACCCAGGGGGCGAAGACCAGGTCCATCAGCACGCCGGACACCAGGCGCGCGACGATCATGGAGACGCCGATCAGGCCGGCGATCGAGCCGGCCTCGGCCGCGCCAATGCCGCTGTCGCGCAGCAACGGGACGAAATGGACGACCATGCCGATCGTGCTGAGCCCGATCAGCGGAAAGGCGATGGCGAGCCGCCAGAACGTCCCCGTCCGGATCGCGTCGCTGAACGAGACGTCGCCGTCGCTGGCCGCCGTCGCTGCCGCCGGCACCGCATCATGCATCGGCTTCCGCCGGCGAAGCGGGAGGACGACCAGCGGTGTCGCGACAAGCACGACCAGCGCCATGATCAGATAGGTCGTCTCCCACCCATATTTCTCGATCGAGGCGCTCGCCAGGCGGGGCGCGAAGGTGCTGGTCAGGCCGGCGCCGGTCAGCGCGATGCCGAGCGCGGTGCCCCGCCGCGCCACGAAGGCGGCGCTGACCACGCGCGAGAAGGGCAAGGTGCCCGAGCCGGCGCCGAACAGGGCCATGCCGGCGAACAGGGCCCAGTAGATGATGATGTTGCCGGTCATCCAGCTCAGCAGGGCCAGCAAGGCGGACAGCGTGAGGAGCGAGAAGAGGATCGGCACCCGTTCGCCCCATTTGTCCAAAATCCCGCCGACCAGAGGCGCGGTGAAGGCCAGCACCAGGGTCAGCAAGGTCGGCCCGAGCGAAAGCTGCGCGCGCGTCCAGCCGAACTCGGCCATGAGCGGCGCCATGAACGTGCCGGCGGTGTAGAAGGGCAAAGCGTGGACGCCCACCGCCAGGCCCAGAGTCGCCGCGACGAGGATGGTCCAGCTGCGGCTGAACTCGCCGGCCTCCTGGTTGTTCGCGTTCGTCATGATGATCGCCCCCCGCGCGCCGTCAGCGCCGTGCCAGTTCCGGCAGCTCCTGGCTCGCCGCCAGGTCCGGATAGGTGATGAACTCGAGCAGGGAGCCGTCCGGATCCCGGAAATAGACGCTGATGCCGCCGCCCTTGCAGCCCGCGGTGCGGACCGGCCCCGTCTCCACCGCCACGCCGCAGGCCTCGAGATGCGCGATCGCGCCGTCGATCGGCCCATGCCATTCGAAGCAGATGTCGCTGTTCCCCGGCCGCACCGGGTCGCGCGCCAGCTGATGCGGCAGCGCGTGGACGTCCGGTCCGTGGACGTTCAGCTGCATGTCGCCGAAGCGGTAGAAACGGAAATCCGGGCGCGGCGCGATCACCTCGGCGCCGAGGACGCGCGCGTAAAAATCGTCCGAGACGGCGCGCGACGAAACGTTGATCACGCAATGATCGAAGCTGATCGGCACATTTGTCATCGCTCTCGCCGCACCCTCTCCCCTTGCGGATGTCCGTGGACTATGCTGTCAGCAGCGACATCGCTACTGATTAGTAAATTCGATACCAGCGGGTTTCAACGATGATTTTTTCCGAGACGCAGACTGCCATTCGTGACGAGGTGAGGGGCTATGCCGAGGCCCGGATCAAGCCGAGGTCGGCGGAGTTCGAGACGGCGGGCGGCTATCCGCCCGATCTCTTCCGCGAGCTCGGCGAAATGGGCCTGATGGCGATGACCGCGCCCGAGTCGGCCGGTGGCGCCGGCCTCGATTATGTCAGCTATGTGCTGGCGCTGATCGAGATCGCCGCCGCGGACGGCGCGCTCTCCACAATCCTGTCCATCCAGAACAGCCTGATGGTCTCGGCGCTGATTCGCGAAGGCAGCGATGCGCAGCGCGACCGCTTCCTCGGCGGCCTGATCAGCGGCGCCACGATCGGCGCCTTTGCGCTGACCGAGGCGGACGCCGGCTCTGACGCCTCCGCGATCCGCACCCGCGCCACGCGGGCCGATGGCGGCTGGCGGCTCAACGGCGCCAAGCAGTTCATTTCCTCGGGCCGGATCGGCGGGCTGGCTTTGGTCTTCGCGGTCACCGATCCCGAGGCGGGCAAGAAAGGCATTTCGGCCTTCCTCGTGCCGACCGACCGGGAGGGCTATTCGGTCGACAAGGTTGAGCACAAGCTTGGGCAAGGAGCGTCCGACACTTGCACGATCCGCTTCGACGACCTGTTCCTCGAGGGTGAGCTCATGCTCGGCGGGGAAGGCCAGGGCTATCGCATCGCCCTGGCCAATCTCGAGCAGGGCCGGATCGGCATCGCCGCCCAGGCGATCGGCATGGCCCGCGCGGCGCTGGAGGCCGCGGTCGCTTATGCCAAGGAGCGCCGGTCCATGGGCAAGGCGATCATCGAGCATCAGGCGGTCGGCTTCCGCCTCGCCGACATGGCGGCGAAGCTGGAGGCGGCGCAGCAGCTCGTTCTCCATGCCGCGGTGACCAAGGATGCGGGGCTGCCCTGCCTCAAGGAGGCGTCGATGGCCAAGTTGGTGGCGTCGGAGACTGCGGAAGCGGTGGTCTCGGCCTCGATCCAGACTTTGGGCGGCTATGGCTATCTGGAGGAGTTCGGCCTCGCGAAAATCTACCGGGATGTCCGCGTCTGCCAGATTTACGAAGGAACGTCGGACATCCAGCGGATGGTGATCGCTCGCTCGCTATGAGCGAGGCCGGAACGCGTCGCGTCGCTGTCCTCAGCGATTATCTGCGGATCGCGCCGGGCCTTGCCGACTGGCACCAACTAGCGCCCTGGGCCGTGGTCGATTTCTTCCATGCGCCTTTTGCGGACGACGACGCCCTGGTCGAAGCGCTCGCGCCTCATGAGGCTTTGTGCCTGATGCGCGAGCGCGTCGCACTGCCGCGCCAGCTGTTGGAGCGGCTGCCGAAGCTGCGCTTCGTCGTGTCGGCAGGAACCGTAAACCGGGCGATTGACTTCGAGGCCGCCCGGGAGCGCGGCATCCGGTTGGCGGGCACCGGGTCCGGCGACGCGCGGGAGGCCACGGCGGAGCTGACCTGGGCCCTGCTGCTCGCTCTGTCCCGCAATGTCGTCCGCGAGGATCAGGCGGTCCGCGGAGGCGAGTGGCAGACGAGCCTTGGCGGAATGCTGAAGGGCAGGACGCTCGGCCTCGTCGGGCTTGGCGGGGTGGGGCGCATCGTCGCGCGCTATGCGGCGGTGTTCGGCATGAACGCGCTCGCGTGGTCGCCCCGGCTGACGGAGGCGCGGGCGCTGGAGGCCGGCGCCGTGTCCGTGCCGCTCGGCGAGCTGCTGGCGCGGAGCGACATCGTCTCCATCCACCTCCCGCTGACCGAAGAGACAAGATCCTTGCTCGATGTAGCGGCGTTCGCGGCCATGAAACGCGGCGCGTTGCTGATCAACACTTCGCGCGGGCCGCTTGTGGACGAGGCCGCGATGCTCGCCGCGCTCCGCGATGGACAGCTCGGCGGCGCGGCGCTGGACGTGTTTGATCGCGAGCCGCTGCCGGGGGATCATCCTTTGGTCGGAATGCCCAATGTCGTGCTCAGCCCGCACGTGGGCGGGTTCACCGAGGAGGTCTACCGGACCTGGTATGGCGGCATGGTCGAAGCCCTGCTCGCCTGGTTCCGGGACGAGCCGGCGCGGCCTTTGTCCTGCGGCTGAATCACGCGCTCTGGCTGGTCTTCTGAAGCGCCATTGGGCCGAGATAGTCGGGCTTGCCGATCTTCACGCCATTGGCGCGGAGCAGGCAATAAGCCGTCGAGACGTGGAAATAGAAATTCGGTTTGGAGAAGGAGAGAAGGAAATCCTCGGCGACGTAATCGCAATGCCAGGCACGGATCACAAAGCGCACCGGCCGGCCCTGAAACCCTTCGATTTCGACGGGATCGAGCGCCGCCAGCATATCACGCGCTGAGGTCACCATGGCTGCGAGATCGGCGAGGCTGCCTTCGAAAGGCGTCAGGTCCGCCGCAAAAATCCCGCTTCGCACGCCCGCAATCGCGCCAGCCGAATGGGCGACGATCGACTTCACCTGATAACTGAACGGCAGCATGTCGTCGGCGAACGCGGCTTGCAGGATCGCCTCTTCCGTCAGACCATGCTCGGCGCAATGCGCCCGTGCCTTGTCGAGCAGCCCCGAGGTCGATTGGAGGAGCCGCAGGAAGGGTGCGACGGTGGTATCGTGCAGAGACAGGGGCATTGGCCAACTCCGGTTCGAGGGGGTCGGGCCGCCAGTGCGGATAATCGCTCGCGGATAATCGCCTCGGCCTCGGCCATGATCCGGTCGATCAGCGCGCCGCAGGTCGGGATATCGTGGATCAGGCCCTGGACCTGGCCCGCCCAGACCAGGCCCGCATCGACCTCGCCGGTCTCCAGCGCGACCCGGCCCTTGGCACCGGAGACGAGGTGCCGCACATCCTCGAACACGGCGTCCGGCCGCGCGCTGATTTCCACCACTTCGTCGGACACGCGGTTCTTTGCGACCCGGCCCGTGTTCTTGAACTTGCGAAAAATCATGTTCGTGCCGCGCTCATCATTATCGAGGATGAGCTGCTTGATCCTGTCGTGGATCGGCGCCTCGACGGTGGCGCAGAAGCGCGTGCCCATGTTGATCCCGTCGGCCCCGAGCGCCAGCGCCGCAACCAGGCCGCGGCCGTCACCGAACCCGCCGCTCGCGATCATCGGGATGCGGACCTTGTCCGCGGCAGCCGGGATCAGGATCAGACCCGGAATGTCGTCCTCGCCCGGATGGCCCGCGCACTCGAATCCGTCGATGGAGATCGCATCCACGCCCATCCGCTCCGCCGAAAGCGCATGCCGCACCGCGGTGCATTTGTGGATCACCTTGATCCCGTGCGCCTTGAAGTCGTCGACATGCTCCTGCGGCTTGTAGCCGGCGGTCTCGACGATCTTGACGCCGCTGTCGATGATCGCCCGCCGATACTCGGCATAAGGCGGCGGGGTGACCGACGGCAGGATGGTGAGGTTCACGCCGAACGGCTTGTCGGTCAGCGACCGGCAGCGGTCGATCTCGCGGCGAAGCGCGTCCGGGCTGGGCTGGGTGAGCGCGGTCACGATGCCGAGCCCGCCGGCGTTGGAGACCGCCGCGGCCAGTTCGGCCCGGCCGACCCACATCATGCCGCCCTGCACGATCGGATATTCGATCCCCGCCAGCTCGGTGAACCGCGTCTTCACATCATGCCCCCTTGCTTGCCCGTGCGGGTCAGCGCCCGGTCCAGACGCCCGGCCGTTTCTCGACGAAGGCGGTCATGCCCTCGATCTTGTCCTCGGTGGCGGACAGGCCGTTGAACAGGCGCCGCTCGAACCAGATGCCCTGCTGCAAATTCGTCTCGAAGGCGGCATTGATCAGCTCCTTGTTCGCGATCGCGGCCAAAGGCGGCATGGCCGCGATCGCCGCCGCACTCTTCAGCGCCTCGTCGAGCAGGTCGGCGGCCGGCAGGATGCGCGCGGCGAGGCCCGCGCGCTCCGCTTCCTCGGCACCCATCATCCGCCCGGTCAGGCACATCTCCATCGCCTTCACCTTGCCGACCGCGCGGGTGAGGCGCTGTGACCCGCCCATGCCGGGGGTGATGCCGAGCCTGATCTCGGGCTGGCCGAAGCGGGCCGTGTCGGCGACCAGCATGATGTCCGCCATCATCGCCAGTTCGCAGCCGCCGCCGAGCGCGAAGCCCGCGACCGCCGAGATCCACGGCTTGCGGGTCGCGACGATCCGGTCGAAGCCCGCGAAGAAATTCTCGCCATACATTTGCGAGAAGCTCTTGCTCTGCATCTCCTTGATGTCGGCGCCGGCAGCGAAGGCCTTCTCGCTGCCGGTCAGCACCGCGCAGCCCTTGCCGGGATCGGCGTCGAACCGGGCGAAGGCGTCAATCAGCTCGGCCAGCACCTGGCTGTTCAGCGCGTTGAGCGCGTCCGGGCGGTTGAGCCGGATCAGGGTGACGCGATCATGCTCCTCGATCAGCAAGGTTTCGTAGGTCATGCGCGCCCCGTTACAATGCTTCGACGATGGTGACGTTGGCGATGCCGCCGCCCTCGCACATTGTCTGCAGCCCGTATTTCAGCCCGCGCGCTCGCAAGGCATGGACGAGCGTGGTCATCAGCTTGGCGCCGCTCGCACCCAGCGGGTGGCCGAGAGCGATGGCGCCGCCATTGACGTTGAGCTTCTCCGGATCGGCGCCGATGTCGCGCAGCCAGGCGAGGGGGATGGGCGCGAACGCCTCGTTCACTTCGTACAGGTCGATCTCGTCTATGGTCATGCCGGCCCGCGCCAGCGCCTTGCGGGTCGCGGGCATCGGCTCGGCGAGCATCACCACGGGGTCGCCGGCCGTGACCGTCAGATTGTGGATACGTGCCATCGGCGTCAGCCCGTGCTCCTTCAGCGCGCGCTCGCTCACCACCAGGACGGCGGCGGCGCCGTCGCAGATCTGGCTGGCATTGGCGGCGCTGATCACGCCGTCCTCGCGCAGCAGTTTCACCGCGCCGATGCTCTCCAGCGTCGAGTTGGCGCGGATGCCCTCGTCGCGGGAATGGATGGCCGTCCCGCCGTCCCGCTCGATCTCCAGCGGCACGATCTCCGCGTCGAACGCGCCGCGCTCGGCCGCCGCGGCAGCGCGCCGGTGGCTTTCCAGCGCGTAAAGGTCGAGCGTCTCCCGCTCGAAGCCATAATGCCGCGCGATCGTCTCGGCGCCGTTGAACTGGCTGAACTCGTCGACGCCGTAGCGCTGCTTGATCGAGTCCGGCCAGGGGCCGATGCCGATCCCGGCCTTGGCGGGCAGGATGACCGGTGTGCCCATGGGGACGCGGGTCATGCTCTCGACGCCGGCGGCGATCACCACATCCTGCGTGCCGGACATGACCGCCTGCGCGGCGAACTGGATCGCCTGCTGCGAGGAGCCGCACTGGCGGTCGATGGTCACCGCCGGGACGCTGTCCGGCAGCTTCGAGGCCATCACGGCATTGCGCCCGACATGGAAGCTCTGCTCGCCGACCTGGCTGACGCAGCCCATGATCACGTCGTCGATCGCGGCGGGGTCGAGGCCGGTCCGGTCGACAATGGCGTTGAGCGTGACAGCGGCGAGGTCGGCAGGGTGCCAGCCGGCAAGGGCGCCGCCGCGCCGGCCGCCGGCGGTGCGCACGCATTCGACGAGATAGGCCTGGGTCACTTGGTCCTCATGCGTTCGGGTAATCGGGTTTGCGCTTGGCCAGGAAGGCGGCAACGCCTTCGCGGCCTTCGGCGCCACCGCCCGCTTCGGCGATGAAGCGGGCCTCGAGATCGAGCTGCTCCTCCAGGCTGTTGCCAAAGGAGGAAAGCAACAGGTTCCGGGTCAGCCCGATCGCGCGGGTCGGGCCGGCGGCGAGCGTGGACGTGAGGGCGGCGGCCTCGGCGGCCAGCTCGGCGTCGGGCACGGCGCGGGTGATCAAGCCGATCGCGGCCGCCTCGGTGGCGTCGAGCCTCCGGTTGCTGATGGCGATCTCCTGCGTGCGTCGGAGCCCGATCAGCCGCGGCAACAGCCAGGTCGACCCGCCGTCCGGGGACAGGCCGATTCCGCCATAGGCCAGAGCGAATTTGGCGGACTCGGCGGCGAGGGCGACGTCGCCGAGCAGGGCCAGGCTGAGACCGGCGCCTGCGGCGGTGCCGTTCATCACCGTAACCAGCGGCTTGTTCATGCGCAGAAGGCGCGAGATCGCGGCGTGGAGATAGGTGGTGAGCTCGTGCAATTTGTCGGGGAGCTGGTCGCCGGCTTCTGCGAACAGCCCGATGTCGCCGCCCACGCAGAACATCTTGCCGGTCCCGGTAATGACGACGCAGCGGACCGACGTGTCGATGTCGCACTCGTTCGCGGCTTCGAGCAGCGCCGCGGCCATCGCGACGTCCAGCGCATTGCCGACCTCAGGGCGGTTGAGACGGAGCGTGACGACGGCGCCATTACGCTCTTTGACGAGGACGGGCTCGCCGCTCATCTCGGCGACATCCGGATCGCGCCGTCGAGGCGGATCGTCTCGCCGTTGAGCATGGGGTTCTCGACGATCGCCCGCACCAGCTGCGCATATTCCTCGGGCTTTCCGAGGCGGCTGGGGTGGGGAATCATCTTGCCCAGCGAGTCCTGCGCGGCCTGCGGCAGGCCCATCAGCATCGGCGTCAGGAAGATGCCTGGCGCGATCGTGCAGACGCGGATGCGATGCTCGGCAAGGTCGCGCGCGACCGGTACGGTCAGGCCCACGATCCCGCCCTTGGACGCGGCATAGGCGGCCTGGCCGATCTGCCCTTCATAAGCGGCGACGCTGGCGGTGTTCACAATCACGCCGCGCTCCTCGCCCACCGGCTCGGCCGGGATCAGCCGGGCCGCGAAGTTGGAAATCATGTTGAAGCTGCCCAGCAGGTTGATCTCCAGCGCCCGCCGGAACACCTCCAGGTCGTGCGGCTGGCCGTCCCTGCCGACGGTTTTCATGGCGGGCGCAACCCCGGCACAATTCACCAGGATGCGGGCAATGCCGTGCGCGGCCTCGGCGACGGCAAGGGACTCGGCGACGTTGGCGGCACTGGAGACATCGGTCTTCGCGAAGAGGCCGCCGATCCTGCGCGCATGCGCTTCGCCGGCCTCGGCGTTGACGTCGAAAATGGCGACCTTTGCGCCGGCATTGGCCAGCATTTCGGCCGTCGTGCCGCCGAGGCCGGAGGCCCCTCCGGTGACGACCGCGGCAAGTCCCTTCAGCTCCATCCGCTCCCGCTCCACGATTTGGCTTGGGCTTTGACAGGCCAGCCGCTAAACTGAGGGGACCTATACTTACTTATGAGTAAGGTTCAAGGGAGAGGTGATGGAGCGTCCTGCCGATACGGATGTGCCCGAAGGCTTTCGCCTGCGCAGCATTGCGGCCGGCGTGCTGGACATTGGCTACCTGGAGGCTGGCCCCGAGACCAGCCTTCCGGTCGTGATGGCGCACGGCTTTCCCTACAGCCCCTTTTCCTATGTCGAGGCGGCCGCATCGCTCGCGCGAGAGGGGCTGCGCTGCATTCTTCCCTACCAGCGCGGCTTCGGTCCGACGCGCTTCCCAAGCTTAGAGACGCCGCGCTCGGGCGAGCAGGCGGCATTGACCGGCGATCTCCTTGCTTTGCTTGACGCCCTCAAGCTCGATCGCCCGATCCTGGCCGGCTTCGACTGGGGCGGCCGGGCGGCCTGCGGCGTCGCAGCGGTCGCGCCGGACCGCCTGGGCGGGCTGGTGACGGTGGGCGGCTACAATGTCTTCGGCCCGCCGCCGGCGAACGATCAGCCGGCGACGGCGGACTGGGCGCATCGCACCTGGTACCAACATTTCTTCCATCATGAGCGCGCGCGCGTAACCCTCGAACAAGGGGCAGCCGCCTTCTGCCGCTATATCTGGCCGCTCTGGTCGCCGGACTGGGTCTTTGACGACGCGACCTATGCCCGCTCCGCCGCCGCCTTCGGCAATCCCGATTTCGCTGCGGTGGTCCTGCACTCCTACCGGCACCGCGCCCGCCGCGTTCCCGGCGACCCGGCGCTGGCCGTCCTCGCCGCGCAGCTGGAGCGCCAGCCGGACATCACGGTCCCGACCATGGTCCTGCACGGCGGGTCCTGCACGATCCAGCCCGCCTCCCTTTCCGAGGATCTGTCGCGCTTTACCGGCCGTGTCGAGCGTCGCACCATCGCCGGGATCGGGCACAACCTGCCGCAGGAGGCGCCGGCTTTCTTCGCCGAAGCGGTCGCCACCGTGGCCGGCTGGCTGGCCCGGCCTTGACTTCGTGAGCCCGTAAAGAGAGTACTAGCGAGTAAACAAGCGGATTCGGCGGCTCCGCCGCACGCACCGCGACTCGCCTTGGAGAGGGCCATGACTTCGGATTCCCTGCTGCATGATCTCTATCGTGAGGACGAAGGGACGATCCTGGCCCGGGCCTATACCGATCCCGCCATTTACGAGCGGGAGCTCGACACGATCTTCGGCCGCAGCTGGCTGTTCCTCGCCCATGACAGCCAGATCCGGAAGCCAGGCGACTATTTCACGACCTATATGGGCGAGGACCCGGTGATCGTCTCGCGGCAACGCGACGGCGCGGTGAAGGCGTTCCTCAACCAGTGCAAGCATCGCGGCATGAAGATCTGTAGGGCCGAGCGCGGCAACACGCCCTTGTTCGTCTGCCCCTATCATGGCTGGAGCTATGACGGCGCGGGCCGGCTGAAGAGCGTGCCGCGCGAGCGCGCCGGCTATGGCGAGCCGGTCGACCGCGACGCCTGGTCGCCGCGCCAGGTCCGCATCGACACCTATAAGGGGCTGATCTTCGGCACCTGGGACGAGAGCGCGCCGTCGCTCGAACATTTCCTTGGCGATGCCACCTATTATCTCGACATGCTCGTCGACCGGAACGACGCGAGCGTCGAGGCGGCGGGGCACGTCACCAAGTGGGTGATCCCGGTGAACTGGAAGTTCGCCGCCGAGCAATTTGGCGGCGACACCTTCCATGCCGCGGTCAGCCACCTCTCGGCCCATATGGCCAATCTCCCGCCGGACTTTCCGCTCGACCAGCTGATGAGCGAGGACGGGCGGCAGTTCCGCGCCCGCGCCGGCGGCCATGCGATGAGCTTCTTCACCGGCGACGACCCGCCTTTCTACAGCAACAGCTCGCCCAAGGATCAGGCCGCCGCTCTGTATCGCCAGCAGGCGCTGGAGACGCTCGAGCGCCGGCTCGACAAGCCGCGCCGGCGCATCATCGCCTCGCACATGAACATCTTCCCCAATTTCTCGGTGCTGCCGATGCTGGGGATCCGGGTCTGGCACCCGCGCGGGCCGAACGAGCTGGAGGTGTGGGCGATCACGATGGTGAACGCCGACGCCCCGGACGAAGTGAAGGAGGAGCGCCGCAAGGCGGTGCTGCGCAGCTTCAGCCCGGCGGGGATTTTCGAGCAGGAGGACGGCGAGATCTGGGAGCAGGTCCAGCATTCCCTGCGCGGCCACCAGGCGCGGCGCACCCGCTTCCACGTCGGCATGGGGCTGGGCCTGCCGGAGGTCGATTCCGATTATCCGAACGCGCCGACCCGCCATCTGAGCGAGAATGCCGCGCGCGGCTTCTACACCCACTGGCAGCGGATGCTGCGGGGTGAGAGCTGGGACGCGCTTTATCCGGAGGAATATGCCGATGCCGCCGAGTGACGTGGCCGACGCGCCGCCGGTCGCCGCCGCCTTCCGGTCGACGCCCGCGCTGCAGCACGAGATCGAGCAATTCTATTATCTGGAAGCCGAGCTGCTGGACGACCGGCGCTTCCATGACTGGCTGACCCTGCTCGCCGCCGATCTGCATTACTGGATGCCGGTGCGCTCGACGCTGCAGCGGCGGGAAAATGCCGGCGAATTCGAGGACGAGCATGGCGCGGCCTATTTCGACGACATCAAGCCGACCATGGAGATGCGGATCCGCAAATTGCTCCAACCCTCGGCCTGGTCGGAGGACCCGCCGTCGCGCACCCGTCACACGATCAGCAATGTCAGGATCGGGTCGGACGACGGCGCGACGCTCGCGGTGAAGAGCCATTTCATCGTCTATCAGACGCGCGCGGAGCGGCGCGCGGACCTGTTCGTGGGCGAGCGGGAGGACGTGCTCCGTCGGGTGGAAGGGGCCGCCGGCTATGAAATTGTCCGTCGCCGCATCCTGATCGACCAGACCACCTTGCTGGCGCCGCTGCTGACCAATTTTTTCTGACCAATAGCGCGCCCCGGCGCGGAGAGGGGAGAGCAATATGCGAGCCGCCGTGCTGCGCGATGTGAACGCACCGATGGAGATCGAGGAGATCGCGATCAGCAAACCGCGCGCGCGCGAAATCCTGGTCCGGACCGAGGCGACGGGGATCTGCCACACTGACCTGTCTTATGCGACCGGCCTCCAGCCCGTGCCGCTGCCGGCCGTGCTCGGCCATGAATCCTGCGGCACGGTCGAGGCGGTGGGGGAGGGCGTCACCATGTTCCGGCCGGGCGACCGCGTGATCACGACTTTGGCCACCTTCTGCGGCCATTGCTCCCTCTGCGCGACCGGCCATCTCTATCTGTGCGAAAGCCCGGAGCGCGACCGCCTGCCGGGCGACGAGCCGCGGCTGCGCCATGGCGAGGCGCCGCTCTACCAGTTTGCCCGGCTCGGCGCCTTCGCCGAGCAGATGCTCGTCCATGAAAATGCCTGCGTGAAGATGCCGCACGACATGTCCGCCGAGGCGGGAGCATTGCTCGGCTGCGGCGTGCTGACCGGCGCGGGCGCCGTGTTCAACACCGCGGCGGTGCGGCCGGGCCAGAGCGTCGCCGTGATCGGCTGCGGCGGCGTCGGCCTGTCCGCGATCAACGCGGCCGCCATTGCCGGAGCGGGGCGGATCATCGCCCTCGACCTGCAGCCGGAAAAGGAAGGGCTGGCCCGCGATTTCGGGGCGACCGACTTCGTGTCCGCGCCCGCCGGCGAGGCGCTGGGCACGATCCGCGAGATGACCCGCGGCGGTGTCGACTTCGCCATCGAGGCGGTGGGCCATCCGGCGAGCGTCGAGCAGGCCTTCGCCATGATCCGGCGCGGCGGCACGGCGATCGTGCTGGGCATGATGCCCCGCGAGATGCGCGTCACGCTGCCGGGTGTCGAGTTCGTCTACGACAAGACGCTGAAGGGCTCGACTTTAGGCTCGACCCGTTTCCCCTACGATATTCCGCGGCTGATCGACTTCTACCGGCAGGGCAAGCTGAAGCTCGACCGGCTGGTGTCCGGCCGGATCGGGCTCGACGAGGTCGACGGGGCGATGCGGGCCATGGGCGCGGGCGCGGTGGCGCGCTCGGTCGTGATCTTCCCGCAATGAGCGCATCGGTCGCCGCACCGGCGGAGACGCAAAAGCGCGGGCCCGGCCTCGGCCTCGCTCTCTTCCTGATGGTGCTTTACTCGTTCAGCTTCATCGACCGCGCGATCATCGGGCTGCTGGTCCAGCCGATCAAGGCGGACCTCCACCTGACCGACACCCAGTTCAGCCTGCTCGCTGGCCCCGCCTTCATCGTCTTCTACGTCGTCGCCGGCATCCCGCTCGGCTACGTCGCGGACCGCTGGAACCGGCGCAATCTGATCGCCATCGGCGTCGCCTTCTGGTCGCTCGCCACCGCCGCGGGCGGGCTCGCGACCAGCGCCTGGCAGCTCTTTCTGTCGCGCTTCGGCGTGGGCGTCGGCGAGGCCACGTTGTCGCCCTGCACCTGGTCGATCCTGAGCAGCGTGCTGCCGCCGCGCAAGCTCGTCATCGCGCTCTCCATCTTCGCATTGGGCACGCCGATCGGCACCGGCCTCGCGGCTCTGGTCGGCGGCCCGCTCGTCCATTCGCTCACTGAGTCCATGCAGGGTCAGGATACGATGTTCCGTCCCTGGCAGGTCGCGCTCATCGTCGTCGGCCTGCCCGGCCTGCTCTTCGCCTTGCTGACCCTGTGGGTCGTCAAGGAGCCGAAGCGCGCGCCGATCCCGAAGAAGGTCTCGGCCCAGGACCCGGACGGCACGGTGCTGCGCTATCTGGGCCGCAACTGGCGGGTCTATGCGGCCTTGATCGTCGGCATGGGCATGATGAACCTCGCCGCCTCGGGTGCGGCCGCCTGGTACCCCGCCTTCCTCCAGCGGCGGCACGGGCTCGACATCGGCAATATCGGCATCCTGCTGGGTACCAGCACGCTCGTCTTCGGCATCATCGGCGCGCTCTGCTCCGGCTGGCTCGCTCGCCACTGGTTCACACGCCGGCTGTTCGACGCGCATTACCGGGTGGGTGCGCTCTACGCTCTGCTGCTGCTGCCCTGTGCGGTGCTTGGGCCGATCGTGCCGGACAAGACGTTGGCGATGATCCTGATTGCGATCTCGGCCCTGTTCTCGATGACCTGGGTGGGCGTGAGCGCGGCGGCGCTGCAACTGGTGACGCCGGACCGGATGCGCGGCCGCATCTCCGCCGTTTATCAGTCGATCGGCTCGCTGATCGGCGCCGGCATCGGCCCGACCGTGGTCGCTTTGGTCACCGATTACGGCTTCGGCGACGAGCAGATGGTGGGCTGGTCGCTGGCGGTTGTCGCCGGCGCCGCGCTGACGATCAGCTGGGCGGCTCTGACCTATGGCCGCAAGCATCTTGCCCTGCTCGCCGAGGAGCGGATCGAGCATCAGCCGAAGGACGACTGAGGTGGCGATCCATTTCGAGCAGGACGGTCACGTCGCCCTTGTCACCATCGACCGCTACGAGCGGCGCAATGCGATCGACCCCGAGCATGCCGAGGCGCTGACCGCCGCCTGGCTTCGTGTGCGCGACGATCCGGAAATCCGCGTCGCCATCGTTACCGGGGTCAAGGACGCCTTCTGCTCGGGCGGGGATCTCAAGTCCTTGGTCGGGCCGATCGTCGAGCGGCTGGGCACGGGCGAGGCGTGGACCGAGGAGGAGAATGCGAAGCGGCCGAGCTTCACCCTGCGCCGGCTCAACATCTTCAAGCCGATCATCGCCGCGGTGAACGGCTGCTGCATCGCGGGCGGCATGGAGTTGCTCGGCGGCACCGATATCCGGCTGGCCAGCGCGGACGCCACCTTCGCCGTCGCCGAACCGCGCCACGGCCTGATCGCGTCCGGGGGCACGACCGCGCGGCTGCCGCGGCAGCTCGGCTGGCCGGCGGCAATGGAAATCTTGCTCACCGCCCGCACCTTTTCCGCAGAGCGGGCACTGCAGCTCGGGCTGCTGAACGAGGTCTGCGCGCCCGGCGACCTGCTCCATCGCGCGCGGGCCTGGGCCGAGGACATCGCCCGGCTCGCGCCGCTCGCGGTGCAGGGCACCAAGCGCAGCGCCTTGCTCGGCTGGCGGGCCGGCAGCGTGGATGAGGCGCTTTCGATCGAGGATGCGGTGTTCCGCGAGGTTTTCGCCAGCGAGGATGCGCGGGAGGGGACCCGGGCCTTCGCCGAGAAGCGCAAGCCGGTGTGGCGCGGCCAATGAGCGGCGCGGCGGCGCGCTTCACGCTCGACGGGCGGGTGGCGCTGGTGACCGGCGCGGTCGCGGGGCTCGGCTTCGAAATCGCCAGGGCTTTCGCCGAGGCGGGCGCGATGGTCGGTGTGCACGGGCGCGACCTGGACCGCGCGACGGCGGCGGCGGAAAGGATCGGCGGCGAGCCGCTGGCCTTCGATCTGCGCGACGAGGGGGCGATGGCCGATGCGGTTTCCGCCTTCGCCGCGCGGCATCACGGTATCGACATCCTGGTCTGCAATGCCGGCACGCGCGACCGCCGCCCGTCCGAGGCGATCGACGCGGCCGCGTTCAGCGCCTTGCTGGCGACGAACCTGGTGGCGGCGCACGCGCTGGCCCGGCTCGCCGCCCCCGGCATGATCGGCCGAGGCTGGGGCCGGATCCTGTTCGTCTCCTCCGCGGCGGCGCATCGCGGCTACCCGAACAGCGCCAGCTATGCGGCGTCGAAGGCGGGCCTGGAGGCGCTGATGCGCGTGCTCGCGCTGGAGCTGGGCCCGCACGGCATCTGCGTGAACTGCCTGTGCCCCGGTCATTTCGCGACCGAGCACAATGCCGGGATGGTGGATGACCCGAAGGTCGGGGAGAGGCTCCAGCGGATCGTGCCGCTGCGCCGCTGGGGTCAGTCCCGCGAGATTGCCGGCCCGGCGCTGCTGCTCGCCTCGGAAGCGGGCGCCTATATCAGCGGCCTCGTGCTCCGCGTGGATGGTGGTCAATTGGCTTCCGGATGATTCCCAGCAATTTCCACGGGAACGAGATTTCCCATTGCGTCTATAAGTTACTCAGCAGTATATAGATCGAATAATGAACCCCAATGCCGAGTCTCTCGTCGGGGGCGCGAGGAGATTGTACGGATGACCAGTCGAGCCGACATTGTCGTAAACCCGGAGAACCGTTGGCGACTTGAGCGTCCGCAGGACCTTTCCGGCTGGGAGGGCAGCGTTCAGCCCGAGGCTCCGAACAAATATCTGATGATCTCGGTCGACACGCACATGTCGCCGCCGCCGAAGCTCTTCCACGAGCGGATCGAAGAGAAGTTCAGGGAGCGCCTGCCCAAGGTCTTCGCCAAGGACGGCAAGAAATATCTGCTGCAGGAGGGGTGCCGCCCCGAGCAGATTTACGAGCCGCCTCTGAGCGGAGAGGACATCATTCGCAGCCGCGCCGGCGGCTTCATCCTCACCGAGTTCATCGAGGCCGACGTCAACGAGGCCAAGACCGGCCTGCCGCGCCTTGCCGACCAGAAGATGGACGGCGTCGACGGCGAGGTGATCTTCCCCAACGGCCCGGCCTTGTTGATGTGGGGCGCCAACGATCCCGAATTCGTGATGGCGCAATGCCGGATCTGGAACGACTGGGCGATGGAGACGTGCAAGCCGTATCTCGCCAAGTGCAATCCCGTTGCCGCGCTCGGCACTGCCGACCTCGACCTCGCCATGGCCGAGATCAAGCGCGTCGCGAAGCTCGGCTATCGGGCGCTGGCCTTGCCGTGCAAGCCGATCTGGGGCGCACACGATGTCAGCCACGAAAATTACAACCTGCCAAGCTTCGATCCGCTGTGGGAGCTGATCCAGGATCTGGACCTCGCGATCACCTATCACGTCTCGACCGGCAAGGACCCGCGCTGCGCCCGCGGCAATGGCGGCGCGGTGATCAACTATGTCGTGCACTCCATGTCGCCGACGATCGAGCCGCTGGTCAGCATGTGCGCCTCCGGCGTCTTCGAGCGGTTCCCCAGGCTGCGCGCCGGGACGATCGAGGCGAATGCCGGCTGGCTGCCTTTCGTCCTCGACAGCATGGACGAGTCCTACAAAAAGCATCACTTCTGGGTGCGCCCGAAGCTGAAGAACCTGCCGAGTGACTATTTCCGCTCCAACTGCTTCGCATCGGTCAGCGAGGATCGGTCCGCGCTGGCGCTCGCCGAGGAATATGACCTGACCGAGAACCTGATGTGGGCGAATGATTATCCGCATCACGAGGGCACCTGGCCGCATTCCGCCGAGGCGATCGAGCGCACGTTCAACAATCGCCTCTCGGAGCAGGGACGGCGGAACATTCTCGGCCTCAACGCGGCCCGCGTGTTTCGCTTCGATATTCCGGAGCGGTACGTGAACGGCGTCGCGACCGGCCCGGAATAATCAGGCGCGGCCCGGACGGCCGGCAAGGGAGAGGTTGAATGGCGGGTCTGGGCTTCGGGCTCGACGGGCGTATCCTGCTGGTCACGGGAGCCGGCTCCGGCATCGGCAAGGCGACCGCCCTGCGGGCCGCCCGGGATGGCGCCCGCCTCGCCTGCGTCGACGTCAATGCCGAGACCGCGGCGGCCACCGCGGACGAGATCCGGGCGGCCGGAGGCGAGGCCGTTGCCGACTCCTATGACGTCCGCGATCATGCGCAGACTCGCCACGTCGTCGACCGGATCGAGCGCGAATTCGGGCCGATTGACGGGCTGGTCGCGGTGGCCGGCATTTCGCGGCCCGGCTTCGCCACGGAAATGGCCCCCGAGGATTGGGCGGCGGTGGTCGACACCAACCTGACCGGGCTTTTCTACACCGTGCAGGCGGTCGGCGACCGGATGATCGGCCGCAATCGCGGCGCCATCGTCACCATCTCCTCGATGGACGGCATTGGCGGCCACGCCGGCCGGGTCCATTATTGCGCATCGAAGTTTGGCGTGGTCGGCCTGACCAAGACGCTGGCGATCGAATGGGGCCGCCACGGGGTCCGCGTCAACGCGATCGCACCGGGTGTGGTCGGCACGCCGATGCTGGAGCGCAACGCGCCGCCGGGCTTCCTCGCGGAGGTGCCGCTCGACCGGACCCCGCTCGGCCGCTTCTCCGCCGCGACCGAGCAGGCCGAGCCGATCCTGTTCCTGCTGTCGGACGCCGCCTCGTTCATCACCGGCACCGTGCTCTCCACGGACGGCGGCATCTCGGCGGGGGCGATGATCCGATGGCAGGGCGCCGACCTCGGCTCCAAGGCCCTGTTCGAAGCCGGGCGCTACGGGCCGGCGCCCTCCGGCACAGTTTGAGCGAGTAAAGTCGATGACATTCGAGCATGATCTGGTCATCCGCGGCGGCACGATCGTCGACGGCAGCGGCGGCGACCCGGTCGAGGCCGATGTCGCCATTGCCGGCGACCGTGTCGTTTCGGTCGGCGCGAACCTCGCCCGCGGCCGCGAGGAGCTCGACGCGCGCGGGAAGCTGGTCACGCCGGGCTTCATAGACGTCCACACCCACTATGACGGGCAGGTGACCTGGGAGAACACCCTGTCGCCCTCGTCGGAGCATGGCGTGACTTCGGTCGTGATGGGTAATTGCGGGGTCGGCTTCGCGCCGATTCGCCAGCATCAGCGCCAGCTGGCGATCGAATTGATGGAGGGCGTCGAGGACATTCCCGGCGTGGTGATGGCGGAGGGCCTGCCCTGGAATTGGGAGACGTTCCCGGAATATCTGGACGCGCTCGCGGTGCGCAGGACCGATATCGATTTCGCCGCTCAACTCCCGCACAGCCCGTTGCGAGTCTATGTGATGGGCGAGCGCGGCGCCGCGCTGGAGCCGCCGACGGACGACGATCTGGCGGCGATGCGCCGGCTGACGACCGAGGCGGTGAAGGCCGGCGCGATCGGGGTGAGCACCTCGCGCACGCTCGCCCACCGCTTCCGCGACGGCCGCCCGGCCCCGTCAACGCGGACCGAGGAAGACGAATTGATGAACCTCGCCGATGGGCTGCGCGATGCCGGCAAGGGCGTGTTCCAGCTCATCCCCGACTTCGCCCGGCCGGCGGAGGGGGAGATGGCACTGATCGAGCGGCTGCAGACGCGGTCGGGCCGGCCGGTGTCCTTCACATTGGTGCAGAATGACAATGTCGAGGGCGGCTGGCGGACCTATCTGCAGGGGATCCACCGCGCGGTCGCGGACGGGCGGCCGGTGCGTGGCCAGGTCTTCCCGCGGCCGATCGGCATGCTCTTCGGCCTGTCGCTGTCGCTCCATCCCTTCGCGCTCAACCCGAGCTACAAGAAGATCGCGGACCTCCCGCTCGAGGAGCGGGTGCGGATCATGCGCGATCCCGCGTTCCGCCGGGCCCTGCTCGCCGAGCAGGCGGAGGATACCAACGACCAGCTGGTCTACATCGCCGGGCTGACGGACTGGCTGTTCCCGCTCGGCGACCCGCCGAACTACACGCCGCTCACCTCGGATTCGATCCGGGCCCGGGCGGAGCTCATGGGCGTGGACGCGCGCGAATTGCTCTATGACGAGCTGCTGAAGGATGAGGGCCGCGCGATCATCTACTGCCCGCGCGGCAATATGGACGAGGGCCGGCTGGACAGCGGCAGCCTGGTTGTGCGCGAACCGGGCACCTTGCTTGGCCTCGGCGATGGCGGCGCCCATTACGGCATGATCTGCGACGCCGGCTGGCCGACCTTCTTCCTCACCCGCTGCGTGCGTGACGCCCCGGCGGATCGCAAGGTCGCTTTGCCCCAAGCCGTGGCGATGATGTCGCGGCAGCCGGCTGCGGCGATGGGCTTCGCGGACCGCGGCCTCGTTGCCCCTGGCTGGAAGGCCGATCTCAACATCATCGATTTCGATGCGCTTCACCTGCACGGGCCGGAGATCCGGCACGATCTGCCCGCCAATGGCCGCCGGCTAGCGCAGCGCGCCGACGGGTTCGACGCCACGATCGTCTCGGGCCAGGTCACCTATCGCGAGGCGCAGGCGACCGGGAATCTGCCGGGCCGGCTGATCCGCTCCTAGCAGCGGTGATGTTCGACATTCTCATCAAGGGCGGACATCAACATCATCGACAGGGGCCGGCTCGGGCTCGAGCGCCCGCTTATGGCGAACGACCTGGCCTTGGGCGGCGCCCGCCTGCTGCAGGGCGCCCGCGGCTCTCTCGCAACGATGGTGAACGGCGTGATCACGCGCCGTGATGACGCGGACACCGGTGCCCCCCGGGTCGCCTGGTGCGCAACAGCGTCGAGCCTCAGAGATCGATCCCGCCCGCCACCACCAGCAGGCTGCCGGTGACGAACCCCGCGCCGGGCGAGGCCAGATAGAGCGCGGCATAAGCGATATCCTCGGGCGTGCCGAGGCGCCCCATCGGAACCCGGGCGATCATCGCTTCGCGCGCCGTGTCCATGTCCGGGGCGTCGCCACGCTCCACCCGCTGGGCGAAGCTGCTGGCCATCATCCCGTCGGGGCCGCTTTCGATCGGGCCGGGGAGAATGACATTGCAGCGTATCCGGTCCGGCGCGCCCTGGATGGCGAGCGAGCGGGTGAGCTGGACGACCGCCGCCTTGCTCGCGCCATAAGCCAGAGCGTTGGGCGTCGGCGTGATCGCGGCGATCGAGGCGAGGTTGACGATCGAGCCCTGCCCGCCGCGCCGCATCAGCGGCATCGCCGCGGCGCAGCCCAGGACCGTGCCCTCGACATTGACCCGCTGGACGGCGCGGAAGGCGGCGGGATCGAAGCCGGCCAGCCCGGTGCCGCCCGGCGCGCCGAGAATGCCGGCCGCATTGACCAGCACGTCCAGCCGCCCGAAGCGCGCCTCCATCGCCGCGATGGCACGGTCCCACGCCGCCGCGTCGGTGACGTCGAGGTGGAGCTCGCCCTGAGCGGGCGCGTCGGAAAAAACGAGGTCCGCCAGCACGACCTCCGCGCCATCGCCCCGCAGCGCTGCGCCGATCGCCCGCCCAAGCGCGCCGGCCCCACCGGTGATCAGGCAAACCGCGCCCTTCAATCCGCCTGCGGCCATCTCGTCCTCCCCGCTCCGCTGCGCATTTCAAATCTATTGCGTACCCGTGTTACTCAATAGTAGAAACAATGGCAGCCGGGCAATCCGGTTTGCACCGGCGATTCGAACGGGTGAGGACAATGGATTTCTCGGAGCCAGATCATGTTACCATGCTCCGCGAGGTCCTGACTCGTTTCGTCGAACAGGAAATGCCTCGCGAGGAGGCGCGGCGCTGGGACCGCGAGGACCGCTTTCCGCGCGAGATTTTCCAGAAACTCGCCGATCTCGGGGTGATGGGGCTGACCATCCCCGAGGAATATGGCGGCAGCGGGCGCGATATTCCGGCGACGATGATGGTCATCGAATTGTTGGCCCGACGGTCCATGGCCGTCGCCATCCCCTATCTGATGGCCACCTGCTATGCCGGCATGAATCTCTATGAGGTGGGCTCGGCGCAGCAAAAGGCCGAGCTGCTGCCCCGCGTGGTCTCCGGCGATCTGATCTTCGCTTATGGCTGGACCGAGCCGGACGCGGGTGCGGACCTCGCCAGCGTCCGCACCACGGCGGTCCGCGACGGCGACTCCGTGGTGGTCAACGGCGCCAAGCGCTTCTGCTCGGGCCCCGAAATCTCCGACTATATCTACACGCTCGTCCGCACCGGCCCCGCCGAGGCGCGGCACGGCAACCTCTCCTTCGTGCTCATCCCCCCGACCACGCCGGGTGTCTCGATCACCAAGATGAGCAAGCTCGGCGCGCGCGGGGTCTCCACCACCGATGTCTCGCTCGACGATGTCCGCGTGCCGCTCGACCATATTGTCGGCGGCGAGGAGGCCTGGAACCGCGGCTGGCAGATGCTGTCCGGGCCGGGCCTGAACGTCGAGAAACTGGAGGTGGCCGCGCTCGCGCTCGGCCTCGCCGCAGCCGCCTTCGACGATGCCTGGCAATATGCACAGGAGCGCCAGCAATTCGGCAAGCCGATCGCGACCTATCAGTCGCTGCGTCACATGCTGGCGGACATGCAGACCGATCTTCACGCCGCCCGGCTGATGCTCAATCATGCCGCCTGGCTGTCGCAGCAGGAATTGCCCTGCGGCGTGGAAACCTCGATGACCAAATTGTTCGTCACCGAGGCGGCGAAGCGGGTGGTGCTGCAGAGCCAGACGATCTTCGGGGCCTATGGCTATGTCGAGGATTTCGACGTGGAGCGCTATGTCCGCGACGTGCTGCTCATGCCGATCATCGGCGGCTCCTCGGCGATCCAGCGCAACAATATCGTCAACTGGCGGGGCCTGACGCGATGAGCGGGAGCGGGATCGTGCCGCCGCTCCGGCCGGGCCTGGCGGCTGGAGCGCGGGCCTTTCGCGCGCAAGGCGACTGGCGCGACCGGCAGATCAAGCAATTGCTGGCGGCGGAGCTGGCCGCCGATCCGGACCGGATTGTCGCCCGGGACGGCGCGCGGTTGCTCACTGTCCGCGGCCTCGACGAACAGGCGCGGCGGCTGGCCGGCTGGATGCGTGCGCAGGGTGTAGGGGAGGGCGATGTGGTCGCCTTTCAGCTGCCCAACTGGCTCGAAGTCTTCGTTATCGACATGGCGGCCGCCTTGCTTGGCGCCGTCTCCAACCCAATCGTCGCCATCTATCGCGATGCCGAGGTGGAGTTCATCCTGCGCGACGCCCGGGCGAAATTGTTCTTCGCGCCTGTGTCCTTCCGCAGCATGGACTTCGCCGGCATGATGGCGCGCATCGGCCCGCGGCTGCCCGATCTGAAGGCCTTCGTTACCGTCCGGGGCGCGAGCGAACTGGACTATGAGGCGGTCTTGGCCGGCGCCATGCCGGTCGCGCGCGGGGTCCCGGTCTCGCCGGACGCGCCGCGGCTATTGCTCTATACGTCGGGCACGACGGGCCGGGCCAAGGGCGTGCTGCACAGCGTCAACACGCTGACCTGCGAGATCGCCAACGCCTCGGCTTATTGGCGGCAGCAGCGTGGCGACATCATGCTGATGCCGTCTCCGCTGACCCATATTACCGGCTATCTCTACGGCATATTGTTCGCGGAGCTTGCCGGCCTGACGACGGTGCTGATGGACCGGTGGGATGCGGCCGAGGCGCTTGGCCTGATCGAGCAATATGAGATCGGCGCCATGGTCGCGGCGACACCCTTCCTGCAGGAGCTTGCGGCGGCGGCACGCGGGCGCGGCAGCCGCCTGCCGAGCCTGAGGCTATTCGCCTGCGGCGGTGCGCCGGCGGCGCCGGAAACCATCCGCCAGGCGACCGAGGCGTTCGAGCGCTGCATCGTGCTGCGGGTCTATGGCTGCACGGAAGCCCCGACCATCACCCTCGGGGCGATGGAGCGGGGCAGCGCGGCGGCGAGCGGGACCGAGGGCTATGTCGTCGGCCATGAAGTGCGGTTGATCGACGCGGACGGCGCCGAGGTGACGACGGGTGAGGAAGGCGAAATCGTCGCGCGCGGGCCGGAAGTGATGCTCGGCTATCTCCGCGCCGAGGACAATGAGGCCGCGTTCGATGCGGAGGGTTATTTCCACACCGGCGATCTGGGCCGGTTCGATGCGGAGGGCGCGCTGACCATCACCGGCCGCGCCAAGGACCTGATCATCCGGGGCGGCGAGAATATCGCGCCCAAGGAGATCGAGGACGTGCTGCACCGCCATCCGGCGATCATGGAGGCGGCCGTGGTGGGTATGCCGCATGCGCGTCTGGGAGAGGCGCCCTGCGCCTTTCTCGTGCTGGCCGAGGGGGCCGCCGTGTCGCGTGAGGAGGTGAAGGCCTTTCTCGACGCGGCGGGGCTGGCGAAGCAGAAGATTCCGGAACGGGTGGAGTTTCGCGATCTTTTGCCGAAGACTGCGGCGGGCAAGGTCCAGAAGTTCGTGCTGCGCGACGCGCTCGCGGCCGGCGATTGAAGAAACAGGGGAAACGGATTGAGCGGAGCACTTTCAGGCGTACGGATCATCGAGGTGGCGAGCATCGGCCCGGGGCCGTTCTGCGCCATGATGCTGGCTGACCATGGCGCGGACGTGATACGCGTCGACCGGGCGAAGGACGGGCTTACCCTGGTCGACGAGCGCCTCGACGTCATGAACCGGTCGCGCCGCTCGATCGTCGCCGATCTGAAGACGCCCGAGGGCGTGCAGCTGGTCCGTGATCTGGTGAAGACCGCCGATGGCGTGATCGAGGGCTTCCGGCCCGGCGTGATGGAGCGGCTCGGGCTCGGGCCGGACGTGCTGCTCGCCGACAATCCGAAGCTGGTCTATGGCCGCATGACCGGCTGGGGCCAAAACGGGCCCTATGCCCAGCTGCCCGGCCATGACATCAACTACATCTCGCTCGCCGGGGCGCTGCACAGCTTCGGCGAAAAGGGCGGCAAGCCGATCCTGCCGCTCAATCTGGTGGGCGATTTCGGCGGGGGCGGCCTCATGCTCGCTTTCGGAATGGTCACCGCGATCCTCAACGCGCGCGCCACGGGCAAGGGCCAGGTGGTCGATTGCGCGATGACCGATGGTGTCGCGGCCTTGATGGCGATGGTCTGGTCCTTCGTGAATGCCGGCCACTGGACCGACGAGCGCGGCACTTTTCTGCTCGACGGCAGCGCGCCCTTCTACGACAGCTATGAGACGGCGGACGGCAAATATATTTCGCTCGGCTCGATCGAGCCGCAATTCTACGCCGCCATGCGCAGCGCCCTGGAGATCGACCAGGATCCCGATTTCGACGTGCAGCATGACCGCAGCAAGTGGCCGGCACAGAAGGCGCGGATCGCCGCCTTGATCAAGGCGAAAACCCGTGACGAATGGTGTGCCCAACTGGAAGCGAGCGACGTCTGCTTCGCCCCGATCCTCGGGGTCGCCGAGGCGCCGGATCATCCCCACAACCGGGCGCGCGGGACCTATGTCAACGTGGACGGGATGACGCAGCCCGCGCCGGCGCCGCGCTTCCTCGGCACCCCGGCCGCCACGCCCCGCGCGACCGCCCGGCGGGGCACGCATGCCGCAGAGATTCTGGCCGAGCTTGGCTATGACGAGGCGCAGCGCGCCCCGTTTCTGGGCCAGCCCGGCGATGGACGATAGGAACCGACAATGGGTCACGAAGTGAGAGACGACCAGCTGCTGCGCGAGCGCATCCTGGCGGAAAATGACGTCGCCGGCGGCGAGCCGTGGGAGGTGATCGCGAAGGTGCTTGCCGAGCGCTACAGCTGCCGCGGCTATTTGCCCGATCCGGTGCCGCACAAGACCATCCAGCGAATCCTCAGCCTCGCCCAGCTCTCCGCCTCCTGGTGCAATGCCCAGCCCTGGCAGACGATCGTCACGGAAGGGGAGGGCACCGAGCGCTTCCGCCGCGAGCTCTACGCGTATGCCGACGCAAATCGCGATTCGAAGATCGAGGCCGACTTCGATTTCCCCGCCCAATATACCGGCGTCTACAATATCCGGCGGCGCGAGACCGCCTGGCAGCTTTACGATTGCGTCGGCGTGACCTTCGGCGACCGCACCGCTTCACGCCAGCAGACACTGGAAAATTACCGGCTGTTCGGCGCCCCGCACGCCTTGCTGATCACGACCAACACCGATCTTGGCGTCTATGGCGCGATCGACTGCGGCATCTATGTCAGCAGCCTGCTTACCCTCATGCAGAGCATGGGCGTCGCCTCTATTCCCCAGGCCGCATTCGCGATCTTCTCGCCCTTCATCAAGGAGTATTTCGGCCTGCCCGAGGACCGCCGCGTCGTGTGCGGCATCTCCTTCGGCTATGCCGATCCCTCCCATCCCGCCAACGGCTTCCGCACCCGCCGCGCGCCGCAGGCGGAAGTCGCCACCTTCGTGACGGAATGAGGCGATGACCGACGCACCTCCCACCCGCGGCACTCGCGACACGATCAACCATGCGCTGGCCCGCGCGGTGGCGGAATCGGGCGACCGGGTCTTCCTCGATTTCTCCGGGACGACTTACACCTTCGCGGAGACCGACCGGCTGGCGACGGCCTTGGCCCATTCGCTGCACAAGCTGGGGGTGGGGAAGGGCGAGTGCGTGGTCGCTTTCCTGGAAAACAGCGTCGACATGATCGTCGCCTGGCTCGCGATCAACAAGCTCGACGCGATCTGGGTGCCGATCAACACCGGCTTTCGCGGCGAGTTCCTGCGCCACCCACTCAACGACAGCCGCGCGCGTGTCGTCATCTGCGAGGCCGACTTCGTGGGACGGGTGCAGCTCGTGGCGAACGGCCTGCCCGAGGTGAAGCTGATCCTCACGCGCGGGCGGGTCGACGCTTCGTGTGAGGGCCTGATCCCCGTTGCCGCGCTCGACGATCATCGGGGCGACGATATCACTCCGATCCCGGTCACGACCGACCCCAAGGACCTGTGCAGCCTGATCTATACGTCGGGCACGACCGGGCCGTCCAAGGGCTGCATGATCAGCCACAATTATATGTGCCATTGCGCGCGCCGCGGCAGCGAGATGATGGGGCAGACGCGCGACGATGTGACCTGGACGAGCCTGCCGCTCTTCCACATCAGCGCCTCGTCGGGCGGCGTGATCGGCTCGCTGATCCACCAGTCCCGGATCGCCATCACGCCGCGCTTCTCGGTCAGTGGCTTCTGGGACGAGATCGAGCGGTCCGGCGCGACTTTGGTGAAGCTGATGTCGGCGATGATCCCGCTCATCGCCCATGCGCCCGACGGCGAGGCGATGCAGCGGTGCCATGGCCAGATCCGGGCCGTGTCCGGCGCGCCGTTCTCCGCCGACACTCGCGCCATCTACGAAAGCCGGTTCGGCGTCGATTATATCGTGGCGCAGCAATATGCGATGACCGAAGGCTATCTGGTCACCAGCGTGCCTTATGGCGAGGTCGGTCCGCCGGGCTCGGCCGGCCGTCCCAACGACTATTTCGACGTCAGAATCGTCGACGAGGAGGAGCGCGACGTGCCGGTGGGCTCCCCCGGCGAGGTGCTGTTCCGCCCCCGTTTTCCGAACATCATGTTCGAGGGCTATTGGGGCCGGCCGCAGGCGACCTGCGAGGCCTGGCGCAATCTGTGGATGCATACGGGCGACATCGGCAAGTTCGACGAGCAGGGCTATTTCTACTTCCTTGACCGCAAGAAGGACTACATCCGCCGCCGTGGCGAGAATATCTCCAGCTGGGAGATGGAAACCGCAATCCTGCGCCACGAACAGGTGCGCGAGGTCGCCTTCCATTCCGTCCTGTCGCCGCTTGGCGAGGACGATGTGAAGATCACGGTCGTGCTGGAGAATGAGTCCGTGCTGAGCGAGGAGGAGCTCTGGACCTGGTCGGTCAGCCACATCCCCTACTTCGCGGTGCCCCGCTACATCGAGTTCCGCAGTGAGTTGCCGCGCAACGGCACCGGCAAGATCCTGAAATATCAGCTGCGCGAGGAGGGCTGCACGGCGGCGACCTGGGATCAGGAACAGGCCGGCCTGCACGCCACACGCGAGGGCACGGTCACGCGCCTCGCGCGGGCCTGATGGGCGCGCTCGACCCCGTCATCGCGCAACGGGTCGCGGACGTCCTCGCGCTGCCGGTGTTCCGGGACCTTTACGGCGTCGCGATCGACGAGCTGCGGCCCGGGCTGGTCGCCGCCCATATCGACCTGCGCCCCGACCTTGGCCACGCGCCGGGCTGGTTCCACGGGACCGTCACCTCCGCGCTCGCCGAAACGGTCGGCACGCTCGCCTGTGCGACCTTGCTGGGCAGCGATGTCTCGCTCGCCACGATCGAGCAATCCATCCAGTTCGTCGGCCCGGCGCAGGGCGACCGGCTGATCGGGCGGGGCAGCGTGGTGCGGGCCGGCCGCGACCTCAGCTTCGCCAGCGCGAAAATCCATGTCCGCAGGGGCGATGCCAAGCGGCTTTGCGCGACGATGACGCTCACCTGCCGGCACGGCCGGCGCGACTGACACGGGCTCAGCCCGCGGCCGGATAATCGGTGGAATGGGCGAGGTCTTTTTGGGCCTCCAGCGCCGCCAGCCGCTCGCTCAGGGCGGCGTGGATCAGGGCATAAGCGTCGCTGCCCAGGGTCAGCCTTTTGGGCGGCTCGGCGGCGTCCCCGGCCGCGATCATCTGCGCCACCATCCGCCGCGCATCACCCGGCATGGGAAACTCGCCGGCTTCGCTGAGGCGCCGCACGTCCCCCGCCGGCGTCTCGGAATAGCAGGGCAAAACCGGGGCATAGACCAGGTTGGCACCGAGAATTTCGGTATCGGCGCAGCCCGGCTCGACGAGCGTGACGCTGATGCCGAACGGGGCGATTTCGGGGATCAGGCTCTCGTAAAAGCCCTCGATCGCGAATTTGGTGGCGTGGTAGACGCTGAAGCCGGGGAAGGCGATGTGTCCGCCCATCGACGACAGCTGGATGATATGCCCGCCGCCCTGCGCGCGCAGATGCGGCAACGCGGCGCGGACCAGCTGGATCGAGCCGACCAGGTTGGTCGCGATCTGCTGTTCGATCTGCGCGTCGGCCAGCTCCTCGGCGGCGCCGGTCACGATCACCCCGGCATTGGAGACGAGCCGGTCGATCCGCCCCAAGCGCGCGAAGGCCTCGTCCGTCACCGCGCGGATCGCCTGGGTGTCGGTCACGTCCAGCGCGGCGACGGCCAGTCGGTCGCCAAAGCGCTCCGCAAGCGGGGCGAGGGCCTGAGGGCGCCGCAAGGTCGCGAAGACCTTGTCGCCGCGCTCCAGCAGTGTCTCGGTCATGATCCGGCCGAAGCCGCTGGACGTGCCGGTGATGAACCAGTTGGTCATGGCCCCGTCCTCAGGCAAGGCTCTTCGCGATCACCCGCAGGGCCTTCGTTCCGTTCATCGCGTCCGAACCCTTGAACCGGCCCGAGCGCATCGCGTCCATGAGCATGGCCATGGTGCCGTCCAGATCCTCGGTCTCGATCGTGTAGGTGGTGAGGAAATCCCACGAAGGGTCGGCCGGGCCCTTGGCGTCGAGCACCTCCATCCGCTCGGCGGCGACGAAGCCCGGCAGGCTCAGGCAGTCGGGAATATGCACTTCGTCATACCAGCGGGCGAGTTCGTTCACCCGGCCCGCATGGGCGCTGGTCAGCACGCAGAATCGATAGGTCGCCATGGTCGTTCCTTTCGGCCTGGCCCGCTCAGGCGAAGCTGTTGCGGCCCCAGGGGTGAAGCCGGCCCATCGGATAATCGGGCTCCTCGATCAGCTGGAAGGCGACGCCCTCCGGATCGGTGAAGTTCACGACGCGCCGCCTGCCGAGCGCCGGGCCCAGGTCCCATATTTCGGGCGGATGGAGATTGGCGATCGGACGCCCGTTGAAGCGGGTGTCGGCGAGGATGCGATACGCCTCGTCCGCATCGTCCACCTCGAAGGCGCAGCGCATGATGCCGAGATGGTTGGGCTCCAGATAAGGCGTCGGATTGTCCGGCGAGCAATCCCAGCGCAGCCAGTCGAGAAAGAAGCGCCGGTCGCCGCGCGGGACGAAGAGGACCCCGTCAAACGCGGTCATCCCGCCGCCGGGGCTGTAGACGTTGGGGACGGGTTCGCGCGCCTGGGCGCCGGCGAGGATGTCGAGCCCGAGCACGTCGGTGTAGAAAGCGAGATTGGTATCGACGTCGGTGGATTGGGAGGCGACGGTGATGACCCGGTCCCTGAGGGGCGGATCGGCGGGCAGCCAATATTCGCGGTCGGCCTCCGCGCTGGCCTCGCCGGCGCTGCTTTCCAGCCGGGCGCGGGGCCAGTCATAGCCCCATTCGATGGCGATCCCGTCGGGGTCGTGCGCCATGAAGACGCGGTAGACGCTCGGCGGGACGTCGGGCCCCCAGATCGGA